>ERZ827478.57-NODE-57-length-119560-cov-10.260458_pt1 | contig 119560 bp, 110 predicted proteins | sample MGYA00519705_ERZ827478 | MGnify/ENA primary metagenome ERZ827478 (study PRJEB31778, sample SAMEA3449318) | human gut metagenome | biome: human gut; feature: human-associated habitat; material: faeces | place: United Kingdom | collected 2010/2012 ...
AAGCGCCGAACTCCACCTTCGTATTGGTGCGCGGCCGATGAAAATCCAATAAATCTTTCCCTAAAACGCCCATGTGCGTGCGCCTCCTTTGTAGAGAATGTATTTTTGCTTGTATAGTGTATGTGCTTAAATGATACATTAACTATTGTGAAATGTCAATGGTTGTGCTATCATTCGATCGTAGATTTGTAGAGAATATATCTATAACAAATAAAATCGAAATGAAGCGAAAAAATGACCAAACTGGAAACCATCAACGCAGAAGATCTGCAAAATCGGACGTATGAACCAACGCCGTTTCTCGTCGACGAACTCATCCCGGAGGGCTTACACATCCTCGCGGGTGCACCGAAAATCGGTAAGTCCTGGCTGGCTTTGTGGCTCTGCTTGTGCGTTGCACAAGGGCAGCCTCTCTGGAATTTTGCAACAACACAGGGCGAAGTTTTGTATCTCAGCCTCGAAGATTCGTTCCAACGTATCCAGACACGGCTCTTTGACCTGACGGAAGAAGCGCCGCCAACGCTGCACTTTGCGATCATGGCTGACACATTAAGGCACGGGCTGGAACAGCAGATCGAGCAATTTTTAGCGGAGCATCCAACCACAAAGCTCGTTGTCATTGATACGTTGCAGCGGGTCCGCAGTGCGGGTGGTGACAGCAATCGGTATGCGAACGATTACCAAGACGTCGGACTTTTGAAACAGCTTGCTGACCAGCATCACATCGCGATTCTCTTAATTCATCATCTGCGCAAGCTCCACGACGATGATCCGATGAACATGATCTCCGGTTCGACGGGCTTAAGCGGCGCGGCAGATTCCGCCTTTGTGCTGCAAAAAAATGCGCGAAGCGCCAACGCCGCATCCCTGCACTGCACCGGGCGTGACATCCCGGACCGGACGTTAAAGCTGGAGCTTGACGAGGACGATCACGTCTGGAAGCTACTTGCTGACAGCAAAACTTGCAGCAGCGCTTCTAAGATTTCCTCGCTTCAGCTCGTGCAGCTTTTCTCTGCATTACTCAGTGCCGATCCTACATACAGCGGCACACCATCGGCACTGTCCGCAAAGATCGACCCTGACGGAAGTCTCGGTATCACGCCGAAAAAAATCACTCGTCTGGCACTGGAAAGCGTTGCGGCTCTAAGGGAAAACGGAATTCTGGTCAAGACCTACCGCAGTAGTGGCAAGCGGCTGATCTCGCTCCGGAGTGCCGAAAGTGCCGATCTTCCCACCGTGGGGAAAATCGACCCTATCGACCCTGCCAGCAGGTCGAGCGCCTGCGCCGCGCCGTGAGGCGCGTGTTGCCGCTGTGTGCGGCTTTGTGCCCCAGCTGCGGGTGTGTGCGCGGCGCAGCCGAAAAAGCCCGCGTTGCGCCGACGTGCGGGCAAGTTCCAGAGCAGCGCAGAGAATCCCCGCCGCAGCGGGGAAAAATCCTCCCTCAAAGGGAGGGCCAGCATCGCATTTGGCTAGTCGCCGGTATCCCGGCGTCCTGCCAAATGCCAAATATCGGGCAGAAGCCCACACCCACTACTTCGTCACAAAGTCCGCTGCGCGTGTAACGCCCTGCGGGAGAGGGCATTCCACGCTCCGCTCCCTTGCTCCTCAGTTCCAAACAAAACCCGCTTCGCTGGGCTTTTGTTTGGTAGAGGGAAACGAAAGATACGGAGGAAAATATGCGAAAAAATAAACAATTCGGCATTCGAATCTCAGCACAAGACTTAGAGACAATCCGCCGAAAAGCAGCGCAGGCGCACATGAGCCAGAGCGATTATGTGACTGCGTGCTGTCTCGGAAAACATATCGTCATTCTCGATGGACTGAAAGAAGTCCTGCGGCAGCAGAAAGCCATTGGCAACAATCTCAACCAGCTGGCGGTGCTGGCGAATATGGGCAAGGTACAGTTCGCCAATTTGGATTCTGCTGTGTAAATTCCAGGCAGGAACGACCCATCAATATTTACGATTGTAATACCAGTAGCACCCGGTATAAATGAGCGATTGAATACAAGTCAGCGCGCAGAGAACTTTGCCAATGAGCGGCTGATGGAAAACCAGAATTGCTGCGAGGACGGCAAGCAGCTGCGCGTAAATGCAGATAAAAAACGTCAGACTGCGCGCCTTATTTGCAACATATGCTGTTCGCTCGTCCTGAAGCGAAGCATCATAATCAGCCGCCTGATCGGGATCACGGCTGAGCCGGGCTGCGCGCAGCAGACGGACAAGCCCAAGCACGCAAACGCCGCCGCCAAACGATGCAAGCCAACTGCTTTTTATAAAATATCCTGCGATCGCCAAAACGGCTCCAAGTACGAAATACAGCATACCAAGTTTTTTCTGTTCCTTCAGTTTCATATATCTTCCTCCCCGAAAATAAAAATATCCTCAATTCGCGCATCAAATATCTGTGCAATTTTGTGCGCCAGAAGAATGGACGGATTGTATCTATCGTTTTCCAACGAAATAATGGTCTGCCGCGTTACACCAAGCAGGCTTGCAAGTTGCTGCTGCGTCAGCCCGCGTGCTTTACGTTTTTCCGCAATGCAGTTTTTCATGTATACACCTCTTTTCAAAAAGTCAAGTTCGCTTTACATTAACATTATAACGCCAGCGCCGTAAATGTCAAACTAATTTTACATTTACGTTTCAAATTTTATGGCAAAGCAGTTGGACGCGGACCTGAAAAAGCTCCTGACGAAGCAGGATGCCCAGGAAGCCCTGACTGCGATGCAGGCGAGCGCGGCAGAATTCGCGAGACAGGCTGGGAGCCTGTATTCTTCCAACTGCAAGGCGCTGACAGAGAATACGAAGCTCTCCCTAACCGCGATCCTGAACGATACGAAGAAGCAGCTTTCGAATATGGAGCAGACGGCACAGAAGAAGATCATCACCTGCGCGTGAATCTCGATTACGGCGGTGATCTTGTGCGCGACGCTGTGCGCCTTGGCCGTGCTGTGGAGCAGATGACGGACGATGCACCGACACGTGACGGAACGACTATGCCAGCGTATATCGACAGCAAGCGCCGGAGAAAGCTCCGGCAAAAGAAAACCGCCCTCGGCCATGCCGAGGACGATCATGAAGAAATGCGAATGGACACGATGTAGACGTTTGGGGGTGGCGAAGAAGAACTGCATGATTCCAATTCCCGCTGGGAATACTTACAACAAAAAAGGAGGTGGACAGCATCAGCACCCAGAGGAAACCGGCGCCGGAGCAGGCAAAGAAAGAGCTTGCTGAACAGCTCTGGCTGAGCTACTACAATCAGGTTCTGTTTGAAGCCGGACTGATTACGGAGGCGGAACGCAACCGCATGAAGAACAAAATCAGTGCATTGGCGCCGTCCGCCTCCAACGAGGTTGGCAGGAGCATCCAGGCGTGATGCTCCTGTCAGAAACTCACACTTGCTTGTTTCACACGGGTGTGATATGGTAGAAAAAACATGATAAAACGAAAAACGAAGGAGCGCACCAAATGGACATACATACGATCAGAATGGAGCTAAGAACAAAGTCCATTTACGATTTGCCGCTGCGCGTGACCTACTATGCGCGTGTGTCGTCTGAGAGTGACGAGCAGCTGAACTCACTGGGCAATCAGGTTTCCTACTATGAGGATCTGATCCGAAGGAATCTCCCGTGGACATTCGTGCCGGGGTACATTGACGAGGGCTTGTCCGGTATCTCTACGAAGAAGCGTGAGAACTTTAACCGCATGATCGAGGACGCCGCTGAAGGTCAATTCGATCTGATTATCACCAAAGAAATCTCCCGCTTCGCTCGAAACACACTTGACTCCATCCAGTACACGCGCCAGCTTTTGAGCTACGGCGTCGGTGTATTCTTCCAGAACGACAACATCAACACGTTCGATGAGGATGCCGAACTGCGCTTGTCCATCATGTCCTCCATCGCGCAGGATGAACTCCGCAAGCTGTCCTCACGTGTGAAATTCGGTCATCAGCAAGCCATCAAGTCGAGCGTCGTACTCGGCAACAGCCGCATCTTCGGCTACACAAAAGCGGACGGGAAGCTGGTCATTGATGAAACGGAAGCGCCGATGGTGCGGGAACTGTTTGAACTCTACGCGACCGGTGAATACTCGATGAAGCAGTTAGAGACACTGTTCTGGGACAAGGGCTATCGCAACCACAACGGCAAAAAAATCGCGCACACCACCATGTCCAACCTGATTTCCAACCCCAAATACAAGGGCTACTACGTCGGCAACAAGGTCAAGGTCGTGGACATGTTCACGAAAAAGCAGAAGTTCCTCCCGCCGGAGGAATGGGTCATGTTCAAGGACGAAACAGGCGAGATCGTACCGGCGATCGTGTCTGAGGAGATCTGGGATGCGGCGAACGCCGTCCTGAAAAAGCGCAGCGAGGACGTGAAAGCGCGGCAGGGCGTCTGCAACCACGCCAATCTCCTGACTGGAAAGCTGTGGTGTACGGAGTGCGGGCAGCCCTACTACCGCCGCGAATCCGAGGACAAGCGCGGGAGAAAGAACAGCAAATGGCTCTGCTCCGGCAAGATCAAAAACGGCGCGGATTCCTGTAAATCCTTTGCCATCTACGAAAGCGAGATCAAACCGCTTCTGTTCGAGGTATTCCGCGATACGTCTGCCGATGCCGATGCGATGGTCGAAGAATACATCCGTATGTATAACGAGCTGACGCAGCACGGCTTGCTCCGGAAAAAGATCGAACAGCAGAATAACATCATCGATCAGGCAAATCGGAAGAAGAACAAGCTCCTGCAGCTTGCCGCAGACGACAGCATTACGAACGCGGATTTCAAGCAGATGACCGCTGACTGCAATCGTGAAATTGAAGAAGCCGAAAAGGAAATCGCAGAACTAGAGCAGACAGCCGCCGAGAGCGACGCCTTCAAGCAGAAGATCGATGAGATCCGCAGAGTCCTGACGAACGCCCAGCGCGACGCGGCGCAGGGAATCATCACGAAGGAGTTCATCGACAAGTATATCAGCAAGATCTTCGTGACACCGAAAGACGACACGACTATGCTGCTTCAGGTCAAGATCTTCACCGGGGAAACGACGGAAAAGTACCTCCGGAAACTCGAAAGCCGCACGGGTCACATCACCCGCGATTTGACTGAACAAGCAGAAAAGCCAGACGCCGCAAGGGTTTCCAGCCATGACGATTCTATGGGTCACACGTCCAAGAAAATGATCGAGTCCTACGAGCGGAACATGAAGTGAGTCTTTTCCTTCGGCACGCCGGAGGCGAAGACGGGGAGCTGCCGCAGGGCGGCAGCTCCTCTGACTTCCTGTTACATCGCAAAAGCCCCGCGTTCCGGCCGGAACGCGGGGCTGCGCTTATGCGTTTTATTCGATCACATCCGCTCCGGCGCGGAGAAGCCGAGCAGGTCGATGCACGTTTCCAGAACGCCGCGCGTCAGATCGATCAGCGCCGCGTAGCTGGCCTGCCGGGCCGGATCCGGCTCGGTGAGGATCTTCACGTCGTGGTAGAACTTATTCGCCGCCGTCGCCAGCTCGTAGATATACGCGCAGATCGTGTTCGGCGCGGAATCGCGGTACGCGGACCACAGCGCGTCCGCCATCCGGCTGAGCACCAGCATGAGCTGCTTCTGCTCCGCGCTGCAGGCGCTCAGCAGCTGCGCGGGCGAGACGGGCTTGCCGTATTTGGCCAGGATCGACTTGATCCGCACGATGGTGTAGAGGATATAGGGCCCCGTATTGCCCTCGAATGAGGAGAACCGGTCGAGGTCGAACACGTAATCCTTCGTCGGCATGTTGCTCAGATCGCCGTATTTGAGCGCGGCCATCGCGATGCACTTCGCCGTCTGCGGCAGCTCGTCGTCGGAGACGGTCTGGTTTTCCTTGATCTTGCTCGTGACGTAGTCCGTCACGTCCGCGATCAGCGTCTCCAGCCGCATCACGCCGCCCGCGCGGGTCTTGAAGGGCTTGCCGTCCTTGCCGTTCATCGTGCCGAAGCCGATGTGCCCGAGCGCAGTCTCCGGCCCGACGAGACCGGCCTTCTTCGCCACGCGGAAGATCTGCTCAAAGTGCAGATTCTGCCGCTTGTCAGTCAGATACATGTATTTCTTCGGGTGATAATCCTGCTCGCGCTGGACGATCGTGGCCAGGTCCGTCGTGGCGTAGAGCGTCGCGCCGTCGGACTTGACCAGGATGCACGGCGGGACCTCCTTCGCGTCCGTCTCCTCCTGCACCGGCACGACCAGCGCGCCCTCGGATTCCACGCACAAGCCCTTTGCCTTCACGGTCTCGAGCATCTGCGGGATATACTTCTGCGCGTCGCTCTCGCCGAGCCAGACGTCAAAGCTGACGCCGAGATCATCATAGTTGCGCTTCAGATCTTCGACGGAGACACGCAGGATGTGCTGCCACAGCGCGCGCTCGCCGCGCTCGCCGTGCTGCAGGCGGAAGGTCTCCTCGTGTGCGCGGGCGGCGAAGGCCTCGTCCTCCTTGCTCCGGGCGCTGGCGGCAGGGTAGATGTGCTCGAGCTCCGAGATCGTGAACGGCGCTTCGGCGGGATACTCGCCGGTAAAGTCCGGGTCAAAGTAGGGAAGACCCGGCTTTTCATCCTGCAGCTGCGCCATGATGAGGCCCATCTGCAATCCCCAGTCGCCCAGGTGGATATCGCCGATCACATGGTTGCCGAAGAAGCGGTAGATCCGCTTGAGCGATTCGCCGATGATGGCGCTGCGCAGATGGCCGACGTGCAGGGGCTTTGCCACGTTCGGCCCGCCGTAGTCCAGCACGATCGTGCAGGCGTCCGGATCGTTCTGCACGCCGTAGTGCGCGTCCGCATCCATGCCGCGCAGATAGGCGGCCAGATACTCATCCGAGATCTTCAGATTCAAAAAGCCCGGCATCACGGCCTCGGCGCTGGCAAACATCTCGTTTTCGCCCAGCGCTTCGAGCACGGCGTTCGCGATCTGGATGGGCGCCTTGTGGTATTTCTTCGCCGCGGCCAGCGCGCCGTTGCACTGATACTCGCACAGGTCCGGCCGGTTGGAGAGCGTGGCCCGGCCATAGGCGGCGTCGAACCCGGCCTTCTCAAACGCGCCGGACAGCTGCTCAGAGATCAGATCGATCAGAAATTTCATGTGTTTCACCCTTCGTCATGTCATAAGTTTCACTATTATAGCAGAAAAGTCCGGGAATGTACAGAGACACCCTCTAAAAAACAGTCGTACGCTCAATGCCGCCATGCAGAACCCCGTGAGGTCTGCGATCAGCGCCGCCGGGACAGCGTAGCGCGTCCCGCGCACGCCCGCGGCGCCAAAGTAGACGCTGATGGTATAAAACGTTGTCTCCGACGAGCCGAGCATGACCGCGGCTGTCCGCCCGATCAGCGAATCCACGCCGTAGCGCTGCATCAGCTCCGTCCCCACGGCGAGCGCCGCGCTGCCGCTGAGCGGGCGAATGAGCACCAGCGGCGCAAGCTCCGGCGGGATGCCGAGCACGCGGAACACCGGCGCGGCCAGCGGCGTCAGCCAGTCGAAAAACCCGCTTTCCCGCAGCATCGTGACCGCCGTCAGCATCAGAACGAGCGACGGCGCGAGCGTCGCCAGCAGCCGCAGCCCGTCCTGCGCCCCGGCCAGAAGATCCCCGTACACGTCCCGTTTCCGCCGCAGCCCCACCGCGCCCGCGGTCAGCAGCAGCCCGGGCAGGAGCAGCTCCGTCAGGTTTTCCAGCATCGCTTCAGCCCCCGTGCCGCCAGGATCCCCGCCGCGACGGAGCAGGCCGACGCCAGCCACACCGCCGGGAGGATGTCGAACGCGTGCGCCGCGCCGAGCCTTGCGCGCACGGCGGTAACGGTCGACGGGATGAGCTGCAGGGAAGCCGTGTTCATCACGACCAGCAGACACATCTCGTCCGACGCATGGGCCGCGCCGGACAGCGCCTGCATCCGCTGCGCCGCGCGCACGCCGAGCGGCGTCGCCGCGTTGCCGAGCCCCAGCAGATTCGCGGCCAGATTGCCGCACAGGCTCGAAAAGCCCTCCGCATCCGCCGCGCACGCCGGGAACAGCCACCGCAGCCCCGGCCGCAGCGCCCGGCACAGCCACGCGGTCAGTCCCGTCTGCTCCATGGCCCGCGCCAGCGCCGACCAAAGGCAGATGGGCCCTGCCAGCGACAGCGTCAGCTCGATCCCTGCCGCCGCGCCCGCCAGCGCCGCCTGACTGGAAGAAAACGGTTGACCAGAACACAAATCAGCCAACACAGACAGGAGGATCAGACCAAACCAAAGAAAGTTCAACAACATGTTTGAAACTCCATTAAGAAAAAATAAGTTTGTTCAAAATTTGTACATAATTGGATGGTAGAATAGGGATGGCTTGAGGGGGCAGCGGATGTCCATGCAGCATCCGTTGCTGGCCTGGTACTGGTGCATGAAGAAAAGAAATTAGGGGGTTGTATTCAATGAAATCAACAGGCATCGTCAGAAAGGTCGACGAGCTCGGCAGAATCGTTCTGCCCATCGAGCTGCGCCGCACGCTGGACATCGCGGAGAAGGACGCTATCGAAATCTATGTCGACGGCGAGTCCATTATTCTCAAGAAGTACGAGCCGACCTGCATCTTCTGCGGTGACGGCCGGAACGTCGAGAACTACCGCGGCAAGAACATCTGCGCCAACTGCATGAAGGAGCTGCGCGCAGGCAAATAAGATCCATGCAAAAAATCCCGCTGCTTGACCAGCAGCGGGATTTTTGCCGCAAAAGCAAGAGCACAGGCGTCTGCAGAATAGAGACTTCATGCGGGCCGCTGCTCTATTAAGGCAACACCGCACAATTGCGTCTTCGCGCTTCGGCGGATCTTTTCCGCCAATTCTGCGGTTTGAAAAGTGAGAAATACATACAGTATTCCTTCACTTTTCAAACCTTGACTTGACGAAAAATCTCTCGCCGAATCTGCTTGCCGAATTGTGCGGTGTTGCCTTAAACTTTTTTTAATCGGGAGATAGTAACAATGGCATACGATCATGGCGCGTTTCGCGTACGAAATCTAGACGATGCAATTGCGTTTTACACGGGAAAACTTGGTTTTCGGTTTCTTTTTGACGGAAAAAATGAGAAAGCCGCAGAAAGATACGCTTTCCTTGATCACAACGGTGCCCGGCTGGAGCTGATCGAGACAGAGCATGAGACGTATCGGCCATCGATGCCGGAGCCCCCGTTCTGTCCGCATCTGTGCTTTGAGGCGGAGAATATGGACAGCGTCCTGAAGATGCTGCGGGAAAATGAGCTGACGATCCTTGACGGCCCGAATGAAATCCCGAACTCAGAGCAATGGATCTATTTTGCCGACCCGGATATGAATGTGCTGGAATATATCGTCTGGCTGGATAAAAAGCGGGAGTGAAACAGGTTTCCTGTCTGACGGAGAAAAAAGACGCGCCTGTATGCTGCAAAGCATACAGGCGCGTTTTCAGTTTGGTTCAGCCCTTCAAGATCGCGTCATACAGCTGATTTTTCGCAAAGCCGGTCAGCTTGGCGACCTGCTTGACGGCGTCCTTGGTCGAGAGCCCTTCGTCCATCCGCGCGCGGACAAGCGCGAGTGCGCCTTCAAACGTGCAGCCCTCCTCCGCGGCCTCCTCCGCGCCGGCCACGACGAGCACGAACTCGCCCCGGGGCGGATTTTCCGCGTAATAGGCCGCGGCCTCGCCCAGAGTCGTGCGCCGGACCTCCTCGTGGAGCTTCGTCAGCTCCCGGCACAGGGAGATGCGCCGCTCTGCGCCGAACGCCGCAGAAAGATCCTGCAGCGTGGCCAGCAGCTTGTGCGGCGCCTCGTAGAAGATCATCGTCCGCGTCTCGTCCTTCAAGCCCGCCAGGTGCTCCTGACGGCTTTTTTTGTTGACGGACAGAAAGCCCTCGAACGTGAACCGGCCCGTCGGCAGCCCGGAGATGCTCAGCGCCGTCACCAGCGCGCACGGGCCGGGGATGGCGCAGACCGTCACGCCGTGCTCCGCGCACAGCCGCACGAGATCCTCGCCCGGGTCGGAGATCGCGGGGGAGCCCGCGTCCGTCACCAGCGCGCACGTCTCGCCCGCGAGCAGGCGCGCAAGGATCTTTTCGCCGCTTTCCGCCTTGTTGTGCTCATGGTAGCTCACAAGGCTCTTTTTCAGCTCCAGATGGTTCAGGAGCTTCAGACTCACGCGGGTATCCTCCGCCGCGATGAAATCCGCCTCCGCCAGCGTCTGGCGGCAGCGGGGGGAGATGTCGCTGAGATTGCCGATGGGCGTCGGCACAAGATATAACATGCCAGCCATGTCCGTTTCACTCCTGTCGGTGGTAAATGCGTCTGCACGCGGCAGACTCGCTGCCGTCCGGCCCGTAGAGGACCAGCTCCGGCTCGATCTGCAGCCCCGGCTTTCCGCCGAGCCGCGCCTCGAGCAGCACGAGGCTGACGGCGCTCGCCGCGCTGTGGCGGACGAATCGGAGCCGCTTCGGCTCCAGCCGCGCCGCGCGCAGAAAGACCATCAGGTCGGCCAGCCGCTCCGGCTTGTGGACCAGATACAACCGCCCGCCCCAGCGCAGCGCCCGCGCCGCCGCGGCGCACAGCGCGTCGAGCGGGCAGCAGAGCTCGCTGCGCGCGAGCGAAAGGCTGTCTTCCTTCCGCAGCCGCCCGCTGCCCGGCGGATAATACGGCGGATTGGAGACGGCAAAATCAAAGCTCCCGGCCGGGATCTGCGCGTGCGCCTGCCGAAGATCTCCGCAGACGACCGAAAACCGGTCTGCAAGACCGTTCCGCCGCGCGTTTTCCTCCGCCTGCCGCGCCGCCTCCGGCTGGATCTCGATGCCGCAGACACTTCCGGCCGCGCCGCTTCCCAGCAGCAGAAGCCCCAGCGTCCCGCAGCCGCAGCCAAGATCCAGCCCGCGCCCGCCGGCATCCCGGCAGAAATCCGCCAGCACCATCGAGTCGGTGCTGACGCGGAACTGCGCGTCTGGGATCGTCATGCGGATGCGGCCGAATAAAACCTCTTCCATATGGGCTCCAATCAAAAAGACAGGGGGTGCTGCGTGCAGCACCCCCTTGTGTTTATGTGCTTAACCCTCAGAGATCGCGTCGTTGGGGCATTCCGCAGCGCAGGTACCGCAGTCCACGCACTGATCGGCATCGATGACGTACTTGCCGTCGCCCTCGCTGATGCAGCCGATAGGACAGACGTCAGCGCAAGTGCCGCACATTACACAGTTGTCATTGATCACATGTGCCATTTGAAAGCACCTCCATTTTCAAGGTAGCTTCATTCTATCATACTTTCCCGAAAATGCAATGAAAAATGTGTAAATAAATCGAACCGTCCGCTTTTTTTCGCCTGCGTCGTATAAACCGCCGCCTGCGCGTCGAGACTTCAGGCAAAGGAGGCGGTTTTATTGAGAAAACCGGGCTATTCTGCGGCCCTCAGCTGCGTGCTCGTCCGCGCGGAATCCGCCGCGCGGGAGCTTGGCAGCGGCGTGACCGGCACGGAGCATCTGCTGCTCGCCCTGGCGCAGGAGAAGATCTCCTCCGCCGGGAAGATCCTCATCTGCCAGGGGGCGGAGGGCAGGCTCCTGCGCTGCATGCTGCTGACGCAGCCGCGCCCGGCCCGGCGTTCGGGCCGACCGGGATTGTCCGGCGCAGCGTCCCGCGCGCTCGACGCCGCCCGGCGCGAGGCCGCGCGCCTCGGCGCGGCTCTGTGCCAACCGGAGCATCTGCTGCTGGCGCTGACGCGGGATGAGGGCTACGCGGCCGCCCGCGTGCTGCTGACGCTCGGCGTGGACCTCAACTGCGTCTTTTCAGAAACGTATGACCGCCTGCGCATCCAGAATGCCGCGCGGGCGGCGGGAGGACAATCGGAATTGAAGCTTTTGGAACTCTACTGTGAAAACATGCTCGACCGCGCCGCCCAGACGGACCCGGTCGTCGGCCGTGAGGCGGAGCTCGCGCAGCTCATGCAGGTGCTCAGCCGCCGCGGCAAAAACAACCCCGCCCTCATCGGCGAGCCCGGCGTCGGCAAGACCGCCGTCGTCGAGGCGCTGGCCCAGCGGCTGGCCTGCGGCGACGTGCCGCAGGCGCTGCGCGGCAAAAAGCTCTACTGCCTCAACATGGCGAACCTGCTCGCCGGGACAAAATACCGCGGCGAATTTGAAGAGCGCGTGCGCGATATTCTGCAGGAGATCCGCCGCTGCGGCAACGTCATCCTCTTCGTCGACGAGATGCACACCATCGTCGGCGCGGGCAGCGCCGAGGGCGCGATCGACGCGGCGAACCTGCTCAAGCCCGCGCTCGGCAGGGGAGAGCTGCAGATGATCGGCGCGACGACGCTGGAGGAATACCGCAAATTCATCGAGAAGGACGCCGCGCTCGAGCGGCGCTTCCGTCCCGTGACGGTCCGCGAGCCGGACCGCGAGACCGCCTGCCGGATGCTGCAGGCCCTGCGTCCCGGCCTCGAGGCCCACCACCGCATCCGCATCACGCAGGAGGCCATCGAGGCCGCCGTCGACTTCTCCACCCGCTACCTGACCGATCGCTTCCTGCCCGACAAGGCCATCGACCTGCTCGACGAGGGCGCGGCCCACGTCTGGCTCGGCGGGTCGGAGCCGCCCGAGGATGCCGAGCGCCGCCAGCGGCTCGAGCAGCAGCTCGAGCAGGCCGTGTCGGACGCCCAGTACGAAAAAGCCGCCGCCCTGCGCGACGAGCTGCGCACGCTCGTGCGCGGCCAGCTGGCCGCCCGCCGCGCGCAGCACACCGTGAGCCTGACGAAGCAGGATATCGCCGCCATCGTCGCCGAGCGCACCGGCATCCCCGTCGGCCGCCTGCGCCAGTCGGACCGCGAGCGGCTGCTTTCGCTGCGCGAGACGCTCTCGGCACGCGTCATCGGCCAGCAGGCCGCCGTCGACGCCGTCTGCACGGCCGTGCTGCGCGGCCGGACCGGTCTGGCCGACGCTGCGCGCCCCGCCGCGTCCTTTTTGCTGATCGGCCCGACGGGCGTCGGGAAGACGGAATTATGTAAACAGCTCGCGCAGGTCGTCTACGGCAGCCCGGACGCGCTCATCCGGGTGGATATGTCGGAGTATATGGAACCGTCGAGCGTCTCGCGCCTGCTCGGCGCGCCGCCGGGCTACGTCGGCTACGACACGGGCGGCACACTCACGGAGAAGGTCCGCCGCCGCCCCTACTGCGTCCTGCTCTTCGATGAGCTGGAAAAGGCCCACCGCGACGTGACAGGCATCCTGCTGCAGCTGCTCGGCGACGGCATCCTGACCGACAGCCTCGGCCGCACGGTCAGCTTCAAAAACGCCATCGTCGTCATGACCTCGAACCTGACCGGCACACAGACCGGCAAACCCGGCCTCGGCTTCACGCCGGACTGCGAGGATGTGCGCGCGCAGACCGTCCTGCGCGAGGCGTTCTCGCCGGAATTTCTCGGCCGCATCGACTGCGTGACGACCTTCCGGCCGCTCACCGCGGCGGATCTCGGCGCGATCGCCCGCCTGCAGCTGCGCCAGCTTGCCGAACGCCTGCAGAAGCAGAACGTCACGCTGACCGCCGCGCCGGACCTGCCGGAGCGCCTCGGCGCGCTCTGCGCGCACGACCCCGGCGGGGCCAGAAGCCTGCGCCGCAGGCTCCAGACCCTCGTGGAGGGGCCGGCGGCCGAGCTTCTGCTGCGCGACCCATCCATGCGCGCGCTGCGCGTGCGCTGGGAGCAGGGGACCGCCGTGGTGGAAGCGGGATCGGTCTGATTTTAAAACAAACGTTCAAAAATTCGGAATTTGACGGTTTTTCACGAAAAATGGCAGACATTCCCCGAAAAATTTTTTCAAAAAAGGGTTGCAATTTATGTAAACAGAACGTATTATATTACTGAAGTGGAGCGAAGTGGAGCAAAATTTCAGTAAAGTGGAGCGAAAGGAGGCGCGAAGGGATGTTCGGGAAGTACAAGCACACTGTCGACGAAAAGGGACGTCTGTTCGTGCCGTCCAAGCTGCGCGAGGAACTTGGCAACACCTTCTATGTGACACTGGGCCTGGACCACTGCCTCTCCGTCTATACGGAGTCCGGCTGGCAGGCGATTCTCGATAAATACAACGCGCTGCCGATCGTTCAGGCGCGGAAGATGCGTTTCCTGTTTGCCAATGCCGCCAAATGCGAGCCCGATAAGCAGGGCCGCTTCCTGATCCCGGCGGAGCTGCGCCAGTACGCGGGCCTTTCCAATGAAGTCACCTTCATCGGCCAGGGCGGCCACGCGGAGATCTGGGACAGCGCGGCATATGACGAGCTGGAGCGTCAGACGCTGACCCCGGAGAATCTGGCGGCTGTCATGGAGGAACTGGGCTTCTGATGGAGTTTGCACATCAATCGGTGCTTTTGAACGAGTGCATCGACGCGCTGGCGATCAAACCCGACGGGATCTACCTCGACGGGACGCTGGGCGGCGCAGGCCACTCGCTGCAGATCTGCCGGAACCTCACCACCGGCAGGCTCATCGGCGTCGACCGTGATCTGGTCGCGCTGGAGGCCGCAAAGAAGCGGCTGTACCGGCACGCGAAAAAAGTGACGCTGGTACACGATAATTTTGAAAACGTCGGCGCGATCCTCACCGCGCTTGGCCTCGACCGGATCGACGGGATGCTGTTCGATCTGGGCGTTTCATCTCCGCAGCTCGACGACGCGGAGCGCGGCTTTTCCTACATGGCCGACGCGTCGCTCGACATGCGCATGGACCGCGAGCAGTCGCTGACCGCCTATGAGATCGTCAACAACTGGCCGCGCGAAGAACTCAAATCCATCCTCTACGAATACGGCGAGGAGCGCTACGCCCCGCAGATCGCCGCCGCCATCGAGCGCGTGCGGACCGACCGTCCCATCGAGACGACGCTCGAGCTCGTCGATATCATCCGCTCGGCCATGCCGGCCAGCGCCCTCCGGGAAAAGCAGCATCCGGCCAAGCGCAGCTTCCAGGCCATCCGCATCGCCGTCAACGATGAGCTCGGCGCTGTCCGCCAGGGCATGGAGGCCGCGATCGACCATCTGAAGCCCGGCGGCCGTCTCGCCGTCATCACCTTCCATTCGCTCGAAGACCGCATCGTCAAAAATGTCTTTCAGGACGCGGCCAAGGGCTGTACCTGCCCGCCGTCGTTCCCGGTCTGTGTCTGCGGCCGCAAGCCGAAGATCCGGATCCTGACGAAAAAACCCATCATCGCCACGCGCGAGGAGGTCGAGGAAAACCCACGTTCGCGCAGCGCAAAGCTCCGCGTCGCAGAGCGCGTGTGAGTCTGAAAGGAGTCCGCTGCCATGGCGCAGTCCAATAGAAAATTCTATAGAGACAACGGCGCCGCAGCCTACGACGTCTACGCCTGGAACGATCAGGCCGCCCGACAGTACGAAGACGGCCGGGCCTATGAGCGGTCCCGGCAATATGAGCTCCCCGAGGAGCAGGTCCGCGAGCAGCCCTATCGCCGCGTCAAGTCCCGCACGGCCATCGCGCCCTTCACGCTCGTCGGCATGCTGACCGTCGCCTGTCTGATGATCCTCGTGATCTTCGGCTACGTGCAGCTGTTTGAAGCCAGCAGCAGCGTCTCGAAGCTCGAAAACCAGCTCGCCAACCTCAAGGAGCAGCAGCTGATGCTGCAGAGCAAATATGACGCCAAGATCGACCTTGCCGCGGCCGAGGCACACGCGGCCGAGATCGGCCTGACCAAATGCCAGCCGGAGCAGATCGTCTACGTGAGCTTTTCCGGCACCGACCAGGCGGAGATCTATACCCAGCAGCGCACCAGCGTCTTCGGCGAGATCCTCGACGCCATGCAGCAGAGCATCTTCGGCCTCATCGAGTATCTCCACCCCACAGCCTAAACCGCATATTTGACTCCCACAGCAGCATAAGCTTGGACAGAACCTCCCAGTTGGAAATCCGGCCGAACAGGGGCGGTCTTTGCAGACCGCCCCTTTTTTAAGCAGAAAGGCAGTTTCATGGCAAGAAAAATCATCCGCCTGCCGCGCACCAAGGAGCAGAAGCAGGCAAACAGGGAGCAGAACCAGCGGGCAAACCGCACCATCCTCCGCCGCACGCTGGTCCTGATGGTCCTGTGCGGCATCGTTGCATTTGTTCCGCTCATCGGCACGCTCTACCATCTCATGATCACCGAGCATGACTATTACAACGAGAAGGCCATCAAAAACCAGACGCGCTCGACGAACCTCACCGCCACGCGCGGCGTGATCTACGACGCAAATATGAACGTGCTGGCCTCGTCGTCGACAGTCGAGACGGTCTTCATCGACCCCAACGAGATCGCCGAGCAGATGAAGCAGCCGGAAAACAGCAACCTGCTCGACCAGATCGCCCGCGGGCTCGGCGAGATCCTCGACGTCGAGCCCAGCTTCGTCTATGAGCAGGCCGCCGACAAGCAGTACCGCTATAAGGTCATCAAGCGCAAAATTTCCGAGGAGCTGGCCGACGAGGTCCGCGCTTTCATCAGCGAAAACAGCATCACCGGCGTGTATCTCGAGACGGATCTCAAGCGCTACTATCCCAATTCCTCCCTCGCCGCGCAGGCGCTCGGCTTCGTCTCGAGCGACAACAACGGCTCTGAGGGTCTCGAGGCCTACTACAACGAAGAACTCTCCGGCACCGCCGGCAAGGTCGTCACCTCCAAGGGCAACTACGGCTCCGAGATGCTCTATACATATGAGAAGTACTACGACGCGTCCGACGGCAGCAGCCTCATCACCACCATCGACTCGACCGTCCAGGCCTACGTCGAGAAAAACCTGCAGAACGCCATCGATAAGTACGACATCAAAAACGGTGCGTTCTGCATCGTCATGGACGTCAACACGGGCGAGATCAAGGCCATGGCCACGCTCGGCTCCTACGACCCCAACAACTATCTGGAGATCTACGACGACACGACCGCCCTTCTGCTCGAAAACGAGCGGGCGGCGGCCCTCGCCCTGCCTGAGGCCTCCGCAGCCTATGAGGCCGCGATCGAGACCTACAAGCAGGACGTCGCGGCGGCCCGTATGGCGCAGTGGCGCAACCGCTGCGTGTCCGACGGCTATGAGCCTGGCTCGACCTTCAAGCTCATCACGCTGGCCTCCGCGCTCGATTCCGGCGCCGTCACGCTGAACGACTCGTTCTACTGCGGCGGCCAGGAAAAGTTCACCGGCCGTGAGCAGATCCTGAACTGCTGGAAATCCGCCGGTCACGGCGCGCAGACGACCGCCCAGGCCCTCGGCAACTCCTGCAACATCGCCTTCGGCCACATCGGCCTGCGCATGGGCGGCGACACGTTCTACGATTATCTCAAGAGCTTCGGCGTCATGGAAAAGACCGGCGTCGACCTGCCCGGCGAGGCCAGCGGCCTGTTCTACGAGCGCAAATACCTCAACGACCCGGCAAACTACGGCACATCCTACCTCATCACCTCCTCCTTCGGCCAGAGCTTCCGCATCACGCCCATGCAGCTCGTGCGCGCCGTGGCCGCGATCGTCAACGGCGGCTATGTGCTCGAGCCCTATATCGTGAGCGAGGTCGTGGACGCGGACGGCAATACCGTAGAGAAAAACGAAAAGACCGTCCTGCGGCAGGTCATCAGCCAGCAGACCTCCGAGACGATGCGCACGCTCATGGAGCAGGTCGTCACCGAGGGTACGGCCTCCGCGGCCCGGACGCCCGGCTACCGCGTCGGCGGCAAGACCGGCACATCTGAAAAGCTCGACGAATATGACGAGAACGGCCAGCAGGTCAAGGACAAGATCGTCTCCTTCGTCGGCGTTGCGCCGATCGACGACCCGAAATACGTCGTCCTTGTCGCGCTCGATACCCCGGCCTATTCGGAAAACAGTGAAAAATACACCGTCCACGGCATGTATATCTCCGGCGGCCTGATGGCCGCGCCGACCGTGCGCGATATCTTCCTCGACATTCTCCCGTACCTCGGCGTCGAGCCGGACTACGGCTCTGAGGATATCCGCGGCGTCAACTTTACCGTCCCCGACGTCATCGGCATGGACGAGACAGAGGCGGGCGAGCTGCTCGCCGAGAAGACCATCACCTACCGCGTGGTCGGCACCGGCTCCGTCGTGACCGACCAGCTTCCCGTCGCAGGCAGCCAGGTGCCCGGCAATTCGCAGATCATCCTCTACATGGGCGCGGAGAAGCAGGCGACGCGCGTCGAGGTCCCGGATTTCATCGGCTGCTCCGTCGCGGACGTCAACTACCTGGCCTCGAACGCGGGCCTCTACGTCCAGGCCAAGGGCACGGACCGCACCGACGTCTATGTCCTCGCAGCCTACCAGGATATCGATCCCGGCACAGAGGTTGACAGAGGTACTACAATTACGGTAGAATTCTCTTCCACGGGCGCATCCGACTAAGGAGGACACTATGAAACTCAAAGAACTGCTGCACGGCCTTGACGTGCTGGAGCTGCACGCGGACGAAGATCTGGACATCACCGGCGTCCAGTACGATTCCCGGCAGGTCACGTCCGGCGATCTGTTCGTCGCGATCTCCGGCTTCCAGACCGACGGCCACAGGTATATCCCCAAAGCCATGGAAAACGGCGCAGTCTGCGTCGTCTGCGAAAAAAAGCCGGAAACGGACATTGCCTATGTGCTGGTCCCCGACGCGCGCTCGGCGCTGGCCGCGCTCGGCGCGAACTGGTTCGGCCATCCGTCGGACAGCATGTGCATGATCGGCATCACCGGCACGAACGGCAAGACCACGAGCACGTACCTGCTCAAGCACGTGCTCGAAAAGACCCTCGGCGCAAAGGTCGGCCTCATCGGCACCATCCAGAACATGATCGGAGACGAGGTCCTGCACACCGAGCGCACGACGCCCGAATCCTTCGAGCTGCAGAAGCTGTTCGCCGAGATGAAGGCCGCGGGCTGCACGCACGTCATCATGGAGGTCTCGTCCCACGCGCTGGTCCTGCACCGCGCGGACCAGATCGCCTTCCGCGTCGGCGTGTTCACGAACCTCACCGAGGACCACCTCGACTTCCACAAGACCATGGACGCCTACTGCGACGCCAAGGCCATGCTCTTTACCCGCTGCCGGACCGGCGTCGTCAACGTGGACGATGCCTACGCCGGCCGCATCCTGGCGCAGGCCTCCTGCCGCTGCCTGACCTACTCTGCGCAGCAGCCGGTAAGCCTTCGCGCAAAGCACCTGCAGCTGCTGTCTGACCGCGTGGAGTTTGACGCGGAATACGAAGGGCAGACGCAGCCGGTCACGCTCGGCATCCCCGGCATCTTCAGCGTTTATAACGCCCTCGGCGTCATCGGCGCGGCGCTCGCGCTGGAGATCCCGCTGCCCGCCATCGCCGACGCTCTGCGGACCGCGCAGAGCGTCAAGGGCAGGGTAGAGGTCGTCCCCACGCCGGGAAAGGACTATACCGTCCTCATTGACTACTCTCACACCCCGGACAGCCTCGAAAATATCTTAAAAGCCGTGCGCGGCTTCTGCCGCGGCCGCGTGATCGCGGTCTTCGGCTGCGGCGGCGACCGCGACCCGTTCAAGCGCCCCGTCATGGGCAGAATCGCGGCGCAGCTCGCCGACCTCAGCATCGTCACCTCGGATAATCCCCGCACAGAAGACCCCTATAAGATCCTCCGGCAGATCCTGGCCGGGATGCAGGAAGCCGAGACGCCCTACGAAGTCATCGAGACCCGCGAGGCCGCCATCTTCCGAGCCATGGATCTGGCCCGGAAGGACGATATCATCGTCCTCTGCGGCAAGGGCCACGAGACCTATCAGGAGATCGGACACGAAAAACGCCATCTGGACGAGCGCGAGGTCGTCCGTGCGTATCTGGAGAGGGAAAGATGAAAGAACTGACACTCAGGAAAATCGCAGAGGCCTGCCACGGGACTGTCGCACCGGAGGCAGAGACCGTTACCGTCACCGGCGTCCAGTCCGACTCCCGCCGAGTCCGGCCCGGCGACCTCTTTGTCGCCATCAAGGGCGAGAAGGCCGACGGCCATGACTTTGTCGCCATGGCCGCGAGCCTCGGCGCGAAGGCCGCGCTGGTCGCAAGACCCGTGGAAGCGCCGATCCCCACCATCCTCGTCGCCGACACCATCCGCGCCTACGGTGATCTGGCGGCAGCCTACCGTGAGCACGCCGGCATCACCGTCATCGGCATCACCGGCAGCGTCGGCAAGACGACGACCAAGGAAATGACGGCCTGCCTGCTCGCGCGCAGCTTCCATACCGCCCGCACCGAGGGCAACCACAACAATAACCTCGGCCTTCCCATGACCATTCTCGACATGCCGGACGACACCGAGGTCGCCGTGCTCGAAATGGGCATGAACCACTTCGGCGAGATGGCCTACCTGACCTCCATCGCGCGGCCGGATATCGCCATCATCACCAACATTGGCACCATGCACATCGAGCACCTGGGCTCCCGCGAGGGCATCCTGCAGGCCAAGCTCGAGATCTTCCGCGGCGTGCCGAAAAACGGCGTCGGCGTCTTCAACGGTGACGAGCCCCTGCTGTGGAACGTCCGTGCGGACGGCGGCCACAAGAAATACTACTTCGGCATCGAAAATCACAGCTGCGACGTGCTCGCCACGGACATTCAGGAGCTTGAAGACGGCATGCGCTTTGTCGTCAGCGGCTTCGGTCACCGCTTTGAGCTGTTTGTCCCCGTGCTCGGCCGCCATACGGTCTATAACGCGCTGGCCGCCGTCACGGCCGCGCTCCTGCTCAAGATCCCGCCCGAGACCATCCAGGCGCAGATCTCCGGCTTCCAGAATACCGGCATGCGCCAGAAGATCTACGAGCGCGACGGCTTCACCATCATCGAGGACTGCTACAACGCCGGTCCCGAGTCGACCGAGGCCGCGCTCGATATCCTCGCCGGCTTCCACGCGCGGGCCAATGGCCGCTGCATCGCTGTCCTCGGCGATATGCTCGAGCTCGGCAACCGCTCGGCTGCGGAGCATTACCGCATCGGCCGCATCGCCGCGGCGAAGGTCGACATGCTCTACACCTACGGCACGAATTCCGAGCGCATGGTCTCCGGCGCGATCACCGGCGGCATGAAGCAGAAATTCGTCGAGCATTTCGACACGCACGAGGACCTGGCGCACATGCTCAAGATGCGTGCCCGGCCCGGCGACGTGATCTTGTTCAAGGGCAGCCGCGGCATGCGGATGGAAAAGGCCCTGTCGCTGTTTTTGAAGGAAGAAGAGTCGTAACTGCACGGCCTGTAGTTTACAAGAGAGAGTCTCGGAGGGATCCAGAATGGATGCAATGTTTTTTATCGTTCTCGGCGCGACGCTGGTCTCGTTTTTGCTGACGCTTGCGTTCGGCCGTTTCGTTATCCCCATGCTGCGCGCGCTGCACGCGGGCCAGTCCATCCGTGAGGTCGGCCCCCAGTGGCACAATTCCAAGGCCGGTACGCCGACCATGGGCGGCATCATGTTCATCGCCGCCATCCTCCTCTGCACGGTCGGCTTCGGCTGGAAGAGCATGGTGGAAAACGGCGACTATACGCACCTGTATGTCCTGGGCCTTGCCCTGTGCTATGGTCTGGTCGGCTTCGCCGACGACTTCGTCAAGGTCAAGCTCAAGCGCAATCTCGGCCTCACCGCCAGCCAGAAGTTCCTGCTGCAGCTCGTTGTGGCCGTCATTTTCCTGTTCGTGCTCAAAAAGAGCGGCGACCTCAGCTGCGACCTCTATATCCCGTTCTGGAACCTCGATCTCGAGATCCCGACGGCGGTCTATATGATCTTTGCTGCCTTCGTCATCGTCGGCTGCGTCAACGCCGTGAACCTCACCGACGGCGTCGACGGCCTGTCCAGCAGCGTGACCATCCCGGTCATGGTCTTCTTCGCCGCGACGGCCTATATCTACGGCCGCACGACGCTGGCCCTGCTCCCCGCGACGGTCGCGGGCGGCCTCGCAGCCTTCCTCTGCTACAACTTCCATCCGGCCAAGGTCTTCATGGGCGACACCGGCTCGCTGTTCCTCGGCGGCATGGTCTGCGGTATGGCGTTCGCGCTCGATATGCCGCTGATCCTCATCCTGGTCGGCATTATCTACATTTGTGAGACGCTTTCTGTCATCCTCCAGGTCACGTATTTCAAGCTGACCCACGGCAAGCGCATCTTCAAAATGACCCCCATCCACCACCACTTCGAGCTGTGCGGCTGGAAAGAGGAGAAGATCGTCTTCGTCTTCACCGCCATCACCCTCGTCATGTGCGTACTGGCCTATCTTGGCGTTATGAACCGGTATTGATCCCGGTTTTCCCGGAAAGGAGCGACCCCCTATGGCAAGCCGTCAGGACGGCGTCACGCAGCTGTATGATCTCCCGCAGGGCGGAGGACCGGAGCGGCTGCCGCAGCCGGAAAAAACAAAGGATAAAGTCCTGCTTGACGAGCGCGGACTGCTGGATCTGCCGTTTCTGGCGCTGACGGTCCTGCTCGTGCTCATCGGCGTGATCATGGTCTTCTCGGCCTCCTACGCCCGCGCGTACTACCTGACCGGCAACTCGACCTACTATTTTGCCCGCCAGGCCATCTTCGCCGTCGCCGGGATCGCCGGCATGCTCTTTGTCAGCCGACTCAACTATCAGCTCTGGCGCAGCGCCTCGTTCATCATCCTGCTGGTCTCGGTGTTTTTCCTCATGCTCGTGCCGATCATCGGCTCCACGGCCAACGGCGCCAAGCGCTGGATCGAGGTCGCGGGCATCCGCTTCCAGCCCTCCGAGCTGGCGAAGATCGCCATCATCATGACCTTCTCCGCCCTCATCTCCACCTACCGCGACAAAATGCGGACCTTCCGCTACGGCATCCTGCCGTTCGTCGTCATCATGGTCGTCCTGTGCGGCCTGGTCGCGCTCGAGCGTCATTTCTCCTGCATCCTCATCATGATGCTCCTCGCGGCCGCCATGCTGTTCCTCGGCGGCGTGCAGCTCAAATGGTTCGCCCTCGGCGGCATCGCCGTCGGCCTGTTCGCCTTCATCTATCTCAAAACGCAGGGCTATGCCGGCAGCCGCATCACTGCCTGGCGTGACCCGGCCTCCGACCCAACGGACAACGGCTATCAGATCCTTCAGTCGCTCTACGCCATCGGCTCCGGCGGCCTCATGGGCCTCGGCCTCGGCAAGAGCCGCCAGAAATATCTGTACTTACCCGAGGAGCACAACGACTACATTTTCCCCATCCTCTGCGAGGAGCTGGGCTTTGTCGGCGCGGTCGTCGTGATCCTGCTCTTTATTCTTCTCATCGTGCGCGGCTATTATATTGCCATGCACGCGCGCGACCGCTTCGGCGCGCTGCTCGCCGCGGGGATCTCCACGCATTTTGCGCTGCAGACCTTCCTCAACATCGGCGTCGTCACGAATTTCCTCCCGGCCACCGGCATTTCGCTCCCGTTCTTCTCCTATGGCGGCACGGCGCTGCTCATGCAGCTGTTTGAGGCCGGTATCGTCCTGGCCGTGTCCCGGCAGAACGACAATAAACTCCTGTAAAGCAAAAGGGGAGAGCCTATGAACATCGTCTTTACCTGCGGCGGCACCGGCGGACATATCTATCCCGCCATCGCGGTCGCCCGCATGTTCCGCGAGCGCCAGCCGGACTGCAGGATCCTCTTCATCGGCGCGGAGGACGGCATGGAAAACAAGCTCGTCCCGCGCGAGGGCTTCGAGCTGCAGACCGTGCAGATCTCCAACTACCAGCGAAAGCTGACCCCCGCCGCCATCTGGCACAATCTCGTGACCGTGCAGCGCATGTCCGCGACGTTTGCCAAAACGAAGCGCATCCTGAAGGACTTCCAGCCCGACGTTATCGTCGGTACCGGCGGCTACGCCAGCTTTCCCGCGCTCAAGATGGGCGCGAAGCTCGGCATCCCCACCTGCGTGCATGAGTCGAACGCCGTCCCGGGCCTCACCACGAAGCTCGTCGCGCGCACGGCCAGCCGCATCATGGTCTCCTTCGACGCCAGCCGCCAGCACTATCCCGACCCCGAAAAGGTCCTCCTGACCGGCACGCCCGTGCGGGAGGAATTCCTCTACGCCAAACGCCAGCAGGCCCGGCAGGCACTCGGCCTCGGCGACGAGCCCTTGATCGTCTCGTGCTGGGGCAGCCTCGGCGCGCGGGAGATGAACAAGAAGATCGCGCAGTTCATGCGCTGCGAATGCGAAGACGGTACGCCCTTCCATCACATCCACGCCACCGGCTCCTTCGGCTGGCGCTGGATGCCGGACTACGTCAAAGAGCAGGGCGTCGACCTTGCCGCGCACCCGGCGCTGGACATGCGGGAATATATCTATGACATGCCGCAGGTGCTCGCCGCGGCGGACCTCATCATCTGCCGCGCAGGCGCGGCGACCATTGCCGAGGTCTGCGCCAGCGGCACGCCCTGCATCATGGTGCCGAGCCCGAACGTGACCGGCAACCATCAGGAAAAGAACGCCCGCGTGCTCGAAGACGCGGGCGCGGCCGCCGTCGTCCGCGAAGCGGACTGCGACGGCAGAAGCCTCTACGAGACCGCAAAGGCGATCCTCTCGGATCCCGAGCGGACCGGCGGCATGCGCACCGCCGCCCGCGGCATGGCCGTGGTCGACGCGGCCGAGCGCATCTACCAGACCGCGATCGAGCTCGCCCGGGGCTGACACGAAGCGCCTCCGGCGCGCATAGGATGGGCAAAATCCAAGGTATGAAGGAGAATGCCCATGCCAGCAGCGCTGCTCGTTTCCAAGTCGCCGCCGCTCTGCGGCGAGCTGACGGTCCACGGTGCGAAAAACAGCGTCCTGCCCATCCTGGCCGCGACGCTGCTATGCAGGACGCCCTGCGTCCTGCATAACTGCCCCGATATCCTCGACGTGACCCACACGCTGCAGATCCTGCGCCATCTCGGCTGCAGCTGCGAGCGCAGCGGCTCGACCCTTTCCATAGACCCGCGCGGCTTTGCGGAAAACGCCGTCCCACCGGCGCTCGCAGGCTCCATGCGCGCCTCGAGCCTCTTTCTCGGCGCGCTCCTGGCCCGGACCGGGGCGGCCGCGCTGACGCTTCCGGGCGGCTGCCCCATCGGCGCGCGCCCCATCGACTATCACCTGCAGGCATTCCGCGCTCTCGGCGCGTCCGCCGAAGAAGAAGGCGGGACTGTCCGCTGCCGGGCGGACCGGCTGCACGGCGCGCGCCTCCGCCTGCCCGGCCCCAGCGTCGGCGCGACGGAAAACGCCATGCTGGCTGCCCTTGGCGCAGACGGCTGCACCACGATCGAAAACGCCGCCTGTGAGCCGGAGATCGCCGACCTCGGCGCGTTCCTCTGCGCCTGCGGCGCAGATCTCCGCGGCGCCGGGACCCCAACGATCGAGATCGAGGGCGGATACCCGCTGCACGGCGCGACCTACACCATCCTCCCGGACCGCATCGAGACTGCGACCTATCTCTGCGCCTGCGCCGCCTGCGGCGGGGCGCTCACGCTCCGCCGCGCCGCACCGGCGTCCTGCGCGGGCGTGATCGAAGCGCTCGGGCAGTGCGGCTGCCGCATCCGCTGCGGCTATGACACGATCGCCATCCATCGGCAGGGGCCTCTGACGGCCTGCCGCCCGGTGACGGCCCGGCCCTATCCCGGCTTTCCGACCGACGCAATGCCGGTCCTGCTCGCCGCGCAGCTCGGCGCGCAGGGGAAGACCTCCTTCACCGAGACCATTTTTGAAAACCGCTTTCTCTATGTGCAGGAGCTGCGGAAGCTCGGCGCAAAGCTCAGCCAGGACGGCCGGACCGTCCGATTGCAGGGCGCGGAGCCGCTGCACGCGGCGCGCCTGCACGCCGGGGATCTGCGCGGCGGGGCCGCGCTGGTGCTCGGGGCCATGCAGGCCGAGGGGGAAAGTACCATTTTTGGAGTAAAACACATCCAACGGGGATATGATAATCTCGAAGCCGCGCTGCAAAGCGCCGGCGCTCGCCTCAAAACAGTGGAAATTCCCATAAAGGTGTGATATAATCTCTCCATTCTGTAGCGTCAACTGACGCTAGCCTCCCAAAGGAGAATCTGAAATGCGCACGAAGCAAAGCAGGACGAATCAGGAAGCACGCGCCGCGGGCAAGGCCCGGCGGGTGCGTAGCGGCGCGCTCGGAAAGCTCCTGATCATGCTGGCCATCGTGGCCGCGGTCGTCTTCGGCGTTGCAATCTTTTTCAAGGTCAGCACCATCGAGGTGCAGGGCAACACCGTCTATTCTTCCGAGCAGATCGTCGAGGCCTCGCAGATCCAGCCCGGCGACAATCTCCTGACCGTCAATAAGGCGCTGGCCGTCGGCAACATCAAGGCCGCGCTTCCATACGTCGAGGACGTTTCCATCGCCCGCAGCCTGCCGGACGGCATCATCATCCAGGTGCGGGAGAGCACCATCTCCTTCGCCGTCATGACCGACACCAACACCTGCTGGCTCATCGGCCCCTCCGGCAAGGCGCTCGAGCGCATCGAGCCCGCGGCCTTCAACGAATACCCGCATATCAACGGCCTTCTGCTCTCGGGCCCCACGATGGGCCAGAGCGTGGCCTCCCCGACGCCCACGGCGCTCGCCGCCGCGCTCGATGTGCTCAGCGAGCTCGACGGCACGGGGCTGCTTGAACATATCCGCGCGCTCGACATGGAAAAGGAATATGACATCACCCTCTGGTATGACGACCGCTATGAGATCAAGCTCGGCGGCACGGATGAGCTGGCCTATAAGATCCGCTACCTGTGCTCCATCCTCGATCAGCTCAGCGAATACCAGGCCGGGACGATCGATCTGACCCAGGCAGCGCAGAAAAAGGCGACCTTCCAGCCCGCGGCCTGACGCGCGGACCACAAAATCCGCATTTTTGCTGATTTTTTCCGGAAATTCTATTGACGCACATCCTTTTTCGAGATAGAATAAAGTCGACATAATGCAAAACGATGCAGTTTTTACGGGCTGTGAGATATATAGGAGGAAGACAAATGGCAGATACAGCAGATAAGGTAGTCAAGATCAAAGTCATTGGTGTCGGCGGCGCCGGCAACAATGTTATCAACCGCATGATCGCGTCCGATGTCAAGGGCGTTGAATTTGTCGCAGTCAATACGGATAAGCAGGACCTTGAAAAGTCCAAGTGCAAGAACAAGGTCCAGATCGGCGAAAAGCTGACCGGCGGCATGGGCGCAGGCTCCAAGCCCGACATCGGCCAGAAATCCGCTGAGGAATCCAAGGCTCTCATCTCCCAGGTGCTCGAGGGCACCGATATGGTCTTCATCACCGCCGGTATGGGCGGCGGCACCGGCACCGGCGCAGCGCCCATCATCGCGCAGGTCGCGCATGACGCGGGCATCCTGACCGTCGCCGTCGTGACGAAGCCCTTCCGCTTCGAAGGCGCCAACCGCATGAAGCAGGCCGAGGCCGGTATCGCCAACCTCACCGATAAGGTCGACTCCATGATCATCATCCCGAACGACCGTCTGAAGTTCGTCACCGACCAGAAGATCACCTTCGCCAACGCCTTCGGCATCGCCGACGACGTGCTGAAGCAGGCCGTCAGCTCCATCTCCGAGCTCGTCGGCTACAGCGAGAATGTCATCATCAACCTCGACTTTGCCGACGTTTCCGCCATCATGCGCAACGCGGGCCAGGCCCACATGGGCGTCGGCTCCGCCACCGGCCGCGACAAGGCCGAGCAGGCTGCGCAGGCTGCCGTCTCCAGCCCGCTGCTCGAGACCTCCATCAACGGCGCGACCGGCGTGCTCATCAACATCGCCGGTTCCCATGACCTCGGCCTCGACGACGTCGAGACGGCCGCCAACATCGTCATGGAAGCTGCCAATCCCGACGCCAACATCATCTTCGGCGCTGCGTTCGACGATGAGCTGCAGGACGAGATGCGCGTGACCGTCATCGCCACCGGCTTTGCCGAGAAGCGGCAGTCGCCCGCCAAGCCCATCGGCGCCTACTCCGCCGCCCAGGAAAAGGCCACGGCCTCCAAGAACCAGGCGCAGGAGGATATCGACGATATCGACGAGATCTTCAAGATCTTCAACCGCAATTAAGCTGCGAAAAGACCAGGCCGGCGCAGAACCCTGCGCCGGCCTTTTGCGCGCCCCGGGCTGTGCTCGCCGTATGCGAACACACTTCCGGTCTTTTCTGCTCAAAACGGACAGCTTTTTTCGTCTAAAGTGCCGAATTTCTTTTTTACTGCTTTACTTTCAAGCACTAAAGTGTTACTATCAGTCTATCTGAGCCCTACCATAAGAAAAGGAGATCTTACATCTTGAACAACCGTAACAAGCGTTCCGACCCCGACAGCGAGCTCTACAGCGCCATCCTCAAGCTGCAGACCGTGGAGGAGTGCTACGATTTCTTTACCGACCTGTGCACGTTTTCCGAGCTCAAGGCCATGGAGCAGCGCTTCGAGCTGGCCAAGCTCCTCAACGACGGCCTGATCTATAACGACATTCTCGAAAAGACCGGCGCGTCCAGCGCCACCATCAGCCGTGTCAACCGCTCGCTCAACTACGGCATGGGCGCCTACCGCATCATCTTTGACCGCATGAAGGAAGACGAGCAGAAGCAGCAGGAGGAGCCGCAGGCGTGAGCGCATACGAGTCCCTTGCCGCCTGCTACGACGAACTGACCTACGATATCCCATACGAAAAGACCCTGACCTTTTTTGAGCGGCTGTGCGCGCGGGAGCATGTACAGCCGCATTCGGTTCTGGATCTGGCCTGCGGCACGGGCTCTTTGTCTTTGCTGCTGGCAAGGCGCGGGTATCGGGTCATCGGCGCGGACCTTTCCTCCGACATGCTGGCGGAGGCGGAGCAGAAGGCACAGGCCCTGCCAGAAAACCGCCCGTTTTTCATCTGTCAGCCCATGCAGCGCCTGCGTCTGGCAGAGCCGGTCGACGCCGTCATCTGCGCGCTCGACAGCCTCAACTACGTGACGAAGCCTGCCGACTGCCGGAAGACCTTCCGCCGCGTCTATGACGCCCTGACCCCCGGTGGCCTGTTCGTGTTCGACATCAATACGCCCGCAAAGCTCCGCGGGCTGGACGGCCAGGTCTTCCTCGACGAGACCGACGATACCTACTGCGTCTGGCGCACCGAGTTCGACGAGAAAAAGCGCCTGTGCTATTACGGCATGGACATTTTCCGTCTGGAAGGGGAGCACTGGCAGCGCTCATTCGAAGAGCATATCGAATATGCCTTCGAACCCGCGGAGCTGCAGCAGTGGCTCGCAGAGGCGGGATTCACCCGCATCCGTTCGTACGGCGACCGCGTGCTGCGCGCCCCGAAGGAAGCCGAGCAGCGCATCTATTTTTCCGCAAAGAAGGAGTAACCCATGAAAGACCAGCTTGTGCGCGCCATGACGAAGGACGGCTTTGTCAACGCCGTCGCGGTCACCACGACCGGCATTGTCGAGCGCGCACGTCAGATCCATAAAACGCTTCCCACCGCCACAGCGGCCCTCGGGCGGCTTCTCACGGCTGCCTCCATGATGGGCAACATGCAGAAGGTCGACGACGGCTCCATCACGCTCCAGCTCAAGGGCGGCGGACCGCTCGGGCGGCTGCTCGCCGTCTCCGACGCCGAAGGCAACGTCCGCGGCTGGGTCGAAAACCCACAGATATCCATGCTGGAGAAGGCCCCCGGCAAGCTTGACGTCGGCGCGGCCGTCGGCTCCGACGGCACGCTCACCGTCATCCGTGACCTTCGCATGAAGGAGCCGTATATCGGCACCATCGACCTTGTCTCCGGCGAGATCGCCGAGGATATCACCGCCTACTTCGCCCAGAGCGAGCAGATCCCCACCGCCTGCGCCCTTGGTGTGCTCGTCGGCAAGGACCAGTCCGTGACCGCCGCGGGCGGCTATATCATCCAGCTCCTGCCCGGCGCGCCGGACGATATCATTGACAAGATCGAGTCTGGCATCCAGAACGCCGGCGCGGTCAGCCGTCTTCTTGCCGCCGGGATGGACGGCCAGGTCGTGCTCGAGACTGTCCTGCACGGCTTCGACCTCGAGATCCTCGAGACCCAGCCGGTCGAATACCGCTGCTACTGCTCGCGTGACCGCGTCACGCGCACGCTCATCAGCCTCGGCCGCACTGAGCTGCAGTCCATCGTCGACGACGGCAAGGACATCCACATCGACTGCCAGTTCTGCGACAAGATCTATGACTACACCCCGGACCAGGTCCGCCAGATCCTGAAAGACCTCGACGGATGATCTTAGACAGCACGCCCACTGCGGCGTGCTGTTTTGTAAAGGAGGAAAAACAAAATGATCGTTTCCTACTCGAACGGAACAGATTTTCTGCAGGCCAATCAGGCGCTTTTGCAGGAAAACCCGTACCTTTCCACCTTTTTTACGCTGGACGCCCCGCTTCTGAAGCAGGCGGACACCATCAATTACGCGCTCCGCTGCGAGCAGGGGGAGAAGCGCCTGCTGGCCCTGAAGGTCGAGCCGTATAACCTTCTGCTGCTCGGTGACGAGACCTGCGTGCCGGAGCTGCTGCAATTTTTGTTTGACGGCGGCTGCGAACTTAAAAACTACCTCTGCGCGTCGGAGCTTGGGTACGTGATGCAGCGTGAGCTGGAGCCCTATGGCCGCCGCTATGAGGAAGCTCTCGCCATGGACTTCATGGAAGCGCGGACCGTCACCGAGCCGTCCGCGCCGGAGGTCGAGACGGCAGGGAAGGACGATCTGGACGAGATATTCGCCTGCGCGCAGCGGTTCGTCGCCGACTGCGGCCTGCTCGACAAGCCGGAGAAGGAGCCGTTCCGGAAGGTCCTCGATTCGTTCCGCATTCTCCGGGCCGACGGAAAGATCGTCAGCATGGCCCGCATCGCGCCCGCCACGCAGGATGATCTGCGCCTCGTGCTCGTCTACACGCGGGACGAATACCGCGGCAGGGGCTACGCCCGCAAGGTGGTCAACAGCGCGAAAAACGAGATCCTTGCCGCCGGCAAGCGCGTGACGCTGAACGTCGACAGGAAAAACCCGGTCTCCTACCACCTGTACCGGTCCCTCGGCTTCGAGCGCATGTTCTCGCAGGGCGAATTCCGTCGGGTAGATAACAGACCTGAAAGCTGACAGATCACAAGAAAACAGCCACGCCTGTACAGGCGTGGCTGTTTTGCTTATTCAAGTTCAAATGCGCCGGTGTAGAGCTGATAATAGGTGCCCTTCTGGGCGATCAGGTCGTCGTGCGTGCCGCGCTCGATGATGCGGCCGTGGTCGAGGACCATGATGGCGTCGGAATTCTGCACCGTCGACAGCCGGTGCGCGATGACGAACACCGTCCGTCCCTTCATGAGCGCGTCCATGCCGCGCTGTACCAGCAGCTCCGTGCGCGTGTCGATAGAGCTCGTCGCCTCGTCGAGGATCATGACCGGGGGATCGGCCACCGCCGCGCGGGCGATCGACAGCAGCTGCCGCTGGCCCTGCGAGAGGTTCGCGCCGTTGGCCCGGAGCATCGTGTTGTAGCCGTCCGGCAGACGCGTGATGAAGTCGTGCGCGTTGGCGAGCTTCGCCGCCGCGATGCATTCCTTGTCCGTCGCGTCGAGCTTGCCGTAGCGGATGTTGTCCATGACCGTGCCGGTGAACAGATTCACATCCTGCAGCACGATGCCGAGCGAGTGGCGCAGGTCGGCCTTTTTGATGTGGTTGATGTTGATGCCGTCATAGCGGATCTTGCCGTCGGCGATGTCGTAGAAGCGGTTGATGAGGTTCGTGATGGTGGTCTTGCCCGCGCCGGTCGCGCCGACGAAGGCCAGCTTCTGCCCGGGCTTGGCGTAGAGCGAAATATCATGCAGCACGGGCTTCTCCGGGTCGTAGGCAAAGTCCACATCGAAGAACCGCACATCGCCGCAGAGCTTCACCAGCCGGCTTTTGCCGTCTTCCTGCGGGCACTTCCATGCCCAGACACCGGTGCGCGCGGCGCTTTCCGTCAGCGTGCCGTCCGCCGCTTCCACGGCGTTCACGAGCGTGACGCGTCCGTTGTCGTCCTCCGGCTGCTGGTCGATGAGCTCAAAGACGCGGCTCGCGCCCGCCGCCGCCATGACGATGGCGTTGATCTGCTGCGACACCTGAGAGACGTTGCCCGTAAACTGCTTCGTCATCCCGAGGAACGACGCGACGACCGCGATCTTCAGCGGCGCGATCATGCTGCCCGTCTCAAACAGGTTCTGGAACGACAGATTCGGCACGCTGCCGCCCGAGCAGATCAGAAGTCCGCCGAGGAAGGCCGTGAGCACATACAGAATATTGCCGATGTTGCCCATGATGGGCATGAAGATGTTCGCGTAGCGCTGCGCGTGGTTGGCGTCGTCAAAGAGCTGGTCGTTGATGGCGTCGAAATCGCGCTCCGCCGCCTCCTCATGGCAGAAGACCTTGACGACCTTCTGGCCGTTCATCATCTCCTCGATATAGCCCTCGACCTTGCCGAGCGAGCGCTGCTGGTTGAGGAAGTATTTGGCCGATTTTCCGCCAATGTTCTTCGTCGCCTGCGTCATGAAGAAGATCCCGAGGAACACGATCAGCATCAGCGGGATGGAGAAATACAGCATGAACAGCAGCAGCCCCAGCACCGTCAGCCCCGACGCGAACAGCTGCGGCAGGCTCTGAGAGACGAGCTGGCGGAGCGTGTCGATGTCGTTCGTGTAGTAGCTCATGATATCGCCGCGGCTGTTCTGGTCAAAGTAGCGGATGGGCAGCTTCTGCATCCCCGCGAACATCCGCGTGCGCAGCTTGTGCAGGAAGCCCTGCGTCACATGCGCCATCAGCTGCGTATAGACGGCCGTGCAGGCAAGGCCCGCCAGATAAATGCCGACCATCGTGGCGAGCGCATGCAGGATCTTACCCTGCACGCCGTCCCAGCCGAGCGTCAACCCGTCTTCAATATAGCTCGTGACGGTCTCGATATAAATTGCCGGCAGAATGCCGACCACGGCGCTGATGATGATGCAGAGCATCGTGATGATGAGCATCGCCGGATAGTCGCGGAACAGCAGCCCGATCACCCGGCCCAGGGGCTTGAGATCCGCCTTCGCGCCGATCATCGGCGCGCGCGGCGCTTTTCCGGGATGATTAGCCATTGTCAGCACCTCCCGCCTTGTTCTGAGATTCATAGACTTCCCGGTAGATCCGGTTCGAAGCCAGCAGCTGCTCGTGCGTGCCCATGGCGTCGATCTGCCCGCCCTCGAGCACGAGGATGAGATCCGCGTCCTGGATGGACGAGATCCGCTGCGCGATGATGAACTTCGTCGTCTCCGGGATCTCCGAGCGCAGCGCCGCGCGGATCTTCGCGTCGGTCTTCGTGTCGACAGCGGAGGTCGAGTCGTCGAGGATCAAAATCTTCGGCTTTTTCAGCAGCGCCCGCGCGATGCACAGCCGCTGCTTCTGCCCGCCGGAGACGTTCGTGCCGCCCTGCTCGATATAGGTGTCGTATTTGTCCGGCATCTGCTGGATGAATTCATCCGCGCACGCCAGCTCGCAGGCCCGCTGCAGCTCCTCGTCCGACGCGTTCGCGTCGCCCCAGCGCAGATTCTCCTTGATCGTGCCGGAGAACAGCACGTTCTTCTGCAGCACGACCGCGACCTGGTTGCGCAGCGTCTCCAGATCGTACTGCCGCACGTCCACGCCGCCGACCCGCACGCTGCCGTCCGTCACGTCGTACAGCCGGCAGATGAGCTGCACCAGACTCGTCTTAGAAGACCCCGTGCCGCCGATGATGCCGACGGTCTGGCCGGATCTCACATGGAAATCGACGTCCGAAAGCGCGCTGCGCTTCGCCGCCGCCGAATACTTAAAGTTGACATGGTCAAAATCCACGTCGCCGTTCTTCACATCATAGACCGGCTCTGCCGGGTTCTGCAGGCTGCTCGTCTCGTCGAGCACCTCGCAGATGCGCTTGCCGGAGGCCTGCGCCATCGTCAGCATCACGAAGATCATCGAGAGCATCATCAGGCTCATGAGGATCTGCATGGAATACGTGATCATGCTCGTCAGACTTCCCACGCCCAGATACGTCCCGCCCGACGTGACGATGAGCTTCGCCGCGAAATACGAGATGAGGATCATCGACGTGTACACGCAGAACTGCATGACAGGGGAGTTGAGCGCCAGGATTTTCTCCGCCTTGAGGAAATCCTTCCGCACGGAGTCGGACGCGGCGGAGAACTTCTCCGTCTCATAGTCCTCGCGCACGAAGCTCTTGACCACGCGCATGGCCTGCACGTTCTCCTGCACGGAGTTGTTGAGCGCGTCGTATTTCTTGAAGACCGCCTTGAACAGCGGCAGCGCGCTCCGGATCATCAGAAACAGCGAGAACCCCAGCACCGGCACGATCCCGGCGAAGATGAGCGCCAGCTGCTTGCCCACGCGGACGGACATCACCACCGCGAACACCAGCATCATCGGCGCGCGCACCGCGATGCGGATGCACATCATGAACGCGTTCTGGATGTTCGTGACGTCCGTTGTCAGCCGCGTGACGAGCGACGAGGTCGAAAACCGGTCGATGTTCGCAAAGGAAAAGCCCTGCACCTGATAATACAGATCATGCCGCAGATTCTTCGCAAAGCCCGCCGCGGCCTCTGCCGCGAACCAGCCGGACAAGGATCCGAACCCCAGCGACAGCATGGCGATGACGAACAGCTTGAGTCCGAAGGACAGAATGGTCTGCATCGTGCAGCCGTTCTGGATCGCGTTGATCAGATCCGCCGTCAGCAGCGGGATCGTGCACTCGCATACGACCTCGCCCACCATGCACACGGGGGTCAGGATCGTCGGCCTTTTGTATTCCCGGATACAGGCCGCCAAACGTTTGATCATACCTCTGATACCTCCATTGTCTGCGTGATTTTCAGATTTTCCGCCGCCAGATCGAGCAGCCGCCGCAGCGTCTGCTGCTCGGCCTCGGTCATCCCGGCGCACATGCGCTGCTCGAGCGTCTCAAACGCCTGGCCGACGGCCTCGTCGCAGCGGCGGGCCCGGTCGGTCAGCCGGATGCGTTTGCATCGCCGGTCCGCCTTGTCTGGCTCGATGATGATAAAATTCTTCGCTTCCAGCCGCTGCAGCACGCCCGAGACCGTCGGGTGCGTCAGATGGAAGCGCTTCTCAAGGTCCTTCGGGTACACGGCCTCCTGCTCATGCAGCGACAGATGGTGCAGAAGAAACGACTGCGTCGACGTCAGATCGAGCGCCAGAAACTGCTGATCCATATACTGCGTGATGCGGTTGTTGAGATACCTTAGCCGCGGCCCGAGGTTCTGGGAACAATCGTTCATAGAAGCCTCCTGCCAATTAAAAACGTAGCACGCTACCGAAATCAGTAGCGTGCTACATTTTATCAGATTTCCGAAAAAAAGCAATCGTCAAACTGCACAACAAATAGTTGACATAATTACAAAACATCGCCGCCCCAAGGCTCCCCTCTCAGGGGCCGATTCCCCCTATCAGGGGGAAATGTCCCGAAGGGACAAAAGGGGTAGGGACGCTGTCAGCCGCAGGCTGACTGAGAGGTTTTATCAAATTTGCAGCAACCTCTCCGTCTCGGCTCACGCCGAGCCACCTCCCCTGGAAGGGGAGGCTTTTTTGCCCCCAAAAAATAAACTTCCCAAAAACCTTGCCTTTTTCCCACCGGCATGTTACAATGGCACAAAGGCCATCCACCACCCAGCGGGATATCCCGCTGTTCTGTCTGCTCGCAGACAGAATCTGCCGTCTGAAAGGAAAATCGCCATGAAAAAACGTCTCCTATCCCTCCTCCTGATCCTCTGCCTCTGCGCCGCTTTGCTGCCGGTAACGGCGCTGGCTGCAGAAACGACTGTTACAAACGAAGAAGATTTGAGAACTGCACTTTCTAAAGGCGGAACGGTCAAACTCGGGGGAAATATCAACCTGGCAGCCGCACTTGAAATTAACAATATCGTTACCCTTGATCTGAATGGTCATGAAATCGCGCGAGGCGAGTATGTTGGTGAGATTAACGCGGTCAACATTAAGGATGGAGGCCACTTAACGCTGACAGACAGCAGCAACGGAAGCGGAGCAATTTCCAGATTTGATGGTAGTGTACATGTCCTTGCTGGCGGTACGTTTACGATGAACGGCGGCAGACTACTGGCAGGTGCTGCGAGTGGAGGTGACAACAGAGCACAAGGCGGCGGTGTACTGGTAGATGCGGGAGGCTTGTTCGTCATGAACGGCGGCTCGATTGAGAACTGTTGGGCCAATGGCGACGGCGGCGGTATCTATGTGAACGGCACGTTCCGTATGACCGGCGGAACGATTCGAAATTGCGAGACAAGCGAGGCCGTATATCAAGGCATGCGCGGCAATGGCGGTGGTGTCTATGTCGCTTCAAGCGGCAAGTTTGAGATGTCCGGCGGCTCTATTGAAAATTGCTATACAGGTAGTAGCGGCAAGGGCGGCGGCGTCTATGTCGGCGGCACGTTTACCATGACCGGCGGCACGATCAAAAACAATGTAGTGAACAAAAATTGGGGCGGCGAAGGCGCTGGTGTGTATGTTGCAAATGGCGCAAATGCGACGCTGATCGAAGCGAATATCACTGACAATAAAAGAACCTCGTTCATAGACGGTCGACCGGTATGGAATGACTCGGATGCAGTAACGGACAATATCAGCAGTGCCGATGGTGTCGAATGGAAGGAATACACCTCGTCCATCGACCCCGACTACCCCCTCATCTCCATCCTCCCCGCGCTCGCAAAGGACCTGCCGTTCATGGACGTGACGTCCGCCGACTGGTTCTACGATGATGTGAAATACGCCTATGAGACCGGCCTCATGACCGGCACGTCTGCGGACACGTTCAGCCCCGGGGCCCCCGTCACCCGCGGCATGGTCATGACCATCCTCGCCCGCCGCGAGGGCATCAGGACCGACCGCTACACCCCGTGGTACGCCGCGGGCTGCGAGTGGGCCAAAGCTAACGGCATCTCCGACGGCTCCAACCCCGAAGCCCCCGTCACCCGCGAGCAGCTCGCCGCCATGCTCTACCGCTATGCCGCTTTGAAGGGCCGCGACCTCACAGCAGGCGAGAACCTCAACTTCACCGATGCATCCGACGTCTCCGCCTACGCCCTCTCCGCCCTCCAATGGACCACCGGCGAGAAGATCTTAACCGGCTCCAACGGCGCCCTGAATCCCCAAGCCCCCGCCACCCGCGCCCACCTCGCCGCCATCCTGCATCGGTATTTCGGGTAAATAAAGAAAAAAGCCTCCCACCCGGGAGGCTTTTCTTTTCAAAGCCTTCCCCTCATAGGGGAAGCCATAAGATGCGGAAGTCCAAAGCCTCCCCTTCCAGGGGAGGTGGCTCGGCACAGCCGAGACGGAGAGGTTGCTGCAAATTTGCGACAACCTCTCCGTCAGCCTTCGGCTGCCAGCTCCCCTGCAAGGGGAGCCTTGAGACACGAAAAGCCTCCCGTTCGGGAGGCTTTTCATATTTCTTATCCCGCGCAGCATTCCTTGATGACCGCGACGGCTTTTGCCAGCTGGTCCATGGGGATATTGAGCGCGGGGAGGAGGCGGAGCTTGTCTTTGGCCTTGATGACCAGCACGCCCTTTTCCCGGCAGGCGGCGATGATGTCCGCCGCGTTCTTTTCCGTCTGGATGCCGAGCATCAGCCCGAGGCCCGACACGCCGATGACGCCCTTCGCGCCCGCCAACTCCTGTTTGATGTAGGCCGAGCGCGCCTGCACGCCCTGCAGCATCGCCTCGTCCAGCCGTTCGAGCACGTTGATCGCGCCCGCGCAGCAGACGGGGTTGCCGCCGAAGGTCGAGCCGTGCGTCCCGGCGCTCAGCACGTTCTGCACCTTCTCGCCCAGCAGCGTCGCGCCCAGCGGCAGACCGCCCGCGAGCCCCTTGGCTGTCGAGACGATGTCCGGCTGCACGCCGTAGGCCATATAGCCGTAGAGCATGCCGCTGCGCCCGTTGCCGATCTGTACCTCGTCGCAGATGAGCAGCAGATCGTTTTCCTGACACAGCTTCGCCGCGCCCTTGACATACGCCTCGTCCAGCGGCATCACGCCGCCCTCGCCCTGCACGACCTCCATCATGACGGCTGCGCACTTGTTTTCCGCGATCAGCCGCGCAAGATCCGCCAGATCGTTCGGTTCTGCATAGACGAACCCCTCCGTCAGCGGCAGGAAATCGTGGTGGAACACATCCTGCCCCGTCGCGGCCAGCGTGGTGATGGTCCGGCCGTGGAAGCTGTTTTTGAGCGTGATGATGGTGGAATATTCCTTGCCCTTCTTATCCTCCGACCATTTCCGGGCGGCCTTGATGGCGCACTCGTTCGCCTCCGCGCCGGAGTTGCCGAAGAAGACCTTCTTCATCCCGGTCTTCTCGCACAGCAGCTGTGCGAGCTTCGCGCAGGGCTCGGTGTAGTAAAGGTTCGAGATATGCTGCAGCGTCCCGAGCTGCTTCGTGACGGCCGCCATCCACTGCTCGTCGGCTACGCCGAAGATATCGACGGCGATGCCGGTGGACAGGTCGATGTATTCCTTGCCGTTCTCGTCCCATACGAGCGAGCCCTTGCCCTTCACGATCGTGACGGGGAAGCGCGCATATGTGCCCGCGATATAGGTCTGGTCCAGCTTCTGAATGTCCATGATCCTTCCTCCTATCTGGTGAACATCGTGCCGATGCCTTCGTTGGTGAGCATTTCAATGAGGATCGCGTGCGGGACCCGCCCGTCGATGATGAACACGCGCCGCACGCCCCATTCGATCGCGTTCCGGCAGCATTCCGCCTTCGGGATCATGCCGCCCTGGATGACGCCGGAGGAGACGAGCTCCGGCAGCTCGCCGATGCGGATGGCCGGGAGGAGTGTGGACGGATCGTCCTTGTTCTGCAGGATGCCCGCAATGTCCGTCATGGCGATCAGACTCTCCGCGCCGAGCGCGCCCGCGAGGCGCGCGGCCGCCGTGTCGGCGTTGATGTTGTAGATATTGCCCGCGTCGTCATAGCCGACCGTGGATACGACGGGGATATAGCCCTTGTCGATCACGTCCAGGATCGGCTGGACGTTCACGTCCGTGATCTCGCCGACATAGCCGAGCTCCGGCTTTTTGACCGTGGCCTTGAGCATGTGCCCGTCGAGGCCGGAAAGGCCGATGGCGCTGCCGCCCTTGAGCTCGATGAGGTTCACGAGCGTTTTGTTGATCTTCCCGGCCAGCACCATCAGCGCCACACCGACGGCTTCCTCGTCCGTGACCCGGACACCGTCAACGAAAGCACTCTTCTTTCCCATTTTTCCGAGCGTCTCCGTGATCTCCGGTCCGCCGCCGTGGACGAGCACGACCTTGACGCCGATGAGCTGCAGCAGGCAGATATCCCGGATGACCGAGTCCTTCAGATGCTCCGAGACCATGGCGTTGCCGCCGTATTTGACCACGACGATCTTGCCGCTGTAGTCCTGGATATACGGCAGCGCGTGGACCAGCACGCGCGCCCGCTGGGCATTGGAAATATCCATATCTTTCTCCTCCCGTTACGTCCGGTAATCGCCGTTGATCTTCACATAATCATAGGTCAGGTCGCAGCCCCAGGCCGTCGAGACCGCGCTGCCGCTGTGCAGGTCGATGAGGATCTCGATCTCGCTCTCAAGCAGGATCTTCTTGGCCTCTTCCTCGGAAAAATCGACGCCCGCGCCGTCCTTGCACACAAGGATCGTCCCGGCTTTCGAGGCAAACTGCACGTCGATCTTGCCCACGTCGACTGGCGCGCCGGAATAGCCGATGGCACACAGCACCCGGCCCCAGTTGGCGTCCGCGCCGAACATGGCCGCCTTTGTGAGAGACGAGCAGATGACGCTCTTGGCGACGGTCTTGGCGATGTCCAGCGTCGCCGCGCCCGAGACCTTGCACTCGAGCAGCTTCGTCGCGCCCTCGCCGTCGCCCGCGATGCAGCGGCACAGATACACTGTCACGGTGTTGAGCGCCTGCATGAAGGCCGTGAAATCTTCGCCCTCCGCCGTGATCTCCGCGTTTCCGGCAAGGCCGTTGGCCAGGACTGTCACCATGTCGTTGGTCGACGTGTCGCCGTCGACGGAGACCATGTTGAACGTGTTGGCGATGTCGGTCGAGAGCGCCTTCTGCAGCATGGCAGGGGAGATGGCGCAGTCGGTCGTGATGAACACGAGCATCGTCGCCATATTGGGGTGGATCATGCCGGAGCCCTTGCAGATGCCGCCGATCCTGCATTCCTTGCCGCCCACAGTGAAGCTGACGGCGATCTCCTTGCGCTTGGTGTCGGTGGTCATGATGCCCTCGGCGGCCTCGGCCGAGTGCGGGCCGAGATTTTTGACCAGCTCCGGGATCCCGGCGGCGATGGGCGCGATATCGAGCGGCTGCCCGATGACGCCCGTCGAGGCCACGACGACGTCGGAGCTCTGGATCTGCAGGGCCTGGGCCAGCAGCTCGCTCATCTGCTCGGCGATCTCAATGCCGTTGGCGTTGCAGGTGTTGGCGTTGCCGCTGTTGCAGATGACGGCCTGTGCCTTGCCGTTGGCAAGATGCTGCTTCGTCACGACGAGCGGCGCGCCCTTGACCAGATTCGTGGTGTAGACCGCTGCCGCGCTGGCCGGGACGCTGGAATAGATCAGCGCCAGATCCCGCTTCGTTTTATTCTTCCGGATGCCGCAGTGGACGCCCGCGGCCGTAAAGCCCTGCGCGGCGCACACGCCGCCTTCGATCGTTTTCATCTGTGTTTCCTCCCGCATTACAGTTCCAGACCCAGCGTTTTCTCCGCGCCGGTCACAAGATTCATACATTCCACGGCCGCGCCGGACGCGCCCTTGCCGAGGTTATCATAGACGGCCAGCAGGAGCATTCGCTCCTCATTGCCGGCCACGGCGATCTGCATACTGTCCTTCCCGGCCAGCGCCGCGGCGGATAGAAAGCCGCCCGCGTCCGCCGCGTCGGTGTAGGAGACGACCGGCCCTGTGTACAGTGCCTGATAGACCGCCCTGACGTCCTGCATCGAAGCGCCCGGCTTCAGCCACTGCGCAAACAGCGGGACCGTGACCTGCATGCCGCTGTAAAAGTCCGATACGACCGGACAGAACACCGGCTCGCTGGCAAGCCCCGTCATCTGCTTCATTTCCTTCAGATGCTTGTGCGTCTGGCCGAGCGCGTACTGCCGCGGCGCGTCCAGCAGCGCGCTGCGCGCGGGCGCCTCATACTCCGCGATCATCTTCTTGCCGCCGCCCGAGTAGCCGGTCAGCGAATAGCAGCTGAGAAGCGCGTCCTTGTTCAGCAGTCCTGCCGCCACAAGGGGATACACCAGCGCGATAAAGCCGCTTGCGTGGCAGCCGGGCACGGCGATGCGCCTGGCCTGCCGGATGCGGGCCTCCTGCAGTGCGGAGAGCTCCGGAAAGCCGTAGCACCAGCCGGGAGCCGTGCGGTGCGCCGTCGAGGTGTCGAGCACAACAGTGTCCGGGTTTTCCACCCACGACGCCGCTTCCTCCGCCGCTGCGTCCGGCAGACACAAAAACGCGGCGTCTGCCTCGTTGAGCAGCTGCCTGCGGCGGCCTTCGTCCTTTCGCTCCGCTTCCGGAAGCGTCAGAAGCTGGATGTCGCTGCGCGCTTGCAGACGGTCGAAGATGCGCAGGCCGGTCGTCCCGGCGCTGCCGTCGATAAACACCTTTTTCATCGAGATCCCTCCACAGCCGGGGCCACCCGGCTCTTTGATGCGACTAATATACACCACCATGCATGATTATGCAAGTATTTTCTGCAAAACTTGAATACTTTGTTCTAATTATACATTACGGCGTGCATATCATGCATGCGTTTGGACACTTTGACGCGCAAAAAAACCGCCCGCCGGAAAAAATCCGGCGGGCGGCTGTTTGCATGCGGAGACAGATATGCTATACTCAAAGAAAAAACCACAGGAGGCCACCTATGCTTCTGCAGAGTCTTCACACCCACAGCCTCTACGACGACGGACAGGACACGCTCGCGCGCATGGCGCAGAACGCCGAAGCCGCGGGCCTGGACGCCCTGGGCTTCAGCGGGCACAGCCCGCTTCCGTTCGCAAACGATTGGGCGATCGACCAGAGCTGTCTGGCAGATTATCTGCGCGAGGCGCGCAGCCTGCAGGCGGACTTTCGTGGCCGCTTTTCCCTCTACTGCGGGCTGGAGTGGGACAGCTGCTCGCCGCTGCCGGAGCAGAAGCTCGATTATCTGATCGGCTCCGTCCACTATTTTCCCGCCCTGCCGGACGGCACGCGCTTCACCGTCGACGGCAGCGCGCAGCTGCTGGCGCAGTGTGCGCAGGTGCAGTTCGGCGGCGACATGGCGGCGCAGGCCGACTGCTACTACGCGCTCGTCGCCCGCCTGGCAGAGGTCCCGCAGGTCGATATCGTCGGCCATTTTGACCTCATCACGAAGTTCGATGAGCCGCACACGCGCTATCCCATCGTCCCGCCCAGCGCATGCGCCGCGATGGAGCGGCTGATCCGGGCAGGAAAGATCTTCGAAATCAATACCGGTGCGATCAGCCGCGGCTACCGGCAGACGCCGTATCCCGCCGAGCCGCTTCTGCGCCTGCTGCGGGAGATGGACGGGAAGATCCTCTTCACCGCCGACGCCCACCGCGCCTGCGATGTCGCCTTCGGCTATGCCGAAGCTGTTGCGCTTGCCCGCCGCTGCGGCTTCGATACCTTCTGGCGTCTGACCGAGGAGGGCTTCGTCCCCGCGCCGCTGCATCGCGCCCTCACATAAAAAGCACCACGACCGCCCCGGCAGCCAAATCGCTGCCGGGGTCGTTTGCTGCTATGTAGTCAAATTTTCAAATTCCGTCAGGACTGCCGCTCAATCCGCGCTGCTCAGCGCCAGAAGATCCTCCAGCATCCGTGAGAGCTCTTTTCTGCTCAGCTCCTCCTGCACGCGCAGCTTCCCGTCCTTTTCCGTCAGCAGGTCAGAGGCATAGGCCCAGCGGACCGCATCCTCCGCGTCGGCGTCGATCTCGTCCGCGTCCGTGAACTGCGTCAGATCAACGTCCGCGCCTGCCTCGGTGTCCAGCCCCAGCTGGTTTGCCATCTGATAGAGCGTCTTTGCCGCCTCCTGCCGCGTCAGCGGAGTGTCAGGATCGTAATCGGGCAGGGGAGCGGCTTCTTCGTCCGAAGCCTGCGTCCAGTGCGCGTAGAGCGTCGTATCCGCCGTCAGATGCAGCGGCTGCTGCGTGTCGACCGGTTCCTCGTCTTCCGTGTACCAGCCGTCAAAGGCGGCGTCTTCCCGTTCGGGGTCGTTGACATACAGATCCGCAAGACTCTTGCCCTGTGCAGCTTCCAGCGTGACGGGCTCGTCATTTTCGTCCGTCACGAGCGTGAGGGTATAGACGGCCTCCTGCAGCTGCAGGTCCGTAAAGCCGTTTTCATGCACGGCGCTGATGCAGAGCGTCGGATCGTCGCTCGTAAAGTTCTCCGAGAAATCATCCGCGTAGCCGGTCAAAACAGCCTGCTCCGCCTGGCCGCTGACGCCGACGCGTGCCTGCTTGTCAAGACCCAGCGCGCCGATCGTTACCGTGCCGGTCTCATCCAGCCAAAGGTTGTTCTGCGCGTCCTGCGCGCGGTTGCCGGTGAGGTTCGTCGTGCCGCAGAGCTCCAGTTCGCCCGCGCAGTACACGCCGCCGCCCAGGATCTGCCGCTCCGAAGCCTTCATTTCGCCCGTCAGCCGGTTGCCCGCGATGACGCAGCTGTCGATCACGGCCTTCGCGTGCGCTGCGATGACAACGCCCGCGCCGTACCGGCCCTCGTTGTCGATGATATTGACGCCGGACAGATACAGCTGGTTATAGTCGCCCACGCTGATGGCTCCGGCCGTCGCACCGGTGATGCGGCCGCCCGCGAGCGCGTTTTTCTCGTTCGCCGCGATATAGGCCTCCTGCCAGGCAAAGCTCCCGTCGTCAAAGATCAGCTCACCGGCCTCGCCGACATAGTAGTTGCTCGAGGTCCCGGCCCCGTTGCAGTCCGTGATGGTCAGCACCGAGGGCTCCGCCCCTTCGTCGCTGACGGCAAGGTAAATGATGCAGCCCTCCGCGCCGTCTGCGAGCGAGAGGGAATAGCCGTTCAGGCAGAGCGTCACCTGCACGCCGTTTTTCGCCACACACAGCGGCTCGTCCAGCGTCCAGTCCTCCGTCAGATAGTAGCAGCCGCTTTCCAGCTGCCCGCCGCGCACCGTCAGCGGCTCGAAAGCCGGTTCCTCACAGGCGTCCTCGCGGTTGACCGCGTGGATATGCGTGCCGTCCGCCGGCGCTTCCTCTGCGGCCGCATCCGTTTCTGCCGCCGCATCCTGCTCCGGCTGTTCGGCAGTTTCCGTGTTTGCTTCTGCCGCAGCCGCATCGGGCTGTGTCCCGTCGGCGGGCGCAGCTTCCGCTTCTGCGACCGTGTCCGCCGCCTCCTGCGCGGGCTGCTCTGCGGTCTGATCGTCCGCCGCGGCCGCGCACACGCTGCACAGCCCCACGACGAGCGCCAAGATCAGCACCAGGCTGAGCCATCTTTGTTTCTTCATGTCCTTCTCCTCCTGTGGTTGGAGTATTATGTTTACCAAAAGAGTACCATATTTGCGCTGTATTTTCAACGTTTTTCTCCGGTTTTAAGCAAATATTAAACTTTTTTCTGCCAACATCACCATATATGGGCCAAAACCTCCCTCCTTCCGCAACATCTTGTTTTCCGTTGACAGGCCCGTCCTCCGCACACTATAATATCTTCTGGCATTTCACAGAAAGAAGGCGTCCGGATGGATCAGAAAAACGCGTTTCTCGGCACGGAGCCGATCGGCAGACTCCTGTTCCGGCTGGCGATCCCGACGGTGATCGCGCAGCTCGTCAATATGCTCTATAATATTGTAGACCGCATCTACATCGGCCACATGCCGCAGGTCGGCAGCCTGGCCCTGACCGGTCTTGGCGTCTGCACGCCGATCATCCTGATCGTGTCGGCCTTCGCTGCGCTCGTCGCCTCAGGCGGCGCACCGCGCGCGTCCATCAGCATGGGCAAGGGCGATCTGCAGACGGCCGAAAAGATGCTCGGCGGCTGCTTCTCCCTGCAGCTTGGCATCTCCGCCGTCCTGACCGCGGTGCTTCTCATCTGGAACCGCGATCTGCTTCTTGCCTTCGGCGCGAGCGGGCAGACCATCAATTATGCCGCCGACTATATGCAGATCTACGCCATCGGCACCGTCTTCGTCCAGCTGACGCTCGGCATGAACGCGTTCATCACTGCCCAGGGCTTTGCGCGGGAGGGGATGCTCACCGTGCTGATCGGCGCCGTGTGCAATATCGTGCTCGACCCGATCCTGATCTTCAAGCTCGGCATGGGCGTGCGCGGCGCTGCGCTGGCGACCATCGTCTCACAGGGCGTGTCGTGCCTGTGGGTCGTGCTGTTCCTGTTCAGCAAAAAAAGCGTCCTGAAGCTGCGCGTGCAGAACTTCCTGCAGAGCCCGCGGCTCATCCTGCCCTGCGTGGGCCTCGGCACGGCGACGTTTATCATGCAGGCGAGCGAGAGCGTGCTCTCCGTCTGCTTCAATTCCTCGCTGGCCCGCTACGGCGGCGATATCGCCGTCGGCGCCATGACCATCCTCACGAGCGTCATGCAGTTTGCGCTCCTGCCCCTGCAGGGGATCTCGCAGGGCGCGCAGCCGATCCTGAGCTATAACTACGGCGCGAAAAACGTCGAGCGCGTCAGAAAGACCTTCCGCGTGCTCCTGACCGTCTGCCTGACGTATTCCGCGCTGATCTGGGCGTTTGTCATGCTTTGCCCGCGCGTGTTCGCCGGGATCTTCACGCCGGACGCCGAACTGATCGAATTCACCGGCCGCGCCCTTCGCATCTACTGCGCGGTGCTGGCGATCTTCGGCATCCAGCAGGCCTGCCAGATCACCTTCGTCTCCATCGGCAAGGCCGTCTGCTCCATCATCGTGGCCGTCATGCGCAAATTCGTCCTGCTCATCCCGCTGATCTACCTGCTGCCGCACCTCGTCCCGGATCCGACCCTGGGCGTCTACCTGGCCGAGCCCGTCGCCGATACCCTCGCCGTGACCTTCACCTCCATCCTCTTCTCCCACCAATTCCGCAAAGCCCTCCGCACCCTCGAATCGGAACGCAGCACGTAAAAACAAACCACCGGCCATGCCGGTGGTTTGTTTTTTAGGGAAGAAGGAGTCCCTGTTTTAAATACATATTTCCCAGAAAAAGCGCGTCAGTCCAGTTGTGCCAGCAGATATGCGACAACCTTAGGGAGTTTACTTGTTTTCCATGCTTCCTTTGACGCTGTTTCTGCAATCGGTGCCAAGATGGTGAAATCCATCAATTCGCCGGGCAGCGATTTCTCCCGTTCCTCCATGGCAAAAAAGGCATCCCATTCCTCTTTTCCATAAGAACGATATTTTTTTGAATCCATGAAGATCTGACGCTTTTTTTCGGCCTCTAAAAATACCTTTGCCGAAAGCGAAAGTAGTTTTTCATATTCCTCCGCTGGAATGTCTGTAAAGATATCCGGCAGCGTCGCTTTCAAGATGTGTTCTGCTTTCCGGTCAACACGTGTGCCGAATGCCTGAAAGGTCCAACAGTCCTTGTTGAAGCAGAGCTTTAGCAGCACGCTTCTGTCCGTGTGAAACTGTGCACGTTGGTAGTCTGTGTCAAAAATGAAGTTCCCAAGTGAATAAAAGATCGCCTTACTGCCGACAGTTTCATAGCTCATACAAATATGTGGATGATGTGAAACAACGATATCTGCGCCATATTCGAGATATTTTATGTAGCGGCTGCGGGTATATGGTGCAGAGAGATTTGCAAACTCTTCGCCGCCGTGTGCAACAAGAATACACCAGCGGCATTTGGACTTGATTTCCAGAATCGTTTGCTCAATCCGCGCCATATCGCTCCACGAGAGGCATCCCGGCGTCGTATCTGTGGCTGCGACGCAGACCGGCTGGCAGCCGACAGACATCAGTCCAATCCCGCCAGCCTCATCCAGATAGACGGGTGCAGCTGCGTCATTCAGATTCATGCCGGATCCAATCGTCTGTGCCTTTGCGTGCCGGGCAATCTGTAATGTGCTCCGCATTCCCTCCGCACCCATATCCATCGTGTGATTATTGGCAAGATTCCAAATATCCGCGCGTATATTACGCAGGACGCGAACGGCTTCCGTGTTCATGGAATGGCAGAAGATACCTCTCCCGGTCGGGTCGTATCCCGGAGCGACGTTAATAAGCGCACCTTCTACATTCGCGACCACATGATCGCTGCTGTGCAAAAAGTCAAGCACCGGCTGAGCAATCAAATCCGGATCGTTCCATTTTCCGTCCATATAGCGGTCAAAACTGATATCGCCTGTAAACACGATGGTACTTGTAGTTTTCATTGTCTATCACCGGTCGTCAGCCGTTTTTTTCGAGCAGGGCACCCAGAATCCTCTTTGCATTTCCGCCAAGGATCGCAATGAGTTGCTCATCCGGGATATCTGCTGAAAGCAGTCTGCCCAGCTCCCACGCAATTTCGTGCAAGCAGGCATCTGTTCCATACAGGACCCTGCGATAATCCATACGCTGAAGCGTGTCTTCCCAGCGGCGTTTTGCCGGGAAAGACCCGCAGAATTCGAAATAGACATTGCTGTATCGAGGATCCTGCGCGATCTGTTCACACTCCAGTCTGCCTCTGTCACCGCCACCGGTGTGCCCCAGGATCATTTTCACGTTCGGCCACTTCTCAGCGGCCTCTGCGCACTTCAGCGGAGAACCGAGTCCATCCTCCCAGCAATGTATCAGCAGCGGCATGCCATGTGCATTCGCATAGCGGAACATCCGGTCATATGCTGCATCACGGATGTCAACGCCCATGTACTGTGGCAGTGTTTTCAGTCCAATAAAAAACTCCCCTGCAAACTTTTTCTCCAACCATTCGTCAGAATATAGGCTGTCCAGCTTCGGGTCATAGCGAATATAACCATGGAAGTGGTCTGTCCGATTGCCGACGCTGCGTTCTAACTCATCGTTTGAAATGACTGGCTCTACCTGACCGGAGAGTGTGGAGATCACATGTCGGATGTTGAAGCGCTCCATATCGCGCTCAAACCCCTGGATCTGCCGGTCAAACGTCAGGTCATAGAGATAATATCTTCCGCCGGTGGCGCCAAGATGTGTATGCACGTCGATCAACTCGGCTTCATAGAAGCCGTTCCCTTCCATAAACGATCGCCAGAAGCTGTTTGCTACATGATCGTCTATTGCGCGACGGTTTTTACGCAGGATTTCACGGTCATGCTTGTCACTGAACAGTTGAATAAAGTTTTCTGTCCGAATGTTTTCTTTTTGGGCCTCCGGGATCTGTGCATATACCAGAGCGGCCATGGATGCTCCGGCTGTAGCACGTGGACCATGGCTGTATAGCAGCCGTTCTTCGCCAAGATATTCGCCTGCAAGCCGGATCGCTTCCCGGCTGTGCATCCAGCTGATATCTGCGTAGACGTTTTTGGCTTTCCGCATGATATCAAACAGGATCGGCCAATCGGAGTACATTGCCTGTCGGATTACGAACCGCATTTCCGGATACCGTGCGGACAGTTCAATCAGATCATCGCACGCCTCCGATGCAATGAGCTGGTTGATGTCGATCAAAATGACTGCATTGCGAAGCTCAGGACGGTCTAAAAACAGGTCGGCCAGGCGAAGCCGGTACCCAGAAGCACGAGGATACAGGCTGATGCAGCACGGTCGGTTATCCCGGATCATGTGCAGGATCTCATCCATTGCACCAGTCTGAATCGAGGCTACAGGGTCCAGAATAAAAGATGGAATAATCCGCCGTTTTGCATCTGGAATCGTCTGCATATCGCGCAGAAGTCGCCGGTTCCGATACAGGCTGTTGTTGCCCTCTATGCATTCCAGAACCGTCTGATAAATACCAAGCCGGTCCATTTCCGCTACGATCTCAGACGCTTCTCGGTAATCTGCAGTTCCTGATTGCTGCAATCCGTATGCACCAGAGAGGTTTATATATGCAGATTTCATTTTGTACACCTCAACTTTTCTTTCCAACCGTATGTATGCTTACGAAAGTGGAAGTTCCATCGCCACAACCGCGATCCTTTTTGCACATGCGGCAAGGGAATGTAATTCTGCCCGCTCACCGAGCGAGTGAATCATATCTCCCGATACACCGATGGAATCAATGGTCGCAATACCTGCAGCGCTGATGTCCGAGCCATCGCTCCCGCCACAGGACTGCGCCGCCTCCAGGATCGGCATCCCATTGCTTCTGTAGATCGCATTCATTTTCTCAAGCAGCTTTTCGTTGCGCTTTTCATATTCCATCGCACACCGGTAGCTGAGCAACTCTGTTTTGCAGCTGCTGCCCGGGATATGATTTTCCGCAGCGATTTGCGCAACGCGCAGCTTTGCCTCACGCATCTGTGCCGCATCCGCAAAGCGGATGTCTGCTGTAAACGTACAATGATCCGGTACAACATTCGCCGCGGAGCCGCCCTCGACCATGCTGCAGCAGCAGGTCAGGGCCTGGCCAGATTTCATTTTCTCCAACTCTAGGATCTTATACGCCGCTGCTGCGACCGCATTTGCGCCGTCTTGGCAGCGCGCACTGTGCACGGATCTTCCGTAGACATGAAACCGGTAACGGATAATGCCTTTTCGCACGATTACCGCCGGCTCTGCGCTGCTCGCGTCGTCTGCGCAGTTCGTTTTGATAACGGCATGTGTCTCCAGATTTAAAAATGCCGCGCTGCTTCGGGCCATCTCCTGCATAAATGCGATAGTCCGCCGTTCACTCTGCGCGCTGCCTACCTCTTCGTCGGACTGAAGGATAAGTTTGATCGGCCGCTGTGTAAAGCCGCAAGCTTTCAGTGCATGCATTGCCAGAAACCCCGCGGCAATGCCGCCTTTACAATCTGCCACGCCCGGGCCGTAAATATACGTATCATCTGTATGTACCGGGATCTTGCCGAACGAGCCGACAGGGTGCACTGTATCCATATGCGCTGAGAAGCAGACCGGTGTTCCCTGTGCGTCTGGATTCATCGTAAAGCACAGCGCATTGCCGGATTGTATCTCCACATGTTCGCAGATCTTGAAGTCCAGTTCCTCTGCGCTGCGTTTCAGAAAACTTCCAAGTTCGTCTACCCGAGCCTTGTCGGAGGTCGGCGTTTCTATCGTGCAGATGCTTTTCCAGAATTCTACGTAACGGGGATACAACTCGTCAATATAATTAAATAGCTCCTGTGTTTTCATGTTATTCTCCAGCCAAAAACATTCTTTCCTGTAAATGGTCAATTCAGCTCGGTATATCTTGCACAGGCAAGAAAATGACCCGGAGAAACCTCTCTTAACTCCGGCGTTTTCTCCTTGCAGATGCACTCGGTGTAGGGGCAGCGCTTCGCAAAACGGCATTCATCACCTGGCTCAATCGGAGAGCTGATCTCACCCTTCATCGGAAGCAGCTGCATTCTCACATTGACATCCGGCACCGGGATCGCAGAAAGCAGCGCTTTGGTATATGGATGCATCGGGTTTCGGAAAAGCTCCTCTGCAGGTGCCTTTTCGATCACCTTTCCAAGATACATGACCGCGATATCATCCGCAAAATGATTGACGACAGCCAAATCATGCGTAATGAAAATATACGTCAGTCCCATTTGCTCCTGCAGATCTTTCAACAGATTCAGGATCTGAGCCTGAATGGAAACATCTAGTGCGGAAACTGGCTCGTCGCAGACAATGAATTTAGGATTCAGTGACAGCGCTCTGGCTATGCCGATTCGCTGTCGTCTACCGCCGTCAAGCTCGTGCGGATAGGCGTTGATATACCGTTCGGCAAGGCCGACTGTCCGCATCAGTTCGAGCGTGCGTTCTTCGATCTCTTCGCGCGTTTTCAGAAGCTTACTGAACCGGATTGGCTCAGAGATGGCCTGATACACTGTATGCCGCGGATTAAGAGAAGCAAACGGATCTTGAAAAATGATCTGCATTTCTCGGCGCATCTCATGCATTTCTTTTTCCTTGAGGGCCGGAATATTTTTACCCTCAAACAGCACTTCACCGGAGGTCGGCTCGATCAATCGGAGAATTGCACGGCCAGTCGTGGACTTCCCGCAGCCGGATTCACCGACGATGCCGAGTGTTCTGCCGCGCTCGATCGAAAAAGAGACATCATCGACTGCATGCAGCATACCGGAGGGCGTTTTAAAATACTTTTTCAGGTTTTTGACATCCAGAATCATATCACGCATGACTTTTGCCCCTTTCGATCATGAAATCCGACTCCTCATAGCGCGTACAGGAGACCGTGTGCGTTTCGCTAATCTTCTGCTCTGCAGGGACCGCCTTTCGACAGGCGTCCGTTGCATATTTGCAGCGCTCCGCAAACGCACAGCCCTCCGGCAGACGTGTCGGGTCCGGCATCAGGCCGGGGATCGGTTCCAGTTTGGCCGTGCGGTCCCGAACATTCGGCAGGGAATTGAACAGCCCCTCCGTGTATGGATGGCGGGTATTGTCAAAAATATCACGGGCTGTGCCGCGCTCTATAATACGTCCGGCATACATGACGAGCACTTCATCACATGTATTTGCAACGATACCCAGATCATGCGTGATCATGACCATTCCAGAGTGATACTGTTCACGCAGCTTTTTCATCAGCTCCAATACCTGCGCCTGGATTGTCACGTCAAGTGCAGTCGTTGGTTCATCACACAGAAGAACGTGCGGATTGCAGGATAGTGCCACTGCGATCATCACGCGTTGCTTCATGCCGCCGGAAAACTGGTGCGGATAGTCATTCGCACGGCCGCGGGGGATACCGACGATTTCCAGCGTATCCTGTGCCTTTTCAAATGCCTCGCGGTTGCCGAGATGCTCATGCAGCCGGATACTCTCGGCGATCTGCTCACCGACCGTCAGAAGGGGATTGAGTGATGTCATAGGATCTTGAAAGATCATTGCAATATCTCTGCCTCGGATCTGTTCCAACTGGCGTTTGCTCTTGAGCAGGATATCCTCACCGCAGACATAGATGTGTCCCTCACGGATGATCCCAGGCGGATCTGGGACCTGGTTCATACAGGCCAGTGCTGTCGTCGTTTTACCGGCACCGGTCTCGCCGACAATGCCGACGGTCTGACCGCGTTTGACACGGAAGGAAACATTGCTTACAGCCTTTGATACGACCTTGTCGACCACATACTCGATGGTCAGGTTTCGAACCTCCAGCACCGTATCTTCTTCGGGCGTATAGTCTTCTGGTTCTAGCGCCGCCTGGCGGGCCTTACGGGAAAACAGTTTCATGCTCTTTCCCTCCTTATTTCTTCAACTTCGGATCCAACGCATCGCGCAGGCCGTCGCCAAGCATGTTGAATGCTAGAACTGTGATCATAATAAACAGGCCTGGGAACAGCGTCAGATGAATTGCACTCTGAATAAACTGTCGGCCATCAGAAAGCAGCGCACCCCATTCCGGCAGAGGGACCTTCACGCCGATGCCGAGGAAGCTCAGTGACGATGCAGAAATAATTGCAAGGCCGATCCGGAACGTTACCGCTACGATGATCGGTGCGAGGCAGTTCGGCAGGCACTGCCGGAACACGATATACAGCTTTTTTTGTCCGATCGCTTTTGCTGCCTCGACATATTCCATGGAACGGACTGTCATAACAGAGGTCCTCGTAATACCGGCGATCGGGCTAATGCCGGAGATCGCCAGTGCAATGATCAGGGATTTCGTTGACTGGCCGAGCGCTGAAATGACCAGTACACCCATCAGCAGGCCGGGGATCGAACCGATAATGTTCATGATGCGCATCACGAACAGGTCAACTTTGCCACCGTAGAATCCGCAGATCGCACCGATTGGAACACCGATGACGGTGCTGCCGATGACAACGGCAAATGCGATAGAGAGCGAATAGCGGCTGCCATAGAGCACTCTTTTAAACAGATCTCTGCCGACTGCATCTGTACCGAATGGATGCTTGGCAGAGGGCTTTTGCAGCATGTCGCTGGATATTCCGGCGATGTCCTTCTGATAGTCAAACAAAACGTCGGAGAAAATCGCAAAAATGGCAATCACAAGGAGGATCACGAGCGCAAGCACCGCGCCCTTATTCTGTGAAAACCGGTAGACAAACTCCTGAAATGGGCTTCGCTTCCGATATTGGCTGAGAATAGATTTCTTTTTACGCACGCTTCTTGGCCCTCCTCGCTGTAACGTACATGGATTTCACCCTCGGGTCAATCATGACATAGATCAAGTCTTCTATAAGCGCAAGCACGGAAATGATCGCACATTTCATCGTCAAAAGTCCACAGGCAAGCGGAGTATCTCGAACCTGTACAGCCTCAATGATGAGCTTGCCGATACCTGGCCAGGAAAAGACGGATTCCGTCAGTGCCGCGCCTGCGACACACAATCCAAGCAGGCCAACACTGTCATGGACGATAGGGATCAGTGCGTTGATCATCGCATGCTTATTGAATACGACCTTCTCAGAAACGCCCTTTGAGCGTGCTGTCCGACAGTAGTCCATGTGGGAGTTCTCCACGAGAGAGGACCTCGTGATCCGCATCAGGTTTGCTGTATTGCCGGTGCCGATTGTGATAGCCGGCAGGATCACGCTGTACCAGTAGTCGTTGCCGTAGGATGGGAGCCAGTGCAGCTTAACGGCAAACAGGATGATCAACATTAGACCCAGCCAGAAGTTCGGCGTCGCGACGCCGATTGCTGCCAGGAAGTTGCAGGTATTATCGATCAAAGATCCGGGATGCTTTGCAGCCAGAATGCCCAAAGGAATGGCAATTATCCAAGAAACAAGCGTTGCGCACAGGCCAAGGTACATGGTCGCACCAATGCGTTGCTTCCAGATCTTCATGACTGGCTGGTGCATGGAATAAGATGTTCCCAGATCGCCCTTGAATACCAGGTTATAAATATACTTCAGGAACTGCTTTGGAAGGCTCTCGTTGAGACCGTATGACTCACGCAGTTCCTCATAATCCTCCTTTGTCATCTGGTCGGCTTCAATCGTAGAAACATAATCACCGGACGCAAGATGCATACCCGAGAAAATGATGAAGCTGGTGACAAGCAGGATCGGGACCATGAGCAGGATTCTCTTGAATATGTATTTCAGCATAATTCAATTCCTTTATTATTGAAGAATGGCGCCGCACGCAAACGGCGCCATTCGAGTGGTTAATACTTGTGCTCCTGATAACCGAATCAGGCTTCTTCCCAGACAACTCTGTGGAAGTCGAATTTTGTACTGGTTTTCCAGTTCAGACCGGAAACCCCCTTTGCATAGACGACAGGGCAGGTCTGATACGCATATGGGACATACGGAAGCTCTTCCGCACCGATCTCCTGAATTCGCGCAAGCGCGGTTTTCTGCGCTTCTTCGTCATTCGTGGACAGATAATCCAGATACAGCTGGTCGATCTCGGGGTTAGAATAATTTGCCCAGTCGGCGGCGTTGCCGAGCTCGAATCTATTCTGCAGCTTGGAACCGTTCGGCGCAGCGGTGTAGTCCATCAGGTAGATGTCATAGCTGGTGCCCTCAGAAAGCGCTGCATTTCTGCCGGCCTTGTCGAGCTGCTGTACATCGACCTTGATACCAAGGTTCGTTTCAAGCATCGACTGCAGCACGGTGACCTGTGCGGTGTAGTTGGCATTGGTGTGAGTCAGAACGCGAACAGTGACGTTGCCATCCGGGTGGTTGGAAGCTGCGAGATACTCCTTTGCCTTGTCCAGATCGAACTTTGCAAACTCATATTCGTTGGTGTAGCCGAACATGTAATACGGGAAGAGGCTGTCCGGGGCTTCATCACCTTCGCCGTTGACGAACTGACACATCATGTTGCGGTCAAACGCTGCAACGACTGCCTTCTGGAGATTTGGGTCGTCATAGAACACGCTGCCCTCGTGCTGGTTCATGGCGAGCATCCAGACGCCCCAAGTACGGAATGTCAATGTTTCAACGTTTGCGTCCTCATTGAGATAGCTAAGGTCTTCCTTGGCGCACAGCGCATTGGCCACGTCACCGGCCTGCACGGCAGAGATGCTGCCTTCGGTCATACACTTGATCGTAAGCGTGCGGGTCGGCGTCGTGCCCTCTTCGGTCCAGACGAAAGAATCGTCAAACTTCTCCATCTCGACCTTATCGCCCGGGACCCACTCCGTGACTTTATAGCCGCCGGTGCCGATCAGATAACCATCAGCCGATTCCTCACAGGCCTTTTTATTCAGAATGGTACACTCGATCTCTGCGAGCGCATAGAGGATTTCGGGATCTGGCTGATTCAGATGGATGATGAAGTTATAATCGTCGATGATCTCGATGCTGTCGATTTTCTTGTAGTAGGCTGCGATTGCACCTTCGACGGTCCCCGGTCTGTCAAGCAGAGAGAACTTTACATCCTCGGAGGTCAGCTCTTCACCGTTGCTGAAATGAATTCCTTTTTTGAGGGTAAACTTGCTGGTCGTCAGATCGACGATCTCAAAGCTCTCCGCAAGCTCCGGCTCAAAAGTGTTCTCTTCCTCGTTCAGCGTGACGAGCTGGTTCGCAAACATGTTGTACATAACGACAGAAGCGCCGGTATTCTGCACAACAGAATCAAGGGACTGTACGTTAGACCAGACGCTCAGATTTACGTGTTCCTTATAGCTCTTGTCCGCCTGAACATCGTCTTTCAGATCGACACCACCAATCTCCTTCGAGTCGTCCTCGGCCGGGGCCTGTGCCTCGGTCTGTTCAGCGAGTGTTTCTTCCGGCGCCTCTGTTTTGGCGCAGGCTGCCAGCGACAGAAGCATAATTGCCGCAAGCAGGAGTGCAAGCATTTTTTTCATGATCTTTTCCCTCCGTGTTTGTTTTTATGGTAGGATCGATGGAATTATGCGGAAAATGTGCAAAGGCTGCCGCGTCAGATCCATCGTTGACAGTTAAATTTTAAGATACGATACTCTATACGTCAAATATCATGTGGAACCTGGCTTATAACATTTGCTTCATGAAAAATCGACTTTCATGATTTGCGGTAAAACTCTGTTATTTTATTACGACAAATCATATTCGGTTTAAATTGTTAATGGTGCATAATCTTGAGATAAAGTAATTGGCTATTATTTCCAAAAGACATTCCATTTATAGACTATATATTTTCAAGAGTCCAGTCGGCTACGTTTCGGAAAGAGAATTCACCTACAGGAATTGTGGCGGCCCGTAAAAAGAAGTCCTTCCAGGCCGGTTCATCGGCATCAAAGGGATAACATGTGCGCAAACTTTCCACCAGCGGCTGTTCCGGATAAAACTGTTTTGAATCGTCCAGCTTGCTAAAATCCCAGCCATGTGCCTCAATCTGCTCCTGCAGCATCCGACACGTTATAGGATTCATCAGGAACTGGATCAGCGCTGCTTTCGGCCGGAACCCATACGGCGACCATCCCTCCGCAGTAAGCTCTACTTCCTGCGCAAGATTGTCAGAAGCATTACCCACCAGAACACGATACTGCCCAGTCTCCGCGACCCATTGTTCCATCTCCTCATCATAGGATTCCAGCATCTGTTTCGTGATACGGAACGTTAGCGCAGTGCTTTCTCCCGCTTTCAGGAAAACCTTCCGGAACGCTTTGAGTTCCTTTGGCGGCTTTGGAAGGGTTGACGCAGGATCCGCGATATACAGCTGTACCACCTCTTTCCCGTCTGCGGTCCCGCGGTTGCGTACATGCACAGATGCATAAATTTCTTCATCTGCGTCAAGATCCATCGTTTGCTTTGTGATCTTCAGATCCGAAATCTCAAATTCCGTGTAAGACAAACCGAAACCAAACGGATACATTGGTTTGATGGCACGTGCATCATAATATCGGTAGCCGATATAAATGTCCTCTCCATAGATGACTGATGCTGCTGTTCCAGGAAAATTCAGATAGGCCGGCACATCCTCCACGCGCATAGGGAACGTAATGGGGAGTTTTCCGGAGGGGTTCACCGCTCCGAACAAGATATCCGCAGCAGCCCGGCCACCCTCCATTCCTGGAAGGAACAGGCACAAGATCGCATCAAAATGCTCGACGTATGCCCGCAGATCTACCGGACCGGAAATGTTCAAAAGAAGGACCTTTTTCCTATGGCCCGCGGCCTGTATAGCCGACAGGATCATCTCATGCTCGCCCGGCTCAAAGCACAAACCGCTCCGATCGCTGCCTTCTTGTCCCATGGCGCACGCAGTCACGATCACCGCCTCTGTGTCCGGACGGACTTCTCCGATAGAGATTCCACCCGCATATCCTTCGCATTCGGCTGGCAGGCTGGTAGATTCATTTGTCTGCACCAGCGTGCTACCGCTTCCGCATTCCAAGAATTTTGCGGAACGCTTCCCAAAAAAGCTCAGCTTTGTTCCCTTCTTCAGCGGCAACACACCATTGTTTTTCAGCAGCACCATCCCCTCTGCTGCAGCCTGATATGCCGCCGCACGAGAATATGCCCGGTCAATATCGCTGTTCCTCCGCGCACCACGCATTGCAGGCGTTTGCAGGATCATTTTCAGTACGTTTGTCGTGGCACGATCCAGCGCCGTTTCCGCAAGTGTGCCATTTCTGACGGCATCCAGAATCACACACACATCTCGCTTTCCCGGCATATCTAAGTCATTACCCGCACGGATCGCCGATACCTGATCGTAGACTGCATGCCAATCAGAGATCACCGTTCCTTGAAATCCCCACGTCTTGCGCAACACATCCGTCAGCAGCCATTCATTCCTCGTACACGCCTTGCCGTTGATCTGGTTATACGCAGACATGACACTCTTCAGGCCCGCATCCACACACGCCTTGAACGCTGGAAAGTAGATCTCATGCAGCGCCCGTCGAGAGATCTTCTCGTTGATATTATGCCGAAAAGTCTCCTGGTTGTTGGCGGCAAAATGCTTCGCATTTGCGACCAGCCCTTCATCCTGAATTGCTTTTACGAATTCAGGTGCCAGTGCGGCCGCAAGACACGGATCCTCAGCATATCCCTCATATACGCGGCCGTTGCGTGGATCGCGATGGATATTGATATTCGGTCCGAGCACCACGTCAATTGCATAGGCATCCATTTCCTTTGCGACTGCACTTCCGCAGCGATATACGGTTTCCGGATCCCAGGTTGCACCCAGCAGCATTCCCGGCGGAAAGCACCCGGGAAGTTTTCCTTCCGGCAGACGTTTTTCCATCTGCCGGAGAAGTAACGCAAAAATGCGCTGCGCCTTCGGCTGCATTTTCTCCGGCTCCAGAAGGTGGTCCCGTATGTCCGCATGAACTGCCGGGCTGACCTCTCCACCAAATCCGGCCTCCGGGTCATCCACCAGGCGATAAGTGGTATCCTGATAAAGCTGAAACAGGTTTACCCCCGTGGCCCCGTCAAGAAGTGAAACAGACGGGATCCCAAGCCGCTTGATAGGATACGTTGTAAATGTGGAATTTCCAGTTACCAGCAGTGCTTTCTCCTCCAGCGTCATCTGTGCAATGACTGACGGGATTGATCTCTCATCTGACAGTTTTACGCACATGAAACGTCCTCCATGTTCTAGATGCTTTTCCGGACTGCATCTGCGATTCTCTCTGCAGCCGCTAGGATTTCTCCCTCTGTAGAGCGGATACTGACGCCGTAGACCAGCGATCCGACCAGCCCAACTCCAATGTTGACGCTCCGCGCCAGAATGTCGTCCGTCTGCGGCAACATGTTCCTTTTCAGCTCCACCTGCGTTGGAAATCTCGGACAGTCAAAGGGGCAATTTGCAGCAGAGGCCATTCGGTGGTATAACACAGGCTCCATGTTGTTATAGACATGCCAGCCAGAATTTGCATTAGTATTCAGCCCGGTGATCGCACAGAAGCGCGCTGCCTGCGCTGCCGTATCAAATAAAATTGTCAGCACATTGGCGCACTCGCCGCTGTCGTTGATCTTACGGAAATGAATGCCCGGCACACCTGTCAGGTGTGCCTTCAGTAGTTTTTTGTTTTTCCGCAGCGTTTCGACGATTCCAAAAAGTTTTCTGCCCTGAGCTACGGCAACCGCGCCGCTCAGCTCGTTCATACGCATATTCATGCCGATCAGTGCGCGATTTCCGATCTCCGCGCCCATTCGATTCGGTTTATGCCCTTGGTCATGATAGCCAAAGGCCCGCTCATACAAATCGTAGTTCGCCGTTCCGACAAAGCCTCCGTCTCCGCAGGTGATCGTCTTGTACATGTTCAGGGAATATGCACCCATGTCGCCGATCGTTCCAAGAAACCGGCCCTTGTAGCTTGCTCCGACACCCTGGCAGCAATCCTCGATTACATAGAGCTTGTGTTTTTCTGCGATCCCCATAATCTGGTCCATGTCACAGGGGTTTCCATACATATGCACTGGCATAATAGCTTTCGTGCGTGGAGTAATCAACGCCTCGAGCTTTGTCGGATCCATATTCAGCGATTCATCGATCTCTGCCAGCACAGGCATCGCGTTACACAGCAGGATCGACACAATCGATGCAATGAACGTAAAGCCCGGTACGATCACTTCATCACCCGCACCTACCCCCAGCGCAGACAGGCAGCACATAAGCGCACCGGTGCCGCTGCTGGTCGCAAACAGATACGGCTGGTGCAGCCGCTCCGCCATTTCTTTTTCGAATGTCACGACTTTGTGCTGAAAGCCATCCTCACCTTCTGTACCATAGCGGAAGAGGTATCCGCCGTGTAGGACATCCAGTATTTCCTTTTCTTCCTCTTTCCCGATCAGGCATGCGCCAGGTCCACCAATCATGATGATTCCTCCATTCTTTTTTTGTCGTATATCAGCATATCGGCAAACCATTTTTGCTTCAACCTCACCGCTTGCGATAAAATTCCTCAAAATTGTCTCTTAGCTGCATTTGCGCATGGTATCTCGTAAAAATGCAGACAAGGGTGCAGACGGCAAGCGTCCGCACCCTCTCAAAAACGGTGTTTCTCTTTGCATTTACCGGGCGTAGTGCTAACAGCCCGCGAACGGCCGGCGTATATCATTTCAGTTTCTTCGGCCAAACCACAAACTGCTTTTCCGGGCGAAGTTGCCGATACTCTGTCGGCGTAAGCTTTGTGAAATCCTTAAATACCCGACAAAACAGTTTGGGGGACGAAAAACCGACTTGTTCGGAAACCACAGAAACAGGCACCATATGATCCGTCAAGTACAGTGTAGACAGGGAAATACGATAATAGTTCAGATATTGGTGAAAAGACATGCCCGTTGCCCGTTTGAACTGCTTGCAGAAATATGTTTTCTCATAACCCATGATCTCCGCCGCTCTATCCGTGGTGATTTTCTCCGAGTAATGCTCTTCGACATAATACAAAATTGCAGTCAAATCACGAAGCAGACTTGCTCTAGCTTCCTGAGCTTCGCAGCCCTGCGCAAGCTGCTGCGCGTGATCCATCAGATATGCGGAAAGCAGGTACAGATCTCCCTGTATCGCAAACTCCCGCCCTACATTCTTCCGTCCTTCCAGCAGCAGCGACCGGATCTCTAACAGCGGCTTTATCAAAGTCGCTGATATATGCGGATCCGTGATAGAGAAAAGAGGCGGCACAATCCGGACATTCTGCAAAGACCGGAATCGTTTTCCCAGTAGAGCATACCCAAATTCCAGATATACAATCTGGCTTCCTTCCTCACACACCCGCAGCGCGTGTGCCTCTTTTCCGGCAATGATTAGTGCATCATCTCTGCACAAAGTAAACTGTGTACCTTCAACTGTGATTTCAAGACAGCCACAAATACACAGCACGACCTCTATCTCATCGTGCCAATGCAGCGGGAAGTCCTCGCATTCCCACAATTCTGCGGTATATGGGAGCTCTCCGCAAATCAACGGCTGGTATACCATACTTTTTATTCCTTCCGTATTAACAGCACGCTTTTCCTTACATGATGATTATATATACCGATATGCGGCACGTAAAGTCAGAAACACAATTTCAGAGAACTCCAGAACAACAACTGCACCCAGCTATGATAGCTGGGTGCGTGCCGCCGTGGCCGTCATTTTCCAGCATGTCCGATTTCCGTCCAGTATGGCCTTCCTACAGAAAGCACAGACGAACAGTTTTATCCAACCGGCGGATGGTACGGCAGGTCGTGGTAATACGCACGGTAGCACTCAATGACGCGGCGGAGCGCAGGCGGGATCGTATAGCCCCGGCGGCAGAAAGCACCGGTCAAATAAAAGATCGGCTGCTCCAGCGCAACGAGGCGTAGATAGTCGGGGATATTTGCCTGCGTAGGCAGAAAGCCGACGCCGTTCGTGTAGCGCAGCTTGATCAGAATATCATCCGAGCGCTGAACATTTTCTATGTTGACCGGTCGGAACGACTGCTGCATAAAGTATTCATCGATCTGCGTCCGGGAAACGCTTCCCGGACGGATCAGCAGAAAAGGATAGTCCTTTGCAAAACGAATGGGTAGACGAACCGATTCATTTCCCGGCAACATATAGGAGTATTTCGCCAACGGGTGATCGTCAGCAACACACAGGTCAAGCTCGCGCCGGCACACCTGCTCATATTGCAGGACCGGATTCTGGTGATAATACGCACCGAGCACCATATCCAGTTCCCCCATCAGAAGCCGGTTCTGTAGATTTGCCGCCGTATCAAAAACGATGTGGAGCTGTGCCTCCGGCGAACTCTCTGATTGCAGCATGGGAAGAAATGCGTGCAGGTAGGAATAGCTACCGCTGCTGCCGATCCGGTAGGAACCAGGCTGGTGCTGCCGCAGGGCCGTAAGGCGGTCTTCTGTCTCAATCCAGACACGCAGATGTTCCTTGCAGTACTGATAATACCGAGTCCCAGCAGGCGTCAGCGTCAATGGAAGCGAGTTTTTGCCCGGTCTGAAGAAAAGCGGCTGTTCCAGCGACCATTCAAGCTTCCGCAGAAACTGACTCAGCGACGAAGGCGTAACGTCCAGCAAAAAAGCCGCCTTCTGAATGCTGCCATGGTCAGCGATCGTAATGAAATATTTGAGCTGATTTGTTGTCATTTCATTTCTCTCCCCGACACGACGAGATGAGCGCGGATATCTGCCTGACAGCACGCAATAAACTCCTTCAATGCCGTACACAGCGGCTCATCCTTCCGCCAGACTATGCCCGTCTGGTAATAGATTGGCGGATTGAGTGCAATTGGAACAAGAAGATCCGATCCCTGATTCAGCTGCGGCAGAAAGCCGACAGCATTGTCGGTGATCAATCGGAGTCTGGCGTCTGCGGTGCCCCGGCACGGCAGTACCCTGACCGGTGTGAAGCCGTGTGCATGGAAATATGCATCGCAGAGAGTGCGGACAACGGTGTCTGTTCCCAAAAGAGCAAAGGGATAGGACGCGGCATCGCCCAGCGTGATCCGCGCATCCCAGTTTCCCGGAATCCGGTAGGAGACAGCGGCCAGCGGATGCTTCGCAGATACGCATAGATCAAGCTCTCGGCTGTGAAGAATCGTATAACTTAGTGCCGGATTCTTCGGGTCGACAGCACCGAAAAACAGATCCAGTTCCCGGTTCAACAGTCGCTTTTCCAGTGCCTGTGCCGTATCAAAAACGATATCGATCTCTTGCGACGAAGCTAGAAATGCTTCGATGCGCGGTCCCGGAAGCCATGTACCGGGATCGGATGGGCTGTATCCGATCCGCAGACGCTTCTTTTTCTGCGTCCGAATCTGTGCAAGATCCCACCGCATCTCGCGCTGCAGTTTTGTCGCTGCAAGACAGTAATCTCGAAAGCAGACACCTGCCTGCGTCAACGTGAGCACACTGTTCTGGCTACGCAGGATCAGCGTCACATCCAACTCATTTTCAAGCCGTTTGAGATACTGGCTGAGTGCCGGCTCCGAGATATAGAGCTTTTCCGCGGCACGGTTGATGCTGCCGGTTTCTGCAATCGCAAGAAAATAATCGGCTGCACGCAAATCCATAAAAAACGCCCCCTTTTCGGTCAAACTTTTTTCTTTTAATAATAACATTTTGTGTGAAGGAAGACAATGACCATTTTTGATGAAGCGGATGTTATAGCTTGCACTTGAAATGATATTTGACGCGGGAAGCCATACGCACCTATATTAGGAGCATAAAACGCACCGGAAAACGCTTCCGGACGTGAAGCTACTTTAAGGTGAGTGCCATATGAAACTGGAATTTGGCTACGGATCTGGCGTACAGGCAGTGGAGCTGCCCGAAAAAAATCTTATCGGTGTGCTGGAGTCCAATCCTATGCGGCATAAGAAGGTTGGCTCGGACGCCGTCCGGGATGCGCTCGTGCATCCGATCGGCGCGCCGCGGTTGCGGGCTCTCGCAAAGCCCGGGCAGAAAATCGCCATTATTGCAAGCGATATTTCCCGGCCAGTCCCGAGTTATGAGATCCTGCCCGCCGTGCTCGATGAACTGATCGCGGCCGGCTGCCGCAGGGAAGATGTGACCGTTGTCTTTGCGCTCGGCTCCCATCGGCACCATACAGAGGAGGAAAAGCGGCATTTGGCCGGAAGCGCGGTCTATGATACCGTTTGTTGTGTCGACTCCGATCCTACAGACTGCGTACACATGGGGACAACAAAAAACGGCACGCCAGTCGACATTACCCGCGTTGTTGCCGAAGCAGATTTCCGCATCTGTACCGGAAACATTGAATTTCACTATTTTGCCGGTTATTCCGGCGGCGCAAAGGCCATCATGCCCGGTGTTTCTACACCGGCAGCCATTCAGGCTAATCACAGTCTGATGGTCTCCCCCGCTGCATGTGCCGGGAACCTTGATACCAACCCCTTGCGTCAGGATCTGGAAGAAGCCGGTCGGATCTGCGGCATTGATTATATCGTAAACGTCGTATTGGATGAACACAAGCATATTGTGTATGCCGTTGCCGGCGACACTCTGGAAGCACACCGTGCAGGCTGTCGGTATCTTGACCGGATGTACCGCAAACCGATCCCTGCACCCGCGGATATCGTGATCGTCTCACAGGGCGGCGCTCCCAAAGACGCAAACCTCTATCAGACGCAAAAAGCGCTGGACAACGCAAAGCATGCAGTCAGGAAGGGCGGCACAATCATTTTGATCGGTGCGTGCAGCGAAGGCCTTGGCAGCAGTAAATTCGAGCAGTGGCTCACCTCTGCGCCGACCGCACATTCCATGATCGAACGCATCGGCCGACAGTTCGAGCTTGGCGGGCACAAGGCCGCGGCAATCGCCATGGTACTGGAAAACGCGCAGATCGATCTGGTCAGTGAAATGCCGGAAGCATTTGTACGCAGTATCTTCCTGAATCCGCAGCCCAGCGCGCAGAAAGCGCTGGATGAGGCATTTCAAAAATACGGCCCGGAGGCAACCGTCATCGCCATGCCTTTCGGCGGTGCAACACTTCCTATGGTCGAGCCAACAAAAGACAGGTGAATAAACATGGATTACGCAAAAGAATCTCTTCGTCTGCATGGCGAATGGAAGGGAAAAATCGAAGTTACGGCGCGCGTACCGGTCGAGACGAATTGCTAAAGCCCCTGCTTTCAGAAAGTGAAAGCAGGGGACTTTGTAATTTTAGATTAAAGATACATGAAAAAACGGGAATCAAGTGGATCGATTTCTAATTCATACCGGCGGCGCGATCCTTGATTCTTTTTATGATCCCTGGCCGTCTTCCTCATCGTCTTCTGCATCCGGTGTTTTATGCGCCTGTTCGATCGTATGGATCAGGAAGGCGCCCATTGCGGCGATCGCGCCGACGATGCCCCAGCCGGAGCTGTTTGCCGCCGATGCGCCGATCAGTTCGAGCAGGAAGCTGAAGGCCAGCGTGCCTGCCAATGCCCAAATCGCCATATCCGTACCTCCCAGTTATCTTTTTCTCAGGATAGCACACGGGGCCGGGAAAAGCAAGGCGTCAGGCTTCCAGCTTGTACTTTTCCTCAAACGCGTTGTACTGGAGCAAGAATTCGTTGCTGCCGGATTTGACGTCGCCGAGATACTTGTGCAGGTCGATGCGCTCGTTCTTCATGTCGAGCAGACAGCCGGCGATGTTCGAGCAGTGGTCGGATACGCGCTCGAGGTTCGTCAGCAGGTCGGAGAGCACGAAGCCCGCAGCCAGCGAGCATTCGCCGCGCTGGAGTCTGGCGATGTGGTTCGTGCGCAGCTCGTCCTTGAGCTTGTCGATGACCTGCTCGAGCGGCTCGACCTGCCGCGCCAGCGCCAGATCGTCCTGCAGGAATGCGCGGCTCGTCAGATCGACGATCTCGCCGACCGCGTCCAGCATGGTCTGCAGCTCCTTCTGCGCCGTCGGCGTGAACGAGACGCCCTTCTCCTTCAGCTCCTCGGCGGATTCGATGATGTTGACGGCGTGGTCCGCGACGCGCTCGAAATCGCCGATCAGATGCAGCAGCATCGACGACTCTACGCTGTCCTGCTCGCTCATCGGCTGCGTGGCCAAATGCACGAGGAAGGTGCCGAGCGTATCCTCATACCGGTCGGTATCGTCCTCACGCTTGCGGACCGAGGCGGCCAGCTCCGGCGTGAAGTGCAGCACGGCCTGCAGGCTCTCATGCAGCGCCAGCTCCGCGTCGGCGGCCATGCGCTTGGTCAGCTCCTCGCTCTTGACGAGCGCGATGGCCGGCGTGGCGAACAGACGCTCGTCCAGCACGGCGGCGGTATCGGGGTGATCCGTCTCCGGGATCAGCCGGTACGACAGCTTTTCCAGCAGCCCGCAGCAAGGCAGCAGCATCAGCGTGCACAGCACATTGAAGATCGAGTGGATGACCGCGATCTGGAACGTGTCGATCGGCTGGTCAACAAAGGAGAAGTGCAGCAGCAGATTCGCCGTTTCAAATACCGTCAGCCAGACGACCGTGCCGATGATATTGAAGCTCAGATGCACGACGGCGGCCCGGCGGGCATTTTTATTCGTGCCGACGGACGAGAGCATCGCCGTCACGCAGGTGCCGATGTTCTGGCCCATGATGATGGGGATCGCCGCGCCATAGCTGACCGCGCCGGTCGACGAGAGCGCCTGCAGGATACCTACCGAGGCGGACGAGGACTGCACGATGCCGGTCAGAATCGCACCGGCCAGCACACCGAGAATGGGATTGGAGAACATCAGGAAGAACTTTGTGAAGTTCGGGTCGTTGCGCAGGCCCGAGACCGAGCCGGACAGCGACTCCATGCCGAACATCAGCGTCGCAAAGCCGAGCAGGATGAGGCCCGTGTCCTTTTTCTTGCCCTTGCCGGTCAGATACAGAATGATGCCGATCACGGCCAGCACCGGCGTGAACGACGACGGCTTCAGCAGCTGCAGAAACAGGCTGTCGCCGCTGATGCCGGACAGCGACAGCAGCCACGCCGTGACCGTCGTGCCGATGTTCGCGCCCATGATCACCGGGATCGACTGCCGCAGGCTCAGAAGCCCGGAGTTGACAAAGCCGACCACCATGACCGTCGTCGCCGACGACGACTGGATCACCGCCGTCACAGCGAGGCCCGTCAGCAGGCCGGAAAACCGTCCGCTCGTCAGCTTCGCCAGAATGGCCTTCAGCGAGCCGCCCGCCCGCTTTTCCAGCGCCGTCCCCATCACGCTCATGCCAAACAGGAACAGGCTCAGCGAGCCGAGCATGGTCAAAAAGTCAAAAATCGTCATTTCACAAAGATCCCTTTCCGTATTTCTCTTGTGTTCTGACCCTACTATAAATTTAAAATGTCAAAAGCGCGTGCATGCCCGTGTTAAATCTTCGTGAGATTTCTCCGCGGATGTTAAATCCATCGAAAATCCGTGTAAAACAGCGGCCAAAAAGGAAAGCCGGGCTTCCCTCTGGGTGGGGAAGCCCGGGTTTGCTTATTTCGTCCGGCTGCAGCCGGTGCAGCCGTCTTCGGGTTTGATGCAGGGTTCGTTTTTGCCGGGGAAGAAGGCGTCCATCGGGAACTCGATCTGGCTGAAAACGTCGCAGGGGCTCTCGGTGCTCGCGCCGCCGACCGGCGGGCAGGTCTTCGAGGGGACGCAGTAGTCGAACGTCGGGATGAGCAGCTGCGTGTCGCGCTCGAGCCGGACGATGGAGAACTGCCCGATGGTCACGAGCAGCCGCTTGCATTCGCCGGTCAGCACCAGCGGCTCGTCGAAGCAGCCCAGCAGCGCCTCGGGGATGGAGGGAGCGGTCTCGCTCTGGCAGCAGCAGCCGCACGCCTCCATCACGCGCGAGCCGAGGATGATCGGGTCGACCGTCTCGGCAATGGCCCGCGGCAGCGAGACCGACTGCAGCGACTTTTTGCAGAGGCACGTCAGATCGTCCTTGCTCGAGAAGATCCGGGCGCAGGTCTCGCCGCCGAACAGCACCAGCCGCTTCGAGAAGACCGCCAGGCCCGTGACCGTATTCGTCCGCCCGGCCGAGAGCGTCGCGTCGGCGATGACGCGGTAGTAGAAGGTAACGTCGACCGTAAAGTAGCCGGAGGAGTAGGGGACACACTCCACCTGAACATCGACAAACAGCAGCTCCACGAACCGCGCCTTCGCGCTCGCCGCGCAGTCCAGCGTGTGCTGGGAGTCCACCGTTAAGTACACGCGCAAATCTTCAATGCAGTCTTTGGCAAGGCAGCTGTCCGTGATTTTCCCCGTATGCACGCAAACAGCCTCACGGATGCCGCGCAGATCACAGGTCTTGCCAGCCTGTGCAGGTTCAGACATTCGGATGACCTCCTATTATATGATCGTAAAGGTTCGCGTGGCCGAAACCAGGGTCGTTCACGCTTCGCTTTCATAACAGTTTATGCAGCGCCGGGCGCATGTGAAACTCCGCGGAAGGAAATTGGCCCCGAAATTGCGTGGACAAATGCGGAAATATGTGCTAAGATGATATGCGTATGATTCTAAATTGGTGAGGTATGCCTGCACATGAAACTGGATATCATGGGCCTGCAGTTTGATAACGTCACGATGGATGAGGCCGCCGCCCGCGCCGAACAGATCCTCGCGGGAGACAGAACCTGCTACGCCGTGACCCCCAACGCCGAGATCGCCTACGAAGCCCTGCACGACGAAAAGCTCCGCGCGCTCATCAACGGCGCGGACCTCGTCCTGCCGGACGGCGCCGGCGTCGTCCTGGCCTCGAAGCTTTTAAAGACGCCGCTCAAGCAGAAGGTCGCGGGCGTCGACTTTGCCGACCGTCTGCTCTCCATCCTCGAGAAGACCGGCGGCGGCGTGTTCCTGCTCGGCAGCAAGCCCGGCATCGCAGAGCTTGCCGCGCAGAAAATGCTCGAAAAGCATCCGAAGCTGCATATCTGCGGCATGAACGACGGCTATTTCAAGGACGAAGCCCCGATCATCGAGAAGATCAACGCCGCCCGGCCCGATGTGCTCTTTGTCTGCCTCGGCGCGCCGAAGCAGGAGCTTTTCATGAAGGACCATCTGGACGCGCTGCACGTCAAGCTCATGATCGGCCTCGGCGGCTCGCTTGACAGCTTCGCGGGGACCGTGAAGCGCGCGCCGAAGTGGATGATCCGCTGCAATCTGGAATGGCTCTACCGGCTCATCAAGGAGCCGAAGCGGTTCGGACGTATGCTCCGGCTGCCAAAATACCTGTTTGCCGTGCTCGGCAAACGGATAAGAGGGTAAACAACATGGGAAAACTGATCGTGTTTGAGGGAACCGACGGTACCGGAAAATCCACACAGTTCGCACTTCTGACCAAGCGGCTGCAGAGCGAGAACATCCCGTTCCGCCGTCTGCAGTTTCCGCAGTATCTCGAGCCGTCGTCGGCGCTTATCCGGATGTATCTCAACGGCGAATTCGGCGACGACCCGAACAGCGTCAACGCCTACGCGGCCTCGACTTTCTACGCGGTCGACCGCTACGCGTCCTATCAGCGCGTCTGGAAGGACGATTACGCGGCGGGCGGCCTCATCCTGTCGGACCGCTATACGACGTCCAACGCCGTCCACCAGGGCGGAAAGCTCGAGGGAGCGGCGCGGGAGGAATTCTTCTCCTGGCTCTATGATCTGGAATTTTGCCGCATGGGCCTGCCGAAGCCGGATCTGGTTTTGTGCCTCGACATGCCGGTGGAGATCGCCGAGACGCTCATGCGCAAGCGCGAGAGCGACACCGGGACGAAGGCCGACATCCACGAGCGCAACGACAAATATCTGCACCAGTGCCGCGAGGTCGCGCGGCAGGCCGCAGCCTACTTCGGCTGGACGGTCGTCTCCTGCGTGAAAGACGGGAAGCTCCGCTCGATCGAGGATATCCATGAGGAACTGTATTCGTACGTAAAAAAATGTCTGGAGGAAGCATAATACAATGGTATATATGATCTTGGGTACCGGCTTTGAGCCGATGGAAGCCATTGCGCCGTGCGACATTCTGCGCCGCGGCGGCGTGGAAGTGCAGCTCGCAGGGATCGGCGGGACGCTGATCGAGGCCGGTCACGGCGTGCGCGTGCAGGCCGACTGCCGCGTGGAGGATCTGAAGCTGGCTTCGACCGACATGGTCATCCTGCCCGGCGGCCTCGGCGGCGTGCATTCGATCCTCGCCAGCGATACCGCCATGAATTTTATCCGCCTTGCCTATGCGGACGGAAAATATATCGCGGCCATCTGCGCCGCCCCCACGATCCTTGCCCAGCTGCACATCACCGACGGCCGCAAGGCCACCTGCTACCCGGGCCTCGAGGAGAAGATGGGCGCCGCCGTCATGACGGCCTGCGGCGCCGTGCAGGATGGCCGCGTCATCACCGGCCGCGCGGCGGGCTCGGCTGACGAGTTTGGCCTTCTGTGCCTGCAGGCGCTGAAGGGGAAGGCCGCCGCGGATCAGGTCGCGGCCGACATCGTCTACCGCGCATAAGGGAGGAACACATGGCTGAACAGAACCCCAACGCCCGTCCGGACGAACAGACGCCCGAGCAGGACGCGCTGGAAAAAAGTCTGGAAGAGCTTTCGCTCGATGAGCTGCTGGCGTCGGTCAAGGACGATCTGGCCCGCGTCGACGCGATGATGGACGGGCCCGGCGATGCGGCGCAGCCCGAACAGCCGGATGCGCCCGCGCCCGACACGCCGGACGCCGCCGAAGAAGCGCCTAAGCCCGGCATGCAGCCGCTCTTTGAGCCGAAGATCCCGGAGGAATACGCGGATCTGACCGTCGACCAGGAGACGCAGCCGGAGAGCCAGGAGCCCGAAAAGAAACGCCCGCGGCTGCCGTCCGGCATCCGGGTGCTGCTGTACGTGTGCTGCGTGCTGGCAGTGGCTGTGCTGCTGGCCGTGGCGGTCTGGCGCTGCGCCGACGACGTGCTGTCGCTGACGAAAGAGGACGCCGAGGTCACCGTCTCCATCCCCGACGGCGCGACGATCTCGCAGATCGCCGGAGAGCTCAAAAGCAAGGGCCTCGTGCGCTATGAGACCCTGTTCAAATTCTACTGCTGGGCCTCCCACGCGGAAAAGACCATCGAGCCCGGCACCTATACGCTGAACAGCCGCTACGACTATCACGCCCTCGTCAGCAACATGATCGAGGCCAGCCCCGACCGTGCGGTCGTCGAGGTCACCATTCCCGAGGGCTACGAGTGCGAGGATATCTTCCGCCTGCTCGAAGCTGACGGCGTCTGCTCCTATCAGGATCTGGCCGATACCGCGGCGAGCTATGAATTTGCCTATGACTTCCTGCAGGAGATCCCCTACGGCAGCGAAAACCGGCTGGAGGGCTATCTCTTCCCGGATACGTACCAGTTCTATATGAGCGACGATCCGGCGAACGTCATCGACAAATTCCTGCGCAACTTCGATAACAAATTCACCGACGACCTCTACGACGCGCTGGACGCGCTCAACGACCGTCTGGCCCAGCGCATGCGCACGAACGGCTTCACCGAGACCGAGATCACGGACGGCAGACTCTCGCTCTACGACCTCATCACCGTCGCCTCTCTCGTGGAGAAGGAGACCGCGAAGACCTCCGAGAGCGCCTCCATCGCCTCCGTCATCTACAACCGCCTGTGCAGCAAGCTCTATCCCTGCCTCGAGATCGACGCGACCATCCAGTACGCGCTCGCCGAGCGCAAGGAAGTGCTCTCCAACGCGGACAAGGGCGTCATCAGCCCCTATAACACCTACACGAACGCCGGTCTGCCCGCAGGCCCGATCGCCAACCCCGGTATGAACTCCATCCGTGCGGCGCTGTACCCGGCCGAGACCAATTATTACTTCTACGCCCTGAACGCCGACGGCGTCCACCACTTCTCCGAGACCTATTACGAGCACCAGAACTTCCTGGCGGAGCTCGCGGGCAAGACCCAGCCGGACGAGGAGCAGACGGACGCGCCCGCGGACGGCGAAGAGACCACCGATACGGAGAATCAGACAGATGGACAGACGTAAGCCGGAGCTTCTGAGCCCGGCAGGGGATATGGAAAAGCTGCGCATGGCCGTCGCCTACGGCGCGGACGCCGTGTATCTGGCAGGCACGAGCTTCGGCATGCGCTCGTTCACCGGCAACTTTACGCCGGACGAGCTGCCGAAGGCGGTGCAGCTGGCCCATGCCGCGGGCGTAAAGGTCCACTGCACGGTCAATATCATGCCCCGCAATGACGAGGCCGCCGCGCTCCCGGCCTATCTCGAGCAGCTCGACGCTGCGGGCGTCGACGCGCTCATCCTCGCGGACCTCGGCGCGTTCACGCTGGCAGGGAAGTACGCCCCGCGCTGCGAGCGGCACATCTCCACCCAGCAGTCGATCGCCAACTACGTCTGCGCGCAGAGCTGGTTCGACCTCGGCGCGCGCCGCGTGGTGCTCGCACGGGAGCTGAGCCTGCAGGAGATCCTGACGATCCGCGAGCGGGTCTCGCCCGAGCTCGAGCTCGAGACCTTCTGCCACGGCGCAATGTGCGTCTCCTATTCCGGGCGCTGCCTGCTCAGCAACTATATGACCGGCCGCGACTCCAACCGCGGCCAGTGCGCCCAGCCCTGCCGGTATCAGTACGCCCTGATGGAAGAAAAGCGCCCCGGCGAATACTTCCCGGTCTTCGAAGACGAAAAGGGCACGTACATCATGAATTCCCGCGATATGTGCATGATCGACCATCTGGACGAGCTCTGCGACGCCGGGATCGACTGCCTGAAGATCGAGGGCCGCGCCAAATCCGCCTATTATGCCGCCATCGTCACCGGCGCCTACCGCCACGTGCTCGACGACGTGTGGGCCGGCCGCGCGCCGGATCCCGTCTGGCGCGATGAGGTGGACCATGTCTCCCACCGCCACTACTCCACCGGCTTCTACTACGGCCAGCCCGGCCAGTTTACCGAGGATTCCCGCTATCTGCGCCAGTGGCAGATCTGCGCCGTCGTGGAAAGCTGCGACGCGCAGGGGAACGCGGTCCTGAGCCTGCGCAACAAGTTTGCCGCCGGCGATACCGTCGAGCTCGTCGGCCCGGACTTCCGCCCGCTTTCGTGGCAGGTCCCGCCCATGGAGGATATGGACGGCATCCCGCTGTCCGAGCCGCGCACCCCGCAGATGCGCTTCCGCGCCAAGCTCCCCGCCCAGGTCCCGCCCCTCTCCTTCGTCCGCCACGCGGTCGAACTCTCCGGCCGATAAAAAAACCGGCGCACCGAATGGCGGTGCGCCGGTTTTCTCTTTTTATTTCTCCAAAATCCGCATCACTGCGTTCCGGCCGACCTGCATCGCGCCCTTCGGGCAGAACTCCTGGCAGCAGAAGCAGTGGATGCAGGCCTTGCGGTCGATGCGCGGCTTGCCGCGCTGCATCGTGATGGCCTTCGCGGGGCAGATGTTCGCGCACTTCCGGCAGCCGATGCACGCCTTCGCGTGCAGCTTCGGATAGGGCGTCAGCAAGTGGAACAGGAAGCTGTCCACCAGCTTCGCGACCGGCCCCTTCCCGCCTCTGCGGAAAAAGACGCTTGCCTGCGAGGGGACCGTTTTGAAATCCGCCACGGCCAGCGCGTCCGCGTCGCCATAGACCCGCAGCGCCTCCCGGCTTTCCGGGCACAGCCCGCGGCGGATCGCCGCCGTGAGCGTCGGCACCTCGTCCGGCCGCAGCCCGATCAGCCCGCACGCCACAAGATCGAGCGCGTGCGGACTTTCCGCCGCCAGCAGACACCCGATCGGCCGCGCGGAGCCCTGCGTCGGCCCGTTGCCCTCCATGCCGACCACGGCGTCGCAGATGCACAGCCGCGGCTTACAGTATTCGCACAGATCGACGATCATGTTCGCAAAATCCTCGATCTTCGGGTATTTGTAGTGATATTCCGGCTTCATCGTGCCGGGAATGATGCCGAAAAAGTTCTTGACGGCGTTCGTCATGCCCATCATCCCGTGCGTCTTGAGCTTGCACACGTCGATGATCGCGTCCGCGTTTCTCAGATACGCCGTCTCGGTGAAGCTCCTTGCCTGCACGGCCTCCGGATACGAGACGGAGCAGACGGAAAAATCCCCATTCAGCTCCGCACCCAGCGTCTCGGCCGCGCGCAGACCCGTCACGTCGTAGACGCGCTGCAGATGTGCGGCGTTGTACAGCCCGCCGGGGCTGTCGCCGAGGACGACGTGCGCCCCGCGCGCCTGCAGCATCCGCACAAGCGCGCAGACCACCGCCGGATGGACCGTCGCGGCCTCCTCCGGCTTCATCGCGGAGACCAGATTCAGCTTCAGCGCCACGCGCATCCCGGGCGTGACCCAGTCCAGCCCGCCCGCGGCCGTGACAGCCGTCTCCAGCGCGGCCGAGACCTCCGCATCCTCATAGCTCTTACAGGCGGCGAGCGCCACATCATACCGCATTCCGGCCCCTCCCGATGTTCAGAATACGTCTACTCTATCATGGAACCGCCGGAATTGCAACGCGTGAAAACCGCACAGTATTTACTTTTGATGCAATATATGTTACAATATCTTATCATTTTGGAAACTTTCTTTCCACCCGGGGCTCAAACCGGGCGGAAAATGGAAGGGGACAGCTTATGGAAGACCTCAATCAGCTGCGTCCGGAGCAGGAGAGCGGAGCGAAAAAACCGGCCCCCGACGACGTCGACGCACTGCTGCAGGACGTCAAAAGCCTTCTCGGCGAGACCGACGCCGACATCGCAGCGGAAGCCCCGGCGGAGCCGGACGCGGAAGACTCCGAGCCCATCACGGCCGACGATGTGCAGATCGACTACGGCAAATTCTACGGCCCGGAAGAGCCCGGCCAGTCCAAGACCCCGCTGACCTGCTACGAGCAGTCCAAGCCCGCCTACCAGCGTGCCCGCCGCGCCGAATACGAGCGCGTCCGCGAGCAGGAACGCCTCGCCCGCGCCGAGCGCCAGCAGGCGCTCAGCCGCGACGATACCTCCCGCGTCCGGCAGGCCCGCACCGGCAAAAAACACGAAAAACCCCGCAAAAACGCCGCGGAATACGCCGAATGGCTCTATTCCCAGGGCCTGAGCGCCGAAGAGCAGCAGGCCCGGCAGGAGCAGGAGGAAGCGCTCGCCGCCCCTGCGGGCCGGGGCCGCAAAAAGAAGGAAAAGCCCAAGCGCCATACCGGCCTGCGCATCCTCGCCGTGCTGGTGCTTCTGCTGGCGATCCTGACCGCGGCGTTCCACTTCCTCATCGCCAGCCAGCCGGAGGCGGAGAACGCCCTGTCCGCGCGCAAGCCCGGCACCTCCACCATTCTCGTCGCCGGTACCGACGAGGGCGGCTACCGCACCGACTCCATGATGCTCGTGAACGTCGACCGGACGGAAAAGACCATCAGCCTCGTCTCCATCCCGCGCGATACGCTCATCTACTGCGAATATTCCGTCCCGAAGATCAACTCTGCCTACGGCTGGGCCGGGGGCGGGGAGCAGGGGATGCAGGAGCTGCTGCTGCGCGTATCCGAGATCATCGGCTTCACGCCGGACGGCTATATCGTCGTCGACCTCAGCATCTTCCGGCAGCTGGTCGACCTCATGGGCGGCGTCACCTTCGACGTCCCGGTCGACATGCACTACTCCGACCCCACGCAGAACCTCAGCATCGATCTGCAGGCCGGCAAACAGCACCTGAACGGCGAACAGGCCATGCAGGTCGCGCGCTTCCGCTCCGGCTACGCCACGGCTGACCTCGGCCGCATCGAGGTGCAGCGCTCGCTCGTCTCCGCCGCCATCCGCCAGTGGGTCTCGCCGAAGGGCGCCATCCACCTGCCGCAGGCCGTGAAGCTCGTTGCCGACCATACCAACACCGATCTTTCCACCCGCAACCTCCTCTGGCTGGCCGAGAGCTTCCTGCTCTGCAGCCGCAGCGAGATCAACTCCGCCACGCTCCCCGGCTACGCCGCGAATTTCTCCAGCGGCTCGTATTACGTGCTGGACGCCGCAGGCGTCGCGGATATCGTCAATCAATATCTGAATCCCTACGAGAAAGGAGCCGAGGCCGCGGATCTGTTCATCCGCAACGGCTGATTTTTTCCATGTACATCGATCCCACCCGCTATTCCGGCCGCCCGGCCGACTGCGCTTCGCGCCTGCCGAAGGAGCAGCGCTGCTATGACCTGCTGGGCCGCCTCGGCATCGCCTATTTCCGCGTCGACCATGACCACGCCGACACCATCGAGGCCTGCGAGGCCGTCGAGCAGGTGCTCGGCGAGAAGATCTGCAAAAACCTCTTCCTCTGCAACCGGCAGAAGACGCAGTTTTACCTGCTCATGCTGGAAGGGGAGAAGGTCTTCAAGACCAGGGACCTGTCGAAGCAGCTCGGCGTGGCGCGCCTGTCCTTCGCTGACCCGGCGGATATGGAGAAATATCTCGACATCACCCCCGGCTCCGTCAGCGTCCTCGGCCTCATGAACGACCCGGACAACGCCGTCCAGCTCGTCATCGACCGCCCCATCGCCGCCTCGAAAGCCATCGGCTGCCACCCCTGCATCAACTCTTCCACCCTCGCCATCGCTACGGCGGATATCCTTGAAAAATTTCTCCCCGCCGTCCACCATCCCCCCATCCTCGTCGACCTCCCCGACCCGGAGTAACCTCTCCGCCTCGCTTCGCTCAGCACCTCCCCTTCACAAGGGGAGGCTTTTTTACGCCCGCACCCAAGGCTCCCCTTGTCAAGGGGAGCTTTTTTACGCCCGCACCCAAGGCTCCCCTTGTCAAGGGGAGCTGGCGCGGAGCGCCTGAGGGGTTACCCCGCCGCAGCGGCCCAAGCCTTCCCCTCATAGGGGAAGGCTTTTCTTTTTGTAACCCTTCTGAAACCCCTTTGCAACCCATTCGAAAACAGTTCCGGGGTGTGGGACAAAACGGTTGACATAAATAAATTAAGAATTCTTAAAAAATCCGATTTTCCCGAAAAATGCAGGAAAATCCCGTCAACAACCTATTGCGTTCTGGAAAGGACTGTGCTACGATATATATGGAAAACGGGAGGCTCTGCGTCCATATCGGATGCGTCCTTCCACGCATGCCTGATGGGATCCCGGCCGGAGACCGGGGAACAATGCAAGGAGGAAGAATTATGAAAAAACGTTTATTGGCCCTGCTTCTGTGCCTGGTCATGGTCATCGGCCTGGTACCGTTCGCACTGGCGGAAGGTGAGACTACTCAGGAAACATACGAGATTTGGCTTGATCTCCATGATGGAACCAAAAACTATCCTCATTTTACTGTCACGAAGGGAGCAAACAAGAGCCCGGACGATGTTGCTCAGTATGCGTCCAGAGCCGGCTACACGCTTAACCGTTGGTATGCTGGTGAAAATACATACACGTTTGAAAGTGGCACTTATGATGATACGCCTGATGCGGAAGGCTGCTTCTGGGTACATGCGGAATGGAAAGAGAATACCTATAAAGTTGTTTTCGATTCCAATGGCGGTGAAGGCATAATGCCTGACCAGACCTTCACTGGTTCTAAAGGTTTTACTGTACTGGCTAAGAACGCGTTCACAAAAACTGGTTACACCTTTGCGGGCTGGGGTTTAAGTGCTTCTTCTGATGCCGTAACGTATTCTGATAACAATTGCACTGTTACTACGTCGGTACAGGATTTCTTTAAGCAGCAGGCGGACGGAACATATCTTCTGACGTTGTATGCGATCTGGAAACCGATTGAGCCGCCTGCGGTGCTTCGCAAGATTACATACAAAGATGCTGACCATCTTAATAATTTTGATGGCATCATGTATGATTATGTGAATAACGGTGACTACATCTATATCGATCCTAAAGGCGGTACAGCAAAGCTTGGCAGCACCGAGATAACGACAGCTGGCCGTTATAAGATCGAAAGTGATGTAACGCTGACTGAGCCGACAGGGGCCTTGGGCTGGACGTACAATGGCACTATTGAACCGCATACCTTTGTTGCGGTTTGGCCCTCCACCAAGACCGTAACGATCAGCTATCTGGATTACTATTACGGCGCGGATACCGAGACCATCAAGTACGACGGCAGCATCATTGTCGACCCGAACGGCGGCAGCGTTGTCTGGGGACGTACGACGATCTCTTCCAAGCAGACCATTGAGAACATCCGTACTGACGCTGCGCTGGCGAGAGCGACCAGAAACGGTTATACCTTCTACGGCTGGGTCGTCAGTTACACGCCGGCTGGCACGCCGGTCTTCACGGCAACGTGGAGCAAGGATTACTACTATAACACCTACTCCATCTACTACTACGACTATGACGACTGCAAGAGCGAGTACGCGAACTTCCCGTATGGCACGTCCGTGGTCATTGACCCGAACGGCGGCACCGCGAAGCTCAGCGGCACGTCCTTCTCCACGAAGCAGTCCTTCAACATCTACCGCGACTATACCCTGACCGACGCGGCCCGTTCCGGCTATACCTTCTACGGCTGGGATCTGACCAAGTCCGGCAGCACTTACTACTTCACCGCCATGTGGTCCCGCTACAAGTCCGATGTGCCCTACATGCTCAACGGTACCGACCACTATGCCTACATCAAGGGCTATCCCAACGGCTCCTTCAAGCCCACCGACACCATCACCCGTGCCGAGGCCGCGACGATCTTCTATCGTCTGCTGACGGATTCCACCCGCAAGGCTTACTCCACCAGCTATAACACCTTCAAGGATGTCCCGGCCACGGCCTGGTACAACACCGCCGTGTCCACCATGGCGAAGCTCGGCATCGTCAACGGCGGCGCTGACGGCTACTTCCGCCCGAACGATCCCATCACCCGTGCGGAGATCGCGGCCATGATCGCCCGCTGCGACGGCGCCTACTACACCGGCACGAGCACCGTCTTCTCCGATACCTACGGCCACTGGGCTGCCGGCTACATTGACAGAGCCTATGAGCTCGGCTGGATCAACGGCTACGGCACCACCTACGCGCCCGACCGCTACATCTCCCGTGCGGAGACCGTCGCTGTTCTCAACCGCGTGCTGAACCGTGCCCCGCAGTACACCTCCGATCTCACCCGCAACTACACCACCTTCTCCGATGTAGCCACCTCCGCCTGGTACTATCTCGATGTTGAAGAGGCTGCCAACAGCCACACCTACACCAGAAAGACCAACGCCGACTACGAGACCTGGACCAAACTCATCGCAGACCCCAGCTGGTTCTAAAAACAAAATAAACGCAGGGGCAGCTAAGCTGCCCCTGCGTTTTTACACGCATGAAAAACAGAACCTCTCCGCCTCGCTCTGCTCGGCACCTCCCCTTGACAAGGGGAGGCATTTTTTCGCCCGCACCCAAGGCTCCCCTTGTCAAGGGGAGCTGGCGCGCAGCGCCTGAGGGGTTACCCCCGCCGCAGCGGAAAAAATCCCAACCCCCTTGCTATTTCATGCCAAAAGCAGTATAATCTCAATATCTGCCGTCATCGGTGTGTGGATTGTGCGGCAGAGGTGAGTGTCAATAACTCGAAAGGATGAAAAAAATGAGTCTTTCCGCTTCCGCTCCCTGGCTGAAATATTACGGCGAAGTGCCGCATCACCTGACTTACCCGCAGAAGACCATCTATCAGATGGTCCGCGACGCCGCCATCCGCGACGCCAGGCTCCCCGCCTATGAGTTCATGGGCAAGAAGACCACCTTCGCGCAGTTCATGGAAAAGATCGACCAGACCGCCCAGGCCTTCCTCGCCATGGGCATCCAGAAAGGCGACCGCGTGACCATCTGCATGCCCAACTGCCCGCAGGCCCTGCACGCGTTCTACGGCCTCAACCGCATCGGTGCGGTCTCCAACATGATCCATCCGCTCTCCGCCGCGGGCGAGATCAAGTTCTACCTCAATTTCTCGCACTCCAAGTGCATCCTCACGCTCGACCAGTTCTACGCCAAGATCGCCCCCGTCATGCCCGAGCTTGACAACAAAGACTGCAAGCTCCTGCTCGCCAAAATTGAGGACGAGCTCTATCCGCATCTGGCCCTCGGCTACGCCCTCACCGCCGCGCGCAAGTATCCGAAGCCCCCGAAGAACGGCAATTATATCTGGTGGTCTGAATTCCAGCGCATGGGCAAAAAGCGCAATCTACCCCTGCCGAAGAACTACGGCCGCGCGGAAGACGGTGCGTCCATCCTCTATTCCGGCGGTACCACCGGCACGACCAAGGGCATCCTGCTCTCCAACATGAACTTCAACGCCCTTGGCCTGCAGACCATCGCGGCCTCCGGCTTCTCGCCCATCGACGGCATGAAGATGCTCTCCGTCATGCCCGTGTTCCATGGCTTCGGCCTCGGCATCGGCATCCATACCGCCCTCATCGGCGGCGCGTGCTGCATCCTCGTCCCGAAGTTCAACGTCAATACCTACGCCGACCTGCTCATCAAGAAGCAGCCGAACATCATCCCCGGCGTCCCGACCCTGTTTGAGGCCCTTCTGCGCGCCGAAAAGCTCGAAAACGCCGACCTCAGCTGCCTGAAGGGCGTCTTCTCCGGCGGCGACAGCATGTCCATCGAGCTCAAGAAGAAGGTCGACGAGTTCCTGAAAATGCACCATGCCTCCGTGCAGGTCCGCCAGGGCTACGGCCTGACCGAGTGCGTCACGGCCTCCTGCCTGACCCCGAAGGATTATAACCGCGTCGGCTCCATCGGCGTCCCGTTCCCCGATACCTATTACAAGATCGTCAAGCCCGGCACCACGCAGGAGCTCGACGCCAATCTCGAGGGCGAGATCTGCGTCTCCGGCCCCTCCGTCATGCTCGAGTACGTCGACAATCCCGAGGAGACCCATAACACCCTCCGCCGCCACGACGACGGCCGCATCTGGCTGCACACCGGCGATCTCGGCAAGATGGACGAGGACGGCTTCGTCTACTTCTCCCAGCGCATCAAGCGCATGATCATCACCTCCGGCTACAACGTCTATCCCGGCCAGCTGGAAAACATCATCGACGGCCACGAAAAGGTCCTCCTGTCCTGCGTCATCGGCGTCAAGGACCCGTATAAGATGCAGAAGGTCAAGGCCTTCGTCGTCCTGCGCCCCGGCTGCGAGCCGTCGGACGCCGTCAAGCAGGAGATCCTCGATTACTGCCGCCAGCATATCGCCAAATATGCCATGCCGTATGACATCGAGTTCCGCCCCGAGCTTCCCAAGACCCTGGTCGGCAAGGTCGCCTACCGCGTGCTCGAAGAGGAAGAGGCCGAGCGTCAGGCCGCGGAAGACGCGAAGAATCAGTAATACAATCAACCCGCAGCCTGCCGCCTCCGCGGCAGGCTGCCCGAATTCCAGGAGTCTGCCATGAAGAAAAACGATCGCATCTGGGAGCTTGACGCCCTGCGCGGCGTGTGCATCCTCTGCGTCATCGCCGTCCATTTGATCTACGATCTCGGCTTTTTTATCGGCCTGGACCTGCATTTGCCCGCCTGGTACGTGTTCATCCAGCAGTACGGCGGCGTGATCTTCGTGATCCTGTCCGGCTGCTGCGCCACGCTCGGCTCGCGCAGCTTCCGCCGCGGCTGCATCGTCTTTGCCTGTGGCCTGCTCATCTCGCTCGTGACCTTCGGCATGTACCGCCTCGGCATGGCCACGCGCGACGTGATCGTCTGGTTCGGCGTGCTGCACCTGCTCGGCGTCTGCATGATGCTCTATCCCGTCTACCGGCGGCTGCCGACGCCGGCGCTGGCCGCCATCGGCATCGTCCTCGTCGTGGCGGGCTATCTGATCGCCGGGACCGTCGTGCGGGCGAAATTCCTGTTCCCGCTGGGCCTTCTCTACGAGGGCTTCACCTCAAGCGACTATTTTCCGCTCCTGCCGCACCTGGGCTGGTACATGCTCGGTACCGTCCTCGGCCGGACCGTCTACGCGGACAAAAAAACGCGCCTGCCCGGCACGTTCCGAAACAGCGGCATCGCGCGCTTTTTCTGCTGGTGCGGCCGCCAGTCGCTGTTCATCTACCTGCTCCACCAGCCCATCGTCTACGGCCTGCTGGAGCTGATCGCAAGCCTGAAACGCTGAAAAAATCCTGTGCCATTCGGCACAGGATTTTTTTGTCACTTTTCCAGCTGTTTTCTAACGACCTGCACGATCCGCGCGATCGCGGCGCTCAGCACCGCGTTGACGGCGAATTCCACCAAAAAGTTCACGCCGATGAACGCCACGAACAGATACGGCACAACGTCCGTCCCGCCCGCGTACTGCGCCAGGATCGGCCGGAAGACCGTCAGCATCCCGACGGCAAACACGCCCGTGTTCACGACCGGCGCGACCAGCGCCGCCGCGATGCAGCTGAGCGTCTGCTTCTTTTCCAGCGCCTTTGCCGCGAGTCCCGCGCACAGGCCGCACAGCACGGCCTTGCCGACGCACACGACGATCAGCCAGAACGGGCTGGCCGTCCACAGCAGATACGTGAACTGGTCCGCGCCGGTGACGCCTGCGATCAGGCACACAAGGCCGAACACGAAGCCCAGTCCCGCGCCCGCGCCGGGCCCGAACAAGATCGCGCCCACGACGATCGGCACCAGCGTCAGCGAGATCGGGACCGGCCCGATCCGGATGCCGCTGGCTACGGTCTGCAGCACGACGACCAGCGCGGCCAGAATGGCCAGCGAGGTCAGACGGACGACGGATGCATGATTGTTGCGTTTCATAAGTACCTCCTGCTGTCACTCCGGGTCTTCCCGGATGCAACGCAAATATTTTATCACGGGCAGTGCCCGGTGATAACAGAAACAAAGAAATTGCCGGGAGAGGGGAGTGCTTACGGGATCTCCTCCTCCACGGGTTCGCTGGAGATGGGCGCGCCGTCTTTGATGGCCTGCCACTGCTCGCGCGTGATGAGCAGCTGGCGGGGCTTGGAGCCCTCAAACGGGCCGACGAGGCCGCGCTCCTCCATCTCATCCATGATGCGCGCCGCGCGGGCATAGCCGAGCTTCAAGCGCCTCTGGAGCATGGAGACGGAGGCCTGTCCGGTCTCGAGAATGACGTCGACCGCGGCCGGGAGCATCTCGTCGCCGTCGGAGCTTTCGGTCTCCGCGGCAGTGCTGCCGGAGCTGCCGGAGCCGGATTTTCCGCTCTCCGCAGCCTTTTTGTCGATCTCTGCCATGACGGAATCGGAATATTCCGCCTCACTGGAATCCTTGATGAACGTGACGACGTCCTGGACCTCATTGTCTGTGATGAAGCAGCCCTGCACGCGTTTGGGCTTGCCCTGGCCGAGCGGCGCATAGAGCATGTCGCCCTTGCCGACGAGCTTTTCCGCGCCCGCAGTATCGAGAATGATGCGCGATTCCATCGCGGAGGCGACGGCGAACGCAATGCGCGAGGGGATATTGGCCTTCATCAGGCCCGTGATGACGTCCGCGGACGGACGCTGCGTCGCAATGACCAGATGGATGCCCGACGCACGGCCCATCTGCGCGATGCGGCAGATGGATTCTTCGACTTCCTTGGCAGCCACGAGCATCAGGTCTGCCAGCTCGTCGATCACGACGACGATCTGCGGCATGGGCTCAAGCTCGTCATCAGCGGACATGCGCGCCTGTTTGTTGTAGGATTCAAGATCGCGGACGCCCGCGTCCGCCATCATGCGGTAGCGCCGCATCATCTCCGTGACCGCCCACTGCAGGCTGCCTGCGGCCTTTTTGGGGTCGGTGACGACCGGGATGAGCAGATGCGGAATGCCGTTGTAGATGCCGAGCTCGACCATCTTCGGGTCGATCATGATGAGCTTGACCTCCTCGGGCTTCGCCTTGTACAGAAGCGAGATGATCAGGCTGTTCATGCAGACCGATTTACCGGAGCCGGTCGTACCGGCGATCAGCAGATGCGGCAGCTTGCCGATATCACCGATGATGCGGTTGCCGCCGATATCCTTGCCGACGGCAAAGGAGACTTTCGACTTGTGCTTTGCGAACTCCGGCGAGTCGATGACCTCGCGCGCCATGACGACCGATACGATCCGGTTCGGCACCTCGATGCCGACCACGGAGATCTTGTCCGGGATGGCCGCGATGCGCACGCCCGACGCGCCGAGCGCCAGCGCGATGTCGTCCGCCAAATTCGTGACCTTCGAGAGCTTGACGCCGCGCTGCAGCTCCAGCTCATACCGCGTGACCGACGGGCCGCGCGTGACGTTGATGATGTGCGCCTCGATGCCGAACGACTGCAGCGTATCGCTCAGCCGCTCCGCATTCTGCCGCATTTCCTCGGTGCCGTCGTGCGCCTGACCGCTCCCAGCCTTCAGAAGGTCGACGGGCGGGAACTGATACTCGGGCTTTGCGGGCTCCTGCTGCGTGATCTGCTGCGCGATCTGCGCGGCCTCGAGCTGCACGTCCGCCTTTTTGAGCTTTTCCGGCTGTTCCGGTACCTGCAGCGGCGGAAGCGGTTCTTCCGGGGCCGGGGCGGGCTGCGGCTCAGGTTTGGGTGCGTCAAAATGGTCGATGATGAGCGGCGGCATCTGCCGCGGCTGCGTCATGGGAATGACGTTCGGGATGGGCGCCGGTTCTTCTTCCGGTTCCGGCTCCGCCGCCTTCGCGGGCGGCTCCGGCTGGTCGGCGATCAGCGCGTCAAACTGCGACTTGTAGTCGGTATGCACCCCCGGCTCTGCCTGCGCGGCGGCGGGCGCTTCCGCGGCCTCCGACTCCTGCGCGGGCGCTGCGGACGGCTTTGCCTGCCTGCGGCTGTTCTCCACAAAAACATCCGGCCGCATGGGCGCAGGGCGCTTGGCACTCTTTTTGGGCGTCTCTTCGGGCAGGGGAGGATCGTCGACCGGCAGGTCGAACTCGCTCATCCGCGACGCGCGGCGCTGCTCGGCCCGCTGGACATGCTCGATGTGGTGCGTGGCGACGGTGTCGACGATGGCCTGTGCGGTGTCCTTATGCTCGCGCTGCGGTTCGGCATATTCGGCACGCGGCCGGTTCTTGATGGCGGTCACAATGCTCGCGACCGTCATATTGAGGCTCGTGATCAGGCTCAGCAGCATCCCGACGATCACCACGATCACCGCGCCGATCCGGCTGATGAGCGCCGCGAGCAGACTTGCCAGCCCGCCGGACAACACGCCTCCGGCCGTGCCGCTGATGCCGCCGTCCCAAAGCGCGGTGACGACTTCCCAGCCCTCCGGCGCGTCAAAGCTCCCGCCCACCAGCTGTACCAGACTGCCGACCAGCGCGGCTGTCAGAAACGTGCACGTCACGCGCAGCGCGACGGGGCGGCCGTCATGCAGGATGAGGATGAGAAAGCTCATCACGAACGAGAACGGCAGGATATAAAATCCCGCGCCGATCAGCCCCCGGAATACAGACCCGAGCAGATTCAAAATCGCCGCGTCGATCCGGAAGCAGCACAGCACCGTCAGCAGCGCCAGCACCAGACACACGCAGGCGCCGACCTCCCGCCGGATGGGCGCGGCCTGCTTCTTGGCCGGCTTTTTCCGCCCGCGGGAGGAGGAAGATGTCGTTTTTCTTTTGTTATTGGTGGCCATGGAACCTTACACCTCACGAAATCAGGGACAGGATCAGCGTCAGCAGACCCGCGCCCCAGCAGTAATAGCAAAATCCGCCGAATTTTCCGCGCTGCACGATGCGGTTGAGCGCGAAAATGGCGAGATACCCGAATACGAACGCCGCCGCGACGCCGCACAGATACATCGGCACCTCCGCCCAGTCGATTCCGGCGGAAATGGCCTTGACGAGCGACAGCAAATTCGCGCCCAGCACGGCGGGAATGGAGAGGAAGAACGAGAAGCGGACCGCGAACGTCCGGTCAAACCCGCGCAGCAGCCCGGCGGAGATCGTCGTCCCGGACCGGGACAGGCCGGGTACGACGGCGATCATCTGTGCCAAACCGATGACCATCGCGTCCGAGAGCGTCATGGCCTTCTCGGTCTTGTTGCCGTGGCCGAAGCGGTCGGCCGCCAGCAGCAAAAAGCCTGTGGCAATGAGGGCGAAGCCGATGAAAAACGTGTTGTAGAACAGCGGGTCCAGCCAGTCGTTCAGCAGCGCGGCAGGGATCAGCGGCAGCGTGGCCGCGATCAGAAACAGCAGCAGCCGCCGCCGCGGCAGATCGGGCTTCACGCCGCGCCGCAGCTTTTTGATGTGGAGCATGGCAAGCCCCTCGCGGCACAGCCCGCGCAGCTCCGTATGATACGCCAGAATGACCGCCCCGAGCGTCCCGAGATGCAGCAGAACGTCAAACAGCATCTGGTTTTCCAGATCCCCGATGCGCAGGAAGTTCTGCAGAATGGCGAGATGGCCGGAGCTGGAGATCGGCAGAAACTCCGCAAGCCCCTGTATGATACCAAGTAAAATGGCGCTCCAATAGGTCATACCAGATCCTCCATCCGGAAAGTTGCCTCCGCCGGGCGGATGCACATACATATTTATATTATCACAGATCCAGAAATATTTCCACTATACGTTCGAAAAAGCTCTGCGGGAATTTCCCGCAGAGCCAATTGAAAGGAATAGGGGAGACTCAGCCGGCCTTTTTCCGCTCCGGCAGCTGCGACAGGAGGATGGCCGCGAACATGATCGCGCACCCGATCAGCTCCTTCCCGGAAAGACCCTGCCCAATGAGGATCCAACCGAACAGCGCCGCGAAGACCGATTCCAGGCTCATCAGCAGCGACGCCAGCGCGGGCTGCACGTCCTGTTCGCCGATGATCTGGAAGGTATAGGCCACGCCGCCAGAGAACACGCCCGCGTACACGATCGGCAGCCAGCAGCTGCGGATCGAGGCCCAGTCCGGCGACTCGAACACGAACATGCCGATCGCCGACAGGGCCGAGCACACAAAAAACTGTACGCAGCTCAGCCGCACGCCGTCCATCCGCGGCGAGACGGCGCTGATATAGCAGATATGGAACGTAAAGAGCACCGCGCACCCAAGCGTCAGCAGATCTCCGCCCGCGACCGAGAACCCGGACCCGACGCACAGCAGATACATCCCGAACACCGCGGCTGCCGCGCAGAGCCAGACCCTGAGGCCCGCCTTTTTGCCCGTCAGCACCCCGACGATCGGCACAAAGACGATATACAGCGCCGTCACGAACCCGGACTTGCCGACCGTCGTGTCCAGCAGGCCGAACTGCTGCAGCGTCGTCGCCGCGAACAGCAGCACGCCGCAGATCGCACCCGCCGCCAGCTGCCGCTTTTTATCCTCCTTCGTGGCCGGCCGGTTCTGAGACCAGCCCTTGCGGTCCAGCACCCGGATGACCGGCAGCAGCACCAGCCCCGCCAGAAAAAACCGCGTCGCGCCCATCGTAAACGGCCCGACATACTGCATGCCCTCGCTCTGCGCGACGAACGCCGCGCCCCAGATCATGGCGCACAGGAGAAGAAGAATACAGCCCTTTGTCTGCTTGTGCATGGCTTTGCCCCTTTATCGTAAAAAAGAATTTTCTGCCATGATAGCACACCTTGCAGCCAAAGTCAAACAATCTTGCCGCCCGGCAGAATTTGTGGTATGATATACAAAAAACAGGGGAGGCGCGCGCATGGAACCGTTATTTCTGCCGGTGCTGCACAGCTTTGAAAACAACAACATCTTTACGGGGAGCTTCGGCGCGCTCCGCTTTCGCGTGACCCCGTCGATCGTCATGCTGAACCAGAAAGAGGTCAACTTTGACGAAAGCTCCATGAAATGCGAGTGCTGGCACGGCGAATACTGCTACGAAAAAAGCCAGATGGAAGACGAAAAAGTCTTCCCCCTCTCCGAGCCCGCCCGCCAGGAAATGTACGACTGGCTGATGGCCCACGTATAAGCACAAAAACGCCCGGCGGGCCTGCCGGGCGTTCGTCATATTCCAAATCAAAGAGCGGCGGGCGGGATGAAAGAAAAGAGAAGGACCACCCGCCGCCCCGGATAGCTCCCTGTTCGAACTGGCTTTATCATAGCAGAATAAAATTACATTGTAAAACTGTAGATTCTTGCACATGATACAGGTAATACCTGTGAAAGAGAGAATACCATGAATCTGCAGACGATGGAATACTTCTCAGTTCTCGCCCGCGAGCGCAGCTTTACCCGCGCGGCCGAGGCCCTGCATATCACGCAGCAGTTGCTCTCCGGCCATATCGCCGCCGTGGAGCAGGAGCTGGGCGCGCAGCTCCTCTCCGCCTTCCTCCGCATCGCCCGGCAATGCGTCCACGAAGCATAAAAACCCCGGCCCCCGCCATCAGGCGAGGGCCGGAACTTTTTTATCGTCAGGATTCTGTCCCGGCTGCGGACAGCAGGGAGCGGTACAGTGCAGGGGAGTCGGTCTTCCAGCAGGTAGAGTTGGCTGCGCTGCCGGAGTGGTCGGTTAGAATCACCCGGCCGTTTTCGCCGACCGCGAGCGTGAAGGGCGCACCGTCGTCTGTCGTCAAAAAGATCTGCACGCACGGGACGGGCAGTTCCATGGACGCATAGGAGCGCCTGACATACGTGCTGCCCAGCAGCTCCTGCAGCGTATCGGGGCTGAGGCTGTCCGCCGGAAGCTGCGTACCCGCACTGCCGCCATGTTCATACCATTCGATGATCTGGACCCTGCTCCATTGCCCGCAGCCGCTCACATCCGCCAGCGTCCGCGCCCCGCCGCAGCCGCATAACAGCAGAAGGGCCGCAAATATGGGGAGAAGTTTGAAGCGCATATCGGCGTTCCGTCCTTTCTGTTTCCCTGCATCGGCGCAGGGCCTCATTCCCAATGGATCCGGTTGCCGCACTTGGGACAGCAATAAGTATCGTTCCGATACCACTGCGGGATCAGGCCGCCCCAGCCGCAATACGGGCACCGCAGCAGATGAAATTTGATCACAAGCGAACACAGGATCAAAATTCCGCCGATCACGACCAGCAGCACTTTTGTTTCTGTCTTCCATGGAACAGGAAGAATCAGCGGGCTATACGTGCACGCAATGCCGAGTATCCCAATGATGATGCAGATACGTGCATAGATCCGTTTCACGGATGGCTGCGGTTCGTTTTGCATGCTTACGCCTCCTTTGAATCCGGGGCGGCGGCTTTTTCTTCTCCCTCCGCCGGCCGGTCCAGCAGATTCACCGGCCAGACCTGCGGGAGGAGCATGAGAAGCCCAATCAGCAGGATCACGATGCCGAGCACCAGCGGCACGATCAGATGCAGCTCGCACAGCCGATTGACTGCGGAGCCCATCGTATCCTCCGCCGCGCAGGCAGCCACCAGGATCCCCGCGCTCCCGATCGTCCCGATCAGTACCAGCGCCAGCGCAAACAGAAAATAACAGATCAGATGATAGGTCTTCGTCTGCATATTGTCACGCCTTTCTGCAATTCTTTTTGATCTTCAAGGGAAAACTTTCTTCTGTTTCCAAAATACACGAAAATTTTATATTTGTCAATGCTTTATATTGACTTTACAAAAATACCATGCTATATAAATATTATCGACACCCTCATCCGGAAGGAGGGAGGCCTATGGCGAAGCGGGAGGACTTCGGGCATTCGTTTCTGGCTTATTTCAAGCGGGCGACCAGCCCGCTGGCGGTCCTGCGCATTCTGTCGGACCGTCCGATGTATGGGTACGAACTGATCCAGGAATTAAAGCAGCGCTCAGGCGGAAAATATCAGCTTTCTCTGCTGTATCCCGTCCTGTACCGGCTGGAGGAGCAGGGCTATCTGACCATCAGCGCAAGCGAGATCGTCGATGGCCGTGCGCGGAATTACTATGCCGTTACAGCCGCGGGACGCGAGTATCTGCGGCAGACACTGGCCGAATACGACGAGATCTCCGGCGTGTTCCGGCAGCTGATGGAGGGATGGGACGGATGAAACACACAAATACCGTCATGCAGCAGTATTGCCGGGCCGTCCGGAAGAAGCTTCCGCTCCCGGCGCGCCAGCGGCGGCAGCTGCTGGCCGGGCTGCAGGAGGAGCTGGCTGAATCCGCGCCCGACTGCGCCACGCTGGACGCCCTGATCGCCCAATTCGGCACCCCGGATGAAAACGCACAGGAGCTGCTGAGCAGCATCTCCCCGGAGCAGCTGCAGACCTACCAGAAACAATACCGGCGGTGCTGCATTCTGGCTGCGGCGCTGGCCATCCTGCTCATCTGCTGCGCCGCGCTGGCCTATTGCCAGAGGATGATACAGTCATCCATTGCCTACGCGACCGAGCACATCACGATCCTGCCGACCACAGACCTCTCCGGGACCGCCCCGGAGCAAGAGACGTCCGAACCCGAACCGGAGCCCGCACCCGACGCCGACGGCAAACAGCTTCCGCTCCATACCCTGACGCCGCAGCTGCAGACCCTGTATGAGTCGTTTACGGCAGGACAAGCAGAACCGATCGACGAGACAAAACCGATCTATTTCTTCGCCGATGACTTCGACGGCGACGGAACGACCGACTTGATGATCCTGTTCGAAACAAAACAGGAGGACCCCGATGCGCGGGACGCAAACGTGAGCATCGTTTCCGGCGACAGCCACGGGGGCAGCACGATCACACTGGCGGCCGGACACGGCTGGCCCATTTCCGACACCGTGACGCCGTATCTGGTCGACCGGACCGTCTATGTGGCCCTGACTGAAGCAGACGGGACCCTGCACCCCTATAGCCTGACGATCCATCGGACAGAGTCCGGCATGGATTATACCGTCTGCTCGGACAAGAACGTCCGGTAAACAGCACAATACCGCACCTCGCGTCCGGCATGACCGGAGAAAGGATGGGAACCGCCATGCGCGCCAAAAAGCTTGTGATCCTGCTTGCTGTCCTCCTGGTGGTGGGGCTTGGCCTGTTCGGCTGGTTCCGGCCGCGGGAGGTCGTGCTGCCGGAAAATTGCCGCCTGCGAGTTACCATAGACAGTTTCAGCGATGACCGTATCTTTGTGGACGATCCGGAGAAGAAAGCGCAGCTGCTGGAGCGTCTGTCGGCGCTCCGCGTCCGGCGGTATTTCAAACAGCCAGAAAGCGATTTCCCGCCCGGCTTGACCCTGCGCGTCGGCGAGTACGCGAGAGTAGAGGTATTCGATCCGTCGAATGTGATCGTCGCCTATTATACCGTCTCGCTGATCCAGCCGCCCCTCGGCACCTTCACCAACATTTCCACCCAGGCCCGCTGGCGCCTGCAGGACAACGAAGCCGTCGCCGCCGTGGCCGCCTATATCCGCGAGCTGACCGAATAAAAGCAGAAAAAGAGCCCGGCCCCTGCAATGCAGGGGCCGGGTTTTTCCTGTCTCAGGCCTGCGGCTCGGAGGCCTCGGCTTCCGGGGCGGGCGCGGGCTGCGGAGCAACCGGTCGGGGCTTGAGCTCGGCCAGCGCCTGCCGGAGCGCTTCGTTCTCTGTGCGCAGCTCGTCGAGCTGGGCGTTGAGCGGCGCGAGCTGCTTCTTGAGCTTCCGGTCCGTGATCTTCTGGTGGAGCTTGTAGTGGCTGTACACGTTCAGCGCCGTCAGCGCAATGAACGCGCCGCCCGCGATCAGCCCGACCTTCTTCATGTCGGACCGCCGCAGCACATGGTGGGACCTGTTCTTCCCGCCGCGCGTGATCTCCACCACTGCAGGATCGTCTGTCCCAAGCTTCTTCTGCGCCAGCGCCTTCAGCGCCTCGCAGCGCGTTTTGACATTGCAGTGCATATCGTACCTCCCATATTGGCGACTGTTCCATCTGTTTACAGATATTATATCCCGCGCCGTGCATTTTTGCAAGAGGGGAGGGAAGAAATGCGCTCAGACCTCGCTGCGCTCGCGCTTGTTCTGCAGCAGCTGCAGCGCGATGATGCCCGCCACGATCACAAGGCCGATGAGGTCGGAGACCGTACCCGGGATCAGCAGCGTCAGACCGCCGATGACAGCCAGCACGCGCAGCGGCCAGCCCATCTTCCGGAGAATGTACCCCTCCAGACCCGCGGCGACGGCGAAAATGCCGAGCAGCGCCGTGATGACGATCTGGACGACCTGGAAGACGCTCGTGACGTTCTCAAAGAGCATCTGCGGGTTATACGCGAAGATGAACGGCACGATGAAGGCCGCGATGGCGAGCTTCGTCGCGTTGATGCCTGTCTTCATGGGATTCGACTTCGCAATGGCCGAGCCCGCGTAGGCCGCCAGCGCGACCGGCGGCGTGATATCGGCGACGATGCCGAAGTAGAACACGAAGAAATGCGCCGCCACGAGCGGATACCCCATCTTGATGAGGATCGGCGCGCAGGTGGAGGCCATGATGCAGTAGTTTGCCGTCGTCGGCACGCCCATGCCGAGGATGATGCAGCAGACCATGGTCAGGATGAGGCCGATGAACGTCGCGTTGCCCGCCAGCTGGACGATGGCATTGATCAGGATCGAAGCCAGACCCGTGACCGTGATGCAGCCCGCGATGATACCCGCCATCGCGCACGCGACGGCAACCGTGATCGCGCCCTTCGCGCCCGCCTCGAGCGAGTCGACCGCGGACTTGCCGCTGTCAGCCAGCGCGCCGCCGATCGCACGGACCGTCGTCTTCGCAGACTTCTCTTCCGCGTCCCGCATCCGGGTCAGGAAGAAGTTGACGAGACCGACCACGATGGCCGCGAGGATGGAATAGGCTGCGGAGTGCGACATCGTCTTCGCGCCGGACGAGACCAGCCAGACGAGCAAAATCAGCGGCAGGATCAGATAGCAGTCGCGAGCGAGCAGACCCCACTTCGGCAGCTGATCTCTGGGGATGCCGCGCAGCCCGAGCTTCTTCGCCTCCAGATGCACGGAAATGAAAATGCCGGTAAAATACAAAATGGCAGGCAGGATCGCCTTGACCGCGACCTTGGCATACGGGATACCGATGTACTCCGCCATCAAAAAGGCAGCCGCGCCCATGATCGGCGGCATGATCTGTCCGCCGGTGGAGGCCGCAGCCTCGACCGCGCCGGCGAATTCCGGCTTGTAGCCGGTCTTTTTCATCATCGGGATGGTGAACGAGCCGGTTGTGACCGTGTTGCCCACGGACGAGCCGGACACCATGCCGCACAGCGCGGACGAGATGACCGCCACCTTCGCCGGGCCGCCGGAGGACCAGCCGGTCAGGCGGTTGGCAAACGAAATGAAGAAATTCGCAATGCCCGTGCGCTCGAGGAACGCGCCGAAGATGATGAACAGCACGATGTAGGTATAGCAGACGCTGATCGGCGTGCCGATGACACCGCTCGTGGTGTAGAACAGCTTGTAGATGATGTTCTTGAGCGCCTGATAGAAGCTGGGGTTGTAGCTCAGCTGGTTATAGAACGCATAGACGATCAGAAGACCCGCCACGACCAGGATCGGCAGACCCACGCAGCGGCGGCACAGCTCGACGAGCACCAGAATGCCGACGACGCCGATGACGACATGGATGGGCTGGATGCGCGTGGCGAGCTTGATCATCGTCATCGCGTTGAAGGCAAAATAGAAGAAGCAGCCCGCGCCGATCACCATCAGCAAGATGTCGTACCAGGGCAGGTAATTCGGCTTCACATGGTGCTTGCTGGCGGGGAAATTGAGGAAGCCCGCGAGCACGATAAAGCCCATGAAGCCGGGCAGGCGGATCTCCGGCATGGCCGTGGAAAACAGCGTCATGCAAATGCACAGCAGGGCAAAGGCGGCCATAAAGACCTTGATCACGGCAGCCTGCCAGCCGGACCAGATCCGGGTGTTGGATTCGCGGTCATATTTGCGCATGACCTCATCAACGTCGGCGGCAATGTTCTGCGCGTCGTCGCTGGCAGTCACAGGGGTGTTCTTGTCGGGAGTCTGGGACAAGGTGCATCTCTCCTTCTTTTCTTCAGATTTGCGCGACAACTACGGCAGGGGATCCCTGCCGTAGTTGTGAAAACCGTGTAAAACGCGTTAAGATTTACTTGGTGGGGAGCTCAAAGCCCTTTTCCGCGAAGTACTTGGCAGCGCCCGGATGATAGGGGACAGAGGTGATGGAAGCGCCGTACTCGGTGCTGATCTCGGCGTACTTGGCGTGGGTGTCGGTCAGGCTGGCCGCGTTGTCGAAGATATCGGCCACGAGCGCGTAGATGGCGTCCTCAGAAACGTCGTCGCGCGCAAGGATGACTGCGCCGACCGCAACGGTCACGGTGTCGGAATCCAGACCATAGACGTCCTTGCCGATGGTGACCTTGGTGTAGTACGGGCACTTGGCAAGAAGCTGGTCGACATGCTCGTCATCGAGGGAGACGAGGTAAACGTCCTTGGTGGTGGCAAGGTCGGTAACGGCGGTCGTCGGAGCACCGGCCACGATAAAGGCTGCGTCGATCTGGCCGTTCTTCAGCGCGTCCGCGCTGTCGCCGAAGGACTGGTAGGTCGGGTTGATGTCCTCTTCGGTCATGCCGTAGACGCCGAGCACGTCCATCGCATTGAAGAACACGCCGGAACCGGCCGCGCCGATGGAGACGTTCTTGCCCTTGAGATCCGCAACGGACTTGATCTCGGGATCCGTGGTGACGATCTGCACCTGCTCGGTGTAGAGGGCCGCGACGGTGGAGAAGCACTGAACGGCGCCGGTGTCGGCGAAGATGTTCGTGCCTTCATAGGCATAGGCCATGACGTCGGACTGGCAGAAGGCCAGATCGGCGTTGCCGTCTTCAAGCTCAAAGACGTTCGATTGCGAGCCGTTGCCGACCAGGCCAACGACGTCGATGCCGGCGTTGTTGGTCGCATGCTGGGCAATGACGGAGCCGAAGGCGTAATAGGTGCCGGACTCGCCGCCGGTCACGAAGCGGAGCTTGGCGCCGGAAGCGGCAGGCGCGTCCGTGGAAGCCGGAGCGTCGGTCGAAGCCGATGCGTCGGAAGCAGCGGGAGCCTCGGTCGAGGCAGCGCACGCAGCCATGCCCAGAACGAGAACAGCCGCGAGAAGCAGTGCAAGGATCTTTTTCATCAGAATTCCCTCCATACAAATTTCATTCACCTTACTATACAACCCCGGAATGAATTTTTCAAGATAGCAGCGTGCGAAATATGAAATTTATTTTTTTTGAAGCGCAAAAAACAGCGGAAATCCTGCATGATTTTGATGAAATCTATGTAAAATGCATTTTAGAGAAAGAAATCATGCATAATAATGAAAGTTTTAGCTGCGCAAACCTGCAAAACGAACACGCGCGGGCGGCCAATCCCGGCCGCCCGCGCGTAAAAATACAGATCTATACCGTATGTGTATGCAGATAGTCCTTCAAAAACAGGATCGCCTGCCGGTAGCCCTCGAACCCGAGCCCCATGTACGTCTTCACGCAGGCGAGCCGCGCGTAGGAGATCTGCCGGAAGTCCTCGCGCTGCCTGACGTCGGACAGATGGACCTCGACCGCCGGAATGGCGACCGCCTTCAGAGCGTCCAGGATCGCGACGCTCGTGTGCGTATAGGCGGCAGGGTTGATGACGATGCCGTCATACACGCCGTAGGCCGCCTGGATCTCGTCGACGAGCGTGCCCTCATGGTTCGACTGAAAGACCTTACACCAGAAGCCCGCCTCCCGGCAGGCCGCTTTGCAGAAGGCCTCAAGTGCGGCGTAGTTCTGCGTGCCGTAAATGGCCGGCTCACGCAGGCCGAGCAGATTGAGATTCGGTCCGTTCAAAATCAGCAGCTGCATCCGAGTACCTCCAGAATTTGCGCGGCCGCCGCCTCCGGCGTGCCGTTGTTGTCGATCATCGCATCCGCGAAGCGGGCATAGAGCGGCTTCCGCTGCGCGTAGATCGTCTGCGCGCCCAGCGCCTGCGAGACCGGCCGTCCCGCGGACGGCAGCCGCTCGAGTGCGCGCTGCAGGCAGAAGATCTCGCCGTTCTGGTGCAGCAGCGGGTAATTTTCCTCCCGCGTAACGCTGCCGCCGCCGGTCGCAAGGACCAGCCCTGACTGCCGCCCGAGCTCCGCGAGCACGGCCGTCTCCCGCCGGCGGAAGCCCGCCTCGCCCTCGAGCCGGAAGATCTCCGGGATCGGCATCCCGGCCTCACGCTCCAACGCGCTGTCGGCGTCGACGAACGTCCGCCCCAGCCGCTTTGCCACCAGCGTCCCGATCGTCGTCTTCCCGCTGCCGGGCATCCCGATGAGGATCACGTTGTGCATCTGCGCCTCGAGCGCCTTCGTGATCGAAAAGATCTTTGCATCGTCAACGGGCTCGCCGGTAAAGTCCTCGCAGCTCTTTTTCGCCTGCGCGGCGAGCATCAGAAGTCCGTTTGCGCGCCGGAGCCCGCGCGCTTCCGCCTGCAGCAGAAATTCCGTGCGCGCGGGGTTGTAGACCACGTCCAGTGCGGCCTCCAGCCGCGGCAGCCGATGAAGGTCCACCGGCGAGACGCCGGTATTCGGATACATGCCGACGGGCGTCGTGTTGACGGCGATCTGCGCGTCCGCATGCCGGTCCAGATTTTCATAGTTGTCTTCCCCGTGCCGCGAGATCACCACGACCTCGCGCGCGCCGAGCCGCCGGAGCACATACTGCGCCGTCGCCGAAGCGCCGCCGCTGCCGAAGACGAGCGCCTTTTTCCCAGCGACATCCGCGCCGCTGGACTGCACCAGCATCGAAAAGCCGTAGGCGTCGGTATTGTCGCCCCAGAGCGTCCCGTCCGCCCGGCGGACAAGCGTGTTGACCGCACCGATGGCCCGCGCCGTGTCGGAAAGCTCCGCGCAGTAGGGGATCACGTCCTTTTTATAAGGGATCGTGACGTTCAGTCCGTCGAAGGCCCCTTCCTGTAAAAAGGCGCCGAGGTCCTCCGGCTCCACCTCAAACAGCCGGTACGAATAATCCGCCAGCCGCTCATGGATGGCAGGGGAGTAGCTGTGGCCGAGCTTCCGGCCGAGCAGACCGCAGCGCAGCGTCTTAGTATCCATATCCAAGCTCCTTTTTCCGCTCCATCACCGCGTCGAGCACGGCGATGGCCGCCGCCGCCTCCACGCACGGGACCGCGCGCGGGACGATGCAGGGGTCGTGCCGCCCGTAAACGACGAGCTTTGTCTCCTCCATCCGCGATAGGCTGACCGAGTCCTGCTCCCGGGAAATGGACGGCGTCGGCTTGAACGCCGCCCGGAACACGACCGGCATCCCGTTCGAGATCCCGCCCAGGATCCCGCCGCAGTGGTTCGTTTTTGTGACGATCTTTCCGTTTTCTACGCAGAACGGGTCGTTATTCTCGCTGCCGCGCAGCCGTGCGGCGGCAAAGCCCGCGCCGAATTCCACGCCCTTGACCGCCGGAATGGCAAATACCGTGCGCGCAATGCGGTTTTCCAGCCCCCCGAACATCGGATCGCCGATTCCCGCCGGCAGCCCCTCTATCACGCACTCGATCACGCCGCCGACGGAGTCCTGCTCCGCCTTCACCTGTGCGATCTGCGCCTGCATGGCCGCAGCCGCCTCGTCCGAGACGGCCGGGAACGGTTTTTCGTCGACCGGCGCGTCAAACGCCGCATCGTCCGTTACCGTGCCGATCGACACGATCCGCGCCCGCACCCGGACGCCCTGCCGTGCCAGTATCTGCAGGCAGAGCCCGCCGGCAATGCACAGCGGCGCTGTCAGCCGGCCGGAAAAATGTCCGCCGCCCGCGGCGTCCTGCGCGCCGCCGAACTTGACCTGCGCGGTATAGTCCGCGTGGCCGGGGCGGGGGATATCCATCAGATTTTCATAGTCGCCGGAGCGCGTATTCGTGTTGCGGATGATGGCCGTGAGCGGCGCGCCGCAGGTCCGGCCGTCCTTCAGCCCGCATAAAAACTCCGGCAGGTCCGCCTCCTTCCGCGGCGTCGACCAGGCGTTCTGCCCGGGTGCGCGGCGGCGCAGAAACCGACCCAGCGCATCCAGATCGACCGGCAGCCCGGCGGGCAGCCCATCAATGGTCACGCCGATGGCAGGCGCGTGCGACTGCCCGAAGATCGAGACGGTCAGATTGCCGTCATATACGCTGCTCATAACGCTTCCTCCTGCAATGCAGTAAAGTCTTCCCAGAACGCGGGATAGGATTTTGCGACGCATGCGCTGCCGCATACCGTGACGGGCTGCGTGCAGCCGCAGGCAGCTACCGCCGCGCTCATGGCGATGCGATGGTCGCCGCTGGCGTCGACGCTTCCGCCCGCAAGCGCGGGCTGCCCTGTGATGACGAGTCCATCCGGCAGCTCGCGGACTGTCCCGCCGAGCGCTTCGATGAGCGCGGCGGTCGTCCGGAGCCGGTCAGACTCCTTGATGCGCAGCCGCGCGGCATTCTCGATCCGCGTTTCCCCCGCGCAGAGCGCGGCCAGCACGCTCACGACCGGCACCAGATCCGGGACCGGCCCCGCGTCGAGCGTGATGCCGCGCAGCGTACCGCGCCGGACTGTGACCGTATCGCCCTCGATGTTTACCTCCGCGCCGAAGCGCGTCAGGATCTCCGTGATGGCCCGGTCAGCCTGCAGAGATGCAGGATCCAACCCGGACACGCAGACACCCTGCCGCGACAGCGCGCCCATGCACAGGAAAAACGCCGCGTTCGACCAGTCGCCCTCGACCAGCTGCCGGCCTGGCGCGGCATACCGCTGCCCGCCGGGGATCGTCCAGCACTGGCCGCTTTTTTCAAAGCGGATCCCGGCCGCGCGCAGCGCCTGCTCCGTCATGGCGACGTACCGCGCCGACTGCAGCTGCCCGGTGACCGTAAGCACGCTGTCCTCCGTAAGCAGCGGCAGCGCAAACAGAAGTCCGGACACGAATTGCGACGAGACATTGCCGGGCAGGGCATAGCTGCCCGCCTGCAGCTGCCCGCACACGTGCAGAAGATCATCCTCCCGCCGCAGCTGCATCCCGTGCGCCTCCAGCAGCTCCCACAGCGGGCTAAGCGGACGCTCCGGCAGCCTGCCGTGCATCCGGATCTGCGCGCGGACGCCCAGCGCCCCGAGGACCGGCAGCAAAAACCGCAGCGTCGAGCCGCTTTCTCCGGCGTCCAGCGCGGCCTGCGCAGGGTAGACCGCGGGCGGCTCGATCCAAAGCCCGTCCGCCTCCGCTTCGATCTTCGCCCCCAGCGCCCGCAGGCACTGCATCGTCGCCTCGATATCCTCGCTGAAGCCGTCCAGCATAAGGTGCCCCGGCGTCCGGGACAACGCGGCGCAGATGAGCATCCGGTGCGCCTGCGATTTTGAGGCCGGGATCCGGACCGCGCCGGTGCGCGGTCCGGGCAGCAGCGTCCGGTTCATCGCGCGCCTCCGGCCCGGAGCCAGTCCATGATCTCGGAGGCGGGCGTCTTCACGATCCGGCACTGCCCGACGGCGGTCGGGACGATCAGATTGATCGTATCCCCGGCGGCCTTTTTGTCGTGCAGGACCGTCAGGAGCATGTCCTCCGCACGGAACGCGCAGTCGACCGGCAGATCATACTGCCGCAGAAGTTCCACCACCGCGTCGCGCGTCTCCTCCTTGCAGAGCCCGAAGGCCGCCGCCGCGCGGACCATCATAGCCATCCCGATGGCCACGGCGGAGCCGTGGCTCACCGCGAAGCCGCTGCAGGCCTCGATCCCGTGGCCGAACGTGTGGCCAAGATTGAGCAGCTGCCGCTGCCCGCGGTCAAATTCATCCTGCGCGACGATATCGCGTTTCATCGTGACGCAGGTCTCAATGATATGCTCCAGCTGTGCGTGCGCAGATCCGGCCCTGAGATCGTCAAAGAACGGCGCGTTCCCCAGAACGGCGTACTTGATGACCTCCGCGCAGCCATCCCGGAAGATCTCCTCCGGCAGCGTCGTCAGGCAGTCCGGGTCGCAGAGCACGAGCCAGGGCTGATAGAACGTCCCGGCCAGGTTTTTCCCCGCCGGCAGATCGATGGCCGTCTTGCCGCCGACGGACGAGTCGACCATGGCGAGCAGCGTCGTCGGGATCTGGATGAAGCCGATGCCGCGCAGATAGGTCGAGGCGGCAAAGCCCGCCAGATCGCCCGCCACGCCGCCGCCGAGCGCGGCGATCGCGTCCTTCCGCGTCAGCTGCTGCGCGCAGAGCGCGTCGAGCAGCTCGAGGTAGGTGCACGCACACTTGGAGCTCTCTCCGTGCGGGAATACAAAGCTGCAGACCGTCAGCCCGGCAGTCTCCAGACTGCGGCGGACCGCGCCGCCATACAGCGGCCAGACCGCATCGTCCGAGACGAGCATCACTTTTTTCGCGTCCGTCACGGCGCGGATCTGCTCACCGGCCCCCTGCAGAAGGCCGCGCCCGATCCGGATCTCATAGCTTCTCGATGCGTGGACCGATACCGTTTTCATCGGCCGTCGACCTCCTCTTTGCGTTTTTTGCCCTCTTCCAGCAGCTGTGTGAGCGCTTCGCCATCATTTTCCGCGATGGCGGCCCGGTACTGCATGAGGCAGTCCATCAGCCCGTCCAGCTCGCGGAGCATATAGTCGCGGTTTTCCAGAAACAGCTCCGACCACATCGGCGCGTTCAGCCACGCCACGCGGGTCATATCCTTGTAGCTGCCGGCCGAAAAGCCCTTGTGCGCCTTCGCGGTCGGGCTTTTGATGTAGGCGTTGGAGACCAGATGTGCCATCTGGGACGTAAAGGCGATCATCTCGTCGTGGCTGTCTGCCGTCGTGACCGAGAAGCTGCCGAACCCGGCCGGGCTCAGAAGCTCCTTCACGCGGCTCAGAAGCTCGATATCGTCAAAATCCGGCGGCACGATGACCATCGGGGCATTGTGATAGAGGTTCGCCCGCGCGTGGCCGAAGCCGGAATACTGCGTGCCCGCCATCGGGTGGCCGCCAAGATAGGTAAAGCCATATTCCTTTGCCAGCGGGAACGCCGCCGCGCACACCACGCGCTTCGTGCCGCAGCAGTCGATCACAACGGGCTTTCCGCCGATGTGCGGCGCGGCCTGCCGCAGATACTCGACCGCGGCCAGCGGCCGCACGCACAGCAGTACCAGCTCGCACGTGCCGATATTGTCCATCGTGAGCGGTTCGTCGACGGCGTCGGCCAGCTGCGTGAAGGAAAGGACGCTTTCGTCCCGGTCATAGCCCAGCACGCGCCAGCCGGCCGCGTGATACGCCTTGGCAAACGATCCGCCGATGAGGCCCAGACCTACGATCCCGACCGTCATCTCGTCACCGCCTCGCGGACTGCGCGGACCTTCTCGGCGACCTCGGCAAACTGCTCGCAGGTGAGCGACTGTGCGCCGTCGCACAGCGCGTGGATAGGATCGTTGTGGACCTCGACGATCACGCCGTCCGCGCCGCAGGCTGCGGCCGCGAGCGTCATCGGCGGGACCAGCCGGTTGATGCCCGTGGAGTGGCTGGGATCGACGATGACCGGCAGGTGCGACAGCTCGTGCAGCATCGGCACCGCGGCAAGATCGAGCGTGTTGCGCGTGTAGTCGTCAAACGTGCGGATGCCGCGCTCGCAGAGAATGACGTTGTCGTTGCCGCTGGCCATGATGTATTCCGCGCTCATCAGCAGCTCCTTGAGCGTGTTGGCAAGCCCGCGCTTGAGCAAAATCGGCTTTTTGACCGAGCCCATCTCCTTGAGCAGGTCGTAGTTCTGCATGTTGCGCGCGCCGATCTGGATGACGTCGACGTTGTCAAACAGCGGCAGATGCTTGATATTCATGAGCTCCGTCACGATGGGCAGCCCCGTCTCCTGCTTGGCGATCTCCAGCAGGCGGATGCCCTCGCCGTGCAGACCCTGGAAGTCATAGGGGGAGGTCCGCGGCTTGAATGCGCCGCCGCGCAGCAGCTGCGCGCCCGCGGCCTTGACGGCCTTGGCGACATAGACGATCTGCTCCTCGGATTCCACGGAGCACGGCCCCGCGATCATGGCGAAATGCCCGCCGCCGAACTTCGCGTCGCCCACGCTCACGACGGTGTCGTCGGGGTGGAACTTGCGGTTGCAGCACTTGAACGGGTCGGACACGCGCTTGACGGAATCGACGATATCCAGACTTTCCAGCAGCGACATATCAATCCGGCTCGTATCGCCGACCAGACCCAGCACGGTCTGATATTCGCCGAGCGAGGGATGCACGTCAATATTCTGGTTCCGCAGCCAGTTGATGAGCTGATTTCTCTTTTCCTCGGGGACGTTGTGCTTCAGTACGACAATCATGGTTTTGACCTCCAGTGCAATAAAAAATGCGGCACAGTCAATTCTGTGCCGCATGGAAACTACCGATTCTGCGCATCACAAATTGACCTTACTATCTGACGACAGTAAAGTAATAGTAGGATGCAAAAACAGAAGTGAACATCGTTTCGTTCTCCTTAAAAAGGTTGTACTCATGATAGCAGACGTTTCGGCAAATGTCAACCGGGGAAGCGGGAAAAACACGAGAAAAAGCCGCCGTACAGCTCTCTGTACGGCAGCTCCGGTGTTTAATGGTTTACGCGCATGGCCAGTTCGATCTCCTCGTCATCCGCATTGCCAGTCTCCGCAAAGCCGAATTTCCGATAGAGCGCGAGCGCCGCGCCGTTTTCCCGGTGGCAGGTCAGCACGACCCGGTCGGAATCCCCGAAGGGCTTCTTCGCGATGTATTCCAGGCAGCGCTGCAGCGCGGCCGTCCCATATCCCAGCCCCTGCCGGTCCTTGTCGATCATCATGTGCCAGATGTCATACTCAGCCAGATCATAGTCGTAGATGACCATCACATAGCCGACCATCTGCTCTTCACAGAAGATCCCGAAGGGCGTGCACTGGTGATAATACACGTAGGCCTGCGCAAGGCTCCGGACCGGATGCGACACGAATCGCTCCTGTCCCTCCCGCAGCTTCAGCCCGAATGCGGAGAGAAAATTGGTTTCATCGATCTTTTTTAATGTGATATTCTGCATTTGTTCCTCCTGTTGGTGCAGGGGGACTCAGAACATAAGATCCCCCTGAAAATGTTTGGTTCCGTACAGATATTTGAACATCATGAACATCTCCTTTCGTAGGGAAGGTATCTATCTTCACGCAGCCGCAGCCGCGTTTTTGTAGTGTGCACGCATTGTATCACATCCAAGCAAAAAAAGCCAGAGGCCTTTGGCCTCTGGCAGAAATTATTTTGCCATTTCCAGCATATTCTCGATCAGTACGCCATACCCCATCGTCGGGTCGTTCACCAGCACGTGCGTCACCGCGCCCACCAGCTTCCCGTTCTGCAGGATCGGGCTGCCGCTCATGCCCTGTACGATGCCACCGGTCTTCGCCAGCAGCGCCTCGTCCGTCACCGTGATGAGCAGATTCCGGCCGTTTTTTGCGTCCGGGTCGACGCGGTCGATGCGGATGGAAAAGCGCTGGACCTGTTCGCCGTCCACATTGGACAGGATTTCCGCCGCACCGGTCGTGACCGCCGAAGCCGGCGCCGTCTGGACAGCCTCTCCGGGCTTCGGCTGTGAGAGTGTGCCGAAAATGCCGCAGGCCGTATTTTTCTCCACGGTCCCGACGGCGTCCGTCACGTCAAAGATCCCGTGCAGCTCGCCCGGCGTCCCGCGTGTCCCGGTCCGCACCTCCGCCACGCTCGCGCGGACAAGATAGCCCGACTGCAGCATCAGCAGCTGCGTCCCGTCGAGCCCGCTGACGCCGTGGCCCAACGCGCCGTACTGCAGGCTCACAGGATCGTAGTACGTGACCGTCCCGATCCCCGCGATATGGTCGCGGACCAAAATCCCGAGCCGGTAGCCACTGGCTGTTTTTTCCGGCGTGACCAGAAATTCCGCCTCATGCCCGCCGCGCTCCACACGCACGACGATCGGCTCGGCCGACTGGATGCTGTCGAGCAGCGCCTGCGCGCTCGCGGTCTTCTTGCCGCCTGCCGTCAGGATCACGTCGCCGCGCCGCAGCCCCGCGCGCTGGGCCGGCGCGTCCGGCTCCACCTCGGTGACCATCAGACCCTCGGCATACAGCTTGATGCCGACCGTATATCCTCCCGGCACGAGCGTCCGCCCCGCGGCCAGCGTCTGGCAGCAGAGCGCCAGCAGCAGGCACAGGGCCATCAGCGCGGCCGGTATTTTTTTATGAAGAAACTGCTTCATGTTCTCATCCTCTCCCCAAAAGTCTCAGCGCCGTTATCTTGGCCGTTCCGGCGGGAAAGAAACCGCGTGTGAAGCATGTAAAAGAAAGCCTGTTTTCCTTGGTAAAAATCAGAAAATCACCGCCGCTGGCCGCAAACGCTGCCGTTTGCCTGCGAAAATTTCCTGCGTTTCATTCTTTCACCATCAAAGGCCCGTACCGCCCGGTTTTAATTTCTGCAAAAAAGAAAAAATTAGTCTTGACTTTTTGCGAGAAATCGTTATAATAATCATGCGCTTCGGCAAGAGGCCATTTAGGGGATTTGTGTAACGGTAGCACACCGGACTCTGACTCCGTTTGCGGGGGTTCGAATCCCTCATCCCCTGCCAGAGCAAGAAAACCAGCAATCGACTGTGATTGCTGGTTTTTCTTTGTATCAAGGCTTCCAGCCATTTTTGGAAGGAAAAACACACTTTCCTTAACGAGAAGAAGGCCGCTATTCTTGCAAATCTTATTGATTTGCTTTCCATTTTTTTCGGTGCGGATTTGTGATAGCGGATGCGTACACGGGTAAAGCTTTCGTTCTGAGCGCTTCCACTCAGTCCTCCCATACGCCGTGGACGCCGAAGGTGACGCGCATGGATTCGCCGGTCGGCGCGGCAAAGCTTACGTCGTCGGCTTTCTCGATCAGCCTTGCAAGGCGGCTTCGCACGCTTTCATTGAAGATGCAGACCGGCAGTGGAAGGTCGATCATGACCATGGCGTTTCGCTTGGTGCTTTCAGGCGGTCTTACGGTGAGCGTGCCGCGCATGAGATGCGCGAGTTCATCGGATTCCTGGCGGATCTGCGTGAAGAGGTTCATTTTTGCTTCATTGACGGACGTGCCGCGGAAGTTTTCATTGCGCTGAAGCATGGCTTCTACCATGGCAGCGGTTTTCGGATCGGTCATAATACGTTCTCCTTTTCAAGTTGAGTTTTGGATACATGTTTGATTCTACTTGGAATTATCGGTCGTCCCGCTGGTTTCAAGATGATTTCTCATGAGATGCCTGTATTTTTCGGCACACTCTGCGCAAAACTTTCCGGCCTTTGTCCCGCCATGCTTGAAAAAAGTCTGCGGCATACGAAAACGAAAGCGCAAGGGGATATGCAACTGCGCCGGCAAATATTACGGGTTACAATTCTTGCATGGCTCGTAGCCCATTTTGATCACGCTGTCACGCGTTCCGGTGTAATTCCACTTGTTTTTTTCGGATATCTTCTTCACGCTACTGCACCATGTGTAGTGGAACTTGCCGGTGTTGGTGTTGATGATGTAATTACAATTAGTCTGCAATGTAGCGCTATTTGCCGTTTGCTGTGTTGAATCTGGTTGTGTGTCTTCGAGGGAAGAAGTTGATTGGTATTTGCCCGGTTGTACAACAATAGAGAATGTCATTTGATCGCCGAGACAGTTTTTAGCTTGAATGATCGCAGTCCCAGGCGATACGCCGTGGATGACGGCCATCTTGAAGTTTGGAAGATCTCCGGGCGCAGGATCCGCTTCGACGGTTGCGATATCTGGGGTCAGCGACATCCAAGTAACGGCGCCATGCTGTGCGCTCTCCGATACACAAGCACATATTTCCGTGTCATAATCCATGCTCGCAACTGGGCGTCCTTCTTCATCACGGAATACTGCGAAAAGGTTGATGGTTGGTAAATCGAGAACGTCTTTTTGTCGAAACTCCGGTATAATGATTCTGGATAATATCGCGCTTACTTCCGCTCTTGAAATTGGCCTCTCGGGGAAGTAGACTCCATCATAACCTGAATCGTTGGTGCCAGTTAAGATTCCAGCGTTATATAAAGTGTAAATAGAACCCCAATGGTCAGAACATAGGTCAATGTCAGGAAGTATTCCGGGAGCAATATTGTTAATGTTTTTGTACGCTTCTTCTGGAAGAGCTTCATCCATGACAAAAGCAAAAATTTCCCGTGTTATTTCACTCGACCAAAAAGATGCATCTTTTCCTCTGAAATAATATGGGAACTCGGCAAATGCTAGCCAATAGTCAACGTAAGCTTTATACCACGGAGATGATGGCTCAAATTTACCAGACCCTCCGACATAAATATCATGAAGCCTGCAGCCAATCGCAACCGCCTCAGCAATAGTCATGTTTCCTGACGGGGAGAACTTCGCATCTGCTTTTCCATTCATCAACCCATATTCGCATACAGTCTTCACGCTGTCAGCGTACCACGCGGAGCCGGGAACATCTGAGAACCCGGTGTATTCCACTTGTTTTTTGAAGTTTGACAGACCTGCTTCTTTCGCAAGCGCAGGGATCCCGAGCGCGAACAGCAAGGCTATGACGAGGAGCAGACTCAGCACTCTTTTCATGTCGCATATTCTCCTTGTTTTGAAATATATGGGCCTTTTTTCAACAATAGCACATTCGCCGGACACTGTCAATCTTTGAATTCCCAGATTCAGACAGAGAATCGCGGCATTCAGCGCTGCAGCTTTGTCGGCAGAAGATCCTGTATGCAGGTTTTTCTTGATAATTCGTCCGAAAGCGTGTATCGTATAGGTATATCAAAGAATCAGGAGCAGAGATTCATGACTGATGGGTTTATCAAGACTGCGGCCGGGACGATCGATGTGCAGGTCGCGGATGTGCAGACCAATACCGATACGATCCTCGCGCGCGTACGGCAGGCGGACGCGGCCGGCGTCGACCTGCTGACGCTGCCGGAGCTGTGCCTGACCGGCTACACCTGCGGCGATCTGTTTTTCTCCGACTGCCTGCTCGGCGCAGTGGAGCCGGCGCTTGCCCGCATTCTTGAGCAGACGGCGGCGCTTTCCACGGTATTCACCGTGGGTCTGCCGCTGCGCTTCGGCGGCAAGCTCTATAACTGCGCGGCGGTCGTCCACGCGGGCAGGCTCCTCGGCGTGGTGCCGAAGACGTACCTGCCGAACTATGGCGAGTTTTACGAGCAGCGGCAGTTTTCTTCCGCATCGGTGCTAGGCGGAAACATCTACGACCTGATGCTCTGCGGCCAGAGCGTGCCGTTCGGCACGGACCTGCTCTTTGCCTGCGCGGAGCTGCCGGACTATACCTTCGGCATCGAGCTGTGCGAGGATCTCTGGGTCCCGTGCCCGCCGTCGACCCGCCTCACGGCCGGCGGCGCGGCCATCATTGCCAACCTGTCCGCCTCGGACGAGGTGATCGGCAAGGCGGACTACCGCCGGATGCTGGTCAGCGCGACGTCCGCGCGGCTGGCCTGCGGCTATATCTACTGCAGCGCCTCCCCGACGGAGTCCACGCAGGACATGGTCTTCTCCCGCCACCATCTGATCGCGGAAAACGGCACCATCCTCGCGGAAAACGAGCCGTTTGCCGACGCTGAACTGACGATCACCGAGATCGACGTGCAGCGGCTCATGCACGAGCGGCACCGCGCCACGAGCTATGACGCCGTCCCCGGCCTGCGGCAGATCGTCTTCCACCAGTCCCTGCGCCGGACGCAGCTGACGCGCCCCATCGCGCCCAATCCCTTCGTCCCGCCCTATGACGACCAGCTCCGCGCACGCGCGGAGGCGATCCTGCGCATCCAGTCGCAGGGCCTAAAAAAGCGGATCGAGCATACGCACGCGAAGACCGTCGTGCTCGGCATCTCCGGCGGGCTCGACAGCACGCTCGCGCTTCTCGTGTGTGTGCGCGCGTTCGACCTCTGCGGACGCAGCCGGAAGCAGATCCAGTGCGTCACGATGCCCTGCTTCGGCACCACGAAGCGCACGAAGTCCAATGCCGTGAAGCTTTGCGAGGAGCTGGGCGTCAGCGTGCAGGAGGTCAACATCACCGCCGCCGTCCGGCAGCACTTCGCCGACATCGGCCATGACGAATCCGTGCACGACGTGACCTATGAAAACTGCCAGGCGCGCGAGCGCACGCAGGTTCTGATGGACATTGCCAACCAGTCCGGCGGCCTCGTGATCGGCACCGGCGATCTGTCGGAGCTCGCGCTTGGCTGGGCGACCTACAACGGCGACCATATGTCCATGTACGCCGTCAACTGCTCGGTGCCGAAGACGCTTGTGCGCTACATCGTGCAGTATGAGGCAGCGAGCAGCGCGCCCGCCCTGCAGGCGGTCCTGCTGGACATTCTCGACACGCCGGTCTCCCCGGAACTTCTGCCCGCGGACGAGAACGGCCAGATCGCGCAGAAGACGGAGGACCTTGTCGGCCCCTACGAGCTGCATGATTTCTTCCTGTACCATACGCTCCGCTTCGGCACGCGCCCGCGCAAGCTCTTCCGGATGGCGAAATATGCCTATGCGGGGAAATATGACGACGAGACCATCCGGCACTGGCTCAAGACCTTCTGCCGCCGCTTCTTCCAGCAGCAGTTCAAGCGCTCGTGCATCCCGGACGGCCCGAAGGTCGGCTCCGTGACGCTCAGCCCGAGAGGGGACTGGCGCATGCCCTCCGACGCCTCCAGCCGCCTCTGGCTGAGCGAGGCGGAAGCCCTGTAAAAGATAAACGAACGGCCCCATCCATATCGGATGGGGCCGCATTTTGTTTGGGATACTCAGATGATGCGTCTGCCGCAGAGGAAGCGCGTCTTGTAATACGATTCGTCCAGCGAGTTGATACGCACGCCCGTAGACGGGGTAGAGGCGTGGACGAAGTTGCCGCCGCCGATGTACATGCCGACGTGGTTGGCGTAATTGCCGTAGCCGAAGAAGACAAGGTCGCCGACCTGCAGATCGCTGCGGGAAACGTAGGTGCCCTGGCTCATCTGGTCGTTGGCCACGCGGTTCATCTTGTAGCCGTAGTTCGTCAGCACATAATACATGAGGCCGGAGCAGTCAAAGCCGGTCGACGGGCTCTTGCCGCCCCAGACGTAGCTGTAGCCAATGAAGGACATCGCGAAGTTCGCGATCTCGCTCGCCGTGCCGGAGCCGGAGACGGTGCCGCCGCCATTTCCGGTGCTGCCGCCCGGGGTGACGGTGCTGTCCTTCTTGTCGGAGAGCAGGTCGGCGCGGACGTAGGCGGTGATGCCCTTATACTTGATGCGGTACCACTGGTGGCCGTCGGAGGTGGTGGTCGTGATGCCGGTGACGGTGACGGAGGCGTTGTAGCTCAGCTCACCGACCTTCGTGCTGCTGGTGGTCCAGGAGTCGCGGACGTTGACGGAGCCGGACTGGCAGACATACATGGTCTTGCTGACGCTGGTGACCGTGACGTTCAGGTTGATCTGGTCGACGACGACCGTCGCGCTCTTGACGTTTTCATCGTAGAACCACTGGATGGTCTTGTAGCAGCGCAGGAACATCGTCATCGCTTCCTGCCGGCTGGTGTTGCCCTTGGGGTTCAGATAGGTGCCGTTGCCGAGCTTCGTGCCCTGCACATAGGAGTAGCTCACGCAGATCTGCGCGGATTCCTTCGCCCAGGAAGAGATCTTGTTTGCGTCGGCAAAGCCGTTCAGCGCGCCGTCCGCAGCCGTGGGGGAGAAGGCCGCCGCGGTGCAGAAGTTCTCGATCAGCTTGAAAAACTCCTGCCGTGTCAGCAGCTGGTTCGGGCGGAACGAGCCGTCTTCATAGCCGTTGACGATGCCGTAGAGATGGGCCTTGACGATGTTTTCGTCGTTCGTGTCGGTGAAGCCCGTGAAGTTCTCGTTCGACAGGTCGATGTCGTTGCCTGTTGCCTTTTCGAAGGCGTACACGGCCAGCTCGCACATCTCACCGCGGGTGATGTCCTTGGTGAGGTCGAGGCCATTGAACGAGGCGGGCATCAGCCCGAGCTGGTTGATCTCGTCGTAGTTCGTCTTGAACCAGCTGCTGTATTTGTTGTTCGCAGCGAAACAGACCGCGCTCATCGACATGAGCATCGCCGCGCACAGCAGCAGGCAGAGCAGTTTTCTTACCTTTTGCATCTTCTGTAGACTCCTTTTTCCGTTCCTCGGCCGGAACGGCGCATGTTTTGACGGATTTGGCTCGATTATATCAGATTATGACAACCAATACAAGTCCATTTTTGTAAATCTTTCGTAACCAAATGCTTTTTTTAGCCAATGGTTGCGTTTTGACCGAAAAAGTGGTATAAACGTAGCCATGAAATTACGAGTCATGATCGCAGTGCTTGCCTGCAAGCTCTGCCGGAGCCTGATCCGCCTGCTGGGCAGAGGCGGCACGGATTTCCCCGGGCGCGTAGCGCTCAAGCTCTGCCCGAACCTGCTGGGTGAACTTGCAAAGAACGTGACGACGGTGATCGTCACGGGCACCAACGGCAAGACCACGACGTCCCGTATGATCGAGCAGTCGTGGCAGGACGCTGGAATCTCTTACTTTGCCAACAAATCCGGCGCGAACCTCCTGTCCGGCGTCACGGCGGAATTTGCCGTCCATTCGACGCTGACCGGCCGCTGCAAATACCCCTACGCCCTCATCGAGGCGGACGAGGCGGCGCTGAAGTTCATCAGCAAATACGTCGACGCCAAAGTCATCGTCTTCACGAACGTCTTCCGCGACCAGCTCGACCGCTACGGCGAGGTCACGCATACGCTCGAAAGGCTCCGCATCGGCGCGAAGAACAGCCCCAACGCCGTCCTGTGCCTCAACGCGGACGATTCCCTTATCACGAGCCTGCATGACGACGTGCCGAACCCGGTCCTGTTCTACGGCGTCAGCACGCCGATCTACGCCGGGCATGTGGCGGAGGTCTCCGACGCGCCGTACTGCATCAAGTGCAAGAGCGAGTACGAATACGACTTCGTGACCTACGGCCATCTGGGCGGCTACCGCTGCCCGCACTGCGGCTATGCGCGGCCGACACCCGATCTGTGCGTGAGCCGCATCGTCACGAGCGACGAGGAGCATTCCGAGGTCGTCTTCCGCGACGGCCAGACCGAGATCCCCGCGTCGATCAACCTGCCGGGCGGCTACAACATTTATAATGCCTGCGCCGCCATGACGGCCGCGAAGGCACTGGGCTTGGATCTGACGAAGGCCGCGCAGTCTCTGTCGCACTTCGCCTGCGGCTTCGGACGCATGGAGAAATTCGAAATAGGCGGCGCCGACGTGCGCATGATCCTCATCAAAAACCCTGCCGGCTGCAACCAGGTGCTGAGCTTCCTCACGCAGCGCACCGAGCCGTTCGTCTTCGCCGCCTGCCTCAACGACCGCACGCAGGACGGCCGCGACGTCAGCTGGATCTGGGATGTGGCCTTCGAACGCCTGACCGATATGGATGCGCTCCGCGAGGTCTATCTCTCCGGCACCCGCGCGGAGGACATGGCACTGCGCTTCCTCTACGCCGGCTTCCCGCAGGAGAAGCTGCATGTGCAGAAGGATTACGGCAAGCTGATGGAAGAGGCGACGGCGCATAAGCTGCCCGTCTTCGTCATGCCGACCTATACGGCCATGCTGGCCCTGCGCGGTACGATCAGCAAAACCTACGGCTATAAGCAATTCTGGGAGTAAGCTATGGAACTGAACATCTACCATTTATACCCCGACGTGCTGAACCTCTACGGCGACCGCGGCAACGTCCTTTGCATGCAGCGGCGGCTGGAGTGGCGCGGCATGCAGGCGAATATCGTGAACGTCCCGATCGGCGCGAAGCTCGACGCGAAAAATTGTGACCTTATCTTCATCGGCGGCGGCCAGGATTTTGAGCAGGAGGTCCTTCTGGACGACCTGAAAGGGGAGAAGACCGCTGAGCTCAAGGCCGCCATCGAGGACGGCGTGCCCGTGCTCGCCATCTGCGGCGGCTATCAGATGCTGGGCCAGTACTACAAGACCTGGGACGGCCAGCAGTGCGACTTTACCGGCGCGCTCGACCTCTACACCGTCGGCTCCGAGCAGCGGATGATCGGCAACTATATGTTCTCCTGCGAAGAAGCAGGCTGCAACATCGTCGGCTTTGAAAATCACTCCGGCAAGACCTATCTCGGCTCCGGCGTCCGGCCCCTCGGCAGGGTGCTCGAGGGTTCCGGCAACAACGGCGAGGATGGCACGGAGGGCGCAAGATACAAAAACGTCTTCGCGTCCTATTCCCACGGCTGTCTGCTGCCCAAAAACCCGAAGCTGGCGGACCTGATCCTGCAGACCGCCCTCGAACGCAAATACGGCGCGCTCACACTCCCGCCCCTCCCCGACACCCTCGAGACCGCCGCCCACACCTACATGGAAAACCGCCTGACCCATAAATAAGCAGCAAAAAAACACGCCCATATGGGCGTGTTTTTTATATTTCCGTTTCATCGGACAGCATGTCCTTGAACAAAATATTCCTGTAATCGCTGCGGCCATATAAAACACGGTCAATGAAGATGTCGGTGCCTGCGATCCGGTAAAAAACCATGTAGCTGCCGCTGACAAGATATCGGTAATCACTGCTGACATTGGAAATAGAGGAAAGCGGCGTGCCAATGTATGCATGATCCCGCAGCACACGGACCGTTTTGGTGATTTTCGCAACCGTGGAAATCGCTGCCTGCGGATTCTCCAGATCCTCTGCAATATACGCTTTGATTTCGGAAAGATCGTCCTGTGCGTCAGGAGAAAGATGCAGATCATTCATGCACGATCCCGAGATGTTCCTCTACGGCCTCCAACGTCAGCCAGCCTTCCGTTTCGCCGGATCTGCGCCCTTTTGCAAGTTCATTCATCAGGCGGATCGTCGCCTGCGTTTTCTCATAGTCCTGGATATCCACGATGGCATACCGGCCACGCCCGTTCTTTGTCAGAAAGACAGGAGCGCCCACGGCGACATCATGCAGGACTTCGCTGTAATTCCGCAGATCAGAAATGGGCTTGATATTCGGCATATTGATCAGCTCCTTTCTATCCCAGTATATCCGAATCTGCTGTAAAATTCAACAGCAAATTTACAGCGTCCTCGTACAGACCTCCCGGACTTTCGCCTGCAGGGCTTTGAGGTCGGTGAAGGTGTCGGGCCGTTTGGTCTCGTCGCGGAGGAGGGCGGAGGGGTGATAGAGGGCGGTAAAGAGGATGCCGCCCTTTTCGACGAACTGCCCGTGCTCGCGGGTGATCTTGAAATCCGGCCGGATCAGACGCATGGCGGCGATGCGGCCGAGGCAGACGATGATCTTCGGCTTGAGGAGCTTCGTCTGCGCGCGCAGAAAATCGATACAGGCGTCCTGCTCGGTCTGCATGGGGTCCCGGTTTTTGGGCGGACGGCATTTTATGATATTCGTGATGTAGCAGTTGTGGCGGCCAAGGTCGATGATCGTGAGCATCTCGTCGAGGAATTTGCCCGCTGCGCCGACGAACGGCTCGCCCTGCAGATCCTCATTTTCGCCGGGGCCCTCGCCCACGAACAGCACCTCCGCGTCCTGTGGGCCGACGCCGAAGACGACATGGTGCCGCGTCTGCGACAGCGGACACCGCGTGCAGGACAGGCACGCAGACTGCAGCGATTCCCAGTTCAGCATGTGTACCTCCCTTATCTGTGGTCCGTCTCGTCGAACGGCAGGTCATAATCCTCGCGGAACCGGCGGCGCCGGTCCTCCAGCGCGCGGCGGCGCTTTTCCATCCGCAGCCGGCGGATCTTCCGCTTGCGCAGCTGCACGAGCACGAACAGCACCAAAATCGCCCCCAGCGCGATCACGATAAACAGCACGACCCATTTCCACCAGTTGCGCTGGATATACGCGCCCGTCCCGGCCGCGGCGGAGGAGATCTCCGACTTGGCAACGTCCGCGATAGCCAGCAGCCTCGTCTGGCCGAGCACCTCGCCCGCGTACGTGACCGTCGCGGAGCCAAGCACGTCGCCCTCATGGACCGGCGCGTCGACGCTTTCGCTGTTGAGCTGGATCTTGGTCTCCAGCTGGTCCGGGTCGTAGTCGTTCGGAAGCAGAACCTTGATCTCGTCCTCCGGCGCGACGGCGACGGCCTCGGCACCGGCGGAGTTGTTGATCTTCACCTGATCGACCGGGTACAGCGGCGACATCAGCGTCAGGTAGGAATAGTTGTCAAAGCCATAGTCAAACAGGCGCGCGCACTCTGTGAAGTTCTCCATCAGAAGATCGCCGCTGTCGAGCACCGTCGTGGCCGCGCCGCAGACGATGCCGAGCAGATCCAGCCCGTCGCCCGTGGCCTCCGAGATGACGCAGCGCCCGGCCTGGCTCGTATAGCCGGTCTTGATGCCGTGCGCCCGGGGATAGTACAGCGAGTTCGACATCGACTGGTAGATCAGCATATTCGTGGTCTTGAGCTTCGGGATATTCTGGCGCATGTTATCGTCGGGCAGCTTATATTCATACGTGTCGACGATCTGGCGGAAATTCTCGCTCTTGAGCGCGGCCTGTGTGATGATGGCAAGATCCCGCGCGGTGGTGTAGTGGCTCTCGTCGTGCAGGCCGTGGGGATTGTTGAAATGCGTGTTGGTGCAGCCGAGCTCATAGGCCCGCTGGTTCATCATGCGTACAAAATCCGTCACCGAACCCGCAACGTGCTCCGCAATGACGTTGCATGCGTCGTTGCCCGAGACGACCATCATGCAGTACAGCAGATTCTCCAGCGTCATCTGCTCGCCCACCACCAGACCGGCCACGCTGGAATCCTCGTCCAGATCGGCCAGCGCGGATTCCGAGACCGTCACGACGTCGGACAGGTTCCCGTTCTCCAGCGCGATCAGGCAGGTCATGATCTTGGTAAGGCTCGCGGGATAGACCCGCTCGTCGGCGTCCTGCTCATAGACGACACGGTTCGTGTTGAGGTCGATGAGCAGCGCGGCCTTGGCCGCCACGGAAAACTGCTCCCGGGATGAGAGCAGCTGATCCTCGGGGACGCTGTCGGCCTCGGCCGCGGCGTCCCCCGCGGAATTGTCCGAAGCGGTCTGAGCATCCGCCTGCGCGTCGGCGGCAGGTTCGGCGGTGACTGCAGATACCGGCGCGCACAGCAGCTGTATCAGCAGCAGCGCGGCCAGCAGCAGGGCAGAAATGTTTGTCTTTTTCATTTTTATCTCCATTTTCTTCGCGTCTGGATTGTACAGCGGCGAAAAAATATGCTATACTGAATTTGAACATTCGCGCAGCTGCGCGTATTCTTGATTATTATACCATATTCATCCGGTATGTCAAATGGAGGCGCGCGTATGAAGAAATTGCGGGTTTCCCCGGCGCTGCTCGCGCTGTGCGCGGCGGTGCTGCTGTTCGTGGGCGCATTCTTCCTCGGCCGGGCTTCCGCGCTCGGCGAGGCGCGTATCACCGTGCAGCGCGCCGCGCCCGCGTCCGACGCTTTGCAGATAGACGGCAGCGGGGAAGGGAAGCTCTGCCTCAATACCGCCACGCGAGAAGAGCTGCTTGCGCTTCCCGGCGTCGGCGAAAAGACGGCGGACCGGATCCTCAGCTACCGCGATACCTACGGCCGCTTTTCCGCCGTCGAGCAGCTGCTGGATGTGGAGGGCATCGGCCCGACGCTGCTCGAGCAGCTGCGCGGGCTCGTGACCGTGGACCAAACGGAGGGATGACATGAAAATACTTGTTGTTGATGATGAAAAGCTGCTGGTCAAGGGGATCAAATTCAACCTGGAAAACGACGGCTACGAGGTCGTGACCGGCTGCGACGGTATGGAGGCCGTCGAGCTGGCCGCGAGCGAATCGCCGGACCTGATCGTGCTGGATCTGATGATGCCGCGGCTCGACGGGCTGGAGGCCTGCACGAAGATCCGCGAATTCTCACAGGTCCCTATTATTATGTTAACCGCAAAATCCGAAGACATGGACAAGCTCCTCGGCTTTGAGCACGGCGCGGACGACTACCTGACCAAGCCCTTCAATATCCTCGAGCTCAAGGCGCGCATCCGCGCGCTCCTGCGCCGGGCCGGCGCGGCCAAAAAGCAGGAGCCGGAGCAGAAGCTCGTCTGCGGCCACATCACCCTCGACCGCAGCAGCCGCAGCGCCAGCCGCGAGGACGTGCTGGTTGACCTGACCGCGAAGGAATTTGACCTCATGGAGCTGCTGATGCGCAACCCGAACCGCGTCTACTCGCGCGAGACGCTGCTCGACGCCATCTGGGGCTACGATGTCAGCAGCGAGATCCGCACCGTCGACGTGCACATCCGCCGTCTGCGGGAAAAGCTGGAGCTCAACCCGGCGCAGCCGGAGCACATTCTGACCAAGTGGGGAGTTGGCTACTATTTCAAGTACTGAACGGCGCATCCGGCTGGTGCCGACCAGCTCGCAGCTGCGCAACGCGCTGGCGTATATGTCGATCACGGTGCTGGTGCTGGTGTTCCTGAATATCTACTCCGCCAGGGCCACCCGGGATCTGATGTTCAAGGCCAAATGCTCGTCCTCGCAGGATAAGCTGAAGGTCGTGACGTCCTCCTTTTCCGGCGTCGACGCCCTGACGCAGGAGACGACGGAGCAGATCATCTCCGTCATCGGCGACATGAACGTCACGCGCCTGCTTGTCACCGACGCGGCGGGCCGGACGCTCTATGATTCCGTGCCCGGCCAGAGCGCGGCGGGCAAGATGGTCCTGCTGCAGCAGGTCGTGCAGGCACTCGAAGGCAACGACGTCTTCTGCTGCGTCTATGAGGACCATACCCTCAAAAGCTACGCCGCCGCGCCCATCCTCACACATGATACGGTGGTCGGCTGCGTGTATATGATGGAATACGACGCCTCGCAGGGCGGCATCATCGCGAGCCTCGAGCGGACGATCTTCCGCGGCTCGCTGGTGCTGATCGGCATCCTGTTTTTGTGCGCGGTCGTCTTTTCCATGACGGGCTCGGAGCGCATGCGGCAGATCCTGACCTCCATGCGGCTCGTGCGCGAGGGCGAATACAGCCACAAGATCCAGATGCGCGGCTCGGACGAATACGCCACGCTCGCCACCGAGTTCAACAAGCTCACCGACAAGCTCCAGCAGACGGAGATCACCGAGCGCCAGTTCGTCTCGGACGCGTCCCACGAGCTCAAGACGCCGCTGGCCTCCATCAAGCTGCTGTCCGATTCCATCCTGCAGAACGAGATGGACGCGGACACGATGCGCGAATTCGTCGCCGACATCGGCGCGGAGTCCGACCGCCTGACGCGCATGGCGCAGAAGCTCCTGACGCTCAGCCGGGCCTCGGCCGACGAGACGGAGGGCGGCGAGCATGAGGTCGTGGACATGGGGCGGACACTCTCGCGCGTGTTCCGTATGCTCGTCCCGCTGGCCGACCGCCAGACCGTCGAGCTGACCGCCAGCGTGGAAAAGGGCTGCACCATCCTCTCGTTTGAGGACGACGCCTATCAGATCCTGTTCAATCTCGTCGAAAACGGCATCAAATACAACCGCGAGGGCGGCAGCGTCCACGTGCGCGTGCGCCACGCGGACGATACCGTCGTCATCGACGTCGAGGATACCGGCACCGGCATCCCCGAAAGCGCGCTCCCGTCCATCTTCAACCGCTTCTACCGCGTCGATAAGGCCCGCAGCCGTCAGGCCGGCGGCGCCGGTCTGGGCCTTTCCATCGTGCATGAGATGGTCGGGCGGAATTTCGGCACGATCGAGGTCACGTCCAAGGTCGGCGAAGGCTCGCGCTTTACCGTGACCTTCCCCAGCTTCGGCTCCGGAGAGGAGGATGACGGCGATGCGTAAAAACCGGAAAAAGCTCCGCCTGCTCGCGCTGCTGCTCGCGGCGCTCACGCTCTGCGGCTGCTCGGCCGCCGCGGCGGTGCGCAGGCCCGCCCAGCCCCAGCTGCAGCTCTACTACTGCCGCAAAGACAGCGGCGACACGAAGACCGGTGTATTGGGCACGCAGGAAGTCCCGGCGCAGACCGACCCCGCCGCCCTCCTCGAGACCTATCTGCAGGGCCCGGAGGACGAAGCGCTCGCGCTGCCCTTCACCCCCGGCGATACCTGCGCGGTCGAGTCTCTGCAGGATGGCGTCCTGACGCTCCGGCTGGAGCTGCGCGCGGCGGGGGACATCCGCACATCCCTGATCTACGCCTGCCTGACCTGCACCATGACCCAGCTTGAGTCCGTCCAGTCCGTCGCCTTCCTCCGCACCGCCCAGCCGCAGACCGACGGCCCCTATACCGCGGACGACTTCGTTCTTCTCGACGCCTCGGCCGAGAACCCGGAATACGCCGTCCGGCTCTTCTATCCCGATAAAAACGGCCTTCTCACCCCCGTCACCACGGTGCTCGCCTGTACCGACCCGGGCCAGCTGCCGCTGCTCGCCCTGCAGGCGCTCATCCGCGCGACCGTGCCGGTCAATCTCAGCCGCGTCGTCCCGGCGGGCACGCAGGTGATGGATATCTCCGTCTCCGACGGTACGGCCAGCGTGGTCCTCTCCGACCAGTTCATGAGCTGCGATACCTCCGCCGCCCGCGCGGGCAGCGCCGTGCGCTCCATCGCGGCGACGCTCTGCGACCTGAGCGGCGTCACCGCCGTCCGCCTCTCCGTCATCGGCGAATCCGGCCTGACTTATTACGACATTTCCGAGCCCATCACCCCCCAGCCGGCGTGGTTTTCGGAATAAAAATGGAAAACAGAAGATAAACAGGAATATAGCCCCTTGAAAACCGGATTTTAGCATGTTATAATCAAAAATATCAAATACAGGGCCAAAGAGGCTAGCCTCTTTTTTCTTCCGCAGGAACTGCGGAAGAATGTGCTCTGCTAAAAAACGGGAGGATAGAATCATGAAAAAACGGATATTAGCCTGTCTGTTGGCGCTGGTCATGCTCATCGGCCTTCTGCCGGTCACGGCGCTTGCAGTCGACGCAGGCGGCACGACGGTGCCCATGCTCGATGTTTCCAAGTCGAAGACGGCGACCGCGCTGGACGCGAGCGGCCAGACGCAGATCACCCTGTCGCTGCCGAGCGCGGAAATGAAAAAGACTCTGGACGTTGTGTTCGTCGTGGACAATGCGTTCCCGAAGGAAAATCAGGATGCCGCTCAAAAGGCAGCAGAATTGCTAGAACAACTGAGCGCTATTGGAACAGGCGGGAATCTTACGATCAATGTCGGACTTGTGATCTCAGGCGGCTATATTCCGGTTCTGAAAGAAATCTCGCTTGCCGATATTACAAACGCGAGCCACAGCGCTGCGCTTAAAGATGCAATTACTGATCCAAATTGGAAGAATGCGGAAGGACGCAAGGGAAGCAATATTCAGGCTGGCATTGAAGCGGCACGTAAGATGCTGGATGAGGATACGGATGTCAGCAAGGGCTACAAGTACCTGATCCTGATCTCTGACGGCGGCGCATTCTCGTGGTACGATAAAACAACAGGGAAAACGTGGGCTAAGTTCTATGCGATTGCGGACAAAGCTGCTACAGATGAAAGTGATGTTTATTATTGGTGCAATCCATATGATTTCCAATTGAAATATGTTGACTCTAAAATAGGCTATACGGATGAACAATTTAAACAGCTGATGAAAATGAATTCTGAGGATGTAGATGAAAATTCTATTCCTCGTCAAGAGGCTTGGAAGGCCACATCGGTAAAATACAACAAAGTTCAATATCAAGGCGCTTATACACCGAAAGAGATCAAGACAGTCCTTGATGCCTATCCAAACACTTGTGCGTACAGCGCGGTATCAAAGGAAGGGTATATTACTTCTCGCGAGGCAGCACTGTATTATGCAGCAAAGTCTCTCAAGGCCGCGAGCAGCGAAGCAAATGTGATTTTTGTTTCTTTCCCATATAACCCTACTTTGCCAGGGCTGTTTGATATTACCGAGAGCTTTAAGCAGTATGTGGCCGATAACAACTATGTAACGCTGTATCGTGTCGACGGAGTCAAAGATAAATATCCGCTGGAGTATAATGCCAGCAATACAGACACTGTTTTTGACTCCATCAACAACGACCTGACCTATCTGGTCGCAGCTGGCTCCAAGGTCGAAGACACCATCGGCAGCAACTTCGAGCTTGTCAGCATCGATTCCCTGACCGTCGACGGCCAGAAGCTGGACTGCACGCGGAGCGGCAATACCTATAACTTTGGCAATAATGCGGGACAGCCCCGCTTTGTCGTGACGTATGACGCAGAGAATAAAATGCTCACGTGGAACATCAACGAAACGATCACGAAGGCGAACACCGTGCAGCTGAAGTACACCCTCAAGCTGACGAACCCCAAGAGCACAGCCGGTACCAACGGCGTGAACGACCTGGACGGCGACGGCAAGGAAGACGCGACAGGCAAGGTCTATGACCCCACCGAAGCGCTCTACACCAACGAAAGCGCATATCTGTTCCCCAAGATGCGAATCAATAGTTGAACCGCAAGAGGAGGGCGGCGAAAGCGAGGGAGGAGA
>ERZ827478.61-NODE-61-length-113035-cov-89.097318_pt1 | contig 113035 bp, 99 predicted proteins | sample MGYA00519705_ERZ827478 | MGnify/ENA primary metagenome ERZ827478 (study PRJEB31778, sample SAMEA3449318) | human gut metagenome | biome: human gut; feature: human-associated habitat; material: faeces | place: United Kingdom | collected 2010/2012 ...
CTCGCTGTTGGTCATATTCCCGGTTTTCAGATAGACCCTAATTGGAGTTCAGTATAAAGCCCTCTCAGTCACCTTCGGTGACAGCTCTCCCAGAGGGAGAGCCAAGGGGCTGCATACGTTGGCACGAGAAATGGAGCGCATCTGTACCGATACGCTCCATTTACTGTTTTACGGCCACCCATCAAAGGCGGGGCGTGGTCTTTTATCCGTTAAAAGTTTTCCTCAAGCAGCGCCCCGAACGCATCCCGGGAAAGCGGGTCCGTCACGGAAATGGAGTAGGCGTAGCTTCCGTCCGTCCAGATGGCCAGACTGTACGCGCCGTTGCCGCCCTTTAAGGTCACGGCGTTTCCGGAAATTTCCAGTGTTTCCTCCTGCGCGTACACATTGTAGTCGCCGGAATTGTCCTCCGTTCCGGGGGATTTGCGGTAGCACAGGCTGTCACTGCCGCCGAAATACTGGATTTCCGCCAGTTCGTCCCAATAGGACACATATTCCGTGCGCTCCACCGTAAAGGGAACGCCCGTCAGCTCGTTCATGGGAATCCCCGTTTTTTCGGTCAGCGCTTCCAGACTGTCCACGGTGTCGATCTGGGCGACCGCCATCATCCCCTGTTCCGGCGGGTCTGTCTGCTTCGGCTTCCAGACGTACCAGCAGCACACCACGATGGCAAGACAGGCCGCCAATGTAACCAGCCGCCGGGTCAGCTGACGCTTCTTCTGCTTTACCTGTTCTGCTTCCACATTGCGGAGGACTCGCTGCCGCATTTCCGGCGTCACTTCGATTTTATCCATGATCTGCTCATACTTCAAAGTCATAGCCCTCCTGCAAAATGGTTTTCAGCTTTTCCCTGCCCCGGCGAAGGTCGGAACGGACAGTGGACGGATTCCGCCCCAGAATCTTTGCGATTTCCTCCGTGGAATAGCCCTCGTAATAGTGCAGGTGGATCACCTCCCGGAACTGCACCGGCAATTCCTTCACCGCGTCCCAGACGAAGGACAGGTCTTCCCGCCCTTCCTCTGCCAGCTCGTCACTCAGCTCGTCGGAGGTTCGGAGGGCGTTGTACTCGATGCGGTTCTTGCTCAGGTTCGCCGCCACCCGCAGGAGCCACGCCTTTTTGTGCTCCTCGCTTTCAAAGTTGGGGGCGGCGGTCAGAAGCTTCAGAAGCGTGTCCTGCAAGACTTCTTCCGCGTCCGCCATGTTGTGGAGATAGCTGTAGGCGCAGCGCAGAATGGCGTTTCCGTAGGTATCCAGAGCATCCGCCGCCATCTGCCCCGCCCGGTCATCCGCCTTTGTCTGCTGCTTTTCCTGCGGGATCAGCCGAAGGGCAAACGCGTACAGCCGCCCCAGAAGCCGCCACCACAGGGGCATGGGAATTGCTATTGCTTCCATTCCAGAGGTTCCTTTCTTCTAAAATTCAGGCTGTTTTTCAGGCCAGTGTCTCCGCCCAGACGCTCAGCTGCTCCACGTTCATACCGGCATCGCACATTACGGCGTAGGAATAGGTGCCGTCCGTCCATGTCGCGGTATAGATCAGGCCGTCGTTGCCCTTGCACAGGACAGTGTGCCCGTCGATGGTCTGCTCTTCGGCAACATCGTAGGTGTTGTAGTCGCCGCTGATGTCGTCGCCGCCCACGCCCTTGCGGAAATACAGTTCGGAATCGTCGCCGTTGCTGAAGATCACCTGGGCGATTTCGTTTTCAATGGCCGCAATGTAGCGCTCGGTGTAGCCGTCCACGGTCTCGGGGGCAGTGAAGGAGAAACCGGCGAGCTTGCCCGCTTCTTCCAGACTGCCGCATTCCTGCCAAGGGTTGGGAATCTGTACGTTTTCGCTTTCATCTGCAGGCCCCCAAGTTTTGGGGTCGCTTCCGGGAATGACCGTACCGTCCGCTGTGAAAGATGCATTGTCCTTGTGGGTGGTGGGCGCGGGAGCATTTGCGTTTCCGCTGCATCCCACAATAGCCAGCGCCATTACCAAACTTAAAATAACAGCAATAAACTTTTCCATAATCAAAACATTCCTTTCTTTTCCCGGCATTTCCGCCGTTCTATCCTGTATACAGCCGGGCAAAGGAAAATGTTGCAGTTTCCAGAAAATTTTTTGTAGCATTCTCTCGCAGTTTGCGGTATCATGATATGAAGAAGGTGAGGGACATGTATTTTTCATATGGAGAAACAGAGGTTTCCTATCTGCGCCGGAAGGACAAGCGGCTCTGCGCGGTCATTGACCAAATCGGCCACATCGACCGCGCCGTAGATACCGACCTTTTTTCTTCCGTCATTCACCACATCATCGGCCAGCAGATCTCCACGAAGGCGCAGGCGACCATCTGGCAGCGGATGCAGGACGCGCTGGTGAAAGTGAACGCCGAGACCATTCTTGCGGCGGGCATCCCGAAGCTGCAGGCGCTGGGCATGACCTTCCGCAAGGCGGAGTACATCACGGATTTTGCCGAAAAAGTCCACACCGGCGCTTTTGATCTGGCCGCCGTGGAGCGGATGTCCGACGCCGACGCCATTGAAGCCCTGCGGGCGCTGAAAGGGATCGGCGTGTGGACTGCGGAGATGATTCTCCTGTTCTGTATGCAGCGCCCCGATATTTTCAGCTACGACGACCTTGCCATTCAGCGGGGCTTGCGGATGGTCTATCACCATCGGGAAATCGACCGGGCGCTGTTTGAAAAATACCGCCGCCGTTTCAGCCCCTATTGCAGCGTGGCAAGCCTGTACCTGTGGGCGGTGTCCGGTGGGGCGATCCCGGAAATGAGGGACTACAAGCCCAAATCCAAATGATCTTCCGGGGTCGCAAACGCTTTTTCAAAGGCCGCCGCGTCGGCCTGGGACGTTTCCCAGCCGTATTTTTTCAAATCCACGCACCAGCAGTGACCGTTCCAGTATGTGGGAACGCCGTCCTCCGCCAGAAGCGTTCGCTGCAAATCGGAAATGACAAAGTGCTGCGCCCCGCTCAGCTCACCCCTGCCGTTGACCACCCGGAAGGCGGGGATATCCTCCCCGGCCAGATTCTCCCGCAGTCCGTAGCCCACCTGTCTGGAATTTCTGGGCTTGCCGCAGAGCATGGCGATCTGCCCGTAGGTCGCGACTTTCCCTCTGGGGATGCGCAGGCAGACGAGCCGCATTTTTTCGTAAAACGTCATGATTTTCCCACCTTCGACCGTTGTCAGATTATTGTAGCACCGAACGGGGATTTGAACAACGGAAATTTATGCAAATCAAAAAAGGAGTGTTTTGTAATGAATAAAAAGGTACTGATCCTGTCCTCCAGCCCACGCAAGGGCGGCAATTCGGAGACGCTGGCCGCGGCCTTCGCCAATGGCGCACTGGAAGCTGGGAATCTGGTGGAAACCGTACATCTCCGGGAAAAGAACTACGGCTTCTGCCGGGGCTGTCTCGCCTGCCAGAAGCTGGGGCACTGCGTCATCAGGGACGATGCCGTGGAGGTAACCGCAAAAACGCACGACGCCGACGTGCTTGTGTTCGCCACGCCGGTGTATTATTACAGCGTCAGCGGCCAGCTCAAGACCATGCTGGATCGCGCCAACCCGCTGTACGATACGGACTACGCCTTCACCAAAGCCTACCTGCTGGCGACGGCGGCGGAGGACGAGCCGGAAACGGTGGATGGCACCCGGACGGCCGTGCAGGGCTGGGTGGACTGCTTCCCCCGCTGTGAGCTGGTGGACACGATCTTTGCGGGCGGCGTCAACGATGTCGGCGACATTGCCGGACATCCCGCTCTGGAAAAAGCCTATCAGGCCGGGAAATCCGTGTGATTCCGGCATTTTTTACCCAGAGAAAAGGCCGCATTCCCCTGACGGGGAATGCGGCCTTGAAATTGATTTGCTGTCAGAGAGGCAAGCCCGGCTTATCAACCCTCGCGGATCGCGGCCTGCGCGGCGGCGAGACGGGCGATGGGCACACGGAAGGGGCTGCAGGAAACATAGTCCAGACCGATCCGGTGGCAGAACTCCACGCTCATGGGGTCGCCGCCGTGCTCGCCGCAGATGCCGCAGTGCAGCTCCGGACGAACCTTCTTGCCCTTCTCCACCGCCATCTGCATCAGGGCGCCGACGCCGGTCTGATCCAGCTTGGCGAAGGGGTCGTTCTCGAAGATCTTGGCGTCGTAGTAGGCAGCCAGGAACTTGCCTGCGTCGTCACGGCTGAAGCCGTAGGTCAGCTGGGTCAGGTCGTTGGTGCCGAAGCAGAAGAACTCCGCTTCCTTGGCGATCTCGTCGGCAGTCAGGCAGGCGCGGGGGATCTCGATCATGGTGCCGACCTCATAGTGCAGCTGGGCACCGGCTGCGGCGATCTCGGCGTCCGCCGCCTTGACCACCACGTCCTTGACGAACTTCAGCTCCTTGGCGTCGCCGGTCAGGGGGATCATGATTTCAGGCACCAGCGTCCAGTCGGGGTGACGACCCTTCACTGCCAGCGCCGCGCGGATGACGGCCTTGGTCTGCATGGCGGCGATTTCGGGGTAGGTGACCGCCAGACGGCAGCCGCGGTGACCCATCATGGGGTTGAACTCATGCAGGGAAGCAATGATATCCTTGATCTGCTGAGCGGTCTTGCCCTGCGTCTTGGCCAGCTCGGCGATCTCTTCCTCGGTGTTGGGGACGAACTCGTGGAGCGGAGGGTCCAGGAACCGGATGGTCACGGGGTAGGACTCCATGGCCTCGTACAGCGCCTCGAAGTCAGCCTGCTGCATGGGCAGGATCTTTGCCAGAGCGGCCTCCCGCTCCTCAACGGTGTCGGAGCAGATCATTTCCCGGAAGGAGGCGATACGGCCTTCCTCGAAGAACATGTGCTCGGTACGGCACAGGCCGATGCCTTCGGCGCCCAGCTCTCTTGCCCGGATGGCGTCGCGGGGGGTGTCGGCGTTGGTGCGGACATGCAGACGGCGGTACTTGTCAGCCCAGCCCATGATGCGGCTGAATTCACCGGCGATCTCCGCGTCACGGGTCTCGATGATGCCGTCATAGATGCAGCCGGTGGAGCCGTCCAGGCTCAGCCAGTCGCCTTCGCGGTAGGTCTTGCCCGCCAGAACGAACTTCTTGTTTTCCTCGTCCATCTTGATCTCGGTGCAGCCGGAGACGCAGCAGCGGCCCATGCCGCGGGCAACGACGGCAGCGTGAGAGGTCATACCGCCGCGGACGGTGAGGATGCCCTGTGCAGACATCATGCCCTCGATGTCCTCAGGAGAGGTCTCCAGACGAACCAGAACCACCTTTTCCCCTCTGTCAGCCCAGGCCTTGGCGTCCTCAGCGGTGAAGACGATGCGGCCGCAGGCGGCTCCGGGAGACGCGGCCAACGCGCGGCCAACGGGCTGCGCGGCCTTCAGTGCCTTGGCGTCGAACTGGGGATGGAGCAGGGTGTCCAGCGTTCTCGGCTCGATCATGGCAACGGCCTGCTTCTCGTCGATCATGCCCTCGTCCACCAGATCGCAAGCGATCTTCAGAGCGGCGGGGGCGGTACGCTTGCCGTTACGGGTCTGGAGCATATACAGCTTGCCGGCTTCCACGGTGAACTCCATGTCCTGCATGTCGTGGTAGTGGCTTTCCAGAATCTGGCAGACCTTGGTGAACTGGGCGAACGCCTCGGGGAACTTCTCCGCCATTTCGGAGATAGGCATGGGGGTACGGACGCCCGCCACCACATCTTCGCCCTGGGCGTTGGTCAGGAATTCGCCGAACAGCTTCTTCTCGCCGGTGGCCGGGTTGCGGGTGAAAGCAACGCCGGTGCCGCAGTCGTCGCCCATGTTGCCGAAGGCCATGGATTGGACGTTGACAGCAGTGCCCCAGGAATAGGGAATGTCGTTCTCACGACGGTAAATATTGGCGCGGGGGTTGTCCCAGGAGCGGAACACGGCCTTGATGGCGCCCATCAGCTGCTCCTTGGGGTCGGTGGGGAAATCCACGCCCAGCTTGCTCTTATATTCGGCCTTGAACTGGGAAGCCAGCTCCTTCAGGTCGTTCGCATCCAGCTCCACGTCCTGGGTCACGCCCTTGCGCTCCTTCATCTGGTCGATAAGGGCTTCAAAATACTTCTTGCCCACTTCCATGACCACGTCGGAGTACATCTGGATGAACCGGCGGTAGCAGTCCCACGCCCAGCGGGGATTGCCGGACTTGGCGGCCATGACGTTCACCACGTCCTCGTTCAGGCCCAGGTTCAGGATGGTGTCCATCATGCCGGGCATGGAGGCGCGGGCGCCAGAACGGACGGAAACCAGCAGCGGGTTCTCGTGATCGCCGAACTTCTTGCCGGTGATCTCCTCCAGCTTGTCCACGTAGGACATGATCTCGGCCTTGATATCGTCGTTGATCTGACGGCCGTCTTCATAATATTTGGTACAGGCTTCCGTGGAAATAGTAAACCCCTGGGGGACCGGCAGTCCAATGTTGGTCATTTCGGCCAAATTAGCGCCTTTTCCGCCCAGGAGTTCCCGCATTCCACCGTTTCCTTCGGTGAATAGGTATACATACTTGTGAGACATACTTCCATTACCCCTTTCAGTTCTTTGCGTGTGCCATTTTCAATTTTAATGTTGCATTTTTGAATCCTATTTTGTGTCGCTCACACAGTATAACACGCTCTTTCACAAAATGCAAACCTTTTTGCAATTTTTATGCAGAATTCCAAAAAAAGCCGCTTGGGAATATGCAGTTTGACAGCTTTCCTGCAACACATGGAGGTTTCGTGCCGCAGATGCAAAAAAAGGACACGCTTTCGCGTGTCCTTTGGACGTTTTTGGGTGGTCATACTATTTCTCGATAAAATGGTTAACACCATTTTATCCTGCGAATCCTTCGCAGGCCGCCGGTGGCGGCGAGAAATGTATGGACTTACGTTTTTTGCGGCTACGCCGCTGGCTGCTGAAACAGCAGCCGAATAAAACGGTTTTTAACCGTTTTATTAAAAACTAGTATCAAGCGCCGGGGGTGTAGGTATATTGCAGCACCTCGCCGCTGCTGTCGTTGCAGACGATCTCGGCTGTACCCAGACGGGTCAGATTCTCGTTTTTTGCCGCCGGGGTCTTTTTCAGACTCCAAAGCCCTGTCTGGTCAAAGTCCTCCGCGGCGGAGCCGTCGGCGGGGGTGATGGCGTAGTAGGCCACGGTGTAGGTCACTTCTTTGCTCAGGAAGGGCTTCTTCGCGTACTCGATGATGGCCACGCAGGGCTTGTTCTCCCGCGTCCGCCCGGAGATGATATCGTACATCTCCTGATTCTTCTCCACCACTTCCTCAGCGGAGTAGTTCTTCGTCAGGGAGTTGTTTTCATAGTAGTAGCCCAGATATCCCGCCACGCAGCCGCAGCCCAGCGCGAACAGTACCGCCAGTGTTACGATCTGCTTCTTATTGAATTTCAGGGCTTCCTTGGAGTGACCCACGCTGTAGGTCAGGCCGAGGCGGTTGGTGATGGGCAGCATCACGCCCAGAAACAGCGCCAGCAGTACGGACTCAATGGGGAACATGAAAATGTTCTTGATCATGCCGGGGACGACCATGGCGAGGGTGTACTGCTTTCCGTCCATGTAAAGGGCATAGTACCACATCATGATAGGGGTCTGGAGCAGCACATTGATGACCAGACTGACGGTAAACCGGCTGAGCATGACCCGGGTGGTGGTGACCTTTGCCCGGTACAGGAACAGGGCGAAAACCAGGGCGCCGCCGACTTCCGTCAGGATAAAGGGCAGGAAGTACATGCCCTCCGGACGGATGACGTAACCCAGCACGTCCGTGATGCAGGCGGCCAGCATGGCCATCACGGGGCCAAAGACCATGGCACCCAAGGCATTGATGAAAAACGCGGTGTTGATCTTCAGGAAGGGCGTGATGGGAATGGCCAGCTGCTTCATAACCAGACGCAGGGCGATCATGAGCGCCGCGAACACCAGCATATGGGTGTCCTTCAGCTCAGCGGCGGCGTCACGCCAGTAGGCTTTGGAAAACGGATGGGAATACAGGGTATTGCTCTTTTGTAATCTGGACATAAAAAGTCCTCCTTTCATGCAGCGATGATCCCATGCTCCCGCATTGACCCTACGGAATCGTGTATGCAAAAACTCCCCTTGCGGCTTTTCGCCGAAAGGGGAGATAGATTGCAGACACATATAACCCGTGGGGAAGGGCAACGCTTAAAGCCGCGACCATTCGCCCGACCGAGTATCGTTGCTACATAAAGGAGGTTATCCCATATGCAACAGCGGGTGCGGTGACCCCATCGTGGAACATTCCTTCGTCCGCCGGGCAAACTCCCCGTCCCGATGGCACTTAACGCGAGGTCTCCTACTCTGTTCGCAGACAAATATACACGAAAGGAGCGGAAAAGTAAATAGGTTTTTTACATTTTTTCGGGAATTTTTGCGGCTTCCGGGGCGTCCGCTTTGGCCATAGCCGCCCGCATCAGCACCATCCGGTAAATCTCGCCATAGGACAGGCGCTCCACCTCCTGCGCCGCTACCAGCGGGACTTCTTTCAGCACCAGATCGCCGGACTTTACCGTGAGCGTCCCCAGACGCTGACCCCGGCTGACGGGAGCCGTGACGGTCGGCTCCAGCGTCACCTCGCTGGTAACGCCGCTTTTCTGCGCCTTGTCGATGAGCAGCGCCATGTCCGCCTCCGGCACTGCGCTGACCCCGGCGTCTTTCCCCAGCCGCACCGGGATCTGGTTGTCACAGTCGCTCAAATCCGGGCTGACCACCGCGAAATTGGCGAAGCCGTAGTCCAGCAGGGACTTGCAGGCGGCGTTCCGGAACTGGCTTGTCTCCGCCCCCATGACCACGGCGATCAGCTCCATGCCGTCCCGCATCGCCGACGCCGACAGGCAGTACCCCGCCCCGGAGGTAAAGCCGGTTTTCAGTCCCGTGGCGCCGGAGTAGAAGCGGATGAGCTTGTTGGTGTTGGACAGGCCGAAGGTGCCGCCCCGCACGGTGTCCATCCAGATGGTCGTGTAGTTTTTGATGAGGGGATGGTATTTCAGCAGCTGCCGGGACATGAGGGCGATGTCATAGGCGGAAGTCCGGTGGTTCACGGCGTCCGCCCCGTCGTCCAGACCGGTGCAGTTGACGAAGCTGGTGTCGTTCATCCCCAGCTCCTGCGCCCGCTGGTTCATCATGGCGACGAAGGCGCTTTCGCTTCCCGCGATATGCTCCGCCATGGCGCAGGCGCAGTCGTTGGCCGAGGACACCGCAATGGACTTGAGCATGTCGGAAACGGACATGGTCTCCCCTGCCTTCAGGTAGATCTGACTGCCTCCCTTGGCGGCGGCAGCTTCGGAAGCCGTCACCATATCCGTCAGGGCGATCTTCCCGGAATCCACTGCTTCCATAATCAGCAGCATGGTCATGACCTTGGTCACGCTGGCGGGGGCAAGGCGCTCATGGGAATTGGACTCATACAGAATGGTTCCGGTGGCAACATCCATCAGCACCGCGCTTTTCCCCGCCACATCCAGCTCCACCGCCGACGCCGGCAGCGCAATCTGGCACAGCGCCAGCACAAGCGCCGCGACACATATCATCCGCTTCATAGTCATCCCTCCAAACGATTCGTAGTACAACCTATGTCCGCGGGGTTTGATTATGCCGGATTTCTTCACCGGTTTGTGCTGTTTCCCGGCCGGTATATAACATTTTGTTGTGCAGCCCCATATTACATTTTGTTTTGTATATACTTGATTTCAGGGGAGGTGTAGGCCATGTATGAACGCATTCGGAATCTGCGGGAGGATCACGACCTTAAGCAGGAGGACATCGCGCGGCTGCTTCACTGCACGCAGGCCTGCTATTCCAATTACGAGACCGGCAAGCGGGACATCCCAACGGAGGTGCTTCACACCTTGGCAGACTACTACCACGTCAGCATCGACTATCTGCTGGGGCGAACCAGCCGGAAAGAGCCGTACCCTAAATAATAACCGTCCCCGGCAGGCTTACCGCTGCCGGGGATTTTTTCACATATGGAGCTCCAGCGGCCGTGCCCTGCGGGATATTTTTCGCGGCCCGCCCGCCCCACTGCACATTTTTTCGCCGCCGGAATACCATGGAATGAGCGGCAAAGCTCAAAATTCGATATCGGAGGTAACTTCTATGTGCAACAACAACGGTCTGTGCGGCTGCCTGAACAACAACTGGTGGTGGATCGTTATTCTGATCCTCCTGCTGTGCAACTGCGGCGGCTGGAACGGCTGCGAGAGCAACAATAACAACGGCTGCGGCTGCGGCTGCTAAACAGAGAACGGGCGCCCTCTCCGGGCGCCCATCCACATGCAAAACGAGGGAGCGGCAGAACCGCTCCCTCATTTTCAGGAAGATTACATATCGAAGGGTTCCATGCTGAGGACGGGGTGACCCACCTCGGACAGGAAGTTCAGCAGCTGCTCGGGGTCCTCGGTGCAGATGGTCTCATCGGCGATCATGTCGGTGAAGTTCTCTACGCCGTACATTTCCAGAGCGGTCTTGTCCAGACGCTCACGCATCTGATCCTTCAGGATCTTGGGCAGCCAGACGATACGGCCGGGGCCGCCTTCGGCAGCGATGAACTTGTGGGAAGCAATGAAGTGCTTGCCATGACCCATGAAGCCGGGGGTCTGCACGCCGCCGCCGGTCATGGAGGCCATCTCGGAGAAGGTCATGCCCAGAGGCGTCATGCCCGCGTGCTCACGGCAGGTGATGACGACGCCCATGGAAACAGGCTCGACGCCGCAGATACACTCGAAGCAGCCGCAGGAGGTCATGGGGTCCTGGAACAGGGAGTACAGGGTGACATGCTCCAGAGCGCCATGGCTGTACTTGTTGACGGCCTCGTCCACGCTGGCGTAGCGGCCCAGCTTCTCGTCGGTGCAGCCTTCCTTGAGGATGGGCTGGCAGGGACCGGCAGGGTCCAGCTCCTTGGTGGCCTTGGCATCCAGCCAGGAAACGGCGCCGCACAGACCCAGACGCTCGGGGGTGACGATGCACACGTGGCTGGGAGAGAAGGCCTGACACATGATGCAGGTGTAGTACTGATCCACGGACTCGTCGGTCATGGAGGCCAGACGGGCGTCACGCTTGTCAAACACTTCGTTGGCAGCGGCGCGGAGAGCGGCGTTCTTCTCGGGATTGACCACGATGGTGACCTGGCACTTGTCCACGACAGCCTCAAACTCGCTCTTGACCTTGGCGTACAGCACCTCGCCCAGATGCTTGAACTTGAAGCCGGCCTCAAAGTCGGCCTTGGAGATACGGATACGGATCATGTCGCGCTGACCGGTGTGCATAACGCCCTCGATGCAGTTGATCCAAGAGTGCATCTTACGCTCCATGACGGACTCGAAGTCGGGCTGCATGGCCTTGCCGGCGACTTCCACGGTGTAGCTCAGAGAAATCTTGGAGCCGACGGGGATCTCGTCAATCTCGGGGCCGTCCACAACGATCTTGTGATCCTCCACCTCGGAAGCGTCCCGGGTCTGCACCAGCTCGAAGCAGTCCACACGGGAGCCGTCCACTTCCACCTGCATGTCGCCGCGGCGGATGATCTCGCCCTCGAAAGCGGTGGCGAAGGCCACGGGGATGTCGATGTTGGTGATCTTCAGCTTGATGTCGCGAGCCTCCAGAGAGGTGGCGTTCCACTTGGAAGTATCCAGCTGCTGGATCAGGGACTTGGGAACACGGAACATGTTCTCGGTCTCGTTGGAGATAACGGGGAAGCCAAGGCAGATAGCGCCGGCGCCGTAGGAGACGATCTCATCGGACAGGGGCTTGTAAGCGTTGACAAACGCCTTGACGCGGTCCATGGTGTACTTGGCCAGAGAGGCGAAGTCGCCGGGGGTCACGTTGCCGAAGATCAGCGCGGCACGGACGGCCACGGAGACAACGTGGATAACGGACTGCATTTCGTAGCCCAGAGGCACCACGCGGACGTTCTCGCCCAGCTTCATGCCGGCGTCGAAGCAGTGCTTGATGGAGTCGCCGGTGAGGGTGACCAGAATACCCTGCGCCTGATAGGACTTGGCCAGAGCCACAGTCTCGGCGGGGTCTTCCGCGCCGCCGATGATAACGGCAACGCCGGGGATGTCGCCGGTGACCAGCGGCACGCCCAGATTACGGACGAAGGCGTCGGTCAGGTGGCCCATTTCCGGCTCGGCATAAGGCTCCGCGCCGTGCAGGTACTTCAGCGCTTCCAAAAACTCGGCGCACAGAGCGGATGCAATGCCGCTTTCAAAGGCGTCGTGGAGGCGGTTGTTGCGGGTCATCTTGGACTTGATGGTGTCCATGGCGGCCTTCATCTCACCCAGAGTGGTGATCTTCACGCCGGTGACGCCGTAGTAACAGGGCAGGCTGTAAGCGGTGCCGGGGAAAGATACAGGCTCGCTTTCGCCGTAAGCAGCGATGGCCTCATCAATGGCGGCTACAGTACGGGCGTAGTTGTAGTCGTTGCCGCCAAAAACTCTTTCAAAAAGTGTCACGGTATTTCCTCCTAATTTAAGATTCATCACGATCCAATATCGCTTTGATTTTCCGAATTTCTTCGATTGCCGCGGGACTGAAATCATAGGGGGATTTCCCCTGCCGGTCGGCATCTATGATGTCAGGGTTGTAGTGGATGAAGCCCAGCAGGTCTTCCGCCGGAATGGCGGAGCGGATGAATTCCTCGTCGCCGTCGTCCCGGATCTTGTTTGCCACCACCCGAACGCGGGTAATGCCTAAGTCCTTTGCCAGGCGCTTGACGTTGTGGTAGGTCTGCACCGATCTCGCGCCGGGCTCGATCACCACGATGAACTGATCCATGTTGGCTGCCGTTCCCCGTCCTAAGTGCTCCAGACCCGCTTCCATATCCATGATGACCACATCGTTCTTCCGATAGGTCAGCGCAGAGAGGATGGCCTTCAGCATCACGTGCTCGGGGCAGACGCAGCCGCTGCCGCCCACATCCACGGTGCCCATGACCAGCAGCTTGACGCCGTTGATCTCTTTGGAGAAGGTGTCCGGAATGTCCGCCACATAAGGGTTCAGCTTGAAGAACTTATTGGCGGCGTTGGCGCCGGTGCGCTCCTCCACCAGGGTGCGCATCTTGGAGATGGGGACGATGGCGTCCACTTCCTCCTGACTCAGTCCGAGAGCCAGTCCCAGGTTGGCGTCAGGGTCCACGTCGGCGGCCAGGACTGTGCGTCCCTCGTCGGCGTAAAGCCGCGCCAGCGTGGAGGCCAGCGTGGTCTTTCCCACGCCGCCCTTGCCGGTAATCGCTAGTTTCATTGGAAAAAGACCTCGTAAGTAAAAGTTATCCCGAATTCAAATCGCTTTTTGTTCGGGTGACGCAGGCTCCTTAGATGCCCAGTGCGGCGCGCTTGGCCTCGATGCACTCGATCATCTTGTCGCCCAGCTTCTCAATGTCGGTTTCCACGACGAACTTGGCCTCGACCCAGTCCTTGACGCCATGCTCGCCCTGAAGCAGCGCGGTGACTTCCTCGGAGCCCTTGGTGTAGGGGTCAACGCCCAGGAAGGTCTCGATGCCGGTCGCCACGACGTAGTTGCCGATGGAGACAGCCTTCTCGGACATCCATTCGGGAGCGCAGCCCACGACGGGAACCTGAGAAATGTGGATGCCCCAGTCCTTGGCGATATCGGAAGCCAGGATCATCATACGGGAAATATCCACGCAGGAGCCCATGTGCAGGACAGGCGGGATACCGGCCAGCTCGCAGACGCGCTTCAGACCTGCGCCGCAGTAGTCCTTGGCCTTTTCGGGATCCATCAGACCGGCCTTGGCGGCAGCCTGGGCGGAGCAGCCGGAGACGATCAGAATGATGTCGTTTTCCAGCAGCTTCTTCATCAGCTCAATGTGAGCGGTGTCGGGACGAACCTTGGGGTTGTTGCAGCCGACCATGGCCACAGCGCCGCGCAGAACGCCGGAATGCACACACTCGATCAGAGGCTTGGTGGTGCCGAACTCGTCCACCTGAGAGTTGGCGACGCCGTCGAGAACCTTCTTGATGGCTTCCACAGAGTAGCCGACACGGGCATTCTGCTTCATGCTGGGGATGTTGACCAGCTCAGGCTTGCGGTTCTTGAAGTTGTCAATCGCCATCTTGACAATGGCCTTGGCGTTCTCACCGGCGGTCTCGGCATGGAACTGGATGAACTCGGAGTCGGGCATCCGGGCGATGGGAGAGGTGGTGATGAACTTGGTATGGAAGCACTTGCTCAGGGGGCCCAGAGCGGGGAAGATGCACTGCACGTCCACGACAATGGCCTCGCAGGCGCCGGTCAGAACCACGTTCTCCTGATTCAGGAAGTTACCGGCCATGGGGATGCCGTGACGCATGGTGACTTCGTTGGAGGTGCAGCACACGCCGGAAATGGTGATGCCCTTGGCGCCCACGGACTTGGCATAAGCGATCATCTCGGGGTCGTTGGCATAGTAAACGACCATTTCGGACAGGCTGGGATCATGGCCGTGAACAACGATGTTGACGTTGTCCTTTTCCATAACGCCGATGTTGGCGGTGGTGTCGATAGGCTTGGGGGTGCCGAACATAACGTCGGAGAACTCGGTGCCCATCATGGAGCCGCCCCAGCCGTCGGACAGACCGGCGCGCAGAGCCTGACGGATCAGAGCTTCGGGCAGAGAAGAGCAGCCCATGTGGGTCATGTGCAGCGCGGTGGAGACTTCCCGGTCGATGGCGCGGGGTTCGATACCGGCTTCATGCCACAGCTTCTGAGTATGCTCAGGGGCACGCTTCAGGAAGCGCTGTACGCCAAAGGGCTTGCCGTACTCCAGCAGGCCGATCTCGGCCATTTCATGGGCCAGATCGTAGATGTCCTTACCTTCGGTCTCTACGCCCCACTCCTTGGCGATGCGGATCAGCTTCTCAGGGTCCTTGACCTGATAGTTGCCGCCTTCCTTGGTCTGGTACAGGGTGTGCATGATCTCGCGGCCATGGTCGGAGTGCGTAGCAGAGCCGCCGGCGGTGAACCGCAGATAGTTACGGCCGACGATACCATGTACGTCGCAGCCGCAGATGCCCCGGGGGGCCTTCTTGGTGATGCGGCACGGGCCCATGGAGCAGATACGGCAGCAAGTGCCGGATTCGCCGAAGCCGCAATGGGGGGTCTGGTTCTTGACCCGCTGCTGCCAGGAGTCAGCGCCAACCTTGCTGCCGTTTTCCAGCAGAGAGTTGGTAGCTTGCTCCATCTCCTCAACAGTTGTCAAATAAGCCCAATCCTTCAAAGTGATTTCCTCCTAATCATTTGATTCTTTGAAAAGCCTGTGCGTACCCTACGATAGGTCATAGTGTATCGATACTATTGTACTCATTTAGCGTGCAGTTGTCAATCGTGCAATTTGACACATTTCACGTGTTTTTTTCATCCCCCAGGGGGGGATTTTTGCTATTTTCCTTAAAATTGTGGAGAAAAGGTGCTTTTTGGGAAATTATTCACAAAAATGTAAAAAATTTTTTGCTTGAAAACGACCGTCCATGGCAGAAAGCGGCGGGGAAGCGCCGCCGCTTCCCCGCCGGAATATCCGATTTTTGCGCACTCATTGAATTGTCAGCTTATGGCAGTGGCCCTCTCCCAGAACGTGCTCGACGCAGGTCTTGAAGCGCGCAAACCTGTCATTGGGGACAAACGCCAGCGCCGTTCCGGCAAAGCCGCCGCCGTGGATACGGACAGCGCCCTCGCCCTCCAGCAGCTGCTGGCACAGTGCGATGGTGAACGCCATATCCTGCTTCTGGATGTAGCCCGCCGGGGTCACGTTCTGCAGCAGCGTCCATGACGCCATGCCGGAAGCGTTGACGAGGTGCAGGAACGCCTCAAAGTCGCCGTCCTTCAGCGCGCGCACCTGGGACTTCACCCGGCGGTTCTCGTTGAAGAAGTGGATAGCTCTGAGCACTGCCCGGTCGCCGGTGACCTTGCGGACTTCAGCGATGTGCCTGTAGAACGCCGCCTCGTCCACATCGTGGAGGACTTCCTTACCGAAGAACGCCGCCACCGCCTTCATTTCCACGGGCATGGCCGCGTACTCGTCCGTCAGGTCGGCATGATCCGCACCGGAATCGATGGTGCAGAGGGTATAGCCGCTGTGGGCGAAATCGTAGTCTACCTTTTCCACAATGGGGTTTTTCGGGTCGGCAAAATCGATGTACACCAGTCCGCCCACGCTGGAAGCCATCTGATCCATCAGGCCGGAGGGCTTGCCGTAGTAGACGTTTTCGGCGTACTGGCCGATCTGGGCAATTTCAATGGCGGAAACCGCGCCGCCCGCAAACAGGCCGTTCAGGATACGGCCGATCAGCACCTCAAAGGCCGCGGAGCTGGACAGGCCGGAGCCGGGCAGGACGGTAGACCTGACCTTGGCTTCAAAGCCGCTCAGCTTGTACCCCCGCCGGGCAAACGCCGCCGCTACGCCGCGGATCAGCGCCGCCGTGGTGTTCTTCTCGGACTCTCTGGCATCCAGATCGTTCAGGTCGATCTCCACAGGCTTGTAGCCCTCGGAATCCACGCGGATGATGTTCGTGCCGGTCAGGGTGACCTCCGCCGTGGTCTCCATGTCAACTGCTGCCGCCAGCACACAGCCGTGCTGATGGTCGGTGTGGTTGCCGCCGATCTCCGTGCGGCCGGGGGCGGAAAAATGATAGGTGTCAGCCATTTTGAACCTCCGTCAAAAATCGTTTCAGGGCAGCTCTGCCCGATTCGGTACACTTGTAAACGCCCGCGCACTCCAGAACCCGGGCAAACACCTGGCCGATCTCGTACTGAATGATCGCCTCGGCGTTTTCGGCATTGAATTCCGGATGACGCGCCATGAACGCATCCGCCCAATCGGCGTGCTTGGAAAGCTCCTCGCTTTCGTGCAGGTTTTCCCCATTCAGCAGGGCTTCGCGCAGATCGGCCATTTCCTTTTTCAGTCTGCCGGGAAGAACGGCAAGACCCATGACCTCGATCAGGCCGATGTTCTCTTTTTTGATGTGGTGAAGCTCCTCGTGGGGGTGGTACAGCCCCATGGGATGCTCCCTCGTCGTCAGGTTGTTCCGCAGGACCAGATCCAGCTCATACCGCCCCTCCCGCATACGGGCGATGGGGGTGATGGTATTGTGGGGCTCGCCGTCGGTCTCCGCGAAAACCGTCGCCGCCGGATCGCTGTAGGTGCGCCATTTGGCAAGGATCTTGCCCGCCAGATCACAGAGGTGGTCTTTGTTCTGAGAATTCAGGCGAAGCACCGTCATCGGGTATTTCACCACGCAGCAGTCCACGTCGTCAAAGCCGGGAACCTCGAAGCCAAACTCCTTCTCCGCCTTCTCCATGGGGAAGGTGTGGTGGCCGCCCTGAAAATGTTCGTGGGACAATATGCTGCCGCCCACAATGGGCAGATCCGCGTTCGACCCAAGGAAATAGTGGGGGAACTGCTCCACAAAGGAAAACAGCTTATCAAACACTCCCCGGTCAATGACCATGGGCGTGTGCCGGGCGTTCATGACGATGCAGTGTTCATTATAATAAACATAGGGCGAATACTGGAAGCCCCATAGCTGGCCGTTCACCATTACCGGCATGACCCGCAGATTCTGCCGCGCCGGGTGGGAAATGGTTCCCGCATAGCCCACGTTTTCGGGGCAGAGCAGACACTTGGGGTAACCGGACGCCTTTTTCAGCTTCGCCGCCGCGATGTCCCGGGGGTCTTTCTCGGGCTTGGACAGGTTGATGGAGATCTCCAGCTTCCCGTATTTGGTCTCCGCCGTCCAGCGCTCGTCCTTCGCGATGCGGTCGCGGCGGATGTAGTTGCAGTCCTGACTGAGGGTGTAGAAGTAGTCCGTCGCCGCCTTGGGGGACTGGGTATACCGCGACCGGAACTCCCGCACCACCTCCGACGGGCGGGGCGTCAGGAAGCCCATGAGCTTCGTGTCGAACAGGTCGCGTTCGGCGATGGTATCCGCGATCATCCCCTGCTGGGCGGCGTAATCGCACAGCAGATTCAGGCACTCCGGGAAATCAAAGCGCTGCTCCTGCTTTTCGTAACTCTCCAACCGCAGTTCAGAAAGAAGGGTATTCCGTGCGAACGTCTCGTCCAGCGGGTGGAGAAGGCCGCAGTTTTTCGCGTAATCCAGCAGCGCATCCAGCGCCGCCCAAACAGTTTCAGTCGTCATAGCCATGGGGATGCTCCTTGTGCCAGTTCCATGCGGAACCAATGATGGTCTCAATATCGTCATATTTCGGCTTCCAGCCAAGCACGGTCTTCGCCTTTTCGCTGGACGCCACCAGCTGCGCCGGGTCGCCCGCGCGGCGGGGGGCCATCTCGCACTTGATGGGCTTGCCCACGACCTTTTCCGCCGTGTCGATGATCTCCTTCACCGTGAAGCCCACGCCGTTGCCCAGATTGAAGACGTTGTTTTCCCCGCCGTTCATCAGGTACTCCGCCGCCAGAATGTGGGCGGAAGCAAGGTCAGTGACGTGGATGTAATCCCGGACGCAGGTGCCGTCCCGGGTGGGATAGTCGTCGCCGTAAATCGACACATGGTCCCGCCGTCCGTTGGGGACCTGCAAAATAATGGGGATCAGGTGGGTCTCCGGGTCATGCGCCTCGCCGATCTTACCGGACATATGCGCGCCGCAGGCGTTGAAGTAGCGCAGCGCCACAAACCGGATGCCGTGGGCAACGGACGCCCAGTAGAACATCCGCTCCATGGAGAGCTTCGTCTCGCCGTAGCAGTTCGTCGGGTGGGTGGGGTCGGTCTCCAGAATCGGCACATGCTCCGGCTCGCCGTAGGTCGCCGCCGTGGAGGAAAAGACGATGTACTTTACCCCATGCTCGATCATGGATTGCAGCATCGTCCGGGTGCCGCCCAGATTGTTATCGTAGTATTTCAGGGGGTTCACCATGCTCTCGCCCACCTGAGAATTCGCCGCGAAGTGGATGACCGCGTCGATCTTCTCGGAGGAAAACACATGGTCGCAGAATTCCTTACTGCGGATATCGCCCTGATAAAATCTGGCCTTCGGATGCACCGCCTTGCGAAAACCGGTTTCCAGATTATCGGCCACGACCACGTCGTAGCCGTTGTCAATGAGTTCATACACGGTGTGGCTGCCAATGTAGCCCGCGCCGCCAAGTACCAGAATCGTTTTCATTTATACCGCCTCTTTTCTCCACAATAGCGGCAGATGACCTTCATCTGCCGCTATTATAAAACATGGTTTACTTCTTGGCAAGATATTTCCGCATATCCAGCGAGCAGGCCGCCAGAATAATGCCGCCCTTGATGATGTACTGCATGGAGGGATCGATGCCCAGCATGGACAGTGCAACGAAGATGATACGCAGCACGAACACGCCCAGCACAATGCCGCTGATCTTGCCGGTGCCGCCGACGAAGGAAACACCGCCGATGACGCAGGCCGCGATGGCGTCGCACTCGTAGTTAAGGCCCGCCGACTGGGTGATGGAGCTGATGCGGGCACCCTCAATGAAGCCCGTAACGCCGTACATCGCACCGGCGAGGGTGTGGACCATTACAGTCGTCCAGAACACGTTGACGCCGGAGACCTTGGCAGCGTCGGCGTTGGAGCCGACGGCGAACATGTTCTTGCCGAAGGCGGTCTTGTTCCAGATGAACCACATCAGCGCCACAAAAATCACGGCGTACAGCACGTACCACGGAATGGAAATTTTCGCACCGGAGCCGGTGGTGAACTGGATCATGGGTGCGGAGACCACGCTCTTATACTCCTGAGACAGGCCGGAAACGGGCTGGCCGTTGTTGCCGTTGAGCATGAAGAAGATCAGGATCAGGCCGTAAGTAATGAGCTGGGTGGCCAGGGTCACGATGAAGGGGTGCAGGCTGAACTTGGCTACGAAGAAGCCGTTCACCATACCGATCAGCGCGCCGATGGCGACGACAATGAGAACCGTCAGCAGAATCCAACCCGGGGTAATGGCCGGGAGGTTGGAGAAAAGCTTCCGGGAGATAGTGCGATCCTGCAATAGTGCGCCCGCGACGGCCGCGGTCAGGCCGACCACACGTCCGCCGGACAGGTCGGTACCGGTCAGGACGATACAGCCGGCGATGCCCAGCGCCATGGGCAATGACGCCGCCACAAGGGAAACGATGTTCGCGATGGAACCCGCGGACAGGAAGTTCTTATTCTTGATTGCCGTATAGACGATGAAAATGACCATCAGAATATACAGCGCGTTATTCAGAATGCCGTCCGACCAGAACCGGCGGCGATCCGCCTTGTCGAGTCTTTGGTATTCTTCACTCTTTCTCTGAAGCTGTTTGACTGGATTTGCCATACCGCTGCCTCCTTATACATACTTCGCCGCAAGACGCATGATGTCTTCCTGCGTTGCTGTCTTTGCATCGACTTCACCGGCCAGCCGTCCGCCGGACATGACGAGAATCCGGTCGCACACGCCCAGCAGCTCGGGCATTTCGGACGAAACCATGATGACCGTCTTGCCTTTGTTCGCCAGATCGAGGATCAGCTGGTAAATCTCGTATTTCGCGCCGACGTCGATGCCGCGTGTCGGCTCGTCAAGCAGCAGCACGTCCGGCTCGGTGAGCAGCCAGCGGCCGATGATGACCTTCTGCTGGTTGCCGCCGGACAGGCTGCGGATCTTCGTCTCCTGGGTAGGCGTCTTGGTGTGCATGGCGTCGATGGACCACTGGGTGTCCTTCTTCATGGACTTGTCGCTGAGGACAAAGCCCGCCCGCTTGTGCCTGTCCAGACTGGAAATGACGGAATTCTCCCGGATGTCCAGGATTCCGAAAATACCCGTCGCCCGGCGCTCCTCAGTGAGCAGGGCAAAGTTGTTCTTGATGGACTGCCGGGGATTCAGATTCTTGCACTCCTTGCCGTCCAGCAGAATGCGGCCGCTCTTGCGGGTGGCGACGCCGAACATGGTTTCCAGCGTCTCCGTCCGGCCGCTGCCGTCCAGACCCGCAAGGCCCACAATCTCGCCCCGCCGTGCGGTGAAGGAAACGTCCCGCAGATTGTTGTACAGCCCCGTCAGGTGCTCGACCTCCAGATAGACCTCGCCGGGCTTATTGGTCTTCGGGGGGAACTGGTTGCCAAGCTCACGGCCGACCATCAAACGGATGATGTCGTTCATCTCCAGCTCCGACGCCGGACGGGTCGCCACCAGCTGGCCGTCGCGCATGACGGTGATCTCGTCGGAGATACGCTTGATCTCCGCCATTTTATGGGAAATATAGATGATGCCCATGCCGCGGTCGCGGAGCATGTTGATGATCCTGAACAGATGCTCAACCTCTTCCTCAGTCAGAGAGGACGTGGGTTCATCAAATACGATGACTTTCGAGTGATAGGAGACGGCCTTTGCGATCTCCACCATTTGACGCTGGGAAACCGGCATCGTGCCCATGACCCGATGGGGGTCAACGTCGATGCCGAGCTCTTCAAAAATCGCTTTGGTATCGCGAAGCATCTTGTGCTCGTCCACAATAAAGCCCGCGATCTTGGGATAGCGCCCCAGCCACAGGTTGTCCATGACAGTCCGCTTGAGCGCCTGATTCAGCTCCTGGTGAACCATGGCGACACCGTTGTTCAGCGCCTCCTTGGAGCTGGTGAAATTGACCTCGCGGCCTTCCAGATAAATATGGCCGCTGTCCTTGCTGTAAATGCCGAACAGGCATTTCATCAGCGTGGATTTGCCGGCGCCGTTCTCGCCCATCAGCGCGTGTACGGTGCCCGCCTTGACTTCCAGGCTGACATGATCCAGCGCTTTTACGCCGGGAAAAGTTTTTGTGATATCCGTCATCCGGAGCAGTACGGTTTGCTCCACCTGGATTCCCCTCCTTTTTCGCTAGCATGCTTAGCTGTGAAGGGCAGCCGCCGACACAGCAGCGGCTGCCCTTTTTGGGTTTATAACTTACTTGGTGTAGGCAGCGTAGGCGACGAACAGCTTGTTGGCAATGCCGTCGGCGATGGAGTACATCTCGGCGTTGGTGCCGGCGGTGGCGGCGATGGCGTCAGCCATGGCGGTGCCTTCACCGGCGGCCTTGACGACGGAGGCGATGGCGACGGCCATGCCCTCGGCATCCTGCTTGACAGTACCGGTCATCTTGCCGGCAGCGATCAGTTCCTTGGCAGCGTCGGTAGCGTCAACACCGAACACGGGGATGGTGGTCGCGCCCTCGGCGCCGGTGTTGTAGCCGGCAGCCTCCAGAGCGGAGATAGCGCCTTCAGCCATGTTGTCGTTGTTGCAGATGATCAGCTCGATCATGTTGCCGTTGGCCTCGTTGTACTGGGACAGGTTGGTGTTCATGTAGTCCAGAGCAGCCTGTGCGCTCCAGGCGCCGCCCAGATCCACCTGATACTTGGAGGCGTTGGAAGCGTCGAAGTACTCCAGAGCGGGCTTGCCGGCAGCGGTCAGGACAGCGTCGGCATCCTCAACACCGAACTGGGTGCGGTAGATGGCCTCAACGTTGGCCTCGTCGCCCTTGAACATGGCATAGGAGATCTTGCCGTCGCCGTTCAGGTCAACGGTATCCCAGTTGGCCAGCAGGTACTCGCCGACCATCTTGCCCTGCAGGTGACCGGCTTCGGGAGCGTCGGTGCCGATGAAGCAGATGTTGGCGTTGGCGTTCAGGACGGTGCCTTCCTCGCCGTCAGCCTCGATGGCGCGGTTGAAGAAGATAACGGGGGTGCCGTTCGCCAGAGAGATGATCTCGTTGGCAACGTCGGGGGAGCCGGAAGTGACCATGTTGACGACCAGCAGGTTGTAGCCGTCGGTGACAGCGGTCTGGATCTGCTCGTTCTGGGTGGTCTGGTTGTTGTTACCGTCGAAGTTGTTGTAGGTAACGCCCAGGCTGTCCAGCTGTGCGTCCAGAGCGGTGCGGACGCTGGAAATGTAGGTGTCGGCGAAGGTGTAGTAGAACACGCCGACCTTCAGCTCGGAAGCTTCGACCTGAGCCTCGGTCTCGTTCCCTGCGGGGGCGGGGGTGGTAGCGGCGTTAGTGCTGGGGGTGGTGGTCTTGGAGCCGCAGGCGGCCATGGCGACTACCATGACAAGCGCGAGCAGCAATGCAAGTGCCTTTTTCATTGCTTTTTTCCTCCATAAAATTCATTTTTTGGTTTCGCCGGGTTGGCTTCACCGTGACTATATTGTATCAGATACGGATTTTTTTCACAGTCATTTTTCCTCGCGGATTTTCTCAAAAAATTTTGCCGCCTCCAAAAAACGCGTTCCGTTTTTGTGCAATAAGTCCTAAAAAATGGTGGAAATTGCAAGCAAGCCGATCAGCTGAAGGAAAACATGGCCTTCTGGCTCTCCATGGTAAACATATTTTCTTTGGTGACGATGGTGGTCGCGGTGTCGATGAGCGCCGTGGAATCGAATTTTTCCCCCTGCAAAACCTGCCACGCCTTTTCTACGCCCAGATACCCCATGGCGTAGGAATTCTGCACCACCAGAGCGGCCACCGCTCCGGTTTGCAGCAGCTCGATGCAGTTGACGTTGCTGTCGAAGGACACGGCGTGTACCTGACCCGTCAGCCCCAGGGAGTCCACCGCCTGAGCCACGCCCACGGCCAGCGGCTCGTTGAAGCCGATCAGCACGTTGATCTCCGGATGCTCCCGCAGCAGCTTCTCCGCCGCCAGACGGGCTTCCAGAGCATCGGTGGAAACATTGACGGCATAGATACCCTTGACCCGGCTGTCCCCAAGCAGCACCTCCCGGAAGCCCTGCTCCCGCTCCCGGCAGTTCTGGGTCTCGGCGTAGGCGTTGACAATGCCCACAACGATTTTTTCCTGCGCCGTTTTCAGCGCGGCCTCCCCGCTCATGCGCCCGGCCGCCACATTGTCCGTCCCGATGCGCACGGAAACGCCTTTGGAATCCACATCGCTGTCAATGACCACCACCCGGACGCCCGCGGCCACGGCTTCGTCGATGGCCGCGGCGTTTTCCGTGTAGCTGATGGCAGAGAAGACGATGGCGTCCGCCCCGTCGGCCACGGCCTGCCGGATGTAGTCGTTCTGTACTTCAAAGTCCTCCTCCGTGTCCGGGGCAAGGATGGTCAACTGCACGTTATATTCGGATTTCGCGGCGTTTGCCCCGGAAAAAACCGCTTTCCAGAACTCCGTGGTGGAGGATTTGGCGATCAGATAGATATTGTATGACCCGCTGTTCTGCCGCGTACCGCCGCAGCCGGAAAGGCACACCAGCAGCGCCAGAAAAACAGCGATCCACTTAATGCTTTTCATGCTCCACCTCCTCCCGTACCTTCGGCATACGCACCGTTACCTTCGTTCCCTCGTCCGGGACGCTTTCGATGGTGATGCCATAGGCGTCGCCGAACCAGATTTTCAGCCGGTCGTTGACATTCTTGATGCCGATGCCGGACTTTCCGTCGGGCTTCCGGCGGAAAATTTCCTCGATCTGCTCCGGCTCCATGCCCACGCCGTTGTCCTCCACCGTAAAGAGGACGTCCTCTCCCTCGGCGCGGACACGGATCTCAATATGTCCCTCGTCCACCAGACCGTTGACGCCGTGGTAGATGGCGTTTTCGATGATGGGCTGGAGGGTGATCTTGTTGCAGAGATACTCCGTGCAGTCTTCCTCCACGTCGAAGTGGTAGGAAAACTGCTCCTTGTAGCGCACGCTCTGGATTTGCAGATAGCTCTGGGCGTGCTGCACCTCGCTGCGAATGGGGATCAGCTCGTGGCCCTTGCTGATGCTGATGCGGAACAGCCGCGCCAGCGCGTTGACCATCACCACGGCTTCCGCGTTTTTTCCCCGCTCGCACATCCACGAAATGGAGTCCAGCGTATTGTAGAGGAAGTGGGGGTTGATCTGCGCCTGTAAGGCTTTCAGCTCCGTCTTGCGCAGGTTGACTTCCTCACTGCGCACCGTGGCCATGAGCTTCTGAATCTTTTTGACCATGTGGTCAAAGGACGCCGACAGGTTCTCCACCTCCCGGACGCCGGTGACGGGTTCGTAGGAAAAGCCCTCGCCGGACTTTTCAAAGCTCTGCATGGCGACGATCAGATCGTGAATGGGACTGGACAGCACCCGGGAAAGCATCAGGCTCAGCAGCACCGCCGCAGCCAGAATAAACAGTGCGCCGATGAAGGTAATGCGCATGATCTCCCGCAGGGCGTCGGTAATCAGCTCCTGAAACGAGCTGACGCCTACGACCCGCCAGATGCCGTTTTCCAGCGTCTGGACGGTGTAGATGGTGCTTCCCTCCACGTGTGTCCCGTCGGGGAGGGAGGCGGTCAACGCGGTATTCTCGCTTTTCAGATCGGAATAGATGAGCTGCTGCTGGGGATGGTAAACCAGATTCCCCTCCGTGTCCTCCAGGAAGCAGTAGCCCCGCTGGCCGATGCCCACGCCGCTGATATAGGTGGAAATATTGGAGCAGCTCACGTCCACGGCGATGTACCGCTCCCCCTCCCGGGTAAGGGACGGGCGGATGATGGTCACGACCCAGGGATAGTCCTCCACGAAAATCGACATCACGTGGGGCGCGGAAATGAAGCCGCCCTCGTAAAGCGCCCGCTTGTCCGGGTCAAAGGAGAGGTTTTGCAGGATATCCTCCCGCAGACGGCGGCCAAGGCTGTAGCAGTTGCGCATTTCCCCCTCCGCGTCGTAGGTGGTGACGGCCACCACGTCGGCGCGGATCTCCAGAAACGCCTCGAACCGGGCTTCCCGTTCCTCCGCGGGCAGCTCCAAGTAGCCGGTCAGCAGCGTCACCGCGTCGTTCATGTCCTCCAAATATTCGTTCATGGTGCTGCCGGCCTGGGCGATGGCCTGACGGCTGGTGGTCTCGGCGTTGCGCAGCAGCGTCCGGCGATAGGTCTGCATAAAGACCAGATTGGCGCACAGAAGCACGCTCACCGCAACCGCCGTGAGCGTGAGCACCATGATAAGATTCATGCTGAGACCCTTTTTCTTCATGCGTCGGCCTCTTTCTGTTCCTGACGCATCCGCGCCGGAGACTTGCCGTAATATTTTTTGAAGCAGTAGCCGAAATAGCTCTGGTCGGCGTAGCCGCAGCGCCGCGCCACCTCGGCAATACGGCTGTTGCCGCTCCACAGCAGCTTCAGCGCCACGTCCATCCGCTTCTGAATCAGCAGGTTCATGAAGGTGTCGCCGTAAAATTTCTTGATGTTCGCACCTAAGTAGTTCGCGCTGATGTGCAGCCGCTCGCTGACGGATTGCAGCGACAACTCCTCGTCCATGTATTCCTTCTCGATGATCTTCAGCGCCCGGGCGCAGAGCATGGCCATGTCGTCCCAGCCCCCGGCGGCGTACAGTCCGCCGCCTCTGCGGGCGATTTTCAGGGCTTCCATGGCTTCTAAGTAAGCGGTGTGTCCGTCGCCGAGAGAGGCGTACTCCTTGCTTAAGCCCGCCAGCACTTCCCCGCCCCATGCCCGGCGGGTAGCCTGCCGCAGCTCGTCCAATGACGCATACAGCCGCCCGAATCCGTTGCTGGAGGCCAGCAGAAGCACCGTCCGGTCGCCGCTGGAAAATCCGCAGCAGGAAAACGCCCGGGAGAAAATCCGCTCCGCCATGGGAAGCAGCTCCGGGTGCGCCCCGTCGGGCAGGCTGAACGCCGCCACCACGATATGCTCGTCCCCCCGGATTTCCATTCCGGCGCTTCGCAGGGATTCCGCCGCGGCGGACGGCTCCGGACGGGCGTACTCGTCCAAAAGCATCGTGGCCGTGACCATCCGCAGCGCTTCCGCGCCGCCCTGAGGCCGGGTCAGGCTAGCAAGGCGTTTTTCGATCTTGTCGTGAATCTTCCGCAGTTCTTCCGTCAGCTCCGCCATGCTGATGGGCTTGAGAAGGTAGGCCACGATCTCGTCCTCGATCCCGGCCTTGGCGTACTCAAAATCGTCGTAGCCGCTTAAGAAAGCCACTTGCAGCAGCGGCTGGACGGCCTTCGCCTGTCTGGTGAGAGCCGTCCCGGAAATAAACGGCATCCGGATATCCGTCAGCAGGAAATCCGGCTGAAGCGCTTCCACCAGCTGCAGCGCGTCCAGCCCGTTCCCGGCGCGTCCCACAAGGCGGAAGCCCAGGGACTCCCAGTCGATCAGCTGGCAGACGGCGCCCAGCAGCTCCGGCTCATCGTCCGCCACCAGAACAGTCAACACCTGATGCTTTTCCATGCTCAGCCCTCCATTCGCATTGTTGATTTGATTATAAAAGATTTCCCGAAAAAACACAAGCCCGGAATGTTACATTTTCACATTCCGGGCTTGCCCCTTGATTTGATTTTTGGTTATTTTACAAGTGCATCAATATTCGCTGTCGTGATCTTCTGCCACGGAATGGTCAGGGGTTCCTTATTGGTGAATATCCCCGCTTCCCATTTCTCGTAGTCCGCCCTGTTCATGAACCGCCGCTCTCCGTTTTCCGTTATCAGGTAGACATAGCCGTCATGCTCGGTGTCAATGTCATCCGGGTAGGGCGTTTCCGTATAGGAATCGTAGTCGGTGATATCCTTGCACCATGCGTCCACATAGAAGGCGTCTTTATAGCTATCCTCCGCTTCGTCATAATACGCAATGGCGTAAGGCCAGAGGACATCCCCCGCATACCCCTGATTGTGGGACGCCTCCACCTTGAGCATACCGGGATAATGGGTCACTCCCACATAACTGTGGGACTCAATCCGCACGCCGTCGGTTTGGGGGTCATAGCCATAGATGATCTCACACATTCCCGCCATGTAGGTGTTGGATACGGAAACCAGCAGTTCTTCCTCCCCGTCTCCGTCCACATCCGTAACGGCAAATTGTTCGTCTTCAATCGTACCCGGTTCCCACACTTCAATATTCCCCGAGTCGGGCAGTTCCGGCCAGCGCAGATCGTCATGGACAGTCCGGAGCGCCCGCTGGAACGCGCTGCGGGCAGCGTCGTTCCGGTCGGGGGCGGTGGTTTCCGGCTGGGTGGGCTCTGCCGTTGTCTCCACGGGGATACGTTTCGACGGAGCGAAGTACTGTGCCATGGTGGGCTTCGGTGCGGTTGTCCTGCTGCAAGCGGAAAGAAGCAGCAGCATCACCGCCAGCATGAGACATAGTTCCTTTTTCATCGGTCTTCCCTTTCTTTAGTTCAGCACAATGGGCGCTTCCTCCACGACCTCTTCCGTCAGGCAGTCGTGCTCCCGCATCCACTCCAGCGTATGCGCGGAGTCGGCAAAGACGGACAGGTACGCGCCGGTGGCATACACATCGTTCTCCCCCCAGAGGGATATTGTCAGGGACTTTGTCTTGTAATATTCCTCGTTGTACTTGTCGTAGTCCCAGAAATATCCCAGATGGTAAGCACTTCTCTGGGTCATGGTGCGCTCATCGCAGCCGGCCTTGACGGCGGCCAGCAGAGACTCCACCAGCTCCGGCGTGATCTGGTGAGTCATGTCTCCGATGTTCATGGAGGTGATATCCTCCGGGTTAAAGTCATCCTGATAGCCGTACCGTGCCTGCTTCCATACCTGTTCCCAGCGGCTTGCGTACTCTTTTACGATCTTGCCCTCGTCCAGATTTGCCCAGATGTTGTAGTTACGGGTCATGGTGCATCCGTTTTTCAGCTTATAATAAATGGTGATGTCATCTGTGGTCAGCATCGGCCCGTCGGCGTTGTAGCCGCCCTCACCGTAGACGAAGCCGCCCTCCGGCATGACCGGGTGCTTTTCCTTTTCCTCCCGGTGCAGGATGTAGGCCAGAGGATAGTCGCCGTAGCTCTCGATGCGGTCTTCCAGCGCCATGGCGTGGAGGGTGGTGATCTGCCGGATGTCTTCCTCGTCGGTCAGCTCCAGCCCGTCAAAATTCAGAGTCACGGAGCTGACGTCCTCCACGTCCGGAATGCGATCCTCAATGCCCAGCACGTCAAAGCGGGTAGCGACCAGGCTCACGGCGACCATGGCGGTCAGAATCCCCAGGCCGACCCAGCTGCGCAGCTGGAACACCCGTGTGGTGCGCTTCAGAAGCATTTTTGCGCCGAACCAACCGGCGGCGCCGCCGCAGAACAGGAGCAGATACATCATGGACATGCCGGCGCCAATTTTGGATGCAAAGAAGGATTCCACGCCCATAACGACCAGCGTACCGGCCACCACGGCGCAGATCAGCTGAAACAGCGGCTGCAAAACGGGGAAGGCAATGGCATCCCCGGCGCATTCCAGGTTCCGCTTCCGGTACAGGAGCAATCCCACGATGGCAAAGACGATGCCCACCGCCGCGTAGATCAGCAGGGACGTGAATTTCCCCTGATCGACGCTGAACGCCGCCACCATTTCACTTTCCCGGCCGTAGAACCGCAGCGACAGCTGGTGGAAATCCTCCACCGCCACATAAGCGCCGTTGGTCATATCCGCCACGGGCGTCAGCAGGCTGACCCACCTGTCCGGCGTGACCACGCCGAAGAGCATGGGCGTGTAAAGGGTATTGATAATATAGTAAAGGATAAACGCGCCGCCATTCAGCACCGCGTACACAACTGCCATGGCAAAGCGGTTACCGGTGCAGAACACGCTGAAGATCGCCACGCCGAAGAAGGTGATGAATTGCAGGTTGGTGCCGACGTACCATAAAAGGGCGATCTGCCACGCGTTTTCCACAATGGTGGCGTTCAGCAGCGGCACGGACAGCAGCGCCATCACCGCCGTGGGAATCATGGAGAACAGCAGTCCGGAGACCACGTTGGTCAGAAACAGCGTCTCCCGGCGCATGGGCATGGCGTGCAGAGCGTTGCACATCCGGGAATTGTACAGGTCGCCGAACAGCAGCATGGCGACGAGCGGCGCAAAAAGCAGGTTCACCAGCCCCATGAGCTGAAGGTTCCCGGCTATCCGGGAGGCGAACCAGAACGTCCGGCCCATTTCCTCATTGATCTGGTACAGCATCATCATTCCCAGAATCAGGCACAGGGTGTACACCGCCATCACCGGGGCGAACCGGGTCAGGTTCTTTTTGAACACGGTTTTATTAAAGAAGGATGTCTTTGATTTCATAGTCCACGCCTCCCAGCTCGTAAATGAAGATTTCCTCCAGGGACAAGGGCAGCACATCAAAATACGCGGGCTTGCACGCCGCGATTTTCGCGCCGACCTCCTCGGCCTCGCCCCGGACGATCAGGGTCTTTAAGCGTCCGGAAACGGTCGCGTTGAGAATGTCCAGCTCCTGAGGCGCGTCGCCCACCAGCTGCAATTTTACGGTGCTGCCCTGCATGTCCGCAAGGCTCTTTTCCAGCAGCATTTTGCCCCGGTTCATGATGCCCACGTAGTCGCACACGTCCTCCAGCTCCCGCAGGTTGTGAGACGAGATCAGCACCGTGGTGCCGTGCCCCGCCACATCGGAGAGAATCAGACCCATGACCTGCCGCCGCATCACCGGATTCAGGCCGTCCACCGGCTCGTCCAGGATCAGCGTCTTCGGGCGGGTGCAGACGGTCAGGTGGAACGCCGCCTGCTTCTGCATACCCTTGGAAAACCGGCGGATGGGCGTCCGCTTGGGAAGCTGGAACACATCGTACAGCTTGTCAAACAGGGCATCGTCAAAGGTAGGGTAAATGCCCCGGTAGAACTTTCGCATATCCTCCAGCGTCGCGGAGGGGTAGTAGAAAATCTCGTCGGGGATATAGCCGATGGCCGCCTTCACGGCGGGATTCTCGTAGATCGGCTGCTCATCCATGGTGACGCTGCCGCTGTCCGGGCGGTAGACGCCGGTGAGGTGCCGGATGGCAGTGGACTTGCCCGCGCCGTTGGGGCCGACAAGGCCGTAGACCCGCCCGCTCGGGACGGTCAGGGTCAGGTCGTCCAGCGCCTTAAAATTGCCGAAGGTCTTGGTCACATTCTTCATTTCAAGCATGTCTATGGTCTCCCTTCTCGATTCTGGCCACCAGCTCGCCGTGGCTCGCGCCCATGGTCAGCAGTGCCGCGGCGGCTTCGTCGAAGCTCAGCAGCAGCCGTTTCTTCTCCCGTTCTCTGATCTCTCCGTCGCCGCAGACGAAGCAGCCCTTTCCCGGCACCGTGGCGATCCACCCTTCCGCTTCCAGCCGCCGGTAAGCGCGCTGGATGGTATTGGGGTTAATGGCAAGCTGAGCGGCCAGATCCCGGACGCTGGGCAGCTTCTCCCCCGGCCGCAGCACGCCGCCGGTGATCTGCTCCCGGAATCCGTCCACGATCTGCGCATAGATCGGCCGGGAGTCCCGGTAATCCAAGTGTACCATGGTATTCCTCCTTAACTGTATTAGTTGTACTAGTACGGTTAGGATAACGCAGGATACAGGATTTGTCAATACGATGGAAGATTAAGAGTTTATTAAAATAATGAGCCGTTCAGGGACAGCAAAACCCCGGCAGGCCGTCTGGCCTGCCGGGGCGTGTACCTGAGGCGGAAATTTGTCAAGGATATTTTTGCTGACTGTCATGTATCTCCAGACATAGAAGCAGCACCTGCGGTTTCAAAAGAAGCACCTGTGCTCTGTCTGCCATTCGCGCTACATGGCAGAGCAAAGGCAAGTCCGGCGAGCATTTGACGACCATTCCGCCCTATGGGTATATGAAAAGCCCGGAGGACAAAAAGAAATGGATCGTCGATGAAGAAGCCGCAGCCGTCGTACAGAAGATCTTCTCCTTGTGCGCATCCGGCAAGGGACCCACGCAGATTGCTAAATGGCTCAAACAGCAGCAAATCTTGAACCCAACCGCCTATTGCCATGCGAAAGGTCTGCCGACCAGCAACAAGCCGACAGCAGACCCGCACAAATGGACGAATGATACTAAAGCCTAATTAAACGCTTTAATAATCCAATCGCGTCCGGTAATGCTGAAAATGGTATTATACTAATTCTTAATAAGCCTATTTAGGGTCTATCTGAAAACCGTCAACACGCCCAAACAGCGGGTCTTTTCCGTCTGCTGTGCACCATTTTCCCTTGCAATACACAAAGTATTCCTGCGGAAAAATGGCTTCATCAGACGAAAAATCCCTCGCTGTTGGTCATATTTCCGGTTTTCAGATAGACCCTAACTATCCGCAACGATGTGATATACTATATCTGGTAAGATGGTTAAAGTGGTTTACTAGATTTTAGTATCACTCCGACACGTATTGCGATTATTTGTTTTTTCTCTCTACCCCAACTATTGACATAGAACCTCTTTTTATGAACAGTTTTTCCGGGGTTTCCTGTCGGAAACCCCGGAAAAAATATCATCTGCTTCCCTTGTCGTAGGGGATGCCCTCGGCCTTGGGGGCGCGGGACTTCTTGGAGGTGAACGCCAGCACCACCAGAGAAATGATGTACGGGAGCATGTTGTACACCACGCTGGGGATGTTCATATTCAGCAGGAAGTCAAAGCCGGAATACACATTGCCCAGCGCCCGGCAGAAGCCGAACAGCAGCGCGGCCAGCGCGATTTTCAGGGGGTGCCACGCGCCGAAGATCATGACGGCCAGAGCCAGGAAGCCGAAGCCCGCCACGCCGTTTTCAAACTTCCACACGCTGACGCCCGCGGTGATGTACACGATGCCGCCGAGACCGCCCAGCAGTCCGGAGATCAGCACACCGGCATAGCGCATCCTGTAGACGTTGATACCCACGGAGTCCGCCGCCTGAGGATGCTCACCGCAGGCACGCAGCCGCAGACCGAAGCGGGTCTTGTACAGCGCCACATAGGCCGCGATCAGGCACAGCACCGCCACCAGCATGAACCAGTTCAGCTCGAACCCGCCCACATGAACCAGCAGCAGGTCTTTCGTGCGGGTGTAGGAGATGTCGGAGGACACGTCGTTGCCGCCGGAGGCCGCGGTGTTCATGGCCTTCACCGCCACGGTAGCCGCAGCAGTTGCCAGCATGTTCATGGCGGTGCCGGTGATGGTCTGGTCAGCCTTGAAGTTGATGGCCGCCACCGCAAGCAATAGCGAGAAAACAAGGCCGAACAGGGCGCTGACAATGACGGTGGTGATAACCATGACCGGCGCACCCACAGTGACCGGCATGAATTTCAGCACCAGAGCGCCGCCCAGAGCGCCGATGACCATGATGCCCTCCAGACCGATGTTGATAACGCCGCTGCGCTCGGCAAAGCAGCCGCCCAGAGCGACCAGCATCAGAACGGACGCGAAGATCAAAGTGTATTGGATCAGCAGTGTCATTTGTCCTCGCCCCCTTCCTGAATTTGTGCGGCTTTTGTGGCTTTCCGCTCATCGGCCTTCCGCAGCCGGGTCTGGATGAAATACTTGAAGAAGCCCACAAAGGCGCACAGATAAATGATCAGCGCGGAGATCAGGCTGGAGATCTGGGAGCAGTAGACCTGCAGATCCACGTTGCCGCCGCCTGTGGTGATGTACTGGATGAAGAACGCGGACAGGATCGAGCCAATGGGGCTGAGGCCGCCGAGGAACGCAACGGCGATGCCGTTGAAGCCCATGGCGGGGACGGAGGAAATGGTGGTCTCCCAGTCCTCGATGCCGGTGAGGTACAGCAGGCCCGCGCCGAAGCCCGCCAGAGCGCCCGCGATGACCATGGTGAGGATGATGTTCTGGTTTTCCTTCATGCCGCAGTATTTGGCGGCGTTGTAGTTGCTGCCGGTGGCCTTCAGCTCGTAGCCGAATTTGGTCTTATTCAGAACCACCCACACCAGCACCGCCGTCAGAACCGCAATGGGAATGGCGATGGTAACGCTTTTTTCGTTGTTGAAGAGCTTTTCCAGTCCCAGACTGGGGATGAGCGCGCCGGGGTTGGTGGACTGGAGGGTCTTGGTATAGGGGCTGGTGGGATTCTTCACCGTGCCCAGCACCAGATTGGTCAGATACAGGGTGATCCAGTTGAGCATGATACCGGAAATGACCACGTTGACGTTGAACAGCGTCCGCAGCGCACCCGCCAGCATACCCAGCAGCGCGCCCGCCAGCATACCCAGCAGGATGCAGACATACCACGGCATATTCCACGCCAGCGCGGCATACAGCGCGGCGCAGGCGCCGGCGCAGTACTGACCCGCCGCGCCGATATTGAACATACCCACCTTGTAGGCAAACAGAACGGACAGGGCGCACAGCAGCAGCGGCGCCGTGCGCACCAGCGCCTGGCCGAAATACTTGAGCTTCAGCGCACCGGGAAAGCGCAGGAAGCTCTTCATCACCGCGACGATCGCTTCAAACGCGCCGCTGGGTTCGATGATCAGCAGCACCACATATCCCACGATCAGACCGCCCAGAACGCACACCAAGGATGCGAGCAATGTCTGGAAGCCGTCCTTGCGGATCAGGGATTTATGTTCTTTTTTCACTGCTCCTTCGCCTCCTTCTTTGCACCGGCCATGTACAGACCCAATTCTTCCACGGTGGTCGTCTTGGGGTCAAGCTCGCCTACGATCTCGCCCTCGTACATGACGAGGATGCGGTCGGACACCGTCATGACCTCGTCCAGCTCCAGAGAGACCAGCAGCACTGCCTTGCCCGCGTCCCGCTGGGCGACGATCTGCTTGTGAATATACTCAATGGCGCCTACGTCCAGACCGCGGGTGGGCTGCACCGCAATAAGCAGCTGGGGGTTCTTGTCGATCTCCCGGGCGATGATCGCTTTCTGCTGGTTGCCGCCGGACATGGAACGGGCCACGGTGACGGGGCCCTGACCGGAACGGACGTCATACTGCTCGATCAGCCGCTCGGCATAGGCGCGGATGTTCTTCCGGCGGAGGAAGCCGAACTTGTCGGTGAACTCCGGCTCAAAATACCGCTGTAAGATCATGTTGTCTTCCAACGTGTAGTCCAGCACCAGACCGTGTTTGTGGCGATCCTCCGGAATGTGGCTCATGCCCAGAATGCTGCGGCGGCGGATGGGCGCGTGGGTGATGTCCACGCCGCACATGGTGATCGTGCCGCCGGACGCGGGTTCCAGACCGGATATGGCATATACCAGCTCGCTCTGGCCGTTGCCGTCAATGCCCGCGATGCAGACGATCTCGCCCGCGTGTACCTGAAAGCTGACGTTTTTGACTGCGTTGTTCTTATGGACTTTGGAGGGAACGGTGAGGTTCTTCACATCCAGAACCACCTCCGCTGGGTGCGCCTCGCCCTTGGTGACTGCGAATTCCACGTCACGGCCAACCATCATCCGGGACAGCTCTGCCTTGGTGGTATCCGCGATGTTCACGGTGCCCATGTACTTGCCCTTGCGCAGAACGGAGCAGCGGTCGGCAACCGCCATGATCTCGTTAAGCTTGTGGGAGATAAAGAGGATGGATTTCCCTTCCGCCGCGAGATTGCGCATGATCTGCAGCAGCTCCTGAATCTCCTGGGGGGTCAGCACGGCGGTGGGCTCGTCGAAAATCAGGATCTCGTTGTCCCGGTACAGCATTTTCAGAATTTCCGTGCGCTGCTGCATACCGACGGAGATGTCCTCGATCAGCGCGTCAGGATCGACCCGCAGGCCGTATTTTTCCGACAGCGCCATGACCTTTTCCCGGGCGCGGGCGCGCTGAAGAATGCCGTGCTTCGTATCCTCGTCACCGAGGATGATGTTGTCCAGCACGGAGAAGCACTCCACCAGCTTGAAGTGCTGGTGAACCATGCCGATGCCCAGAGCATTGGCGTCGTTGGGGTTGTTGATTTTGACCTCCACGCCGTCCTTTTTGATCACGCCCTCTTCGGCCTGATAAAGGCCGAACAGAACGCTCATCAGCGTGGATTTTCCGGCGCCGTTTTCCCCCAGCAGGGCGTGAATTTCGCCCTTTTTCAGCTGGAGCGTAACGTTGTCGTTTGCGATGATACCGGGGAAGCGCTTCGTAATGTTTACCATTTCGATTGCGTAAGGTACATCCTGCAATCCAATTACCTCCTTTTCGTTCCCGGCGGAGCAGCGGCACAATTCGCCCCTTTCCTTCCGCCGCCGTCCGGCAATCCATCATGGGAGGGCTGCCGCTGCCGGACGGTTCTAAACTCGTGTGTCATTTTTTATTATACACGACCTATCGTCAGATTTCAAATAAAATCCGTAGAAATTGGGAAATTTTTTGGTAAAAAAAGAGAACGGGCAGTTTGCCCGTTCTCTTGCAGGTTCAATGGGGATTACTTCAGGTTGCCCAGCCAGGAAACGTTGACGTTGGTCACGGCAGGCTCAGCGGAGGTATCGTTGGAGACGGTGATGGTGCCGTCGAACATACCCTTCACCAGAGCGGCGTAGTCGTCCTTGGAGAACTTGCCGTCGGCGAACTGAGTGGTCTCGGCCAGCTGCACGTAGTTGGCAGCGGGATCGTCGCCGGATACCAGACCCAGAGTCTCGATCTTGCCGGCATAGTCAGCCCACTTACCGCCCACGATGATGTCGGTCAGCGCATTGATCGTGGTGGGCCGCAGACCCTTCATGGCGGAGGTAACGGTCATGCCGTCGCCGTAGTCGCCATCGATAATGCCCTTCTGGTCAACGTCAACGCCGATGACCTTGCCGCCGACCTTCTTGGCAGCCTCAGCCGCGGAGGTGTAGATGCCGCCGCCGCAGGCGAAAACGACCTCGGTGCCGTCGGCATACCAGGTGTCCATAACGGCAGTGATGTCAGCGTCGCCGTAGAACTGGTTGCCGTAAGCGTACTTCATGTCAACGGTGATGCCCAGCTCCTTGGCAGCGGCGTCAACGCCCTGCACATAGCCATAGCCATAGCGGATAACGGCGGGAACGGCCATGCCGCCCAGGAAGCCCAGCTTGGTGTAGCCCAGCTTGACAGCAGCGTAACCGGCCATGTAACCGGCCAGCTCTTCCTGATAGATGGCGCAGTAGACATTGCTCATGTCCACATAGTCTTCCAGCTTCCAGTTGTCGGGGTTGTAGTCATAGCTCTCGCCCTTGTTGGCAACGGCGGTCTCCAGCAGGTCGCCCTTGGCAACGTCCAGCGCGATGAACTTCACGTCGGGATAGTTGGGAGCAACTTCCACGATGGTGCCGCCGAAGGCATAGCCGGGCATCACGATGACGTTGTAGCCCTCAGCGATGGCCAGCTCCACGGAAGCCACACGGCCGGCGGTATCGTTGCTGGTGGGCTTGTAGTACTTGGTTTCCACATTGTTGTCCTTGCCGAAGGCAACGACGGCTTCCCAGGTGGTCTGGTTGAAGGACTGGTCGGTGATATCACCGTAGTCGGTAACCATGGCGACCTTGTAGCTGCCAGTGGAAGCTGCGTCCTTCTTGCCGGAGCCGCAGGCGACCAGAGTCAGGGACAGCGCCAGAACCAGCAGCAGAGCCAGGATCTTTTTCATGATTGCATTCCTCCATAATTTTCTATTCTTGGTAGTGTTCGATACACCGATAGTATTGTCGCACATTTTGATTAAAAAATCAACCCATTTTCGATGGTTTCCCGGTTTTTTTCACGATGTCTCCGTCAGGTGTGCATATGTTCCTGCGCAGAGAAGCTGAAAGGCAGGATCTCGGCCAGGGTGTGGGCTTCGCAGCCCTCCGGCGTGATCATGTAAATGAGAAAATCGTCGCCGCAGAATTCCCGCATCACCTGACGGCACACGCCGCAGGGCGGGAACGCCCCGGTGATGACGCCGTCCTTTCCGCCGCACACGGCGATGGCGGCAAAGTCCCGGTGGCCGTCGTAGACCGCCTTGAAGAAGGCGGTGCGCTCGGCGCAGACCGTGGGGCTGTAGGACGCGTTTTCGATGTTGCAGCCCTGATACACCGTCCCGTCGGCGCACAGCAGCGCCGCGCCCACCTGATAGCCGGAGTAGGGGACGTAGGCATGGGTCATGGCCTCTCTGGCAAGCTCACACAGTTTTTCGGGTGTCATAGTTCGCCTCCTGATACTTACAGTATTTCTCCCGCGAAACTCGTGCCCGCGCCGTCCCAATGAACGCCCAGCAGGTCGGTGACGGTGGCGGCAATGTCCGCGAAGGTGGGCTTCGTGCCGAGATTGCCGGGTTTGACGCCCTTGCCCAGCACCAGCAGCGGCACATACTCACGGGTGTGGTCGGTGGTGGCGGTGTAGGATGGGTCGCAGCCGTGGTCGGCGGTGATCATCACCACGTCGTCCTCCCCCAGAGTGGGCAGGAACGTACCCAGCCAGCGGTCGAACTCCGTCAGGGCGGCAGCGTAGCCGTCGATGTCCCGGCGGTGGCCGTAGAGCATGTCAAAATCCACCAGATTCACGAAGCACAGCCCGTGAAAATCCCGGGCGGCATAGTCCGTGGTATGTGCCATGCCGTCGGCGTTGGACTTGTTGAACACGTACTCCGTGTCCCCCCGTCCGGCGAAAATGTCGTGGATCTTGCCCACGGCCAGGCAGTCCAGCCCCGCCGCCTTTACGGCGTCCAGCATGGTCTGCTTCGGCGGCTCCAGGGAAAAGTCGTGGCGGTTGGAGGTACGCTTGAAGCCGTGCTCCGCGTCGCCCACATAGGGGCGGGCGATCACCCGGCCGACGCCATACTTTCCCTGCAAAATCTTCCGCGCCTTGCGGCAGGCATCGTACAGCTCCTGCAAGGGAATCCATTCCTCGTGCGCCGCCACCTGGAACACGGAATCGGCGGAGGTGTAGACGATCCACTTGCCGGTTTTGCGCTGCTCCTCGCCGTAGTCCCGGATGACGTCGGTGCCGGAATAGGGCAGGTTGCACAGGACGCCCCGGCCGGTCTCCTTCTCGAAGGCGTCCAGAACCTCTTTGGGGAAGCCGTTGGGGAAGGTGGGCAGGGGCTGGGGGGAGATCACACCGGCGATTTCCCAATGGCCGATGGTGGTGTCCTTGCCCATGGAGCTTTCCGTCAGCCGGGCGAACGCGCCGGTGGGGGCGGCGGCCTTAGGCAGGCAGGTCACGCCGTCGATGTTGCCCAGTCCCGCGGCGGTCATGTTGGGAATGTCCAGCTTTGGGGAGGTGGCGCAGGCACGCAGGGTATTGACCCCCACGTCCCCGAAGGATTCCGCGTCGGGCATCGCGCCGATGCCGAAGGAATCCAGAACGATCAAAAATACTCGCTTCATACTATCACCTTATACGAGTTTTTTATAAAACGCTTAAAAGCGTTTTATTCGGCCGCAGGATTGCGGCCAGCGGCCACTGCCGCTAAAAAACGAAGTCAATACATTTCTTACCGCCGACCAGGCGGTCCGCCGTGAAACGGCTTTCATAAAATGATGAAATCATTTTATGAAGAAATAGTATTGGATTCCGGGGTTTATTTGTTCTCCATGGCCACGGCGGTGTCCAGCGCCACCTTCATCATGGTGGTGAAGGAATTCTGGCGCTGCTCGGAGGTGGTATCCTCGCCGGTGAGGATGTGGTCGGAAATGGTGCAGATGCACAGCGCCCGCTTGCCGTACCGGGCGGCGTTCATGTACAGGGCGGCGGCTTCCATTTCCAGCGCCATGACGCCCATCTTCTTCAGGCCGTACAGGCTGTCCAGTCCCTCGGGCACCAGCGCGTGGTCGCCGTAGAACACGTCGGAGGAATTCACGTTGCCCACGTGGTAGACGGCGCCGTTTTCCTCGGCGGCCTTCACGGCCTGCTTCAGCAGCTCCCAGGAAGCAATGGGGGCGAAGGTACCGGGGAGATGGAACTGGGCGGCAAAGTTGGAATCGGTGCAGGCGCCCTGGGCGATCACCAGATCATACAGGTGGATATTCTCCTGAATGGCGCCCGCGGAGCCGACGCGGATAATATTCTCCACGCCGTAGCCGTTGAACAGCTCATGGGAATAAATGCCGATGGCGGGCATACCCATGCCGGAGGCCATGACGGAGACCTTGACGCCCTTGTAGGTGCCGGTGTAGCCCTGCACGCCCCGGACGTTGTTGACGAGGACGGGGTTTTCCAGGAAATTCTCGGCGATGAATTTGCTGCGCAGAGGGTCGCCGGGCATCAGTACGGTCTTGCCGAAATCACCGGGCTTTGCGGAAATATGCGGGGTGGGGGTTGGGAACATAGCAATCATCCTTTCGTTTCTGTAATTTTATAATGCAGGGGGACGTGGGTTTAGGGCAGCACCGCACAATTCGGCAAGAAGTCTCAGGCAGGATTTTTGTCCCAATTCAAAGTTTGGAAAACGAAGGAATACTGTATGTATTTCTCGTTTTTCAAACTGAAGAAGTGGGGCAAAAAGGCGGCTGAGACTCGCAGACGCAATTGTGCGGTGTTGCCTTAGTAGCCGCTGCCCTCCAATCCCTTTGCGATCTTGACAATGCGGGAGGTTCCCAGACGGGACGCGCCCAGCATAATGAACTTCTCCGCGTCGGCAAGGCTGGAAATGCCGCCGGCAGCCTTGATCTTCACATGGGGCGCGACATGGGCGGCGAACAGCTCCACATCGTGGAAGGTCGCGCCGGCCTTGGAGAAGCCCGTGGAAGTCTTGATGTAGTCCGCGCCGGAGTCGGAGACGCACTTGCACAGGGCGATCTTTTCCTCGTCGGTGAGCAGGCAGGTTTCGATGATGACCTTTAAGAGCTTCCCATTGCAGGCGGCCTTCACGGCGGCAATTTCCTCCGTGATCTTCTCCCACAGGCCGTCCTTCGCCCAGCCGATGTTGATGACCATGTCCACCTCGTCCGCGCCGTTCGCCACGGCGTCGGAGGCCATGAAGCACTTGGCGGCGGTGGTGTCGTAGCCGTTGGGGAAGCCGATGACGGTGCAGATGGGCAGCTTGTCCCCAACGTACTCCTTCGCCTGCTTCACGTAGGACGTGGGGATGCAGACGGAGGCGGTGTGATACTTCATACCGTCGTCGCAGACGCCTTTGATCTCCGCCCAGGTGGCGGTCTGGGTCAGCAGGGTGTGGTCGCACTTGGCGAGAATGTCTTTCAGTTCCATGATGATTCTCCTTTTGTATATGATTCAGTTGTGTCCGTGGAGGCGGATGACTCGGTGCTCCCGGATGCCCCGGATGTAGCACTTGTGACACATGGCAATATAGCTGTCGTTGCCGCCCAGCACCACCTGCGCGCCCTGGGTGATGATGTGGCCGTCGCCGTCGATACGGGCGTTCACCGTAGCCTTCGCGCCGCAGTCGCAGATGGTCTTGATCTCCTGAATGGTGTCCGCCACCTCCATCAGGCGGCGGCTGCCGGGAAACAGGCGGGTCTGGAAGTCCGTGCGCAGGCCGAAGCACATCACCGGAATGTTGTAGTCATTGACAAGTGCGCGGAGCTGGTCGATCTGGCTTTCCGTCAGGAACTGGCATTCATCCACGATAATGACGTCGCACTTGCCCTCCTGCGTGTCCTGAAACAGCAGGTAAATGTCCGTGCCGGGGGCGATGACGTCCGCCGGGGATTCCAGACCGATGCGGCTGCGCAGAATCTTCGCGCCGTCCCGGGTGTCAGTGCCGGGCTTGATGAGCCAGACGTTTAAGTCGTTTTCCTCGTAGTTGTATTTGGTGATCAGCGCCTGAGCCGTCTTGCTGGAACCCATGGCGCCGTACTTGAAATAAAGCTTTGCCATTGTGTCTACCTCCGTTCGTCCTCCTATTATAACGAAAAAGAAGGCCGGATGCAACCCCTTTTCTGGGCGAAGTACACAATATATGCTTGCATTCCCGCCTGCCGGATGCTATACTGAACAAAAGAAGAAAAATTTTTCGGCAAATTTTCCATTTTCTGAAACCTTCGCCGCAGTTTGTCGAGTATATGGACAGAAGCACATAACAACAAGGAGGTAACTCAAATGAAAAAGATGACCGCAATTCTCGTAACCCTGTGTATGCTTGCCGCTCTGCTGGCCGGATGCGGCGGCGCAAGCAAATCCACCCAGGCCTTCGACGCAGCCGCCCCCGCCGCAGCTGCCCCCGCCGAGGCGGCGAATGGCGCTTACTATGATATGGAGAGCGCCAAATCGGAAGACGGCGGACTGACGGGCGACACCGATTCCACCGTGCTGCCGGAAGGCCGCAAATGGATCATCACCGTGAATATGTCCGCCGAGACCGAAGATCTGGACGCTCTGATGGAAGCCCTGAACGGAAAGATCTCCGGTCTGGGCGGCTACGTGGAGGATCAGGACAGCTATAACGGCAGCATGTATTCCTCCCGCCGCTACCGCAGCGCCAGTCTCACCGTCCGCATCCCTGCGGAGCGTGTGGACGAATTCACCGAGGAAATGTCCGGCATTGCCAACGTGGTATCCACCAACCTGAGCCGGGAGGACATCACCCTGAGCTACGTCGCGACCGAAAGCCGCGTTAAGGCGCTGCAAACCGAGGAAGCCCGGCTTCTGGAGCTGATGGAGCGGGCCGAGACCATGGCAGACCTTCTGGAGATCGAGAGCCGCCTGACGGACGTGCGCTACGAGCTGGAAAATCGTGCTTCCCAGCTGCGGCTGTACGACAATCAGGTGGATTACGCCACCATCTACTTATCCATCGACGAGGTGCAGGAGTACACCCCCGTTGAAGAACCCACCGTGTGGGAGCGGATCAGCGGCGGCTTCGTGAGCAGCATCAAGGGCGTCGGCAACGGGCTGCTTGACCTGCTGGTGTGGGTGCTGGCAAAGTCCCCCTATCTTGTCATTCTGGGCGGCGTCACCGTTGGCGTGGTGGTTCTCGTCAAGAAGCGCAAAGCCCGCAGGGCGGAAAAGAAGGCCGCCAAGCAGAATCCCACTGAAGAAAGCAAATAAGTACGTGTCCCGCCGGGCGCACCGAAAGGTGCGCCCGGTATTTATTTTGGAATTGTAATGGTCAGCACGATCTGGCTGTCCGTCTCCCGGCGTTCCGATACGGCGGGAATGCCGGACAGCTGGATTTTTTGCAGGGACTGGGTCAGGTTGTTGAGGAACGCGCCCACGTTGGCTCTTGACGGCCTGTCCGCCCGGGCAGACAGGAGCGTTTCCACATACTTTTCCGTCCGCGCCACGCTCATGCCCTGCCGGACGATCTCCTTCACCGCCGCGAGCTTGCTTTCCTCCGTAGGCAGCTTCAGAAGCGCCCGGGCATGGCGCTCCGTCAGTCCCGCCTCCCGCAGGGCAAGCAGCACCGGCTCGCTGTGCTTCAGCAGCCGCAGTTTGTTGGCCACCGCGCTCTGGCTTTTGCCCAGAAGCCGCGCCGCTTGCTCCTGACTCATGTTCCAGTCCTCCAGCAACCGGGAAATGCCCATGGCTTCCTCGATGAAATCCAAGTCCTGCCGCTGCAAATTTTCCACCATGGCCGCCATGCCGGATTCCCGGTCGTCCATGCTCATGATGATGCAGGGGATGTCCGTGATCCCCGCCAGCTCCGCCGCCCGGAGCCGGCGCTCCCCCGCGATCAGCTCATAGCCGTTTCCGCTGCGGCGGACGGACAGCGGCTGCAAGATTCCGTGCTGCCGGATGGAATCGGACAGCTCGTCCAGCGCCTCCGGGCGGAAAATTTTCCGTGGCTGCGCCGGATTGGGGCGGATGGAACGAGCCGGGAGAAAAACCACCCGTCCGGTCTCCATGTAGGTTTTCAGCTTCTGACATTGCATTGCCCGTCCTCCCTTGTTGATATGGAACCATTTTACGTTCCTCAGAAACGGGAATACCAGCGAAAACGGCGCAATGTTCCGGGGAAATGCACGACATTTTCTTCTCTCTTTTACCGTTCTTTCCCAGTTCATAAAATATTTACGGAATATTGCATTTTCCCTCTTGCTTTTTTTGCCAAGCTGCGCTATTATATTAGCACTCAGAACAAGTGAGTGCTAAACCGCGTAGATACAGGCGGGCAGGGTTCGCCCGATACCCGTCGTCTAAATGCTTATATGTATGGAGGAATTCAAAATGAAACTCAAGCCCATGGCAGATAACGTTCTGCTGAAAGCCCACGAGGCGCCCGAGACCACCGTCTCCGGCATTGTTCTGGCTACCACCAACAAGGAAAAGCCCATGATCTATGAAGTCGTTTCCGTCGGCCCCGGCACCAAGGACGTCACCATGACCGTCAAGGCCGGTGAGAAGGTCGTCGTCGGTAAGTTCACCGGCACCGATGTGACCATCGACAAGGAAGATTACAAGTTTGTCAAGCAGGACGACATTCTGGCCGTCGTCACTGACTAAGGAGGAAGATTATCATGTCCAAGATGATTGTTTACGGCGAAGAAGCCCGCAAGAAGCTGCAGTCCGGCATTGACCAGCTGGCCAATACCGTTAAAGTTACTCTGGGACCCAAGGGCCGCAACGTGGTTCTGGGCAAGAAGTACGGCGCGCCCCTCATCACCAACGACGGCGTGACCATCGCCAAGGAAGTGGAGCTGGAGGACGCCTTTGAGAACATGGGCGCACAGCTCATCCGGGAAGTCGCCACCAAGACCAACGACGTGGCCGGTGACGGCACCACCACCGCCACCCTGCTGGCACAGGCCATCACCCGTGAGGGCCTGAAGAATCTGTCCGCCGGCGCGAACCCCATGGTCATGCGCAAGGGCATCGACAAGGCCGTCGCCGCTGCCGTTGAGGCCATCAAATCTAACTCCGTTCCCGTGTCCGACTCCGCCGCCATCGCCCGTGTTGGCACCGTGTCCTCCGGCGACGAGACCATCGGCAAGCTGATCGCCGAGGCCATGGAAAAGGTCGGCAAGGAAGGCGTCATCACCATCGAGGAGAGCAAGACCGCCGAGACCGGTCTGGACGTGGTCGAGGGTATGCAGTTCGACCGTGGCTATATCTCCCCCTACATGGTCACCGACACCGACAAGATGGAAGCCGTTCTGGACGATGCTTACGTCCTGATCACCGATAAGAAGATTTCCTCCATTCAGGAGATTCTGCCCATTCTGGAGCCCATCGTCAAGTCCGGCCGCAAGCTGATGATCATTGCTGAGGACGTGGAGGGCGACGCTCTGGCAACGCTGCTGCTGAACCGTCTGCAGGGCCGCTTCAATGTGGTCTGCGTGAAGGCTCCCGGCTTCGGCGACCGCCGCAAGGAAATGCTGCAGGATATCGCCGTCCTGACCGGCGGCACCGTCATTTCCAGCCAGCTGAACATGGAGTTGCCTGACGCCAAGATGGAAGATCTGGGTCACTGCCGTCAGATCGTTGTCACCAAGGACACCACCACCATCGTCGATGGCGACGGCGCTCCCGAGGCCATCCAGGATCGTGCCCACATGATCCGCTCCGCCATTGCCACCACCACCTCCGACTACGACCGCGAGAAGCTCCAGGAGCGTCTGGCGAAGCTGTCCGGCGGCGTGGCCGTCATTAAGGTCGGCGCTCAGACCGAGGTCGCCATGAAGGAGCAGAAGCTGCGGGTCGAGGACGCTCTGAACGCTGCCCGCGCCGCTGTGGAAGAGGGCATCGTGGCCGGCGGCGGTACCGCGCAGGTCAACGCCATCCCCGCTGTGGAGAAGCTGATTTCCACCCTGCACGGCGACGAGAAGACCGGCGCACGGATTATTGCCGCCGCTCTTCAGGCGCCTATCCGTCAGATCGCCGAGAACGCCGGTGTGGACGGCAGCGTCGTCTACGAGAAGATCCGCACCTCCGGAAAGGTCGGCTACGGCTACAACGCCTACACCGAGGAGTACGTGGACATGATCCCCGCAGGCATCGTCGATCCCACCAAGGTGACCCGTTCCGCTCTGGAGAACGCCGCTTCCATCGCGGGCTGCGTGCTGACCACCGAATCTCTGGTCGTGGATAAGCCCGATCCCGCCGCCGACGCCGCAGCAGCCGCTGCCGCAGGTCAGGCCGGTGGAATGTACTAAGCACTTCCCATAAAACGAATCAGTCCGGCGGCTCCAAAAGGAGCCGCCGGACTTTTCTGTTCAGGCGTGATTACGTAACGCAAAAAACACCCCACAGAATGGGCGGAGCGCATCAGACGGTTGACAACCCCCTTGCCTCTCCCCTTGGGAGAGGTGGCTGAGCGAAGCGAAGACGGAGAGGGGAAATTAGGGTGCAAGGCCCTCTCAGTCACCTTCGGTGACAGCTCTCCCAGAGGGAGAGCCAAGGGAATGTACCCCACTACATACGAAAAATGGAGCGTATCGGTATCGATACGCTCCATTCACTATTTTACGACCACCCAGCAGACCGTTGGGTGATTTTTTACTGCTTTGGATTATTTCTTCAGGTATGCGTCAATGGCAGCCGCGCCCTTCTTGCCTGCGCCCATGGCGAGGATGACGGTGGCAGCGCCGGTGACGGCATCGCCGCCGGCGAAGACGCCGGTACGGGTGGTCATCTCATTCTCGTCCACGATCAGGCCGCCCTTGCGGTTGGTGTCCAGACCGGGGGTGGTGGAGCGGATCAGGGGGTTGGGGCTGGTGCCGAGGGCCATAATAACGGTGTCCACGTCCAGCACAAATTCGCTGCCCTCAATGGCGATGGGACGACGGCGTCCGGAGGCGTCCGGCTCGCCCAGCTCCATGCGCACGCACTTGATGCCGTTCACGCGGCCATCTTCGCCGCCCAGAATCTCCACGGGGTTGCACAGGGTCTTGAACTCGATGCCCTCTTCCTTGGCGTGGTGCTGCTCTTCCAGACGGGCGGGCATTTCGGCCTCACCACGGCGGTAGACGATGTACACGCGCTCCGCGCCCAGACGCATGGCGCAGCGGGCGGCGTCCATGGCCACGTTGCCGCCGCCGACCACCGCCACAGCCTTGGACTTGATGACGGGGGTATCGGCTTCCTCGGTGTAAGCCTTCATCAGGTTGGTACGGGTCAGATATTCGTTGGCGGACAGAACGCCCTTCAAGGACTCGCCGGGGATGTTCATGAACATGGGCAGACCCGCGCCGGAACCGACGAACACAGCCTTGTAGCCCATCTCGAACAGCTCGTCAATGGTCAGGACCCGGCCGATGACCATGTTGGTCATGACCTCGACGCCCTGGGCTTCCAGCTTCCTGACCTCGTTGGCCACGATGGCCTTGGGCAGACGGAACTCGGGGATGCCGTAAACCAGCACGCCGCCGGCGGTGTGCAGCGCTTCAAAAATGGAGACCTGATAGCCCTTCTTGGCAAGGTCGCTGGCACAGGTCAGACCGGCAGGGCCGGAACCCACCACGGCCACCTTGATGCCGTTGGAGACGGCCTTCTCGGGCATGGCGTTGACGTTCTCCCGGTACCAGTCGGCAACGAACCGCTCCAGACGGCCGATGGCGACGCTCTCGCCCTTGATGCCCCGGACGCACTTGCTCTCACACTGGCTCTCCTGCGGGCAGACACGGCCGGACAGGGCAGGCAGGGCGTTGGTGGATGTAATGATCTCGTAAGCGGCCTTGAAATCGCCCTCATGCACCTTGGCGATGAACTCGGGAATGCGGACGTTGACGGGGCAGCCCTCCACGCACTTGGGCTTCTTGCAGTTCAGGCAGCGGCCTGCTTCTTCCATCGCCATTTCGGCGGTATAGCCCAGCGCAACCTCCTTGAAGTTGTGGGCGCGAACCTGAGGTTCCTGCTCAGGCATGGGAGTCTTGGTAAGGGTCATGTTAGCCATTTTGCATTACCTCCTTATTTGATCAGGGCCTTGCCCATGGACTCAATGCGGCAGACGTGGTTCTCTTTGACCTCGGCCTCCCGGTCGCGGTAGGTGCCGTTGCGGCTGGTCAGCTCGGCAAAGTCTACCAGATGGCCGTCGAATTCGGGGCCGTCCACGCAGGCGAACTTGGTCTCGCCGCCGACAGTGACGCGGCAGCCGCCGCACATGCCGGTGCCGTCCACCATGATGGGGTTCAGGGAAACCATAGTATGGACGCCGAAGGGCTGGGTGGTTCTGCATACGAACTTCATCATGGGCACGGGGCCGATGGCCAGCACCTCGTCGAAGGTCTCACCGGCCTCCAGCAGCTCCTGCAGGGGCTGGGTGACCAGGCCGTGACGGCCGTAAGTACCGTCGTCGGTCATGAGGATCAGCCGGTCGGCTGCTGCCTTGAACTCGTCCTCCAGAATGACGATGTCCTTGCTGCGGAAACCGACGATAACGGTCACTTCCGCACCGGCTTCCTTGAACGCCTTGGCAGAGGGCAGGGCAATGGCGCAGCCCACGCCGCCGCCGACCACGCAGACCTTCTTCTTGCCCTCCACAGGGGTGGGCTTGCCCAAGGGGCCTACAAAGTCATGGATGTAGTCGCCTTCCTTCAGCGCACCCAAGGCGTTGGTGGAGAAGCCGACCTTCTGGAAGATAATGGTAACGGTACCTTTTTCCCGGTCATAACCGGCGATGGTCAGGGGAACACGCTCTCCCATCTCGTCGATGCGGAAAATGATGAACTGACCGGCCTTTGCCTTACGTGCGACAAAGGGCGCTTCGATCTCCATCAGGGTGACGGAAGCGTTCAGCTCCTGCTTGCGAACGATTTTATACATGTTCTAATCCGTCCTTTTCAGATTTTTCAGGGGATAGAGTCACACACACCTATCGGATTCATTATAAAGCGTTCGGGGTATTTTGTCAAATGAGAATGTTCCTTTTTTGTGGAAAATGCTTACAAAACCCGAAACATGTCCCTTAGCCCGCCAGCGCAAAGTACACCAGCACCACCACGCCCAGGATGATGCGGTAAACGCCGAAGGCGGAGAAGGAGTGCCTCCGCACATATTCCATCAGTCCTCGGATGACCAGCAGGCTCACCACAAACGACACCACGCACCCCACGATCAGCACGCCGATCTCGGTGCCGGTGGCGGCGACACCGCTGAGCAGGAACTTCAGCCCCTTGATGGCGGACGCCCCCAGCATGGTGGGGATGGCCATGAAGAAGGAGAATTCCGCGCCGGCGCTACGTCCCACGCCGATGAGGATCGCGCCCAGAATGGTGGAGCCGGAACGGGAGGTGCCGGGGATCAGGCTCAGGCACTGGAAGCAGCCGATGAGCAGGGCGGTCTTATAGTCGATGGCGTACACGTCCTCCACCGTCTTTCCCCCCACCCGGCGGGCGTTGCGCCGCTCCACCAGAATGAAGGCCACGCCGTAGACGATCAGCGCGATGGAGACCACGGTGGCGTTATGGAAGTGGGCTTCCATCCAGTCGTCAAACAGCACGCCCACGATGCCCGAGGGGATGATGGCGGCGATGACCTTGAACCACAGCTGCCATGTCTGCTTTTTCTCCCCCTCCGTCTTCCGGGGAGAGAACGGGTTGAGCTTATGGAAGAACAGGACGATCACGGCCAGAATCGCGCCCAGCTGGATGACCACATCGAACATGCTCCGGAATGCGTCGGAAACGTTCAGGGTGATGAATTCGTTCAGTAAAATCAGATGTCCCGTGGAGGAAATTGGCAGCCACTCCGTGACACCCTCCACAATGCCGAAAAGCACGGCTTTTAACAGTTCCATCAAATCAGTCTCCTTCTTTCAGCTTGGGGGAAACGTTGGCAGTCCCCCGGTTTTCCGCCCCTATCATACCCGCAAAGCGCCGGATTTTCAAGTGCAACTTGTCCGTTCATAAATTGGGGTGGAAGTCTTTACAATTTGTTCACTAGAAAACGGAAATTCTCGCTATAATAGTGGGAAAGGGAAATTATAGAGAAATTGGATTGGGAGGAAGATAATCATGGCTGTTTCCGTTTTGATCGTAGAGGATGACCGCAATATTGCGGAGCTGCTGCAAATGTATCTGGAGAAGGAGGGCTACGCCGTCACAGTGGCGGCGGACGGCGGGCAGGGTCTTGCCAAATTCCGGGCCATCAAGCCCGATCTGGTGCTGCTGGACGTGATGATGCCCGTGATGGACGGCTGGTCGGTGTGCAAGGCCATCCGCGCCGAGGCACAGACCCCCATCATCATGCTCACCGCCAAGGGCGACACCGATTCCAAGGTCATGGGCCTGAAAACCGGCGCTGACGACTATATCACCAAGCCTTTTGAAATGAAGGAAGTGCTTGCCCGCATCGAGGCAGTGCTGCGGCGCACCTCCGGCGTGGCCGCGGAGAAGAAGGCGCGTCGACTTGTGTTCGATAAGCTTATCATCGACATGGACGCTTTCGAGCTGACCGTAGACGGCAAGAAGGTGGATACGCCCCCCAAGGAGATGGAGCTGCTTTATTACCTCGCTTCCTCTCCCAACCGGGTCTACACCCGCAACCAGCTGCTGGACGAGGTATGGGGCTTCGACTACTTCGGCGACTCCCGCACCGTGGACGTTCACGTAAAGCGGCTGCGTGAGAAGCTGGAGGGCGTCAGCGACCAGTGGAGCCTGAAAACCGTCTGGGGTGTCGGGTACAAATTCGAGGTGCTGTAAGCATGAAAAGTAGCTTCGGCCGCAGCTTTTTCACCGCCGCGGCGATCCTGCTGGTGGCCATGACCATTCTGGGTGCGTCCTTTCAGATAAAGGTCAACCAGTTCCTCACGGACACCACCGTCTCCGGATTACAGCAGAACGCGGACACCATCGCGGAACTGGCCGCCGCCTATTTTAACAACGGCGGAATGTACAACCGGTCGTTTCAGCTGAACCTGACCGTGGCCTCTCAGGTATCCGGCGCCGACGCCGTGGTCTGCGACAGCGAGGGGAACGTGGTGCTCTGCTCCGACGCTCCCTCCGGCTGTGAGCATCAGGGCTTGCAGCTGAATCAGGCGTATCTGCAAAAGGTCATTCGCAGCGGCGGCGACACCGCCACCGGGGTCATCAACGGCCTGTACTCCGACCGCCGCTACATGGTCTCCCGCCCCATTCTCGTGGACGGGAACGCGGGGGGCATCGTGCTGGTCTCCACACCAGCCAATGACATCACCCAGATCATGAATAAGATCTCCAACATCTTCCTCACCGCGGCGCTGTTCGTGGTGCTGATCTCCGTGCTGGCGGTCACTGCCTTTGCCCGACGGGAGAGCCGCCCGCTGAAAGAGCTGGCGAAAACCGCCAACGCCTTCGGCCACGGCGATCTGGAAGCCCGGGTACGGCTGGACGACGATTACTCCGAGGAAATGGAGGAAGTGGCCGTCGCCTTCAATAACATGGCAGCCTCCCTGCAAAAGAGCGAGTACCGACGTCAGGAATTCGTCGCCAACGTCTCCCACGAGCTGAAGACCCCCATGACCACCATTTCCGGCTACGTGGACGGCATTCTGGACGGCACCATCCCGGAAGACAAGCGGGAGCATTACCTGCACATCGTCTCCGACGAGACGAAGCGCTTAAGCCGTCTCGTGCGCAGTATGCTGGACATCTCCCAGCTGCAAAAAGAGGGCGGCATCCCCGAGGAAAAGAAGATGCACTTCGACCTTGAGGAATGCGCCGGGCAGGTGCTCATCACCTTCGAGAAGAAGATCAACGACAAGCACCTGAACGTCAACGTGGATATGCCGGAGCACCCGGTGTACACCATGGCGAACCCGGACTACATCACGCAGGTCATTTACAATCTCATCGACAACGCCGTGAAGTTCTGCCCCGACGGGGGCAATCTGGGGCTGCGCATCAAAGAGGGCGGCAGCAAGGCTTACGTCTCCGTCTCCAACGACGGCGAGACCATCCCGCCGGACGAGCTGCCGTTGGTATTCGACCGGTTCCACAAGCTGGACAAATCCCGCTCCCAGAACCGGGACGGCTGGGGATTGGGTCTGTACATTGTGAAGACGATCGTATGCAGCCACGGCGAGGATATTTCCGTCAGCTCCAAGGACGGGAAAACCGAATTTACCTTCACCATGCCGCTGGTGAATTAAGGAAACTCTGAATAAATCGGCAAGAGCTTCCTAAGGACCCTTTTTCGAGGTAACGATATGGACGAACGTAAGAATAATAACCATCCATGGGACGACAGCGTGTACGGCACAGGCCGTACCGAGCCGCCGAAAAGCCATGGCGGCACCGTGGCGCTGCTGCTGATCCTGATCATCTTTCTGTGCGGCATCATCACGGTTCTGGGCGTTCTAAACGTGCGGCTGTTCCAGAAACTGAACACCCGGCGGGAAAGCGAGCAGTCCATTTCCTTCGCCACCGGCGCGGCGGCACTGCCTACGGAAGCCGCCACATTTCCCACGGAATCCGTTGACGCCCCCCTCGGGGAGGACAGCCCCACCATCGACTTGCAGAAATGCCCCCAGGGCGTGGATAACGTTCCTGCCGAGGGCGCGCTGTCCCTCCAGGAGATCTACAGCCGGAACATCGACTCCGTGGTATCCGTCACCAGCACCGGTCAGGGCACAACCGCCACCGGCACCGGCGTGATCCTGACGGAGGACGGGTACATCGTGACCAACTGCCATGTGGTAGAAAACGGTATCTCCATCACGGCGCAGCTGACGGACGGCCGGACGCTGCCCGCCATGCTGGTGGGCGCTGATTCCGTGTCCGACCTTGCGGTGCTGCACATAGACACGACGGGTCTGACCCCGGCGCAGTTCGGGGATTCCGATTCCCTCCGGGTGGGCGACACCGTGGTCGCCATCGGCGACCCGCTGGGCGTCAAATTCCGGGGCACTTACACCGACGGCATCATCTCCGGCATCGGGCGGGACACGGATATGGACGGGCGCACCATGACCCTGATCCAGACCAATGCCGCCCTGAATTCCGGCAACTCCGGCGGCCCGCTCATCAACTGCTACGGTCAGGTCATCGGCATCAACACCATGAAGATCGGCGCGTTCACCGACTCCGCCGGTGTGGAGGGTCTGGGCTTCGCCATTCCCAGCTCCACCGTGAAGGAGGTGGCAGAGCAGCTGATCTCTCAGGGCTACGTCTCCGGCCGGCCCACGCTGGGTCTGGAGGGGGAGTCCCTGTCCTCTTTCGACCAGTATTACTACCGGCTCCCCGCCGGGCTGTATATCACCAACGTTGACCGCAGCAGCGACGCCGCCGCCAAGGGCATTGAAGAAGGCGACATTCTCCTCAGCGTCAACGGAACCAATGTGACCACCATGGACGCCCTGAACGGCGCGGTCTACAATCTGGACGTGGGCGACACGGTGGAGGTCGTGATCTACCGCAGCGGTAAGCAATACCGCGTCTCCCTCACCGTCACAGAGGACAAAGGATAGCAACTTTAGGGAAACTCTGGCGAGATCATCTGCGGCTGTGAGCGGATCTTTTCCGTCCACTCTTCGGTATCGAAAGCGGGAAATACACAAAGTATTTCTCCGTCTTCGATAGCTCGATTGGCCGAAAAATCCCCCGCTCACAGCTCTTGCCGATCTCGTCAGAGCTTCCCTACTGTCGGCTTCCTCATGGGAACGCCGGCAGACTTCATTTGGAGGAACAATTATGGAACCTATTTTTCAGCAGGATTTTCCCGTTCAGGAGCTGTGCGTTGACCGCTATGGCCGCCTGAAGCCATCCACCCTTTTATATTTCGCGCAGGAGATCGCGGGGCGGCACTGCGACGAGCTTGCGGACACGCTGGAAAGCCACCGGCTGTTCTGGGCGGTGACCCGGCACCGGGTGCAGATCAACCGTCTCCCGGAACTGGGCGAAACCGTCCACATTGAGACATGGCCCATGCCCAACACCCACGTCGGCTATCCCCGTTCCATTGTCATCTACGATCAGGCGGGCAATGAGTGCTCCCGTTCTATCAGCCTCTGGGTTCTGATGGATCAGGATACCCGAAGCAGCGTCTCTCCCGACAAGAGCGGCATCATCGTTCCCGGTACGCTTCGGGGAACGGAACTGGCGCTTCCCGGCGGTCTGGTTCCCAGAGCGATGGAACACAGCTGCCAGCGGGACGTATGCTTTACCGACCTCGACCGCAACGGACATATGAACAACACCCGCTACATGGACTGGATCGACGATCTTCTCCCCAGCGACTTCCACCGGGAGCATCCCGTGAAAGAATTTGCCGTGCGCTACCACAGCGAAGCGCGGGAGGGACAGCGCCTTGACCTGCACTGGGACTTTGTGGAGGACAACTGCCTCCGGGTAGACGCCCGCCGCCGAAACGAAACAAGGGACGAGCTGGTGTTTTCCGCCAAAGTTCTGTTCGACTGAACCTCCCAGATACAGTGTTATGTAAATTAGAGATATCTCCACAGTTTTATGCAAAGCTGTGGAGATATTTTGATACGCCCCCTTTTCCCCCTTATTTTTCAACCGTTTTCCCGGCCAATCCTGTGGAGAAACCTGTGGAGAATGTGGATAACTCATTTTATGTAAACGTTACAAGTTGTTACAGAATATATTATGTTAACTTGCATCTCGACCAAAATCACTCTTATACAACAAAAACAGCGGTACCCGGATTTCCTCGGATACCGCTGTTTTTCGTTCATACTAAACTCCAATTAGGGCCTATCTGAAAACCGGAAATATGACCAACAGCGAGGGATTTTTCGCCTGATGAAGCCATTTTCCCGCGGGAATACTTTGTGTATTGCAAGGGAAAATGGTGCACAGCAGGCGGAAAAGACCCGCTGTTTGGGCGTGTTGACGGTTTTCAGATAGACCCTAAAATCTTTAAAAAAGATTTTAATTGCCTGAAGGGCATGGAGTTCATATGAGACTTGTTTTGTGATTTCTTTCCTTATAAATCACAAAACAGGCAGCGCCTTCAGGCAATGCCTTCCTGATTAAAATTAAGATTTTAATCAGGAAATAGTATCAGAGTGGCTGCCGGACTTCCGTTTGCGCGTGGTCCCACAAAAGCAGAAAATTCCCCGGGCGAGACCGCCCGGGGAAACTGTCATATTAAGGGATTTCTTTACTTGATTCTGGGCAGGGAGGCCGCAGCCACGGACTGACCCACGCGGCGGGTCTTTTCGTCGGGCAGGGAAACCTCGCACTTCTTCGCAAGCGCGGGGTATTCGTCGGCCAGAATCCCGTTGCACACCCGCAGGATGGTGTCGCCGCCCTTGCCGGACATGACGCGGCCAAGCATCATCATGTGCTCGATGTCGTAGAACTGGGAGTACAGCACCACAGCGTATGCCAGATACGCGCCGATGCTCTCGAAAATGGCCTGCGCTCTGGGGTCGTCCTTCTCCATCAGCGCCTGAACGACCTTCAGCTTCTCCGCGGGAGACAGATTCTCGTCCAGCTCGATGCCTGCGGCGGGCGCCAGCTTGATGACCGCATCCTGAGAGAAATACTTGCAGCCTACGCCAATGTCCGTGGACCACTCGTCCTGCATGGCGTTTTCGCACAGGTCAACGGGGGCGAAGGCCAGCTCATTGATCCAGCCGAGGACATTCTTATCCTTGTCCACATAGCCCACGGCCTCGGAGGTGCCCATGGCGATGCCCATGATGTTGCCCACGCCTAAGCCCATGGCGCCCGCCAGCGCGGACACGTCGCCGTCGTTGGCAACCACAATGGGAACGTCGCCGATCTCCTTGGCGGCGCGGTCGTAAATGGTCTTGACCTTGTCCCACTCGGAGCGGGGAACTTTGATGAACAGAGACGCGACCATGGGCGCGTTGCCAATGAATGTGCCTGCGGAGGACACGCCGATGGCGTCCACCCGGGGCATCTTGGAAGCGGCGCTCCTGAACGCGGCTACGATGCCGTCATAATGGTACTGGGGGTCTGTCTGGAGCTTGGGGAACCAGACGACTTCCTCGGAGTAGGCGCACTCGCCATCAATCACGGCAGAGACCTTCCGGTCGGAACCGCCGGCGTCGAAGCCGATGCGGCAGCCGTCCAGATTGCCGCCGATGGGTTCGGCGACCTCGTTGGCAGCGGGGCAATCTTCCAGAGGCAGGTCAACGATCTCCAGATCCCGCTCATAGAGCTGGTTGAAGAACGTAAAGTCAAAGTGCCGCTCGCCCTTGGGGTCGTAGGCCTTTTTCAGCCGCTGGGCAAGCTCGCTGCATCCGCAGACGCTCACCCGGAAGCCGCCGATGGACCACAGCAGGAACTTGACATAGCGCTCCACGTAGCGGTAGTCGGCCTCGGCCATTTCCGGCGTGCCATGGATGCAGGTGTGGTGGACGGAAACGCGGCCCTTGTCCCGCTCAACGGCGATGGCGATGGGCTTCTTCGCGTCCTTCAGATAGGCGGTGCGCCACACGCCGAAGGGGACAAACTGAGGGTCCAGTTTGGGCGTATGCTTCATGTTGTATTCGATGCCTAGATACTGCATGGAAAATTCCTCCTTATCGTTCAGAAAGCCTGACGGCTTCTTATATCTCATGTATAAGTATAGCATAAATTACCGTCCCGGCTATAGGGATTTCAACATGATTTTTACCAAATCCGCTTTTTTAGGCTGCCAGCTTTCTCTTTGCAGAAAGGAAGGCCGGTGCTATGAGCACCGGCCTTCCGACATTATTCCTTCGTTTCGTTTTCCTGCGTCTGCGCCGCGTTTTCCGCCGTTTGGGCAGCGACCTGATTCACAAACAGATCAGCCTTGTCGTGGGGGCGGAAGCGCTGCCAGATCAGCACGCTCACCGCCGCCGCGCAGCTGATGCCCGCCAGCAGCTGGCTGACCCGGACGGGGCCCCAGTACAGGCTGTCCATCCGCAGTCCTTCGATCAGGCAGCGGCCGAGACCATACCACGCCACGTACCCCAGGGCGATCTGCCCGTCATACTGCCGCCGTTTGGACAGGAAGTGCAGCAGCACAAAGCCCACGGCGTTCCACACTGACTCATACAGGAAGGTGGGGTGGTAGTATTCCCATGCGCCGGTGACGGTGTTGTACAGTCCCATGCGGAAGAAGCTGTCCGTCGCCGCGCCGAAGGCTTCCCGGTTGACGAAGTTGCCCCACCGGCCGATGGACTGACCGATGAGAAAGCCCAGCGATACCATATCCAGCAAAGCTCCGATTTTGATCTTCTTGATGCGGCACAGCAGCAGAATCCCCGCCACTGCGCCCAGAACGCCGCCGTAAATGGCAAGGCCACCGTTCCAGATGTACAGCACGGAAATGGGGTTCTCAGCGTAATCCGCCCAGGAGAAAATGCAGTAATACGCCCGGGCGCAAAGAATAGCAAAGGGCGTGACCCACAGCACACCGTCCAGCAGATCGTCCTGCTTGATACCGAACTGACTGCACCGGCGGCAGGCGTAGACTACCGCCAGCATCAGGCCGATGGCGATAATGAGGCCGTAATAATGGATGGTCAGAGGCCCCAGCGCCAGGGTGCGGCCGGGGTTCACCTCAATGCCAAGGGAAGGGAAAGAAATGGTTGAATAATTGGCAGGGATCATGATTGTGCCTCCTTGTTGACAGGATAGATCACGGATAAACTACACCGTTCCGCCCGGACTGCCCGGCGGAGAAAATCACATATCTCTTCCGCGCTGATGCCGCGGTAAACTTCCGGAAAACGGAAATAGTCAAAGTCCGAAAAATGATACGCACACAGGCGGAAACAGGTGGAGTCAAAGCTGTCCAGTCCCCGGATACGACGGCCGAGGGCGCTGCGCTTCATCCGCAGGAACGCCTTTTCCGGCAGTCCCTCCGCCGCGATCTTCTCCGCCTGCTCCAGAATCGCTTCCCGGACGGCGCGGGGGTCGTCGGAATCGCCGGAGCAGAGCAGCATGGCGCAGCCGTCCACGGTCTCGAAGCCGCCGCCGAAGGAGGAATCGATAACGCCTTCCTCGTAAAGCCGCAGGTACAGCTCCGAGGACTCGCCGAACAGTGCCTCGGCGGCCAGATCCGCCACCATTTCCTCCCGGATGGCCGCGTCGCCGTGGGTCAGGGGTTCGCACTTGAACGCCAGATTGAAGGTCGGCATGGCGACCTCCATGGAGCATTCCGTTTCGGCTTTCGGGCAGGTCATTTCCTCCTGCCAAGAACGCAGCTTGACGCCCGTCTCTTTCTTCTCGCTGCCCAGAACCTCACGGGCGGCAGATGCCACCGATTCCGGGTCTACGTCGCCCACGACGCACAGCAGCATATTTCCCGGCGCGTAAAACGCCCGGTGACAGGTATACAGCACCTCCGGGGTGATCTCCCGGATGGTCTCGCTGGTGCCGAGAATGGGCTGGCGGATGGGATGGACGGCATACATAGCCGCCATCAGGTTATCGAACACCACGCTGTCCGGGGCGTCCTCGTTCATGCCGATCTCCTGATCGATGATGCCCCGCTCTTTCTCCACGCTTTCTTCCGTGAAATAGGGCGTGGACACGAATTCCAGCAGCAGCCGCAGACATTCGTCAAAGTGGTCTGTGCAGGAAAAATAATAGGCCGTCATGTCGTAGCTGGTAAAGGCGTTGGTGGAAGCGCCCAAAGCGGCAAACTCCGCCGACACGTCCCGGTCTCCCGGCAGGTCGAACATCTTGTGCTCCAAGTAGTGCGCCACACCCGCGGGGGCGTGGTATTCCTTCCCGTCCAGCCGGAAATCCGTATGGATGGAGCCAAAGTCCGTAACAAAATAGGCAAGCTTTTTCGTAAAGCCCTTCCGGGGAACCACCAGAACTGTCAGTCCGTTTTCCAGTGTTTCCCGGTACAGCGTTTCGTCCAGTTCGGGGTATTGCTTCCGCGTCATTGGCTCTCTCCTTTCAGAAAATAGGTGCTGTGAAGCGTCACGGTCCGCGCCGCCGCCACCACATCGGCAAGGCTGACCTTCTCCACCACTTCCATGTAGCGCTCCGGGGTCATGTTCAGGCCGCTTAAGTGCGCGGTGGCGTAGTAGCCCTCAATGGCGCCGGGGGAATCGGAGGTGGCACGAAGGGAGCTGAGCAGGGCTTCTTTTCCGGCGGTCAGCTCTTCCTGCGTAATTTCTCCACGGCGGCAGGCGTCCAGCTGGCGGAGAATTTCGTCCCGCGTCAGCCGCTCCTTGTCAAAGTCGATGCCCGCGCCCACGGTGAGAATGCCCTTTGCGCCGTAATAGGACGAGCCGATGCTGTAGCACAGGGACATCGCCTCCCGGACGTTGAGAAACAGCTTGGAGGTCATGCCCGCGCCGAAGACGGTGTTGAACACCTGCATGGCCGGAAATTCCTTATCCCGGTTGACAATGGGCGTGACAAAGCCCATGCAGAGCTTCCCCTGGGAGACCTCCATCGTCTCCGTCACATCCTGCCCGGGGCAGGGATGGAAGGGCGTCTGGGGCGGAAGCGCGCCTTCCCGGCCGCCCAGCCGGGATACCAGCGGGGAAATATATTCCGCGACCGCCTCCGCCGGGGCGCTGCCTACGTAGAAAATTTCGATTCTGCTTTCCCGGAGGATTTTCCGGTAATGGGTCAGCAGCCCCGCCGGGTCGATGGCCGCCACATCCTCCGGCTCGCCCAGCCGGGGCAGGCCGAAGCTGTCGCCGCGGCACATGGTTTTCAGCAGCTTTCCCATGGCGTAGGTGCGCTTGTCGTTCAGCTCGGAATCAATGGTAGAAATGAGATTCTTCTTTTCCCCCTCCACAAAAGCGGGGAGAAAGCCCTCCCCCTCCGTGGGGAAGTCCAGAAGGATTTCCTCCAGAAAGCGGAGCATAGGGGCAAGCACCCGGTCGCCGGGCAGGGCAAACCGGTCGTCCATAAAGCCGCAGTAAAGGCCGGTGGTCTGGTAGTCCCCCACCCGGCGCACCAGCGGGCTGACGGAAGCGCCATACAGCTCGTCTAAGTTCTCCGTAATGGTGCGAAGGTCGGGGCAGCGTTTGGTACCCCGGAGCAGCACGGAGGGGATCAGCACATTTTTTGCGGATTCCTCTTTCGCCATGGGGCGCACCAGCTGAAAGCTGAGGCACCCCTGCTTGAACCGGTCGTCCCGGCAGGAACGCAGGGTCACGCCGGGGAGCAGTGTTTTTGTTTCGATCATGTCAGACTCCTGATGAAAGAAAGTTGCGGTGGAAAAGCGAGGGATTTTCCTGCCCGCGATATTGTAAAGAGTATTATATACCACTTTTCCCAAAATAGGAAGTCAATACACAAAAAATTCAGAGAATATTGGTTGTCATTTTCCTCTGTTTGCGGTAGAATGTAACGCGGACTTGTGTAAATTAGGAGGACTCCGCCATGGCATGGCTGGAATTTACCATTGAAACCACGCCCCAGAGCATCGACTCTGCCGTAACCGCCCTCAGTGCACGGGGATTTTCCGATCTGGTCATCGAAGACCAGTCGGAATTCGAGACGTTTTTAGAGGAAAACCGGGCGTACTGGGATTACATCGACGAGGGGCTGCAAAAAAAGCTGGAAGGGCTTTCCCGCATCAAGCTGTATCTGGAGGACACCGACGATAACGGTCGGAAGCGTCTGGACGCGGCGGTAAAGGAGCTGGGGCTGACCATGACCGCCGCCCCCCTCCCCGAAACCAACTGGGAGGAAAGCTGGAAGGACAATTACCCGCCTCAGGAGATCGGCGATCACATCGTGGTGCTGCCCTACTGGCTGGCGGAGGAATCCACCGACCGGCTCAAAGTCATTCTCGACCCCGGCCTGACCTTCGGCACCGGCGCGCACCCCTCCACCCAGATGGTGATGGAGGTCATGGAGAATGTGGTAAAGCCCGGCTTCCACTGCCTCGATCTTGGCAGCGGCAGCGGGATACTGTCCATCGCCGCCCTGCGTCTGGGAGCGGAGACCGCCGTGGGCATCGACATCGACCCCAAAGCGGAGGACATTGCCCGGGAGAACGCCGCCTACAACGGCTTCGCCGCCCCGGCCTTCACCGCCCTCACCGGCAACGTGACCGAAGATACCGCGCTGATGGATACATTAGCCGCCAATCGGTATGATCTGGTGCTGGTGAACATCGTGGCGGACGTCATTATCGGCCTTGCGCCGGTGCTGCCCCATTTCCTCAATGAAAGCAGCACCCTGATCTGCTCCGGCATTCTGGACACCCGGCTTTCCGACGTGCTGGACGCCCTGACCGCCGCCGGACTGACCGTCACCGCCACGAAAGCGAAAGACGACTGGCGCTGTGTCACCGCAATCCGTAAATACATCTAAGGAGCGTATTATGAGTATCCCCTATCGTACCCGGCGGGTGCTGAACCGTCTGGGCATTGTGCTTATGATTTTTCTGCTGGTGGGCGTGATCGCCTGGCTGTGCTGGGTCGTCTGGCTGGAGCGGTACGTCGTGTATACCGCCGACGGCGCGAGTCTGGACTTTGAGCATTCCGCTCAGGACATCATCGGCGAGGTCGCCACACCCCCCGTGGCGCAGCAGAACATTTCCATTTACTATAATGAAGGCAGCGACGCTCTGGACACCGGCAACGAGCTGACCCAGATCAACGGCTACTTTATTTCCAGCAACATGCTGCAAAACGACATCAACGGCGTTCTGGGCAAGCTCGAGCGGCTCCCTGCGGGCACCCCCGTCATGATCGACATGAAGGGTCCCTACGGCTCGTTCTTCTATCCCTCTCATCTGGACGGCGCAGTGCATTCCGCCTCCACAGACGTGGACGCCGTCGCGGCGCTGGTGGACACCCTGATGAACAAGAAATTCTACACCATCGCCCGGGTCTGCTCCCTGCGGGACTGGAATTTCGGCAACGAGCACGTCACCTGCGGCCTGTATATGCTTTCCCGGGCGGGTCTGTGGCTGGATCAGGGCTATTTCTGGCTGGACCCCACCAACGCCACCACCCTGACGTGGATCACTTCCGTGGTGCTGGAGCTGAAGGAAATGGGCTTCAACGAGGTCATGCTGGCGGATTTCCGCTTCCCCAACTCCGACCAGTATATTTTCAACGGCGACAAGGAAGCGGCGCTTCAGGATGCGGCTTCCAAGCTGATGGGCACCTGCGGCGGCGATAATTTCACCCTGTCCTTCGGCGTGGCCGACCCTGCCTTTAAGCTGCCCGAGGGGCGCTGCCGGCTGTATCTGGAAGACGTGGACGCAGCCAACGTCGAGGCCAAGGCAACGCTGGTCGATGTTCCCGACATCAAGGCGCAGCTGGTCTTCATGGCCGCCACCAACGACACCCGGTTTGATAGCTACAGCGTTATCCGTTCCCTGAACGCCGCGGAAATTCTGGAAGCCCAGAAGGCGGAAGCGGCGAGCTGATTTTATATGCAAAACAGCCCCGCCGGTCGGCGGGGCTGTTGACAAAAACGCAAATCTGGGGGATAGTATGGATACAGGGGTGCTGCCAGTAGGACGGCTCCCTCAGATAATGGTTAAGAAGTAACCGCTTCTGTGGAAGGTTGGCGGTTACTTCTTATTATTATCATGCATCTGGAAAACCAGAGAGACAACAGCGACAATGACCATACAGAAAGTAAATAATTCTTCCCATGTAACCATAGCTGCCATGAATTAAGGAGCGATTGCCACCGGCAATCGTTTTATTTTTATTCGCTGCGCGACGCACCGCCCCACTCTCTTACGATCGGGGGCAAAAGAAGCATCACCCCCGACAAAATCGAGGGGAACCGCCTACCGGGGTACTACCGGCAGCACCGGAAACGGCATATCACAAGATTCGACAGATTGCAAGGAAAACTCCGGCCAGAGTTGTGCAAAAGTATCCCACACAGCAAAACTCCCCGGCGGCGCAGATACTGCGCCGCCGGGGTCTCTCTTTTACTTTTTCACCAAATCAGCCAGCGTTACGCTATCGAGATAGCCGCTGATGCGTTTGTCCAGCTCGCTCCAGACCGGCAGCGTTGGACAGCTCGCCGCCCGGGGGCAGGCTTTTGCGCCGCATTCTAAGCAGGCTACCGGCGCAAGCGATCCTTCCGTCAGCCGCAGGATCTCGCCCAGCGTGTATTCTCCCGGCTCCCGGCTCAGGCGGTAGCCGCCGCCCTTGCCCTGAATGCCGTCCACGATGTGGTTCTTCGTCAGCACGGGCAGGATCTTCTCCATGTATTTCAGGGAAATTTCCTGCCGGGCGGCTACGTCCTTCATGGGGACGAAGCCCTCCGACCGATGCTCCGCCAGATCCGCCAGTACCCGCAGGGCATAGCGGCCACGGGTCGAAATCATCATGGCGTCAGTCCGCGAACAACGGCGTGGACAGATACCGGTCGCCGGTGTCCGGCAGGAGGACGACGATGGTCTTGCCCTCGTTTTCCGGCCGCTTGGCCAGCTCGATGGCCGCCCAGGCCGCCGCGCCGGAGGAAATGCCCACCAGCACGCCCTCCGCCTTGCCGATCTGCTTGCCCACCGCAAAGGCGTCCTCGTTGGCGACGGGGATGATCTCGTCGTAAACGCCGGTGTCCAGCACCTTGGGAACAAAGCCCGCGCCGATGCCCTGAATCTTATGAGCGCCCACCGTCCCCTTGGACAGCACGGGAGAGGTCGCAGGCTCCACGGCCACCACCTTGACCTCCGGCTTCTTGGACTTGAGGTACTCGCCCACGCCGGTGATGGTGCCGCCGGTGCCCACGCCCGCCACGAAGATGTCCACCTCGCCGTCGGTGTCGGCGTAGATTTCGGGGCCGGTGGTCTCAAAATGCGCCTTGGGGTTGGCCGGGTTCACAAACTGGCCGGGGATGAAGCTGTCCGGAATCGAGGCCGCCAGCTCGTCGGCCTTGGCAATGGCGCCCTTCATGCCCTTGGCGCCCTCGGACAGCACCAGCTCCGCGCCATAGGCCTTCATCAGCTGGCGGCGCTCCACGCTCATGGTGTCCGGCATGACGATGATGATACGATAGCCCCGGGCAGCCGCCACGGCGGCAAGGCCGATGCCCGTATTGCCGGAGGTCGGCTCGATGATGACGGAGCCGGGCTTCAGCAGACCCTTTTCCTCGGCGTCGTCGATCATGGCCTTGGCCACCCGGTCTTTCACGGAACCGGTGGGGTTAAAATACTCCAGCTTTGCCAGCACCTTCGCCTTCAGGCCAAGGGCTTTTTCAATGTGGGTCAGCTCCAGCAAGGGTGTTTTGCCGATGAGCTGGTCGGCAGAAGTGTAAATGTTCGCCATAATTATGCCTCCTTCACGGCGTCAAAGCCGCGCTGCAAATCCGCAAGAATGTCGTCAATGTGCTCCGTGCCGATGGACAGGCGGATGGTGTTGGGCTTGATGCCCTGATCCAGCAGCTCCTCCTCGGTCAGCTGGCTGTGGGTCGTGGTGGCCGGGTGAATGACCAGACTCTTGACGTCCGCAACATTGGCCAGCAGGGAGAAAATTTTCAGATTGTCAATGAACTTATGGGCTTCCTTCACGCCGCCCTTGATCTCAAAGGTGAAGATGGATGCGCCGCCGTTGGGGAAATACTTCTCATACAGGGCGTGATCCGGGTGGTTCGGCAGGGAGGGATGGTTCACATGCTCCACCTGAGGATGGTTCGCAAGGAATTCAACCACCTTCCTGGTGTTCTCGGCGTGGCGCTCCAGACGCAGGGACAGCGTCTCAACGCCCTGCAGCAGCAGGAAGGCCGCGAAGGGAGAGATGGTCGCGCCGGTGTCCCGCAGCAGCACCGCGCGGATATAGGTCACAAACGCGGCGGGGCCGGCGGCGGCTACGAAGGAAACGCCGTGATAGCTGGGGTTCGGCTCGGCGATGGCGGGGTACTTTCCGGAAGCCGCCCAGTCAAACTTGCCGGAGTCCACGATGATGCCGCCAAGGGTGGTTCCGTGGCCGCCGAGGAACTTGGTCGCGGAGTGGACGACAATGTCCGCACCGTGCTCGATGGGGCGGATGAGGTAGGGCGTGCCGAAGGTGTTGTCCACCACCAGCGGAATGCCGTACTTGTGCGCCAGCTCGGCCAGGGCGTCGATGTCGGGGATGTCACTGTTGGGGTTGCCCAGGGTCTCAATGTAGATGGCGCGGGTCTCGGGGCGGATGGCGCTCTCCACTTCCGCAAGATCGTGGATGTTCACGAAATCGGCGGTAATGCCGAAGCCGGGCAGGGTGTGGGCGAGCAGGTTGTAGCTGCCGCCGTAGATGGTCTTCTGGGCGACAAAGTGGCCGCCGTTCTGACCCAGGGCTTCCAGCACGTAGGTAATGGCCGCCGCGCCGGAGGCCAGCGCCAGCGCCGCCACGCCGCCTTCCAGAGCAGCCACCCGTTTTTCCAGCACGTCCTGGGTGGAGTTGGTGAGACGGCCGTAAATATTGCCGGCGTCCGTCAGCCCGAAGCGGGCGGCGGCGTGGGCACAGTCATGGAACACGTAAGAGGTGGTGGCGTAAATGGGAACGGCCCGGGCATCGGTAGCAGGGTCAGGCTGCTCCTGGCCGACGTGGAGCTGCAAAGTTTCAAATTTATAGTCAGACATAATGATTATTTCCTTTCTTCAGTCAAATGTTATCTTTGGTGTTTGGAACATCGGGGATACATTCGGCCAAAGCGGAAATTCGCCCTTACGAGGGTCTCAAAGTGATTTTTCATGGGATTTCCTCCCTTCAAAACTTACCTGTTCGGTAGGTATTTGCATCATACCACGAATTTCCTACCAAGTCAATCGGTTTTTTATCAAAAATTTCCTACTTGTCCGGTAGGAAAACCGGCGATATGACGAATGGCGGAAAAGTCGGTGCCGCAGCCGCTTTTTCCCTTTGACAAATTTCGATTGCATGATAGAATGTAAGCGAAAACTCCCCAATAAAAACAGACAGGAGTGTCCCCCATGGAGATTTCCTACACCATTTTCGACCTGCTTTTCTATCTGCTGCTCTACGCCTTCCTCGGCTGGTGCGTCGAAGTCTTTTGCGCCGCCGTGAAAAGCGGGCGGTTTGTGAACCGTGGTTTTTTGAACCTGCCCCTGAATATGCCCTGCGGCATTGCCGCCGCCCTGCTGCTGCCGGTGCTGGGCACCATGAACCACAAAACCATCTTACAATATATCATGACGCTGGTGATCTACATTCTGGTCCGGTGCGTGACCGACCAGTTTGTCCGGGGCGTCAGCCGGGGAACCTTTGCCGCCGCGCCGAAGGGAAGGCCGTTTTTCCTCAACGCGGCCGCCGCGGCGGCCGTCATGCTGCTGGTGTATCTCGTGGTGCATCCCGGCATGATGGGACTTTTGTACCTGATGCCAAAGTGGCTGGAACGGACGCTGGTCATCGCGGGGATCGTCCTGATTCTGGCGGACTTCATCGGCGTGATGCGCGCCCTGCGCACCAGCAGCGCCACCCGGCTGAATAAGGCCGGGCAGGAGACCACCCAGCGCATGGCCGACCGGATCAGCAATACCATCTGGCGGCGTCTGCAAAAGGCCTACCCCGGCCTTGCGGCGGCGGACGTTCCGGGGCCGGAGCGGTATGTTTTCGCCCGGGGCATCTGCTTTGACAAGCTGGTGTGGGTATTCCTCGTAACCTCTTTCTTAGGGGCGCTGATCGAAATGGTCTTCTGCCGGGTCACGTCGGGGCGGTGGATGAGCCGTTCCGGCGTGCTGTACGGGAGCTTCAGCTTCGTGTGGGGTCTTGGCGCGGTGGTGCTGACCATCACCTTGCAGCGGATCGCGGACAAGCCCGACCGGCGGATCTTTCTCGCGGGCTTCGTCATCGGCGGCGCTTATGAGTACCTTTGCAGCGTGTTCACCGAGCTGGTATTCGGCACGGTGTTCTGGGACTACAGCAAAATGCCCCTGAACATCGGCGGCCGCACCAACGTGCTGTACTGCATTTTCTGGGGACTGCTGGCTGTGGCATGGATCAAGGTGCTGTATCCGCCCATGAGCAAGGGCATTGAAAAGATTTCGCCGCTGCTGGGGAAGGTGGTTACATGGGTTATCATCTTTTTTCTGGCCTGCGACGGTCTGCTCACTGGCGCCGCCATGCTGCGCTACACCGACCGTCAGAACAACCCGGAACCCAAAAATGTGGCCGAAGCGTTTCTGGACGACACCTATGACGACGACTGGATGGAGCACCACTGGCCGAACATGGTGGTCACAAAGGACGCGGAATAGCGAAAGCTGCTTCCGGAAAATAGCGAATGGAGCGTATCGATGCAGATACGCTCCATTTTTCGTACCGGGGTACACCCCCCTTGGCTCTCCCTCCGGGAGAGCTGTCACCGCAGGTGACTGAGAGGGCATCGCGCCCTGGTTTCCCCTCTCCGTCCTCGCTTCGCTCGGCCACCTCTCCCAAGGGGAGAGGCAAGGGAGTTCTTTGTCAATCCACAGCCCGCCGGGCGGCGGACTCGGTGTATGTCCAGCTCCGGAAATCCGAAATGCTGCAATAGCTGTTTTCCAGAATGTCCATCGCGGTGGAGGCAATTTCGGGGTCGCGGTCATGGGTCAGCTCTTTAATGTAGGGCAGTGCGCCGTCCCCAAGGCTGCCCATGTGCCCCATGTCGATGGTCTCCAGCTGCCCCGACTGGTAAGCGCGGACGTTGTACCGGGCGACCTGCGTGTCCACGTCCGCCCAGAAGGTGACGCACCCCAGAATCAGCGCGCAGATCACCGCCCCCTTCATGTAGGGGAATCGGGGCTTGAACAGCCACACGGACACGAGGATCGTCGTGACCCCCAGCCAGAGCATGAAAACTTCCGTCAGCACCCGCTTTCTCGTCAGGCCGTAGCCGCTAATGTAAAGCAGCATTTTGGCGCTGGCCGCGGCGATGAGGAACAGCGCCGCCAGCCCGAGGAACAGGCACAGCCCTCTGGTCAGCGCCGGGGCACCGGCCTTCTTTTCCACCAGTCCCATGGCAAGGCACATCAGCCCCAGATTGATAAAGCTCAGCCACGCCATCTCGAAAAATCCCCGGCGGGCATATTCCGCCAGCGTGTATCCATCGGGCAGGATTCCCGCGAAGCCGCCGCCCAGATACGCCAGCTGGCTCAGCAGATACACGGCGTAGATCAGGCACACCGTTCCCAGCAGAATGTTCACGGTAATGGCGCTGAAACCGTGGAAGCTCTTCGCTTCTTTCCCGTTTTTCTCCGCGTATTTCAGTCCCACGCCCCGGGAATACAGTATCCACCCGGCGAAAACGCCGAAGAACAGGGAGAGCAGCGGCTCCGACCAGTCGGTGTCGGGGAGCATATCCATCAGCCCCTCAAACGCCGCGTCGGCACGCATCAGCAGCACGATCAGTACCGCCGCCACCGGCAGGGCAATCAATACGCCCAGAATCGCCGCGCCGCCCCGTTTGCCCGCCGTACCGGCGTTTTTCCGGGCATCGTTCAGCCCCCGGACGGCGGCGCTCATGCTGCCCACGCCCAGCGTGAACAACGCCCGGGGAGCGTCCAGCGCCGACGCGATGCCGCCGGGTTCCCGGCGGCTCTGCCCGGCCATCCGGCAGAAGCTGAGATTCACGGCAAACAGCGCCATCAGGAGCATCCCCGCCTTCACATCGCTGTCCGACGACCGGGCAAACCCGGCGAAAATCGCCGCTGCCAGAATCAGCAGCGCCGCCTCATATTTCCCTGGTCGGAAGCCGCAGCGCAGCAGGTACCAAAGGCTGCACCCCGTCAGAGCCACCGCCCCCAGGGCAAATCCCAGACAAAAACCGCCGTAAAGAATGCTGTTCCACGTAAACGTGCCGAAAAGCAGCACCAGAAGGCCAAAAATCAGTTCCCGTTTTCCCGCAGGATACCGGGACATCGTCCGTTCTTCCATAAATATCTCCTTTCTCAGCGTTTCCATGGGTCGTCGTCCTGCACGAACTCGAACAGGTCGCCCGGCTGGCATTGCAGCTCCCGGCAGATGGCATCCATGGTGCTCATGCGCACGGCCTTGGCCTTGCCGGTTTTCAGAATGGACAGGTTGGCGGGCGTCATGCCCACCCGGTTCGCCAGCTCAAGGGAAGTCATTTTCCGCTTTGCCAGCATCATATCCAGATTCACAATAATCGCCATACGCCGCCTCACACCGTCAGATCGTTTTCTTCCCGGATCTCCACCGCGGCGGCCATGACGTTCTTCACCACGCTCACCGCCAGCGCCAGAAACGCCATGATCGTCGTCATGAAAATCAGGGGCGGGTAGAAGAACGCGGCGGGCAAACAAATGCCGCTTACCGCCGCGCAGCACCAGCGGATGCGCCGCAGAAACCGGACGTTCTGTGTAACGAACACATCCTCCTTCAGAATATTCCGCACCAGCCGCTCCATGCAGGATAGCGCGTACAGCACCGCGGGAACGCAGCAGTAAAACCCGATCATGATCGCCGCCGCGCCATACCGCCCCAGCGGCCGCAGAGCCTGATACCACCGCAGCAGCCCCGGCATGGCAAAAGTAAGCAGGCAGATGATAATGAACAATCCCCGGCTGCACCAAAGCGTAAATTTCGCAGAAAGCTGTGAATTCATAAAAGCACCTCCGTTTGCCTGAAGTGTACCATAGAAATTATCGAATGTCAATAATTATTTTCCTGTTTACGAGAATCACATTTTCCCGCCGCCCGAAAACTTGTTACAGAACTTCATACGAGCTTAACATTTTCCCACTTTAATCGTTAATATTTTACCGGTATAATAAGGCCATAAAGATCAAGACAACGTTAGCCCCGCCGCAAGGCACATGGGGCAGTATATAAATTTGCTACCAACCTTCATCTTTTTCATTTTTTCCTCTCCTCTTTTCTTGTTGCAAAATCCGCGGTGATGAGCCGCGGATTTTGCATTTCTTTTTAATCAAAACTTAAGCTGTCCGCACCGTTTTCCGTTGCAAACACGGATATATTATGGTATAATAGGGGAAATTCACATTAGGGTGATGGAATGTTTGCCAAATATCTTCTGATTTTCTTCGTGTCCATGGTGCCGCTGGTGGAGCTGCGGGGCAGTATCGTTATGGCCGTGGGCATGGATCTGGACTACTGGACGTCTCTTGCGGTGTGCGTCGTGGGCAATATGCTGCCGGTGCCGCTGATCTATTTCTTCGCCCGGAAGGTGCTGCACTGGGGCGCGGATAAAAAATATATCGGGAAGTTCTTTTCCTACTGCCTGGAAAAGGGCGAAGCCGCCGGTCACAGGCTGATGAAAAAGGCCGGTCGGGGCGGGCTGTTCGTGGCACTGATGCTGTTCGTCGGCATTCCCATTCCCGGCACCGGCGCGTGGACGGGAACCCTCGCGGCCAGTTTTCTGGACATGGGCATCAAAACCACGGCGCTGTCCGTTTCTCTGGGCGTCATTATCGCGGGAATCATCATGGGAGCCGCCAGCATGGCGGGCGTCCATGTTTTTGGTCTGTAAGGAGGAAACATAAATGTCCGATTGTCTGTTCTGCAAAATCATCGCGGGGGATATCCCCTCCACCAAGGTCTACGAGGATGATTCGGTCTTCGCCTTCCGGGACATCAATCCCCAGGCGCCAACCCACATTCTGGTGATCCCCAAGACGCATATTTCCGGCTGCAACGGCGTCACGGAAGAGAACAGCGCCGTCGTCGCCCACATTTTTGAGGTCATCCCCAGAATCGCGGCGGCGGAGGGGCTGACGGGGGGCTACCGGGTGGTCAGCAACTGCGGCCCCGACGCGGGTCAGACCGTGCCGCACCTGCATTTCCACATCCTCGGCGGCAAAACGCTGGCGCTGGATATGGCGTGACATCTTAGGGCCTATCTGAAAACCGGCATCCTTCGGGTGCCGGTTTTTCGCGCTTGACATCTTTCGGTTTTTTGCTATACTATGCTCAGATCGCAAAACAATAAGTCTTCGGGGGGCCGGAAGTACCGGCTGAGAGTGGGCGTGTGCGCCCTGACCCGTGAACCTGATACGGCTAATACCGTCGGAGGGAAAGATGCATATATGGGATACAATTCAGTATCGCGTTGCACCTGGACGGTTTGCAATGCGATACTTATTTTTTTGGAGGTTCCCAAAATGAAAACCAAAAGACTGACGGAAAGCGCCATGCTGCTGGCGCTGGCCATTGTGCTGGAGCTGATCTCCAAGGCCATCATCCCCGAAATGCCCTTCGGCGGTCAGGTGACGCTGGTGGCCATGCTCCCGGTGGTGCTGATCTCCTACCGCTACGGCGTGAAGTGGGGCTTCGTTTCCGGCTTCTGCTACGCGCTGCTGGAAATGGCACTGGGCGCGAAGACCGTGAGCGCCGCCTTCCAGCCCGGCTATTTCGGCGACGACACCATGATCTTCAAGGCCATCCTCATGTGCCTGCTGGACTATCTGCTCGCCTACACCATGATGGGTCTGGGCGGCATTTTCCGGGATAAGATCAAGAATCCCGGCACCAGCCTGATGTGCGGCTCCCTTGTGGCGTTGGGTGCGCGGTATCTGTCTCACATTCTGTCCGGATACCTGCTGTTCTCCGGCTGGGCGGAGTGGTTCTTCACGCAGGATGGCTTCCCCGCATGGGGCGCGAAGCTGGTGGAGAGCCTCAGCCCCGTCGCGCTGGGCTGGGTCTATTCCATTGTGTACAACGGCTTCTACATGGTTCCCGAGCTGATCCTCACCGCCATCGCGGCGCAACTGATCGCACGGATCCCGAAGATCGTGGTCAAGGTTGACTGAGAATTTTCCGCAACGTATAGTAACATCGCCCCGGGCTTCAGCCCGGGGCGTTTGTTTTTATGCCTTTGCGATCATTTCATTTTCCATCTGCCAGGCACGGTAGAGGATTTCCGCAGCTGCTTCCCGGGTCAGGGGGACGTCGGCTTCCAGGCTGAAGCCGTTTTGGGCAGCGGCTGTCAGAGCGTCCTGCGCCCATGCGGAGGTTTCCGCTTCCTCCGCCGACGTTTCCGCCGCTTCCTCCGGGGCGTCCGCGGTCAGCGCCAGAGCGTTTTTCAGCATGACGCCCGCCTCCGCGCCAGTGATGATCTCGTCAGCGCCGAAGGTTTGCTGATCGGGCAGCCCCACCGTCAGGCCGGAACGCACTGCGGCGGCAAGATAGGGCTGGAGCCACTCAGGGATTTCGTCGGTAAACCCCGCGCCGGTCAGCTCCTCGTCTACGGGGATGTTCAGCGTCCTGACCAGCATGGTGACGAATTCACCCCGACTCACCGTCCGTTCCGGGCTGAAGCAAGGATTTCCCGCCACGTTTTCCCCGGAGAAAATCCCGGTGTTCTTCATCCACTCCGCGGAGAACCGGCAGTCCCTGCCCACCGTATCGGTGTACTGGGTCGCGTCGGCGGGCTTGAGGATGGTGATGGTGACGGTTGCTTCCCGGGAGGTCTTCCCGGAAGCGTCGGTGGCCGTGAAGGTGAAGGAATCGATGCCTACCTTGTTCTTCTTGGGCGTGTAGGTGAAGCTTCCGTCCGGCTGAAGGGTCACGGTGCCCCGCTTGGGCCGGCGGACGACGGTGTAGACCATGTCCTCCCCCTCCGGGTCAGCGACCTTCAATTTGCCGTCGGCAGCGAGATTTTTGTAGGTTTCCAGTGCAGAGTCCTCCGCCACGGGGGGCTTGTTTTCCTTGCCCCGGATGCCGATGGTCATGGCGGCGGACGCCTCCACGCCGTCGGGATAGATGGGCAGGTAGCCCACCTCGGCGGTTTCGTCCTGCTCGGTCAGCCGGGGAGAAAAGGTCATCTGCGCCGCCTGTTCGGCGGTGAGAACGTCGCCGGGAACGAGAACGCGGCTGCCCAGCATCACGCTGCCTACCTTTTTATCCGGCAGACTGGTGATGCAGATGCCCGCAATGGGGGTCTCCCCGGAAAAGTCCTCCGCCGAGAAGCAGTAAACGCTGTCGCAGTCCACCTCGGCGGCGGCCGCGCCGCAGGACAGCCCCGCGATGCAGCATACCGCCAGCAGCAGAGCCAATAATCGATTTCGGAACATGGCAATACCTCCAAAAAATGATTTCCGGTGGTATTGTTTGCCAATGTTGGAAAAATTATTCCTACAAATTTTTTGATGGGGCACAAGCCCTTGGCTCTCCCTTTGGGAGAGCTTTCACCGAAGGTGACTGAGAGGGTTTTGCACCACCCCCATTCCACCGGGTTTATAAAAAATTCAAAATTAGGTGCAGACAACCGGCAGCTTTTGTGTTATACTATTAAAATCTATAAGTGTGCGTTGCGTACATTATGCTTTTCGTTGTCTGAAGGAGGCGTTTCCTTTGAAATATTGGTTCGGCTACCTCACCGCCGCCATCTTCGGCGCCATCACCTGGGTGCTGATGCGGTTCGGTGAACGGTTTTCTACTCTGGTGGATATGGTGTACCCCTACGTCATCCGCACCTCGGAGTCCATTCTTGCCCAGTGGGCAAGCGGCGTGGACTTCCCCGTCTGGCAGCTGCTGGCCGTGGCGCTGGGCGCGCTGATCCTTGCCAGCATTGTGCTGATGATCGTGCTGAAATGGAACCCCATTCAGTGGGGCGGCTGGGTGCTCGCGTTTTTTGCCGGTATTTACATGCTCCACACCATGCTCTGGGGTCTGAATTACTACTCCGGCCCCCTGTCCGACGATATGCGGCTGGATGTGGGCAGCTACAATCTGGAGGAACTGACCGAAGCCACCGAATACTACCGGGACAAAGCCAACGCCCTTGCCCTGCAAGTCAACCGGGACGGAAGCGGCAACGTGGCCTTCGCGGACTTCGACGCGCTGGCGGGCAAGGCCGGCGAAGGCTTCCAGACGCTGACCTACGACTACTTCTATCCCATTTTCGCCGGTTCCACCCTTCCGGTGAAGAAGCTGGGCTGGGCGGACATGTATTCCTCCATGGGCATCACCGGCGTCACCTTCGGCCTGACCGGCGAAGCCTGCGTCAATCCCCAGATCCCCGGCGTGTCCCTGCCCTTTACCATGTGCCACGAAATGGCCCACCGCATGTGCATCGCCCCGGAACGGGACGCCAATTTTGCCGCGTTCCTCGCCGCCTCCGTCCATTCCGACCCGGAATTCCAGTACAGCGCCTACTTTATGGCCTTCCGCTACTGCTACAGCGCCCTGAGCAACGTCAATAACCAGTCCGCCGCGGCGGCTGCCGCACGGGTGAGCGCCGGGGTCAACGACAATCTGAAATTCGACATGGCCGCCTACAACAGCTTCTTTAGCTCTCGGAAAAGCACCGCCGCCACGAACCTCGCCGACGCCGCCAACGACACCTATCTCAAGGTCAGCGGCGACGAAAGCGGCGTCGCTTCCTACGGCGAGGTCTGCGACCTGCTGGTGAACTGGCACATCCAGACCGTGGTGCTGCCCTCCATCACCGTGGAGGAATCCCCCTTCGACCCCTACGACGAAACGCAGGTAGACCTGAGCGGCATCGTCAACGCAAGGTGACGGCCATGATGAGACAGACTTTGGATGCAGGTCTGCCCGAGCTGGGACTTGACCTGCCGGAAAGCGCGCGCCAGACCCTCTGCGATTTTGGCGCGGCGGTTATCAAGCAGAACGAGGTCATGAACCTCACCGCCATCACCCAGCCGGATCAAGTGGCAAAGCTCCATTTGCTTGACAGCCTGACGGTGCTCACCGCCGCCGATCTGCGGGGAAAGCAGATCATCGACGTGGGCTGCGGCGCGGGATTTCCCGGCGTGCCGCTGGCCATCGCCTGCCCGGAAGCGCGCGTTACCCTGCTGGATAGTCTGGGCAAGCGCATGAAGTGGCTGGAAGAAATCCTCCCCCAGCTGGGCGTCCGCGCCCAGTGCGTCACCGCCCGGGCGGAGGAAGCGGCGGCGGAACGGCGGGAAAGCTACGATTACGCCGTCTCCCGCGCGGTCGCCCGGCTGAACATCCTGCTGGAGCTGACCGCCCCCTATGTGAAGGTCGGCGGCGCGGTGCTGGCCATGAAAGGCTCCGCCGCAAGGGAAGAGCTGGCCGAGTGTACATCCGCGATCAAAAAGCTGGGGTTACAACTGGAATCGGTAAAGGAATTTTCCATCGACGGGGCGTCCCACGCGGTCATCGTCCTGCGGAAGATCGCCCCCACGCCGAAGCAGTACCCCCGCCGCTACGCAAAGATCAAGCAGTCTCCGCTTTAAGGCACTTTGGAAAGTGAGGTTTTTATGGACGCAGCTCTCAGTATCGCTCTGGGATATTTTGTCGGTTCGCTCAGCCCGTCCTCTCTGGTGGGCAGGGTGAAGAAGACCGACGTGCGCAAATCCGGCACCGGAAACCTTGGCGCCACCAACACCATGCTGGTTCTCGGCTGGGGCGCGGGCATTTTCGTCATGCTTTTTGATCTGATGAAGTCCTTCCTCTCCGGCAAGCTGGCGCAGTACCTGTTCCCCGGGCTCAGCACCGCGGGGATGCTGGCCTGCATCGGCGCCATGATCGGCCACTGCTTTCCGGTGTTTCACCGCTTCCGGGGCGGCAAGGGGCTGGCGACCTTCGGCGGGCTGGTCATCTACTGCGGGTTAAAGTACGTCCCCATCGTGCTGTGCGCCGGATGGGCGGTCATGTGGGTCTTTGACTGCACTGTGATGTTCCCCATAACGGTGGGCATCGCCCTGCCCCTGCTGATGTATCTTTTCGGCGAAGCGCCGGCGAAAATTATCACGGCCATCTGCGCCGGAGCGGTGCTGGACGTCATGCACATCGGCAATATGAAAAAGGCCCTCGCCGGGGACGAGATCATGCACGTCCGGGACTATTTCAGGGAGAAACTGCACAAAGAACACTGAAAAGTTTTCGCCCGAAAAAGTGAAAGTTTTCCTTTACTTTTGGGCAAACTTGTGATATACTCGAAAAGCTGGTTATGACCAGACACAATTTCTGCGCCCGTTGCTCAGTTGTGGGACAACGCCCATGCGGCACTTCACCGGCCCCTACTTAGCTCCCGGGCTACCGATTTGAAAGGTGGAAAAATCATGATTCAGAAGGAAAAGAAGACCCAGGTCATCCTGAAAAACGCGACCCACGAGGGCGACACCGGTTCTCCCGAGGTTCAGATCGCCATCCTGACTGCCCGTATCAACGAGCTGACCGAGCATCTGCGCGTCCACAAGCACGACAACCACTCCCGCCGTGGTCTGCTGATGATGGTCGGTAAGCGCCGCAGTCTGCTGGACTATCTGGCCAAGAAGGACATCAACCGCTACCGTGCTGTGATCGCCAAGCTGGGTATCCGTAAGTAAGAGATTAAGGGGGCGACTGTCGTCGCCCCTTTTCTTCGTGTCTCTGCCAATCCGTAAATCACGGGAGATGCTTTAGCAGTTGAATGTGCCGCCGGAATCCGGCCGCAGATTCAAGTGCTAAACCTCCCGTACAAATAAAACAATTAGGAGGTAAACCAATGATCACCCGCAAACAGTATCCCAACCATCACGTTTTCGAGACGGAAATCGGCGGCCGTGCCTTTACCGTGGAAACCGGTAAGGTCGCAGAGCTGGCCGACGCCGAGTGCATCTGCCGCTACGGCGACACCGTCGTGCTCACCACCGTCACCTGCAACCCCATTCCCAAGGCCGGAATCGACTACTTCCCCCTGACCATCGAGTTCGAGGAGCGTATGTATTCCGTGGGCCGCATTCCCGGCTCCTTCAACCGCCGGGAGGGCAAGCCCTCCGAACGGGGCATTCTGAACAGCCGCATCATCGACCGTCCCATGCGTCCCCTCTTTGACGAGGAGCTGCGCAACGACACCGTCGTGACCTGCACCGTTCTTGCCAACGACTACGATAACCCCGTGGAGATCGTGGCGTCTCTGGGCGCTTCCATCGCCATTGCCTGCTCCGACGTTCCCTGGAATGGCCCCGTGGCCACCACCAACGTCGCCCATCTGAACGGCAAGTATATCATCAACCCCTCCTCCGACGAGCGGGACGCTGCCGACTGCTTCGTGTGCATCTCTTCCACATTTGAGAAGGTGGTCATGATCGAGACCGAGGCCAAGGAAGCCCCCGAAAACATCGTCTACGAGTGCATCCGGGTCGCCCACGAGGCCAACATGGAGATCGTCAAGTTCATCAACTCCATCGTCGCCGAGATCGGCAAGCCCAAGTTCACCTTCGAGAAGGCCGCCGTCAACCACGAGCTGCTGGACGACCTGATGGCCTACGGCCTGGGTAAGATCGAGTACGCTCTGGACACCCCCGACAAGAACGTCCGGGAGGAGCGCCTGACCGCCGCCCGTCTGGACTTCCAGGAGAAGTTCGGCGAGAAGTACGAGGACTTCGACACCCATATTGAGGTCTGCCTGTACAAGATGCAGAAGAAGGTCGTCAAGAAGTGGCTGCTTCAGGGCAAGCGTGTGGACGGCCGCGGCATGGACGAAATCCGTCCTCTGGACGCCGAAGTCGGCGTTCTGCCCAGAGTCCACGGCTCCGGCCTGTTCTCCCGCGGTCAGACGCAGGTGCTTTCCATCTGCACCCTGAACACCCTGTCCGCCGCCCAGAAGATCGACACCATCTACCCCGAGGATACCAAGCGGTATATCCATCACTATAACTTCCCTGCCTACTCCACCGGCGAAGCCCGCGCCGCCCGTTCCACCTCCCGCCGGGAGATTGGCCACGGCGCACTGGCCGAGAAGGCTCTGCTGCCCGTGATCCCCAGCGTCGAGGAGTTCCCCTACGCCATCCGTGTGGTGTCCGAGGTGCTGTCCTCCAACGGCTCCACCTCTCAGGCTTCTATCTGCGGCTCTACGCTTGCTCTGATGGACGCCGGCGTGCCCATCAAGCGCCCCGTGGCCGGCATTTCCTGCGGCCTGATCTCCGATCAGGAGACCGGCGAGTGGAGAACCTTCACCGACATTCAGGGTGTTGAGGACTTCCACGGCGAAATGGACTTCAAGGTCGCCGGTACCACCGAGGGTATCACCGCCATTCAGATGGACCTGAAGAACAGGGGTCTGACCATGGAGATCATCGCCGATGCTCTGGAGCGCTGCCGCAAGGCGCGTCTGGAGATCCTGTCCGAGGTCATGCTCAAGGCCATCCCCGCCCCCCGTCCCGAGGTCAGCGAGTACGCCCCGAAGATGCTGTCCCTGAAGATCCCCGTGGACAAGATCCGCGAGGTCATCGGTTCCGGCGGCAAGACCATCCAGAAGATCTGCGCCGACACCGGCGCCAAGGTGGACATCGACGACGACGGCAGTGTGTTCATTTCCGCCGTTGACTCCGCCGCCGCCTACGCCGCCAAGAAGATGGTGGACGATATCTGCTTCGTTCCCGAGGTCGGCAAGCTGTACTACGGCAAGGTCGTGCGCATCCTGCCCATCGGCGCGTTTGTGGAGATCGCCCCCGGCCATGACGGCATGGTCCACATCTCCAAGCTGGAAAACCATCGCGTGGAGAAGGTGGAAGACGTGCTGAATCTGGGCGATATGACCTGGGTGAAGTTCATGGGCTTCGACGAGAAGGGCCGCGCCAACTTCAGCCGCAAGGACGCTCTGAAGGAAATGGCAAACCAGTAAGGTTCAATAGCAATTCCCCGCTTTCGTTACCGAAAGCGGGGAATTTTTTATGCAGAAAATCCGGCTGGGGCGCGGGGCAGTGTATCCCGCCTGTAAATCAAACCGACAAATCGGAATTTGTTTTATAGAGGTCTTTGCAAATACACCATATCTACAAGGTGTACACCACACTCATATATCGGGTGATCATAATGATCCGTAAAGAAATTTGGCACGGTATGCGAGCGTACAAAGCCACATTTTTCATAAAAGGGTATCGTCAACGGGCTGTCGCCGGTTCCCACTTGCAGTATCGAAAATTGTCTGCGGTATTTTTCAACAAGAAATTCAATCAGCGCTTTGGCATAGCCTTTTCTCTGAAATGGGGGAACTGTAGCGATATTCTTAATTTCAAGTATTCCATTCCCTTCGTCCGTTACGACACACTCGCACTTCATTCCGTCATCATCAAGAACATACATTTTACCATTATAGAGATAACGGTCAACCATATCTTCCTGCTCATCCGCCAACAGGAGCAAATCAAGATATTGTTTTTTGTTTTCTGTAACTTCTACAATTCTCATCAATCACACCTGCAAATTCCGATTTGTTTACCCGGTTTCCAGTATATCACATGTCAACCCCGATATCAAGAGACCGTCCTTACAGGCTTAAAAACTCCCACGTGCCGCAGCACATGGGAGTTTCCATAACACATATTCTTGTGGCACGGAACGTTTCCGCGATTACTTCTTCTTTTCCTCCACCGGCGGGTTGATGCGGGCTTCGATACGATCCAGCGCGTGGACCATGCTTTCTTTCGCCGACTGGCTCACCTTGTCCAGATAATTTTCCTCCCATGCTTCCACCGTCTTGTCGATGCGCACTACACGGCGGTAGCCGTCGGCGCTTTCCGCCTCGCTGACCGTGTAAATGGGGGTGTAGCTGTAATTCGTCACCTTGGCGGTGCCGGTACTGGAATCCTTGGTGATCTCCAAATCCAGAATGATGGAGTAATTGGTGCCGCCCCGGGAGGCGTCGCCGAAGAAGTCCCCCAGAGAATAGGCCACCAGCGTGCCTGCCAGCTCATCGTACTCGATGGCCTGCACTGTATGGGGGTGGGTGCCGATAATAACGTCCACGCCCTGCTTTTTCATCAGGTTGACGATGCTCTTCTGGGTGTCGCTGATGTCGTCGTTGTATTCGCTGCCCCAGTGGAGCAGAGCGATGGTGATGTCCGGCTTCTCCGCTTCCACAGCCTTCAGAACGCTGGTGATGCGGGTGCGGTCGATCTTGTCGTAGGTGCTGGCGTAGTCCTCATAGAGGATGTTCACCAGATTGTCGTTTCCGGCGGGAAGTCCCCGGCCGCCCAGACCTTTGGTAAAGGCCACAAATGCAACCTTGACGCCCTGAGCTTCCGTGATGGTGTAGCCCTTGGACTGCTGGAACTCGGACTCCGAAGCGAACGCACCCACCGGCTCCAATCCCGCCGCCCGGATGGTTTGCAGGGTGGAAGTCAGGCCAATCAGGCCGTTGTTGATGGTGCAGGAATTGGCCATCTGGATCAGGTCAACGCCCGCGTTGCGCAGTCCATCCAGCAGCTCCCGGGGGGCGGAGGTGGTGTCGCTGCCATAGGGTTCGCCGCAGATGTTGCCCTCCAGATTCAGCACCGTCAGATCTGCGTCGGACAGAGTGGACGCCACGTCCATGAAGGCGCGGGTGTAATTGTAACCGCCCACGGCTACACCGGCGTTGATTACAGTGTTGGTCACGTTCAGGTCACCCGCCGCCTTGATGTGGATGGTGGTTTTGGTGCTTTTCTGAGCGCGGGTGGCCGGTTCCGTGGCCTGGGTGGGCTTCTGGGTGGGACGGGTCTCCGCCGCCACTGTCGTCTGGGAACTGTCGGAACGGCTGGTGAGGAACACAATCCCCGCCGTACACAGCACCAGCACCACCGCCGCCAGAATCAGCGTGATCCGCAGGCGCTTTGCTTCGGCCTGCTGCTTTCTGCGCTGGGCTTCCCGCTTTTCACGGCGCATATTCATTTCATCGTCGTGCAGCGGCATGGCGTCGTCCTCCCAATTCTGAATGATGCTTTATTATACTGCATTTCCTCGGATAAAACAAGGGGTTATTCCCCAAAGTAGGCTCTCGTTTCCCCGGCGTTGCGGTGAATTTCCGCTTTCAGGTCATCCAGAGAGGGAAATTTCCGCTCCGGGCGGAGAAAACGGTAGAATTCCAGCGTGATTTCCCGGCCGTACAGGTCGCCGTCGTAGTCCAGAATCCACGGCTCCACCGTGACGCTGCGCCCCTCCACCGTGGGTCGGACGCCGATATTGGTCACGGCGCAGTAACGTCTGCCCTCCACCACGGCGCGGCAGGCGTAGACGCCGAATTTCGGCTCTGCCAGCCCCTCCGGCAGACGCAGGTTCGCGGTGGGGATGCCCAGCCGCCGCCCCAGCTGGTGTCCGTGAACCACGGAACCGCTGAGAATATGGGGGTGCCCCAGAAATTTCACGGCGGTCTCCATGTCCCCCGTCTCGATCTGGCGGCGAATGTAGGTGCTGGACACCCGGATGCCATCGATCATCTGGTCGTTCACCACGGCGCTGACAAGCCCGTTCGCCCGGCAGAAATCTTCCAGAGCGTCCGCGTTTCCCTCGCCCCGATAGCCGAAACGGAAGTCCTCGCCGCAGACGAACCCGGCAGCAGCATAGTCCCGTATCAGCATGTTGAGAAAATCCCGCCACGGCATGGTGTGCATCTGCTCGTCAAAGGGCAGCGTCACGACCTGCTCCATGGAAAAGCGTTCCCGAAGGAGTTTCTCCCGGTCGTAGGGCGTATTGATGAGGGGCGGGGTGTTCCCCAGCACCAGCGTATCCGGATGGGCGGCAAAGGTCACGACCCCGGCGCGGTAGTTTTCTTCCCGCGCTAAGGTTTTGCACCGGTCAAGCAGCGCGGCGTGGCCTACGTGTACCCCGTCGAAGAATCCAAGGGCATAAATCGTCTTGTTCATTGGTTCACCTGACAGGAACGGAAGCTTGTGGCAAAGGCCGGGGCTTTCCGTTCCGTTCTTTTATTGTACGTCAAAAAAGCTCTTTATAGTTGACATAACGCCGTCTTCCACCTTCGCCAGCATGAGAAATTCTCCCGACTGGCTGTAAGCGCGGTAGGTTCCGCCGGGAAGACTGACGGAAAAGGCGTTGCCGTTCCGGCACCGCTTTTCCTGATTGACGGTGAGCTTCACCGCGGGATAGCCCCGGAACATGGTGTCCACGCCCCGCAGATAGGTTTCCGGCTCCGCCGCTTCCAGCAGCTGCTGTAAGGGGACGGCCTCGGCGATGGTATATTCCCCGGCCTGCGTCCGGCGCAGTGCCTGCATACATCCGCCGCAGCCCAGGGCTTCGCCGATGTCCGCGCACAAGGTGCGGATATACGTTCCCTTGGAGCAGCGCACCCGCAGACGGAGGGTATCCCCCTCCCGGGACAGCAGCGTCAGCTCGTGGATGGTGACGGGGCGGGGCTGACGCTCCACCTGCCTGCCCTTCCGGGCGAGGTCGCACAGCTTCTGGCCGTTGACCTTCAGGGCGGAATACATGGGTGGAATCTGCATGATCTCCCCCCGGAAGCGTTCCAGCACCTCGGTAAGCTGTTCCTGTGTCACACTGACCTCCCGGCGGGTAAGCACCGTGCCGGTGGTGTCCTCGGTGTCGGTGGCGACGCCCAGAAGCAGCTCCGTCTCATAGGTTTTTTCGGCGTGCTCAAAAAACTCCACGCCCCGGGTGGCGCGCCCCACAAACACGGGCAGCACACCGGTAGCCATGGGGTCCAGCGTACCGCCGTGGCCGATGCGCCGGGTGCCGAAGACCCGCCGCAGCCGCGCCGTCACGTCCTGACTCGTCCACCCGGCGGGCTTGTCGATAATCACAATTCCGTTCATTTCAGTTCACTTCTGACATGACCGCTTCCACAGCCTTGACGGCCTCATCGAGAGGCAGCTTCATGGACGCGCCCGCCGCGCCCTTGTGGCCGCCGCCGCCGAAACGGACGGTGACCGCCGTGGCGTCGCAGCCGGGGACTGCCCGGACGGACAGCTTCGTCTCCCCGTCCCCCGTCTCCCGGAGGGTCGCCGCCATGCGCACGCCCGCCACCGTGCGGGGGAAATTGGAGATGTTGTCCATATCGTCCTCGTTGACGCCGATCTCCTCCTCCACGGCACGGGGGATAGCGCAGATGGCCATTTCGCCGCCACGCAGCAGCTCCAGATGCTCCACGATCCACGCCTGCATTTTCAGACGTTCCAGCGTGTTCGTCTCAAACAGCTCCTGATTCAGCTCGTAGATCCGCGCCCCTGCCCGGGTACACAGCGCCGCCACGGAAAAGGTATGCGCCGTGGTATTGGAAAAGCGGAAGCAGCCGGTGTCGGTGGAAACGCCCACATACAGCGCCTCCGCCAGCGCCCGGTCGGCCTTGACGCCCATCAGCTCCAGCACGTCCCACACCACCTCGGCGCAGGAGGCGCTGTCCCCGTCCACCAGCTCCTGCTCCGTAAAGGAGGTCGCGGAGCTGTGATGGTCGATGCGCAGGGCAATCTTCCCCAGCAGCGGCCGGAAATCCGCAGGCAGCATCTCGGGAGACGCCACGTCCACCGAGACGATGGTGTCGCCTTCCTCCACCCATGGCTTGGTCAGCCCCTCATGGAGCCACGCAAACCGGGGCGTCACTTCTTTGTTGACAAGCACATGGGCGGTCTTGCCCAGCTGCCGCAGCCCCCGGCACAAGGCGGCAGAGCTGCCGACGGTGTCCCCGTCCGGGCGGCGGTGGGACAGAATGGCAAAATGGTCGTGTTCCAGAAGAAAACGCGCCGCATCAGCTCTCGTCAGAATCTTCATCGTGTTTTACCTCTAGTGAGTTGATCAGCTTCAGCATTCTCGCGCCGTAGGTGATGGAATCGTCCTCGGACCAGACGATCTCCGGGCTGTAGCGCAGCTGGAGGTTGTGTCCCAGCTGACGGCGCAGGTATCCGGCGGCGGATTTCAGCCCCGCCATGGCGTCCTTCACCCGCTCCTCCTGCAAAAAGCTGACGTATACCTTGGTATAGCGCAGATCCGGGGTGGTTTCCACCCGGGTAATGGAGATCATCGTGTCCTGCACTCTGGGGTCCTTCACGGTACGAAGCAGGGCGGACAGCTCCTTCTGGATCTCCTCATTGATCCGATTGATTCGGTTGGATGACATTGGGTACTCCTTTCAGCAGCACATCGGGGGTTTCCCCTCTGTGCAATAACAGTTTTCGCCGCGCCGCGAGGGGGAAACTCTGAATAAACCGTCTGCGGCTGAGCAGCGGATCTTTTCCCCCAGCTGTGCGGTTTCCAAAGCGGGAAATACACAAAGTATTTCTCCGCTTTGGAAGCCTTCATCTGGTGAAAAATCTCTCGCTGTCAGCTCTTGCCAGTTTATCCAGAGCTTCCCCGTGCGGCACGGCGAATAACTTAGCGTTTCACTTCCTGCATGACAAAGCACTCGAAGATGTCGCCTTCCTTGATGTCGTTGTACTTCACGACGCTCATGCCGCACTCGTAACCGGCGGTGACTTCCTTGACCGCGTCCTTGAAGCGCTGCAGGGAGCCGATCTCGCCTTCGTGGATGACGATGTTGTCCCGCAGAACGCGCACCTGGGAATCCCGGGTGACCTTGCCGTCCTTGACCATACAGCCGGCAATGGTGCCGATGGCGCTGACCTTGTAGGTCATGCGCACTTCCGCGTGGCCGATGACAACTTCCTCGAACTTGGGCGCGAGCATACCCTTCATGGCGGCCTCGATCTCGTCGATGGCGTCGTAGATCACGCGGTAGAACCGCATATCCACATTGGCGCGGTGGGCGCTGGCAGCAGCGGCGGCGTCGGGACGGACATTGAAGCCCACCACAATGGCGCCTGCGGTGGAGGCAAGCAGAATGTCGCTTTCGTTGATGGCGCCGACGCCCGCGTGGATGACACGGACGCGGACTTCCTCGTTGGATATCTTCTCCAGAGAGGATTTCAGCGCTTCGGCGGAGCCCTGCACGTCGGCCTTGACGATCAGGGGCAGCTCCTTCATTTCGCCCTCCTGCATCTTGGCGAACAGATTGTCCAGCGTGACCTTCTGGTTCATCTTGGCAAGGGCGTCCTTCTGCGCCTGACGGCGCTGCTCCACCAGCTCACGGGCCATACGCTCGTCGGTGACGGCGTTGAACTCGTCGCCCGGCGTGGGCACGTCGGCAAGGCCGGTGATCTCCACAGGCACGGAGGGGCCGGCGGTCTTGACGGTGCGTCCTTTGTCGTTGGTCATAACACGGACGCGGCCGACGGCGGTACCGGCGATGACGATGTCGCCTTGCTTCAGCGTGCCGTTCTGCACCAGCAGCGTCGCCACGGGGCCGCGGGACTTATCCAGCCGCGCTTCGATCACGACGCCCTTGGCGCGGCGGTTGGGGTTGGCCTTCAGCTCCAGCACCTCGGCGGTGAGGATGACCATTTCCAGCAGATTGTCCAGACCCTGACCGGTCTTGGCGGAGATGGGGCAGATGACGGTCTCGCCGCCCCACTCCTCGGGGATCAGGTCGTACTTGGTCAGCTGCTCCTTGATCTTGTCGGGGTTGGCGGTGGGCTTATCCATCTTGTTGATGGCGACGATAATGGGAACATCCGCAGCCTTGGCGTGGTTGATGGACTCGATGGTCTGGGGCATGATGCCGTCGTCGGCGGCAACCACCAGAATGGCGATGTCCGTGGACTTGGCACCACGGGCACGCATGGAGGTAAAGGCCGCGTGGCCGGGGGTATCCAAAAACGTGACCATATTCCCGTTCACGTCCACAGTGTAAGCGCCGATGTGCTGGGTGATGCCGCCAGCTTCTCCCGCAGTGACGGAGGTCTTGCGGATGGCGTCCAGCAGGGAGGTCTTGCCGTGGTCAACGTGACCCATGACCACCACGACGGGGGCGCGGGTCTCCAGCTCTTCGGCGGTATCCACATGGTCGTCGATGATCTGCTCCTCGATGGTGACGGTGACTTCCTTCTCCACCTTGCAGCCCATCTCGGTGGCCACGAACTCGGCGGTGTCAAAATCGATGCTCTGGTTGATGGCGGCCATGACGCCGTTCTTCATCAGGCACTTGATGACCTCTCCGGCGGTCTTCTTCATCCGGGAAGCCAGCTCGCCCACGGTGATCTCCTCGGGGATCTTCACCGTCAGAGGTGCCTTCCGGGCGACCTCCATCTGCAGGCGGCGCATTTTCTCCTGCTCCTCGTTCCGGGACTTGCTGCCGCGGAACTTGCCATTCTGCTGTTTATTGCCCTGCTGACCCTTCTTGCCGCCGATGCGCTGTTTACCGCCCTGGTAATTTTGCACCTTCTCGGAGACCAGATTATCCACGTCGGCAAAGCGTCCGGCGTTGACCTGCACGGCGGAGGTGTCCACCACCCGGCGCTCCCGCTTCCGTTCAGGCTCCTTGGGCTTGTCTGCCTTGGCAGGCTGCGCGCTGGGCGCGGCGGGCTGCTGGGGACGGTTCTGATTCTGGGGCTGGGACTGAGGCTTCGCCTGCTGGGGCTTCGCGGCCTGCTGGGCTTCCTGCTTGGGAGCCTCGGCCTTGGGGGCTTCGGGCTTGGGCGGCTCCGCCTTGGGGACGGGCTTCACGGCAAACACCTGCTCCAGCGACGCGATCTGGTGGGTCTGGGTCATGCTGTCAAACACCAGATTCAGTTCCTCATCGGTGAGCACCTGCGTATTGGACTTGGGCTTCTGAAAATACTTGGAGATGATGTCCGCGATCACCTTCGGCGCAACGCCGAAGTCTGCCGCGACCTCCTTCAAACGATACTTCACTAAACTCATACGATAAAACGCACCTCCAAAATATGACAAGCGGAAAGCGGAACGCAGGGGATATGCGCTTTTGCGCTCTGCTTACTACTCAAAACTACTGCTTCTTTTTCCCTTTTCGCACATTTTTTACATGGGCTTTCGCTTCGGCCTGATGCTTCTTTACCTTTTCGGCCTTGGCGGAAAGCACTTCCAGAGCTTCCCGGTTTTTCTCCGGTTCGCCAAGCGCCGTCAGCAGGGTCAGCGCCAGCCGGACATCCGTCACGGCGGCGATGGCAAGGCTGGTTCGGCCGATGGCGAAGCCCATTTCCTCTTTGGTGGATTTCAGGCGGACGCACTGCTGGTCGGTTCCGGCGGCAAAGGACTTTGCCCGACGCCATGTGTGGTCGGAAGCGTCGGCGGCTACCAGAATCAGGTACGCCTTTCCCGCCCGGGCGATCGCGCCTACCGGCTCCTCGCCCAGCTCCGCCATGCCGCCCTTGCGGGCTATGGACAGATATTGCAGCGCCTTATCCATTCTCCATCTCCTTTTCCAGCCGCTGGTAGACCTCCTCCGGGATGGTCACTTCCAGACTGCGATCCAGCGCTTTGGAGCGGATGGCCTTTTTCAGGCACTCGGGATTGGGACAGATGTACGCGCCCCGGCCGTTTTTCTTGCCGCCGAAGTCCAGGCTGACCTCGCCCTCGGGGCTGCGGACGACCCGGATCAGCTCCCGCTTGGCCTTCCGTTCCCGGCAGCCCATACACTGCCGCTGGGGAATTTTCTTCTGCATCGAACTGCCTCCTTATCGCCCTGAATTTTTATGCTTCCTCCGTCTCCTCGGCAGGTTCGGCCTGAGAGGCGGGCTTGATGTCGATCTTATAGCCGGTCAGGCGGGCGGCCAGACGGGCGTTCTGACCCTCCTTGCCGATGGCCAGAGACAGCTGGTCGTCGGGGACGATCACCCGGCAGGCTTTCTGGCCGGGGATCAGGCTGACGTCAATGACATCCGCAGGGCTGAGGGCAGCCCGGACATACTGGCAGGGGTCTTCGCTCCACACCACGATGTCGATCTTCTCGCCGCCCAGTTCCTTCACGACGGCACCCACACGTCCGCCGTGAGGGCCGACGCAGGCGCCCACGGGGTCGATGCCCTCCATGGCGGCGCGAACTGCCATCTTGGAACGGGAACCGGCTTCCCGGGCGATGTTGCGGATCTCCACCTGACCGTCGGCGATCTCCGGGGTCTCCAGCTCGAACAGGCGGCGCACCAGATTGGGATGGGTGCGGGAGACGTGGATCAGCGGGCCGCGGCCCATCTTATGAACCTCCAGCACGTACACCCGGATCATGTCGCCCTCGTGGTGGGTTTCGCCGGGGATCTGCTCGCCAGCCTGAAGCACGGCATCGGAGGTATCATTACCCTGACCGATGCGCAGGAACATATCGCCGGTGGTGGGGTCGATGCGCAGCACGGTGCCGGTCATCAGCTCCTGTGCCTTGTTGGAATAGCTTTCGTAGGCCACGCCCCGTTCGGCTTCCCGGATGCCCTGAATGACCACCTGCTTGGCGGTCTGGGCGGCGATGCGGCCGAATTTCTGGATGTCCACGGGGATGTTCACCGGGTCGCCCACCTGAACGTCGGGGTTATAGTTCCGGGCGGCGTCGATGGGGATCTCCAGCGCGGTATCCTCCACTTCCTCCACGGCGGTCTTGACGATGTGCATGGAAAGTCCATGCTCGCTCAGATCGACCACCACATTGTCCGCCGGGACGTCCCGGCGATCCTCCCGGTCTTTGCGGTAGGCGTTGGTCAGCGCCTGTTTCAGACGCTCCACCATATAGTCCACAGGGATGCCCTTGAGCTTTTCCAGCTCCCGCAGGGACGCGAAAATCTCCGCGCCGATGTCCACCTTGGGGGCTTCCGCCTGCTTTTTGGCTGTCTTTCTTGCCATTTTATTCTGTCCTCCTATCAGAATTCCACACGAAGCCGCACCAGCGCGACCTCGGATTTTTCAAACGTTACGGTTTCCTTCCCCGCCTCCACGGTCAGCCTGCCGTCCTCGTAACCGCGCAGGACGCAGGGAATTTCCTTCATGCCGTTTCTGGGGCGGTAGAGCTTGACGGTGATGGGGCTGCCCAGATATTTCTGGAAATCGGAGGGGCGCTTCAGCACCCGTTCCAGTCCGGCGGAGCAAACCTCAAAATGGTAGGAGCCGGAAATCGGGTCCTTTTCGTCCAGAATGGGGTCAACGGCGCGGGAGATGGCCTCGCAGTCGTTGATGTCCACGCCGCCGTCCTTGTCAATATACAGCCGCAGGAAATATTCGCTGCCCTCCCGGACGTATTCCACGTCCCAAAGCTCGCAGCCGTGTTCTTTTACGATGGGCTCGGCGAAGGCCGCCACTTGTTCGGTAACTTTCATGGATACACCCTTTCCCTGAGTCTGTCCGAAAGGTGGCTTTCACCCGCTCTCAGACACGACCTTAATCAGCAAGAAAGAGAGGCGCTCGCGCCTCTCTTTCCTACCTTCTACCTGTTTACGTTAGGATTATATCACCGTTTTTCCTGTTTGGCAAGAGGGTTTTCACAAATTCCGGGACTTTTTTTCAACATTTTGCCCAATCAGCGGTGGAAAACGCCCTTGAAGGAAAGCCCTTCGGATGATACAATACTCAAAAATAATTTTCCAGAATACGCAACCTTTTCCGCTTCTCATACGTTCTATTGGCAGAAGTGCTTCTACGGGGAAGCTCTGGATCAATCGGCGAGAGCTGACAGCGAGAGATTTTTCACCAGATGAAGGTTTCCAAAGCGGAGGAATACTTTGTGTATTTCCCGCTTTTGAAACCGCACAGCTGGGGAAAAAGATCCGCTGCTCAGCCGAAGACGATTGAGCCAGAGTTTCCCCCCAACAAAAAGGGGCTACATATGAAACTGTCAGCTGAGGATGCCTTTCGCTTATACGGCGACCGCGTTTTCTCTGCGGCGTTCAGCGTCACAGGGAATCAGGCGGACGCCGACGACGCGGTGCAGGATACATATTTGCGGTACTGTTCCTATGATAAGGAATTTACCGACGAGGATCACATCCGCGCATGGCTTTTGCGGGTCGCCATCAACCGGGCCAGAGATCAGAAGCGTTCCTTCTGGGAAAAGCACCGGGTCTCATGGGAGGACTATATGGAAACGCTGGTCTTTGAAGCGCCGGAAGATAAGTCCCTCTTTGAGGCGGTCATGTCCCTGCCCGCCAAGTACCGGACGGTGATCCACCTGTTTTATTACGAGGACTACAGCGTCGCCCGGATCGCGGAGATTCTCCACTCGCGGGAAGGCACCGTCAAAAGCCAGCTGAACCGGGGACGGCAGCTCCTGAAAACCAAACTGATGGAGGCGTGGAACGATGACGAATAAGGAAAAGTACCGGCGTGCCTTCGGCGTGCTTCATGCCTCCGAGGATATTTTGACGGAGGTAAAACGTATGGAAACGAAAAAGCATTTTTCCCTGCGGAAAGCGGTGCTGCTGTGCGCCGCGGTGATTGCGGTATTTGCCATGGCGGGCGTCTGCTACGCGGAAGACGTGGGCGGCATTCAGCGAACCATCCAGCTCTGGTGCTACGGCGATCAGACCGACGCCGTTCTGGAAATTCAGGACGGCAGCTACGAGCTGACCTACGAAGCTGCCGACGGGGTACACAGCGAAGGGGGCGGCGGCGTGGCCATCGACGCCTTTGGCCGGGAGCGCCCTCTGACGGAGGAAGAGCTTCTGGAAGACCTTCAGAACAGAATCGATGTGACCTACCGGGAGGACGGAACGGTGTGGGTCTACTACAAAGATCAGAGCATGGAAATCACCGATCTCTTTGACGAAAACGGCGTGTGCTTCGTCCAGCTGAAGGACGGCAAGAAGACCGTCTATCTGACCGTCGAGTACGATAGCTGTTTCAGCTGGAGCACAGAATGCTACCTTCAGCCCACCCAGCGCCATTCCTGATTGCAAAAATTCCTCTGTTGCCACCGCAGCAGAGGAATTTTTTACTCCCGTTCCTTCACCAGCATGGGGGTGAACATGGGCTTGCCGAAGCGGGTGACGAACCGCTGGCATTTTACCAGAAACGCGTAGTACACGTTGTACCCGCAGCCCAGCATGGTTTCCGCGTTGGCCATGCCCTTGGCGAGGATCACGTCCGCGCCGGACAGCGTAGCGGCGGCTTCCTCGCTCAGCATATCCAGCTGGGTGCCCGCCACCCGGTTGCCGTTGTCGATCACCGGGAAGGGAATTCCCACGGCGGCGGCGTCCTCCCGGGTCGCATCGTTCTGGGCAATGGCGCCCCGGACGCAGAAAGTGACGGAAATATCCGGATACGCCGCCGCGATGGCCTCGGCCAGCACCCGGTCAAAGCCGATCTCTCCGGCGTTGTCCGTCAGATACACCAGCTTCCCGCCCCGGCGTAAATCCCGGCAAAAGTAAGCGTACACCTGCTCGTCCAGCTCCATTTCCAGCGCTTTATCCAGCATTTCCTCCAGCTTTTCAAAGCTGACCTGCCCCTGCAAGGCGGAAAAGTCCAGATAATTCCCCAGAATGGCGAATTGCAGCCCCGCGAAAACCGGGTCTTTGGCGGCGGTGACCTTCTCCCGGATTGCTGGAAGCCGCTCCAGCACGAAGTGGTTGGAATCCAGCTTTTCCTGACGGAAACGGTCGTAGTCAAGGCCGTACATATCGTGAAGCAGGTCGGCGATCTGCGGCCCGAACCACGGGGAGGACACCCCCTCCGGCGCGGCCAGATACAGCTTCATAATCTCTTTGGCAAAGGCGATTGCCTGCTCCTCCGTCCCCAGCGTCTGGGCAAGGGCGATGTTCCGCCGCAGAAGGCATTGCAGGCAGTAAGTGTCGATGGAAATACTCATGGAACCTCCATAATGTTTATAACTTCAGCAAATCCTCAAAGGAATCGATTTTCCCGGCGTACCCTGCCGGGGTGCCGAAGCCGTAGCTTGCCCAGAGGAAGGGAACGCCCGCTTCCACCGTGGCCTCATAATCCCCCTGCGTGTCGCCGATGTAGGCGCAGGAGGTGATGTTGTATTTCTCCATCAGTGTGCGGATGGTCTTTCCCTTGCTGGTGCCGGTGTCGCCGAAGCACAGATGGCCGGTGATGCAGCCGGTCAGCCCCAGCTTGGAAATGCACAGCTCCGGATAGCCCTGCTGACTGTTGCTGACAATGAACAGCCGGTGGGTTTTCGCCAACGCCTCCATCGTCTCCCGGACGCCGGGGTAGCCGATATGGCAGGGGTTTTCGTGGAGGTGGCGGTTTTCCGTCTCCATGCACCGCGCCATCAGGGCGTAGCGCTCTTTTTCCGGAAAGTCGGCAAACAGAACGTCGGCGATTTCCGTCATCACCCGGCCGAACAGGGGTTTCAGGGTTTCCGCCGTGATGCAGTACCGGGAAAGCCCCTCTTTGTTAAGCTGGATGTTGTAGCCCTCCGCCACCAGCGCACGGGAATCCCAGAGGGTGCCGTCAATGTCAAAAATCAGGCTCTCGTAATTCATGCTTCCTCCAAGTGCCGCTGGATGCGGCCGATGATCATGTCCAGCGCCACCAGATTTTTTCCGCCCTCGGGGACGACGATGTTGGCGTACTTCTTGCTCGGCTCCACGTACCGCTCGTGCATAGGCTTGACCGTGTCCTGATACTGCTTCAGTACGCTTTCCAAAGTTCTTCCCCGCTTGTTCACGTCCCGCTTGATCCGGCGGCACAGGCGGATGTCCGCGTCGGTGTCCACGAAAATCCGGATGTCCATGAGGTTGCGCAGTTCCTCGTTCTCGAAGATCAGAATGCCCTCCACGATGATGACCTTTTTCGGCACGATGTGAATGGTCTGCTCCGACCGGTTATGGATGGTGAAGTCGTACACCGGGCATTCGATGGCGTGCCCCCGGCGCAGCTCTTCCAGATGGTAGACCATCAGGCTGGTGTCGAAGGCGGCAGGCTCGTCGTAATTGAGCTGACTGCGCTCCTCGTAGGTCATGTCGTCGTGGCGCTTATAGTAGTTGTCGTGGCTGATGACCGTGACCATGCCCTCAAAGCGGGAGATCAGATTGTTCATCAGGGTGGTTTTGCCGCTGCCCGTGCCCCCGGCAATGCCGATGACCAGAATGTTGTCGTCCATAATCTTTTCCTCCATATCTATTTCTCATCCAACAGCTTCCGGGACAATTCGAGAATCGATTCGTCCGGGAGACTGTTGGTGAGGATGACCTCGCCTGTTCCGTTTTCCAGAAGGCCTGCCTCCGCCAGACGGCGGCGGGTCTCCCGGGCGGTGCCGTCACCCCCGTCTAACAGAGCGACGCCGCATCCCAGCACCCGGGAAATGGCCTTCGCCGCGAAGGGATAATGGGTACACCCCAGCACCACCTCGTCCAGCTTTCCCTGATAGGGGGCGAACAGCTCCCGCAGAAGGGATTCGGCTTCCGGGGAATCCGCCTGCCCCCGCTCCACCAGCTCCACCAGCCCCGGTGCGGGAATTTTATAGATCCGGCAGCTCTGGTCGTAGCGGTGCATCAGCGCTTCAAACTTTTCCTCCCGCAGGGTCATGGGCGTAGCCATCACGCCGATGCCGCCGCCGTGATACCGGTCATAGGCCAGCTTGAGGGCAGGCTCGATGCCGATGACGATGGTATCCGGATAGGCTTCCCGCAGGTCGTGAATGGCGGCGGAGGTCGCGGTGTTGCAGGCCACCACCAGCGCCTTGACCCCCCGGGCCATCAGCCGCCGCGCCGCGGCAAAGGTGAGCGCTTCCACCTCGTCCTTGGTTTTTGTGCCGTAGGGGGCGTTGGCGGAGTCGCCGAAATAGAGGTACCGCTCCCCGGGCATGAGGCGCCGCAGGTGCCGCAGCACGCTGATGCCGCCCACGCCGGAGTCGAAGACGGCGATATAATCCTGTTTGGTGTTCATGGTTTCACCTGATCGTTTTTCGGGGCGGGCGCGTGGCCGCCCCATGTTTTCTATATAGTATCAAATTTCCGCCGTTCTTTCAATGGCTCGTTGCTTTTTTCGTGGATTTTTTGGAAGCGAATGCTCCCCCGGCTGCTGATGCAGCCGGGGGAAGAAAACACTATTTTGTAACGGGAATGCTGACCCGCTTGCTTTCCAGCAAAAGCTCATCGGTGTCATGATCCAGGACGCCCAGCACCAGCTCCAGGGAGGTGATGTCCCGAACCCGCTCCACGCCCGCGTCATACAGCCACATTTCGCACTTGCCCCAGGCGTCCGGCGCAAGCTCGTCGAACAGGAACAGATCAGCGGATTCGCCGTTCACATAGGTTTCCATCGTGTAGAGCCAGATATTCCGCTCGGAATGATTCTCTACCCGGAACCGGAAGGCGCCGTCCTCGCAAAGCTCACCCTCGCTGCCCGTGTAGGTAAGGGTGATGCCCGCCTCCTCCAGAACCGTCGTGCCGCCGCTCTCCACCGACCGGACATTGTTTTTGTCTGCGCGCAGGGTAATGGGGGGCGTAGAATCCAGCGGATTGTAGTCGCTGGCATCCGTCACTTCCAAGCAGAACGAGAGTTCGCCGATCGTTTCAATATTTCCGCTTTCAAGGTCGGTATCGTTGACCCAGATCGAGGTCATTTCCTCCTGTCCCGCTTCCACCTCGCCCAAAAAGAGGCGGTACTCCGTCATGTAGCCGTTGACGCAGTCCATGCTGCTCATGAGCATAACGTCCCGGTCTGAATCGTTGCGCAGGTAGACGGGAATCTCCTCCGTGTATGTGTCCCCGTCCCGCCAGTCGGCCACGGCCAGAATGCCGCCCTTATCGTACAGGACGGTCTGGTGGTGGAAATCCTCCGGGCGAATCACCGCTTCCGTCTCCCAGGTGTCCCCGTCGTCGCTCCACAGGGAGGACATACTGCTCACTTTTTCGGTAATGAACTCCGTCAGCACGTACTGCGCCACCATGAACGCGGTTACGATCAGAATCGGCCAGAGCCACTTGGGGCTGGTCTTTTTCCGCCGGCCGGAATACTGTCCGCACGCCCCCTGCCGGGTGGGGACGCTCCGGCGGACGGGTCTGTCCTCCGGGTGCTCAATGACCAGCGGTTCCCCCTCGTGGGTATGCATCCCGTGGGCAATCTCCTCGGTAAACGGCTCGTAGTAACATTCCCGGCAACGCTTGCCGTCATAGGGCGCGCCGCAGCAGGGGCATCTTTTCATTTGGGTTCACACTTCCGCACCATCCGGTGCCGCCTTCCTTTTGGTTTCCAATTTTAATTGTAACATAGGGGTCAACCCTCCGCAACAGCATGAACACGGGATTTTTTGCCGCTTCACGGGAAACCTCCCTCTTTATGGCAAAACCGTTGCATTCTTCCGTTCGAAACGGTATAATGTCAAAAAAACACTCGGGAGGAATTTTTATGGATTTGAACATCGGCCGTATGCCCCACGGGCCGCGGAACTCCATCGCGGACGTGTCAGGCGTCCGCGTCGGCCACTGCACCGTGGATGATGAACGGCACAAAACCGGCGTGACGGTGATCCTGCCCTGCGAGGACGACATTTTCCGCAATAAAATGCCCGCGGCTTACCACGTTCTCAACGGCTTCGGAAAAACCACCGGTCTGATGCAGATCGGGGAGCTGGGGACGCTGGAGACCCCCATCGCCCTGACGAACACCCTGAACGTGGGGCTGGTTCACGATGCCATGGTGGAATATATGTGCCGTCAGGGGGAGCGCCGGGGATATCCGGTTCTTTCCGTGAACCCCGTGGTGTGCGAGTGCAACGACGCATCCCTGAATGACATCCGTCACCGGGCGGTGGGGCAGGCGGAGGTGTTCACCGCCATTGCCGCCGCGTCGGCGGACTTTGCCCAGGGCGACGTGGGCGCGGGCAAGGGCATGACCTGCCACGACCTGAAGGGCGGCATCGGTTCCTCTTCCCGGCTTGTGGAGATCGGCGGGGAGACCTTCACCTTGGGCGTGCTGGTTCTGACGAACCACGGGTGTCTGCGGGATTTGACCGTCGGCGGGGAAAACATCGGCAAGGAGATCGAGCTGCGCATCCGGGAGGACACTCCGGACGAGGGCAGCTGCATCATGATCGTCGGCACCGACCTGCCCGTCACCTCCCGCCAGCTGGGACGGATCATCCGTCGGTGCAGCGTGGGGCTTGCCCGGCTGGGCAGCTACATCGGCCACGGCAGCGGCGAAGTCATGGTAGGCTTTTCCACCGCCAACCGCATTCCCGCGCAGGGCGATTGCCTGAACTTCCGCTGCATCCACGAAAGCCACATAGACGACGCCTTCCGCGCCGTGGCGGAGGCCACCGAAGAAGCGGTGCTGCGCTCTATGCTGGAAGCCCACCCGGTCACAGGCTACACCGGCAAGGTGCGCCGGAGCCTTGGCGAATTCTGGCAGCCCTGAACAGTGAAAAATCCCCGCGGCACTTTGGGTGCCGCGGGGAATCTTACATTATCCGAACCGGAATTACAGCAGGGTAGCGAAGTGCTTGATGGTGCGGACCATCTGAGAAACATAGGAGTTCTCGTTGTCGTACCAGGAAACGACCTGCACCTGGCTGGTGCCGTTGCCCAGATTGATGACCATGGTCTGGGTGGCATCGAACAGGGAGCCGAAACGCATGCCAACGATGTCGGAGGAAACGATCTCATCGGTGTTGTAGCCGAAGGACTCGGTGGCCTGAGACTTCATCTGAGCGTTGATCTCTTCCTTGGTGGGGTTGCCCTCAACAACGGCGTTCAGGATGGTGGTGGAGCCGGTGGGGGTGGGAACACGCTGAGCAGCGCCGATCAGCTTGCCGTTCAGCTCGGGGATGACCAGACCGATGGCCTTGGCAGCGCCGGTGGAGTTGGGAACGATGTTCACAGCACCCGCACGGGAACGACGCAGGTCGCCCTTGCGCTGGGGGCCGTCCAGAATCATCTGGTCGCCGGTGTAGGCGTGGATGGTGCACATAATGCCGGACTGGATCTTCCAGCCGTCGTTCAGAGCCTTGGCCATGGGAGCCAGGCAGTTGGTGGTGCAGGAAGCGGCGGAGATGATGTTGTCTTCCTTGGTCAGGGTGTTGTGGTTAACGTTGTAAACGATGGTGGGCAGGTCATTGCCGGCAGGAGCGGAAATGACGACCTTCTTGGCGCCGGCGTCGATGTGCGCCTGAGCCTTGGCCTTGGAAGTGTAGAAACCGGTGCACTCCAGAACAACGTCAACACCCAGCTCGCCCCAGGGCAGCTCGGCAGCGTTGGCCTTGGCGTAAATGGTGATCTTCTTGCCGTCGACGGTGATGAAGTCCTCGCCGGCCTCAACGACGTGACCCTGAGCAGCATAGTTGCCCTGAGTGGAATCGTACTTCAGCAGGTGAGCCAGCATCTTGGGAGAGGTCAGGTCGTTGATCGCGACGACTTCAAAACCCTCAGCACCGAACATCTGACGGAAAGCCAGACGGCCGATACGGCCAAAACCATTGATTGCAACTTTAACAGACATGGTAATTCCTCCATTTTTATTACTGCCGGAAGGCAGTATTTTACTTTTCAGGTACGGCATTCGATATCTCCGTACGGAATCCATTATACAATAATCCCACTGCGTTGTAAAGTGTAATTTTCGTAAAATTCCGATCAGTTTTTACTATTTTTCGGTGCATGTTGCTCATTTGCGCAAAAGCGCCCGCCGCGTGACGCTGCGGGCGCTTTTCATTTCCCGGAATATCCGTCCCAAACTCAGGACGCGGCCGTGGTTTCGGCGGGCTGCTCCGGCATTCCTTCGCAGACGACGGGGGACTGAGGCGTGCAGATGGCCATGTAGGTGTTGCCCCGGCCAAGCTCCAGCGGCTCGCCGCTTTCCGTGAAGAAACGGAACGGCTCCTTATCGCCGCCGCACATCCAGACGATGGGGATGAGCTTGCCGCCGCAGGCAAAGTAGCCCTTGCCGCCGGCATTGAAGTCCGCGATGTGGTAAATGCCGGTGGTGGTGATGTCCGCGTACATGACGATGACGTTCCGGAACGCTTCGACTTCCTCAGTCTTCAGGTCGGTCATGACCTTGCCGTACTGGTTGAAGGCGTATTTGCCCGTGCTCTCGTCGTAGACCATCCGGGTTTCCTTTCTGGCCTTTTCGTAGACCAGCGTGATGCTGATGTCCCTGGCCTCAACACCGTCCGCCGGGGTGCCGTCGTCGGTGAAGTCGAAGCCGTAGTCCCGCTCCAGCGTCATGGGGTAGCCCTGAGACTCGGCGTAGGCTTTGATGCCGGAACCGATGCCGTAGAGGGTGTTCTCCAGCGCGCCCTTGCGCTCGGTGTCCCGATAGGAAGCGCCGGTGGAGGCCACCACCCATTCGTCAATGTTGAAATTCTCCACGCCCCGATCCTTGGCATCCTTCAGCGCCTGCGCGGAGCCGCCCGCGTGGGACAGGATCAGGTCATAGTGCTGGGCGATACTGTTGAACATGGGCCGGGTGGAACGGGTGGAGCCGATGGCGTCCACGGAGTCGATGTCGGTAAACAGCGCCAGACAGCGCACCACGCTGTCCATGTTGACGTAGCACTCGATCAGCATGTCCGCCTTCACCACGCCCACATGGGGAATGTTGTCCGCCAGATTGCTCACGGTGTTGGCAAAAATACGGCCGGTGAAGGGCGCGTCCAGAACTTCGCCGTTCAGGGGGTTGACATAAACCTCCGGTTCCGTGGTCGGCACGGTGGTCGGTTCCGCCGTGGGTTCCGCGGTGGGTTCGGCGGTCGGCGCGGCGGTGGTCTCCGGCACCGCTGCGGGAGTTGTGGCAGGCGCACTCCTGGCACCGCAGCCGCACAGCAGCAGCGCCAAGGTAAGCGTCAGGGCAATAACTCTTTTCATGATCTTCTTCCTTTCCTGTTGGTAGATATTTTTCCGCAGATCTGCGGTCTCTCTCAGCTGAACTGCGTGGCAACCTTACTGCTCTCCATGGTCTTGCCCAGCGTGTAGTAGAACACGTTGTCCCGGGCGGGGTTCAGGTCGCTCAGCACGCCGCGCTTGGCGTAGATGGCGTAGTAACCGGCCATCACGGGGATGATCCGGCCGTCGTCCGCCACCAGCTTGTGCAGGTTATAGTAGTTGCCTCTGTCCGCCAGAGACTGATTGACCATGTTGTAGATCGTCTCGTTGGCGAGGCCGCCCCAGCTCATTTCGCCCCACGGCCGGTAGAATTCCGACAGGTCCGCCGTTGTGGGCAGCTTCGTGATGCCGAGGTAAATGTCGTAGTTGGCCGCCTGAAGCCGGGCTTCGTAGACGCTGGTGGGACTTTCCACCGTCTCGCAGGCAAGACCCAGCTCCGTCAGCGTGGCCGCGATGTTCCGGGCGCAGCGCAGGCGGGCGGAATCGTCGCTGTTGACCAGCAGCTGCAGCGTCCTCGGCACGCCCTTGTCGTTGGTGGGAACGCGGAATTTGCTGGCCGCGTCGATGAAGCGCATCTCGTCGTAATCATAATTTGTTGCCAGACTTTTGCTGTAATACGGCGACATGGGGGAAATGGGCAGGGTCGTGGGCAGCGCCAGTCCGCCGTAGTTGTCGTCCACCAGCGTCTGCCGGTCAATGCCGTAGGTCAGGAAGGTACGCAGGGTGCCGTCGTCGAAAAATTTACTGTAGGTGACGTTGCAGCCGATATACATCATGAAGCCGCTGTCCACTTCCCACAGCTCGAAGTCGCAGCGGTAGTCGGCGTAGGAATCCGTCTGGGGGTTGGTGCAGACCACGCTCAGGCCGGAAAACTCAAACTCGTCCCGGATCTGGGAAGGGGATTCCGCTTCCACAAGGGCGATGGAGGAATCCTTCGCCACTAAGTCGTCGCTGCTGCACCACCAGTTCACCACCCGCTGCAAATGCTTGCCGCCGATGCCGTCTTCCAGAGAGTAGGGGCCGGTTCCAAGGGGGTTGTCCACGGTCACTTCCGAAGCCTTGACGATGGGGATATCCAGCAGCAGCGCCAGATTCTGGTACGGCGTGTCAAGGAAAAAGTCCACGCCGCCGTCGCTGGACAGCTCCACACGGGCAATGTGGGTGAAGCGTCCCTTGTAATACACGTTCTGCCGCGCCTGCTCGTAGCTCGCGACCACGTCCTGCACCGTGACCCGGGTGCCGTCGGAGAAGGTCGCGTTGGGCTCCAGATAGATCGTCCATGTACGGTTATCCGGGGTGACCTGATACTGAGAGCACAGAATGGGGGTCGTATTGTTCTTGGAGTCCACCGCGAACAGCCCCTGATACATCAGGGACATGACCACGCGGTTGGTGTAGTCGCTGCCGTACAGGGGGTTCATGGAGCGGTCGGGATAGTAGGCCAGGGTCAGATCCTGAGAGTCCGGAGCGATGGTTTCCTCCGCCGGGTCCTCCCCCTCCATCAGAAGGGCGTCTCCCGTGGGGACGTAGGCGGAATTGTCGATGCTCCCGACGCAGCCGGTGAAGCACCCCAGACAGAGGATAAGCGCCAGCAGCACGGATATTCCCTTTTTCATCCCGTCACCTCCTGACAGACGATCACCGCGCCCTGGGACCCGCGCTCCCCGCCGGTCGCCCGGTGGGACCAGAAGCGGTCGCAGCTGCACACGGTGCAGTCTCTACTTAAGTCAATGTGTTCCACGCCGCAGCGGCGCAGAACCATGGCGTTGATCTGCTTTAAGTCCAGATGGTATTTTTCGCCCCGTTTTTCAATGTAGGCGTCCACCTCCGGGCCGAAGGCGGCGTGCATGGCGTCGGGGACGTCGTGGTCGGTCTCAAAATGGCACATGCCGATGTTGGGACCGACGGCGGCGCGGATGTTCTCCGGCTTCGTGCCGAAGTTCTCCGCCATGGCGTGAACCACCTTTGCGCCGATGGCCTGCGCCGTCCCCCGCCAACCGGCGTGGGCCGCGCCCACCGCCCCGGTCGCGGGGTCGAAAAACAGCAGCGGCGTGCAGTCGGCGGTGAACACCAGCAGCGCAACGCCGGGGGTGTTTGTCACAAGGGCGTCGCACTTGGGATAGTCCCGGTGGCACAGGCCGATATGGTCTTTTTCCGTCACCACCCGGACGATGTCCGAATGGATCTGCAATGTCATCACCAGTTTTTCCGGGTCGAAGCCCACGGCGCGGCCGAGGCGGCGGAGGTTTTCCTCCACGTTTTCCAGAGAGTCCCCCCGGCCTACGGCCAGATTCAGGCTGCTCTGGGTGCCGGTGCTGACGCCGCCAAGACGGGTGGTGAACCCGTGGGGGACGGTGATGCCGTCGGCGGTCAGATATTGGAGTGTCTCGTATTTCTGTGTTCGTATCATAATCTCGTTTTCGCGCGTCGGAAGTAAGGCGTAAAGCGCCTTACTTCCGATTCTCTGTTATCTTAACTTTCGAGTTTGTCCTTCTGCATGCAGCACTTCTTGTACTTCTTGCCGCTGCCGCAGGGGCAGGGGTCGTTGGGGCCGACCTTGTGCTCCTTACGCACCGGCGCACGCTTGACCTGAGACTTGTCCGGGGCGGAGGTGCCGGTCTCCTTGGCCACCTTCTCCCGCTTGACTTCCTGCGCGGGACGCAGCTGCACCAGGAACATCCGGCGGATGGTCTCCTCCTTGATGGCGGTGATCATGGCCTCGAACATCTGGTAGCCCTCTTCCTTGTAGGCTATCACCGGGTCGTGCTGGCCGTAAGCCCGCAGACCGATGCCCTGCTTCAGATCGTCCATGGCGTCGATGTTGTCCATCCAGTATTCGTCCACCACCCGGAGCATGACCACACGCTCCAGCTCCCGCATGATCTTGGGGGTGTAGGCGGCTTCCTTGGCCTCGTAGGTGTGCTTGGCAATTTCAAAAACGGTGTCCGTCAGCTCATCGGCATTCATGGCCAGCAGCTGCTCCCGGCGGGACGCCAGCGTGCCTTTGGCGAAGTAGATGCCCTCCATGGCGTTGGCCAGCCCCTTCAGGCCGTCCTCGTTCACCACGCCGCCATGCCCGCTGAGGGCGGTGGAAACGTCGCTCTCCACAAGGGAGCGGAGCATCTGCATCATGTTCTCCCGCAGGTCTTCCCCGTCCAGCACCTTCTGCCGCTGGGCGTAGATGACCTCACGCTGGGTGTTCATGACGTTATCGTATTCCAGAACGTTCTTTCTTGCGCGGAAGTTCCGGGATTCTACGCTCTTCTGGGCGTTTTCCACGGCGTTGCTGAGGATTTTCGCGTCAATGGGTGTGTCCTCGTCCAGACCCAGGGAGTCCATCATGCTCATCACCCGGTCGGTGGAGAACAGGCGCATCAGATCGTCCTGTAAGCTCAGATAGAAGCGGCTCTCGCCGGGGTCGCCCTGACGGCCGGAACGGCCGCGCAGCTGATTGTCGATCCGCCGGGACTCGTGGCGCTCGGTGCCGATGATGAACAGGCCGCCGGCGGCACGAACCTGCTCCGCCTCCTGCGCGATGGCGGCCTTGTGCTTTTTCAGCAGTTCTTCGTAGGTGTGGCGAACTTTCAGAATTTCCGGGTCGCTGGTCTCGGCGTAGGAGTCGGCCTCCTGTAAAAGTTCATCCGGGAAATCCATTCTCGCAAGCTCCGCTTTCGCCAGGAAATCGGCGTTGCCGCCCAGCATGATGTCGGTACCACGGCCTGCCATGTTGGTGGCGATGGTCACGGCGCCCAGCTTGCCTGCCTGCGCCACGATCTGGGCTTCCTGCTCATGATGCTTGGCGTTCAGGACGCTGTGGGGGATGCCCTCCCGCTTCAGCAGCTTGCTGAGGATTTCGCTCTTTTCAATGGAGATCGTACCAACCAGCACGGGCTGACCCTTTTCGTGGCACGCCATCACCTGCCGGATGATGGCGCGGAACTTGCCCGCTTCGGTCTTGTACACTACGTCGGGGTGGTCGATACGGATGACGGGACGGTTGGTGGGAATCTCCACCACGTCCAGATTGTAGATGGCGCTGAATTCCTCTTCCTCCGTCAGGGCGGTGCCGGTCATGCCGGAGAGCTTGCCGTAGAGCCGGAAGAAATTCTGGAAGGTGATGGTGGCGAGGGTCTTGCTCTCCCCCGCGACGGTCACGCCCTCCTTGGCCTCGATGGCCTGATGCAGACCCTCGTTGTACCGGCGGCCGTACATGAGACGGCCGGTGAACTCGTCCACGATGATGACCTGACCGTCCTTGATGACGTAGTCAATGTCCCGCTTCATAAGGCCGCGGGCCTTCATGGCCTGATTGATGTGGTGAGAGAGGGTAGCGTTCTCCGCGTCGGCCAGATTTTCCACGCCGAAGAACTTCTCCGCCTTGGCGATGCCGCTGGCGGTGAGGGACACGGTGCGCTGTTTTTCGTCCACGATGTAGTCGCAGTCGTAGTCGTCGTGGATCTCCTTCTCGTCGGTCTTGGCGAAGACCTGCTTGCGCAGAGTGGACACGAAGTGATCGGCCATTTCGTACAGCTTGGAGGAATCCTCCCCCTTGCCGGAAATAATCAGAGGGGTACGGGCTTCATCGATGAGGATGGAGTCCACCTCGTCCACGATGGCAAAGGCGTGTCCCCGCTGCACCAGCTCGGACTTGTAGATCGCCATGTTGTCCCGGAGGTAGTCAAAGCCCAGCTCGTTGTTGGTGCAGTAGGTGATGTCGGCGGCGTAGGCCACCCGGCGCTCCGCCGGGGACATGCCAGGGATCACCAGACCGACGGAAAGCCCCATGTAGCGGTAGACCTTGCCCATCCACTCAGAGTCACGCTTGGCAAGGTACTCGTTGACGGTGACCACGTGAACGCCCTTGCCGGTCAGCGCGTTTAGGTAACAGGGCAGAATGGCGACCAGGGTCTTGCCTTCACCGGTTTTCATTTCGGCGATGCGCCCCTGATGGAGCACGATGCCGCCGATGAGCTGAACGGGATAGGGGCGCATTCCCAGCACCCGGTCGGCCGCTTCCCGAACGGCGGCGAAGGCTTCCGGCAGGAGGTCGTCCAGCGTCTCCCCCTGATCCAGCCGGTTCTTGAACTCGGCGGTTTTGGCCTTCAGGGCTTCCTCGGGAAGCGCCTTGTATTCGTCCTCCAGCGCCAGAATTTTATCCACCGTGGGCTGGATTTTCTTAATTTCCCGCTGGGAACGGGTGCCGAAAATTTTTTCAAATACTCCCATATGTTTCTCCTTTTGCACCTGCCGGGGAATTCCGGCGGCACAGGTCATTTTGGGTATTATAGCATAAGCGCAAAGAGAATAAAAGTCGAATTTATGAACAAAAAGCGGCTTCGCGCCCTCTTTTTCCTCACCGAACTACCAAATTCACTGTCTGTCGGCGAAAAAGGCTTCGATTTCTTCCTTCGCCGCCTGCACCCGCCCCTGCTGGCAGAGGGGTTTTCCGCCGCCGCGGCCATGGAGCGCGGCGGTCATGTCCCGACCCAGCTGCCGCAGGTCGCCCTGGCGGGCGATCAGGCAGTAGGCGTAACCGCCGTCGCTGCCGCTGAACACTGCCGCCGTGCCGCCGCACTTGTCCGCGATAGCATCCGCCAGTTCCCGGACGCCGTCGGCACTTAAGCCTTCCTCAAAGTGCAGGACATTGCCGCGGTTTCCATAACTTTCCGCGATTCCGGCAAAGACCCGCTTTTCCAGACCAGCCATGCGGTACTTCTGCGCCGAAAGCAGCTCGTTCATCCGCCGGGCGGCTTCGCCGGTCTCCGTGATTTTCGCGGAAAACGCCTGAGAAACCTGCCGGTTCTGGTCAAAGGCCGCGTTCAGCAGCGCCAGCGCCTGTGACCCGCAGGCCATCTCGATCCGGGTGCCGCCCCGGAAGCTCACCGCGCTTAAGAGCTTGATGAGGCCGATTTCCCCCGTAGCCGCCACATGGGTGCCGCAGCAGGCGCAGCAATCGTATCCGGGAATTTCCACGATCCGCACCGGCCATGCAAGGGCTTTTTTCGAGCGGTAGGGGATGGTGGGCAGCTCTTCGGGACTGGGATACCAGCACCCCACGGGCAGGTTCTGCCACACTGCTCCGTTGGCCTCCGCTTCGATTTCCGGCAGCACCTGCGGCGGGATGACCCCGTCAAAGTCGATGGTGACGACGTCCGCGCCCATGTGAAAGCCGGTGTTGTGGCAGCCGTAGCGGCGGTTGAGAATCCCGGAGACGATATGCTCCCCGGAATGCTGCTGCATCCGCGCAAAGCGCAGGTCGTAGTCGATCACCCCCGTGACCTCCGCGCCCGCTTCCAGGGGCGCTTCGCACAGGTGAATTACCGCCCCCTCCCGCTCCCGGGTGCTGCGCACCCGGACGCCGTTCAGGGTTCCCGAGTCCCCCGCCTGCCCGCCGCCCTCGGGGTAAAAGGCGGTAGCGGCCAGCGTGACCTCCCATCCGTCCGCGGCCTTCGCGCAGGAAAGCACCACCGATGTAAAGCGGGAAAGGTGAGAATCTTCATAATAAAGCTTGCGTGTTTCCATATCGCACCTCGAAAAATGGCAATTTTGTTCATTATACCACGGTGCCGCTGGCATTGCAACGCCCCGGCTTTACAGAAATTTGAAGTGAAATTTTGAAAAAAGTGCTTCTCTTTTGCCGAATTATCATGTAGAATGAGAAAACGTGAGAAAAAACAACGAGGTGACCGATCATGCCAGCAAATTACGCCCATTACCGCTTTGGAAAGCAGCTGCTCTCCGGGATGTGTCCCAACGACCGCCGAAGTATCCAGCGGTTCCGGCGGCTTTACGATATGGGTCTGCACGGGCCGGATATTTTCTTTTACTATAACCCCCTGATCAAAACCGCCACGGGACAGCTGGGCGGCGTCTTCCACGCCCAGTCCGGACAGGAATTTTTCGCCCGGGTCTGCGCCCAGGCGGGCAGCGAGGCCGGGCGGGTCTATCTTCTGGGGCTGCTGGGACATTACTGTCTGGACTCCCTGTGCCACCCCTATGTGGAAAAAAAGGACGCGGACGGCAGCGCCCGCCATGTGGAGCTGGAATCGGAATTCGACCGGTATCTGCTGGAAGCCGACGGCGTCCCTCAGCCCCACACCTACGACGGCAGCGCCCACATGCGGCTGACCCGGGGAGAGTGCGTCACGGTTGCCCTCTTTTATCCCCCCGCCACCCCGGCGAGCATCAACGCCTGCGTCCGCAACATGGCCCGCGCCACCCGGTTTCTGGTGGGCGAGAACCGCAAGCATGTCCGGCGTCTGCTGCGCCTGACCCGCAGCCCGGCCATTGAGGATCAGCTCATGCCGGAACATGGCGACGACCGCTGGCTGTGGATGGACAGTGAAATGCTGGTGCTGTACAACCGCGCGCTCAAGCGCTATCCCGGACTGCTCAGCCAGCTGGACGAGCACATGCGCACCGGCGAGCCTCTGGGGCAGGATTTTGCCCCGGCCTTCGGCTAAAATTTAAGGAGTGGTAGAAGTGAAAAAAATCAAACTCACCGCATTGGAGCGGAGCTGGATTCTCTATGACATCGGCAATTCCGCGTTCATTCTGCTGGTTTCGACTCTGATTCCCATTTATTTCAACGCTCTGGCGACTACCGGCGGGCTGAACGAGTCATTGTATTTGTCCTATTGGGGCTACGCCGGTTCCGTCTCCACGCTGCTGGTGGCCGTCATCGGCCCCATCTGCGGCACGCTGGCTGACCACCGGGGCTTCAAGAAGCCGATTTTCATGGCCTGTATGCTTTTGGGCGTTCTCGGCTGCGCCGCCATGGGCGTGACTGCGGGATGGCTGGCATTTCTGGTGGTGTTCGTTCTGGCCAAAGTGGGGTATTCCTCCAGTCTGGTGTTCTACGATGCCATGCTCCCGGAGGTCACCACTGACGAGCGGATGGACACGGTATCCTCCATGGGCTACGCCTACGGCTATATCGGTTCCGTGATTCCCTTCATCCTCTGTCTGCTGCTGGTGCTGTTCGGGGACAAGATCGGCATCGGCGCGGGAACGGCCATGGTCGTTTCCTTCCTCATTACCGCCGTGTGGTGGTTCGTATGCACCCAGCCGCTGCTGAAGCGTTACCGCCAGACCGCCTTCGTGGAGCACGGCGGCAATCCCGTTTCTTCCACCTTCCGTCGGTTGAGAGACACCTTCCGGGAGGTTCGGCAGCAGAAGCATATTTTCCTGTACCTGCTGGCCTTTTTCTTCTTCATTGACGGCGTTTACACCATCATCGACATGGCCACGGCCTACGGCACTGCTCTGGGTCTGGCCCCCACCGGGCTGCTGCTGGCGCTGCTGCTGACCCAGTTCGTGGCCTTCCCCTGCTCCATCGCCTTCGGCCGGTTCTCCGCCAAGTACGATACGGGGCTGCTCATTAAGATCTGCATCCTCTGCTACACCGGCATTACCCTGTTCGCGGTATTTCTTGTGTCCCAGTGGCAGTTCTGGGTACTGGCGGTTCTGGTGGGTATGTTTCAGGGCGGCATTCAGGCGCTGAGCCGCAGCTACCTCGGGAAAATCATCCCGGCGGAGCGCAGCGGCGAATACTTCGGTCTCATGGACATTTGCGGCAAGGGCGCGTCCTTCCTTGGTACGACCCTGATCGCCATGGTCAGTCAGCTCACCGACGGGCGGTCGTTCCATGTCTTCGGGCTGGAGCTGCAAAACGAAAACATCGCCGTGGGTACGCTGGTCGTCATCTTCGCCATCGGCTTCGTCCTGTTCTGCAAGGCGGACAAGCTGAATAAGCAGTACATACACATTTAATGTAAGAATGCCGGGGGCTGACCGCCCCCGGCATAATTTTTTACTTTTTTCTCTTCTTCAGCAGCACTGCCAGCCCGATTCCGGACAGAACCATCACCCCGACGGCGATCCAGATCAAATCGCCGGTGCGGGGATTCCTGCGAGAACCCAGAGAAACCGGGACGGGCGGCACATAGACCACCTCGTCGCAATTGCGCACCCGGAGAACCGGCGTGCCGTCGCCGTCCAGATGGAGAATGCCGATCGCCCGCACGGTGCGGCCCTTTTTCACCTGAGACGCAAGGTTGTTTTTCCCGTCTGCGCCGGATACGATGCCGTCCTCAATCAGAATTTCCGCAAAATCGCCGTTTCCGTCCTTCAACGTGATGCGGGAAACGACTTTTCTGTCGTCAGTGTAGGTCACCTTCGTCACCTTGCCCTCCACCTGCATCAGGCGGCCGCCGTTGGCATCGTAGTCCATGGCGTCCTTATTCGGGGTGGTTTCCGGCGTGTAGTTGTAAAGCGGCTCGTCCAGCTTCTTATCGTAGTCGATAATCTTCAGCACCACGTTGCCGCCGCGGATTTCCTTCCGCCCGACCACCTCTATGGGCGTTCCGACTTCGATGTCTTTCTCTTTCTCTTTCTTCGTGAAGGGCACCAGCGCAACACCGCCGGTATCGTCCTGTAGGTAAATGGTTTTGGAGAAAGTGTTGCCGGGATGGGAGGTTCCGGAGGTCGCCCAGCCGCGAATGTGGTATATCTCCCCGGCCTTGCCGGAGCGCATTTCGCCGATGGTGACCAGCTCTGGACACGCCGCCCGCTCAATTTTCAGCAGCACTTCCACGATTCTCTGATTCCCGCTGACGGGTTTCCAGATATTGTCCGGTTCCTTCATGGCGCTGTCTTCCAGGAACAGTCCGCCGCTGACGTACACTTTGCCGTCGCCCGGGAGTTCCTCACCGGCAAGCAGCACCGTATCTTCGCCGGTTTCCTGCCCGTCGGCGTCCGCGTCTATGCCGTGGGTGGTATCACGCCCCTTCACCAGCCAGGTGCCGTTCCCCGGATTTACGGTGCAGCCGGCGCGCTGGGTGTAGGTCTGCTCCTGCGTCAGGGATTTCGTCAGGCCGCTGTCAGGGTTGAACACGTTGGTGGATATACTGCTCGCGGCGTCGTCGTTCAGGCGCACGGTTGCGCCCATGGCTTCCAGCAGTTTGTTCATCTCGCCGGAGGTGTGCCCCTTATCCGCCTGACCGCAGAGAATGACCGTGCCGCCGCTTTCGGCAAACGTCCTGACTTTCTCCACAAATGCCTCGTCAAACGGCTCCGCCGGGGCGGTTATCAACAGGATGTCGCTGTCCTTGGGCAGTTCCGTCTTAAATTTCTTCACCGAAATGCTGTTCTGGGCGGCAATTTCCGCCAGCCGGTTCAGCTTGCCGGTGCCGGAATTGTCGTGGGAAGCGTCCACGGAGATGTACTTCACCTGCTCCGGGACGTGGAAGCTCAGGCTCAGCGTGTCCTCGTAGGTGCGGTCTTCTCCGTTCACGCTGCCGGCCGCCTCGACCCGGAACTCCGTCACGCCCAGTTCCGGGTGGGCGTAGGAGAAGGTGTAGTCCAGCGTGCTCATCCCCGCAACTTCTCCCAGATCGGAGACTGTGCTGACAAGCGTCTCGTCGGCATAAAGCGACAGCGCGTCCAGATCAAATTCCACCGACTCGTCATTGTACAGCTCCACCGTCAGCCCGATCTCCTCGTCCCGGACAGGGGTGAGGGTATCCGACGTGAAGCTCCCGATGCCGATATCGTCATACCCGTCCATCCACACGGGCGCGGTTACGGCCACGTCCCCATCCGGCTGGGTGATACGGAGATAGTAGTAGCTGTGTCCGCCGGAGGCGGACAGTTCCAGCACCTGCGAAGGCGTTTCGACATACTCACTCACAAGCACTGCCCCGCCGTCCGTCACCACCTCCACATTGCCGATGGCCTCATCCGTGGGGTCGCTCAGGAAAACGGTGATTTCCGCTTTCTCCGATTTGGGGAGGATGCTGCCCATGACCGTACCGTTCAGCTCATAATAAATGGCAAGGTCACTGTCCTGCGTGGCGTAGACCCGGCGGTTCTTCATGGCAGCGTACAGCGCTTCCTCCGTCAGACTTTTCGCCAGTACCACAGTCCGCGCTCCGCTGGCGTCGCCCCACTGCCCGTCGTGGTTGTTCTGGTTGTTGGTGGGCGCCACGTGCCAGCCCTTGTCCAGCGCCAGATCATAATACTCGCAGTCCACCACGCCGTCCTCCCCGGCCACCTCCAGCAGGGAGACTACCGCGTCATATCGGGGGCTGTAGTGGTCGAACCGCTCAAAATCCCCGTGAATGTCGTCCGGGTGGTTGAACTGGCTGACGGAACCGGGGACGGCGGTCAGCACCTTATAGTAATTTTCCAGCGCTGCGGTGACGTTGGTAAACGCTTCCTGATCTCTGGTCTGCCAGCCGGGGGTATTGAAGGTGGAGATATGCCCCAGCTGCTTATCTTCAGGCCATGTCATCTCAAAGCCGAAAAGCCCCACAAAATCCTCGCCGGTCACGGAAGCGGCCGCCTGCTTCCCAGCCGCCCAGTCAGCGCTGATGTCCGCGCCATCCGCGTCGATGGCGCCCATATCAGCGTTGTCAAAGGAATCGCTGTGGTCGGTCACGGCGAAAAAGTCCAGACCATCCACCTGCGACGCATATTGGAAAGCTTCCTCCACGCTCCCGGCGCCGTTGGAAATATCGGTGTGGGCGTGGAGCTGACCGAAGTACAGATTCCAGTCAAAGTCAAATTCTTCCGTGAAAATGACCTGGGTCACTTCCCCGGGCTCGCAGCCCCCGGCGATGGAATATGCCCTGAGATACGCCGTTCCGAAGTCCTTTTCAAAGCAAATTGACCCGACATACAGCGCATCTGGCTGGTAATTCACCCCGTCGGCGGAGACTGCGTAATAAATGTCGGCGCTTTCGTCCTCGCAGGTCAGGGTAATTTCCTCCCCGGCGCGGATCGTGCCGCCCTCGGGCAAAACGGTCACACTGGGCGACGTTTCCACCACTTCTCCCGGCTTCTCCGGCTCCTCCAGCTCCTCCGGCTCCGGGTCGTCCTGCACCTCCATGCGCCGGTACAGCCTAAAGATGCTGACGTAGGCGTCCGGTGCTTCCTCAATATCGACGTCCCTGCATGCAAGGAAGTCATTCTCACGAAGCGTATCGGAGACCAGCGTCACCGGCTCGCTTCCGTTGCAGCCGTGAAAGGAAAAATATTCGCCATCCCAGAGAACCTGCCATTCATACGTCCCGGCGGCGATGCCGTTTCTGTCGCCTTCCAAGGGTGCGGCGGACGCGCCGTGAGCGTCCGTCAGGATGACCCCGTTCTCCGTCACCGTCAGGTTCCATTCCGCACCGGCGGCAACCGTGTCGCCGGTGAAGGTGGGTTTCGTGGTGGAAATCACAAAATCTTCTCCCAGCAGGATACCCGGCGCGTCGCCAAGGGGCGTTACCAGCACGTATTGCCCGCTGGTCAGTTCCTCCATGCCGGTGATCTCCTGATACACCGTCGCCGCTCCGGCGGGAAGCCGGAACAACGAAAAAAGAGCTGCCGCCAATACAACTGACAGCAACCCTCTGGCTACCAACCTTCTTATCATACCAAACCCTCCCGATTTTTTCAGAGTTTCCTCCCGGAACCCCCGAAAAATCATCGCCGGCTTGGCTGCGGATAGTATTCAACCAGCTGTCAACGATCTGCCGTTTGTATCAGAGGTTCCCTTATCCGTTTGGGAATATAGCACAGCCATTTTTCGACGTTTTACCTCTTTTGAGTTAACGCACTACAGGTAGTGGTTTTCTTCCGCTTATATACACAAGATGTAGTAAAGATTCAGTTAAAATTCTTCCTCAGCAGCGAGTGGCTGACGATCAGAAGACACGCCCACAGGAACAGGCTCAGCGCCCAATAGCCGCTGCAGACCATGGGGCTGGACACCACGATCAGCACGGCGAACAACACGTTTCCCATGGTCACCGTCCCCATGGCGGACAGCACGTTCAGCACCAGTGCCAGCAGCGTCAGCCCCAGCGACAGCAGCGAAATGCCGCGCACCAGCTTCAGCGTACGCGCGTCCTTCTCCTTTTTCGCGCCGTAAATCAGGCACGCGGGCGGCGCGAAAAATGCCACAGCCAGCACCGTCAGCACAGCCTGCGCCCCCGCGCTGACATTCTGAGAAAAGCCGGGGATAAATCCCAGCCCCGCGCACAAAATAAACAGACCGCCCCACAGGGCAAACAGCAGCTTTTTAGACATAAGGTTCTCCTTTTCAGGTAGATGTAGTGTCCCCATTTTAACCGAAATCGGCGCAAAAGGCAACAGCGAATCCCGTCGAACCCCGCCGGTGAAAAAAACTGGACAGTTCTGCCAACATCTGCTATAATGTCAGGAATAGTATTGGGGAAGGGAGTGTTTTTCCCATGAAATGTCCGTTTTGCGGCGATCAGGAAAGCAAGGTCGTCGATTCCCGCCACTCGGAGGACGGCCTGAGCATCCGCCGCCGCCGGGAGTGTATGGGCTGCCAGCGCCGGTTCACCACCTATGAGATCGTGGAAAGCCTGCCCATCATCGTTGTGAAGCGGGACGGCTCCCGCCAGAACTTTGACCGCAACAAAATTCTCAATTCCATGATCCGCGCCTTTGACAAGCGGAAAGTGGACGTCACTGACCTCGACCGCATCACCACCGAGATCGAGCAGACCATCCAGAACACGCTGGAGCGGGAGATCAGCACCGACAAGATCGGCGAGATGGTCATGGAGCGTCTGAAGCCTCTGGACGAGGTGGCCTACATCCGCTTTGCCTCCATCTACCACCGGTTCCAGGATGCGGGCAGCTTTATGCGGGAGATCAGCAAATTCCTGGAGGAAAAATAATGAGCACGATCCCAACTGAAATCACCGCCGCCACGGAAGGCTCGCTGGACATTGCCTCCATCAAAAGCGTGATGGACGGCTTTGACCCCGCCTCGCTGCTGCCTGACCTGAGCAAGGTTTTCGGCAGTCTGGTGGGCGTGTGCCGCGTCGCCGTGATGATCGGCCCGGTCATCGCGCTGATCCTTGGACTGGCGTATCTGTTTCTCGCGCCGAAGGAGGCCAACTACTACTTCGGCTACCGCTGCTATTTCGGCATGGGCAGCGTCCGCGCATGGCGGTTTACCCAGCGGATCGCAGGGATGATCCTCGGCGGGCTGGGGCTGATCCTCACCGTTATCATGGCCATCGTCACCGCCGGTTACGGCAGTATGGATTCGATGGACATGGTGTGGAGCGCGGTAAACTGTCTGATATGGGAAGCGATTCTTCTGCTGATCGGCACCATCGCCATCAACCTGATCGCCATGGCGAATTTCGACGCCAAGGGCGAGTACCGCCACAAAGCGGGAAAGCCGAAAAATCCCCCGCGGGATGCAAAATAAGCATAACATCCGGCTGTCGTGCGGCAGCCGGATGTTGTTTTGCCGTTTGCGAGCGGCGAACTCTGCGGGGCTTCCTGATACACTGATACTATTTCCTGATTAAAATCTTAATTTTAATCAGGAAGGCATCGCCTAATGGCGCTGCCGGTTTTGCCCCCCCCATGGCAGAATCCACAAAAACCGCTTTACAAATCGTTCATATTTTGGCGGCGGGATCTGGCATATTTCCTTGCAATATCGAAAAAAAAGAGGTATACTGTCACAGAAGTGTGTGAAAAGGAGGTCTTAGGTCAGCCCTAGGGCCTCTTTTTTCATGAAAACACGAAAACTCGCAAAAAACAGAAAGGATGATTTTTATGGCTACTCCCGAAAAGAATACCGACGCGGTTTATGACGCAAGTACTCTGGGTACCCCCAAAATGCTGGTTCTGGGCTTACAGCACCTGTTCGCAATGTTCGGTGCAACGGTTCTGGTTCCCGCAATCACCGGACTGAACGTATCCACTACCCTGCTCTTTGCCGGTCTCGGCACGCTGCTGTTCCACCTCATCACCGGACGGAAGGTTCCCGCATTCCTCGGCTCCTCCTTCGCGTTCCTGGGTGCTTACGGTCTGGTCACCGCTTCCGGACAGGACATTCCGCTGACCTACTCCTGCTTCGGCGTCGCCGTGGCGGGTCTTGTATATCTGGTTCTGGCGCTCTTCTTCAAGCTCTTCGGCGCGAAGAAGGTCATGCGCTTCTTCCCGCCCATCGTCACCGGCCCCATCATCATCTGTATCGGCCTGTCTCTGGCCGGTTCTGCCATCAATAACTGCCGCGGCAACTGGTGGGTCGCGCTGGTCGCGATCCTGGTCGTTGTGGTCTGCAACATCTGGGGCAAGGGCATGGTGAAGATCGTTCCCATTCTGCTGGGCGTTCTCGGCTCCTACCTGTTCGCCATGATCGTGGATCCCGCCGCCCGTGCCAACGTTGCCAAGACGGTGGCCGAGGCCGACTGGGTCGGTCTGCCCGTGATCTGGGGCAATACCGCTTTCTCCATCTTCGGCAAGGATTTTGACAGCGGTATGCTGCTGACCGCCATTATCACCATCGCTCCCATCTCTCTGGCGACTGTCGTGGAGCACATCGGCGACATCTGCGCCATTTCCTCCACCGTGGAAAAGAATTACGTGGCTGACCCCGGCCTGCACCGCACCCTGGTGGGCGACGGCCTCGCAACCACCATGGCCGCCCTCTTCGGCGCACCGGCCAACACCACCTACGGCGAGAACACCGGCGTTCTGGCGCTGTCCAAGGTCT
>ERZ827478.63-NODE-63-length-112209-cov-25.455196_pt1 | contig 112209 bp, 97 predicted proteins | sample MGYA00519705_ERZ827478 | MGnify/ENA primary metagenome ERZ827478 (study PRJEB31778, sample SAMEA3449318) | human gut metagenome | biome: human gut; feature: human-associated habitat; material: faeces | place: United Kingdom | collected 2010/2012 ...
GTTTACCTCCTTTCGTTGGAATGATTATGGGGACTGCTGCCGAAGCTAAGGCGGCACACCCTTGAGACAGAAGATTTTCATTCGAGCCATCCTCCTTTCCGCCGAGTTATCTGTATTTTCCGAACAGACTTTGCTTTTCGGAAAAAGCGTCCAGATCGTCAATGATGAAGAGATCGCTGCGCCAACGTCCCGGCCACACTGCAAAGATTTTGCTGATGCCAGCCTGTGCGTTTATGTAGGCAGAACGTTTTTCACCAACCGTGGATAACTGGGTAACGGCTCCGTCAGGCGAGACCTCCATGTAGCAGACCTGACCGCTGCCATACGGGAAGCAACCCGTTTCTTTTGCACTTCTCATGTTTTTCCTTTCCGAGCATTGCTCAAACAGCTTCTTATGCTGCAATCGTATTTATGTGATTATTGGGAGGACTTGTCCTGCCCGTAGAGATCATGGTTGACCAGAGCGGAGTAGTAATTGTCTATCGTAACAGGCGCATTGTAGAGCGCCGTCAGGAGATAGGCTCTGATGTTCCGAATGTCAGAGGGGTTCTTTGCCATTGAGTCAATCACATACTCAATGTGGCTGTCATTCAATTTGAGATACCGGGATTTAATCACAGCTACGGGAATATCTTCGCCGTTGATGCGAATTGTCTCTGCGCAGGAGCAAACCACATCCAAGATAATGTCTACAATTTCTTGAAGTCGGTCACGGTCATAGTGATAATTCCGGATTAGGTGGTCGAAGCCGATGTTCTCTTTAATCAGCTCCTCATATTCGCTTCGCTCATCCGTCCCATCCATCCTATCAAGATTGATAGATGGATAGTTCATAGAGTCCGTATTTGATTCTTCTGTAATTTCTTCATTCGTATTTAATAGCGTGGGCTTTACCGTTGACGCATTCCTCGGTGACGGATTGTCCGTTGTCGGCTTTTCCGATAACGGTGAACCCGTTGGTGGAGAAGACCGCTGCGGACGCTCATAAACTGTGTACTCACATTTTGCAAATCGACCTCTCTTGTCATAAAGCTGCCGCCTGACAACGTAGCCGTGATCTTCAAGGTTTTTGAGCGCCGCTCTGGTGGAATCCAAACCATCGGAACTGAGTGTTGCAAGCCCCTTGATTGTGTAGACCCAACCGTCCGGAAGGCTCAAAATCAGCGAAAGAAGTCCCTTTGCCTTGAGCGAAATGGATCGGTCTTTCAAGTGGCTGTTGGACATGATTGTGAAGCCTTCTGTTTTTTGGGATCGAACGATTGACATTTGGCATCACCGCCCCAGCTTTTCCTTGCGTGTGGAAACCGCAATCGAAGAATAGGGACAGAACTGAAACACGCAAGACTGGTACTTCCAGTGCGGACGATGAAAACGACAGGAACGGCATTCCGGTGTGATGCCCTCGCAGCCGCTATCGAAATGCGAATAGGGCGTTTCCTGCATCAAGGCGTCAAACGCCAGAAGTGGATTTGGAATCATAAGTGTTACCTCCGTTGTGATAAAAAAATAGCCCCGGTATTGTTCCACTCATGCGTGGTACAGTACCGGGGCTATCCTGTTGCGTATTTTGTTATTTGCTGCGACCTCCTTCCGAGATTGCGGTTGCAGCTCACCGCGGTCAAACAGCTTGCGCTCTGAATGCTTGCGAAATCGGACAAAATCAGCGAAACACCAGTGTTTTCAAGGCTTTCTGACCTTGCTCCTATTATAACTTAATCGTCTATGCGCCTGACTATGCCGGTCGCTTTCATTTACTTTTCCTCCTGCCTTTATTTCTTTTTGCAGGAATTAGTATCCGCAGTTGCTCCAAACCTATGCGCAGACCATTATTTGGCGCTCACTGGTTTGCTTTTGGGGTGCAAAAGCAATTCACAGCCACTAAATTAGCGTCTATTCGCGGAGCGTGTTCAGGCATGTCCCGGGGTGGAGAAAAAACTTATAAAATAGTTGCAAAACAATTTACAAGTGATTATAATAAATTTATATAAGGAAAATAAAACGATTTAGGTGAGTTTATGAAGACCGGCAACAAGCCAAGCGTAAAACGGATAAGCGAGATCACTGGGTTTTCGCCGGCCACAGTCTCCAATGCGCTGAACATGAAGCGCGGCGTCAACAAAGACACGGCGGAGCGCATCTTTCAGGTCGCGGGTGAGCTGGGCTATTTCACCGGCTCCAAGAGCCTCAAGAGCATAAAATTCGTCCAGTTCCGCCGCAACGGCGGGATAATCGACGACAGTCCCTTCCACCCCGCGGTCATCGAGGGCGTGGAGGAGGCCGCGCGCGAAAACGGCCTTGCCACAATATATATACGTCTGAACTACACCGCTCCGGATTATCTCGAGCAGGTCAGCCAGTTGACCTCGGACTCCAACGGCGGCGTCATCCTCCTCGCAACCGAGATGCTGGAGGAGGACTTTGACCCCTTCATGCACTGCAAGTGCCCGATAATACTGCTCGACGGCTGGTGTGAGCGTCAGCCCTTCAACGGCGTGCTCATCAACAACATAGACTCCGCACAGAATGCCGTGGGCCACCTCATCGCCCGCGGGCACCGGAAGATAGGCTATGTCCGCGGCTCCTTCCGCATCAAGGCCTTCCAGGCCCGCGAGTACGGTTACCGCCAGGCCCTGCTGGACCACGGCCTCGAGCTGGAGCCCCGCTGGGTCGTCACCGTCGGCACCAAGACCGACAGCGCCTACGAGGGCATGCTCGCCTACCTCGACACGAAGCCGGAGCTGCCCACCGCCTTTTTTGTGGACAACGACCTCATCGCCTTCGGCGTCATGCGCGCCCTCAAGGACCGCGGCTACCGCGTTCCGGACGACGTCTCCATCGTCGGCTTTGACGACGTCGCCTACTGCACCGTCTCCTCTCCGGCGCTCACCACCATCCACGTCAACAAGCGCTCCATGGGCTGGGAGGCCGTCCGCCGCCTGCTCACGATGATGGACGACCCAAATACCGGTATTTTCAAGATCGAAAGCTGCACCGAATTTGTCGAACGCGACAGCGTCAGGTCGTATGAAGCCGAGGAATAAACTAAACTAAAACATTTACATATTCGTTTACACGCCGGCCGCGTCATGCGGGCGGCTTTTTTTGCTCCCTGCCGGGGAGCCGAATATTTGGTCTGTGCGGGCGAGTAATTCGCCTTTTTCTGGCTTAAAGCCTGAAAATTCGCTCAATAATCGGTCGGGAGAAGGTAAATGACTGCCAAATTGCATAAAACCGGCAGGATTGGATTGTGTATCTAAACGAATCTTGCGGATTACCAAAATCGCCTTGACAATATTTATGTAAATATTTATAATTTAGTTGAAATTTACATCAGGAAACCACAAATACCAAAACTGTTAAAAAGAGGGGCAAGAGCATGGCTCAGATAAAATTGGGGTTTGCACCCACCAGACGGAGCATTTTCAGTGCGCCCGACGCGATAAAGTACCGCGGGCTGACGGCGCAGCGGCTCAGGGAGCTGGGCGTCGACTTTGTGGACATAGACGACATCAACGAGGAGGGCCTGCTCTACAACGAGGACGACAGGCTGAAGATCGTGGAAAAATTCCGTGCCGCGGGCGTGGACGGGCTGCTGCTTGCCCACTGCAACTTCGGCACCGAGTACCTCTGCGCCAGGCTGGCCAAGGACCTGAACGTCCCCGTGCTGCTCTGGGGACCTCTGGACGAGCGTCCGGAGCCCGACGGCACGCGCCTGCGCGACACGCAGTGCGGCCTCTTCGCCACCGGCAAGGTGCTCAGGCGCTTCGGCGTACCCTTTACATACCTGACTAACTGCCGCCTTTCCGACCCCGTGTTTGAGCGCGGCGTGCGTGATTTCCTCGCGGTCTGCAACGTGGTAAAGACCTTCCGCAACATCCGCATTCTCCAGATCGGCCCCAGGCCCTTCGACTTCTGGAGCACGATGTGCAACGAGGGCGAGCTGCTGGAGAAGTTCAACATCCAGCTCGCGCCCATCCCCCTGCCGGAGCTGACGACGGAGGTCAAAAAGGCCATCGCCGAGGGCGGCGAGGTGCAGAAGACCATCGCCTACTGCCGCGAGAACATGGACATCAAGGTCTCGGACGAGCAGCTCACGAACATCGCGGGCCTCGCGGTGGCCATGGAGCGGCTGGTGAAGCAGTACCACTGCAACGCGGCGGCCATCCAGTGCTGGAACGCCCTCCAGGGCGAGCTCGGCATCATGCCCTGCGCGGCGAACGCGCTCCTCAACGACAAGGGCATCCCCGTCGTCTGCGAGACCGACATCCACGGCGCCGTCACGGCGCTGCTGGTCGAGGCTGCGGCCAATGACGGCACGCGCAGCTTCTTTGCAGACTGGACCATCCGCCACCCCGATCTCGCCAACGGCGAGCTCTTGCAGCATTGCGGGCCCTGGCCGCTGTCGGTCGCGGGCTGCAGGCCCTGCATCACCTACCCCCTCGCCTTCGACTACCCCGGCGCCATCACCGCCGAGGCCAAGCACGGCGACCTCACCCTGGCCCGCTTCGACGGCGACAACGGCGAGTATTCGCTCCTGCTCGGCAACGCCAAGGGCGTGGACGGCCCGACGGGCATGGGCACCTACCTCTGGGTCGAGGTCGACAACATCAAGCGCCTCGAGGCCAAGATCGTCGAGGGCCCGTACATCCACCACTGCGTCGGCATACACAAGGACATCGTCCCCGTACTCTACGAGGCCTGCAAATACATCGGCGTGAAGCCCGACCTCTACGACCCCATCGAGGAGGACGTAAAGGCCTATCTGAGAGGAGAATGAGCATGACGCTTACTGAGCTTGAGAAGAAGGCCTGCGACATCCGCGCGGACGTCGTGACCCTCATACACAAGGCCGGCTGCGGCCACATCGGCGGCGACATGAGCGAGGTCGAGGCGCTTGTCGCGCTCTACTACAAACACCTGAACTGCTCCCCGGAAAACGAGGCCGACCCCGACAGGGACCGCTTCGTACTCTCGAAGGGCCACTCGGTGGAGACGCTCTACTGCATCCTCGCCGACCGCGGTTACTTCGACAAGGCCGAGCTCATGGACACCTACAGCGCCTACGGCTCGCGCTTCATCGGTCACCCGAACAACAAGATACCCGGCATTGAGATGAACTCCGGCTCCCTGGGCCACGGCCTCTCGGTCGCGGTCGGCATGGCCAAGGCCGGCAAGATGGACGGCCGGGACTACCACGTCTACGCCGTGCTGGGCGACGGCGAGCTCGCCGAGGGCAGCGTCTGGGAAGGCGTCATGGCCGGCGGGCACTTCAAGCTCGACAACCTCACCGCCCTCGTGGACCGCAACCGCCTGCAGATCTCCGGTTCCACCGAGGACGTCATGCGCCAGGACAGCCAGGAGACCCGCTGGGCCGCCTTCGGCTGGAACGTCATCTCCATCCCCGGCAACGACATGGCCGCTGTCGACTCCGCCCTCACCCTCGCCAAGGAGACTAAGGGCAAGCCGACGGTCATCATCCTCAACACCACCAAGGGCTGCGGCGTCTCCTTCATGGAGAACCTCGCCGTCTGGCACCACAAGGTCATGGACGACGCCCAGTATGAGACGGCCATGGCCGAGATAGCGGAAAGGAAGGCGAGTCTGTAATGGCAACGGCAAACAAGCAGGTTATCTGCAACGTGCTCATGGAGCTGGCCAAAGAGGACAAGGACATCGTCGTCCTCTGCTCGGATTCCCGCGGCTCCGGCTCTATGACCCCCTTCGCTGACGCTCTGCCGGAGCAGTTCATAGAGGTCGGCATAGCGGAGCAGTCGCTCGTCTCGATAGCGGCGGGCCTTGCCAACGCGGGCAAGAAGCCCGTGGCGGTCTCGCCCGCGTCCTTCCTCTCCACTCGCTCCATGGAGCAGGTCAAGGTCGACTGCGCGTACTCGCACATGAACGTGAAGCTCCTGGGCATCTCCGGCGGCGTCAGCTACGGCGCGCTGGGCATGACCCACCACTCCACTACCGACATAGCCACCATAGGCTCCATCCCCGGCATGAGGGTGTATTTCCCCTCCGACCGCCTCCAGACCGAGAAGCTCACTAGGGCGCTCATGGCCGACACCGACCCCGCCTACATCCGCGTCGGCCGCAACGCCGTCGAGGACGTGTATGAGGAGGGCAAGGTCCCCTTCGAGATGGACAAGGCCACCGTGGTGCGCGAGGGCAAGGACATCGCCATCATCGCCTGCGGCGAGATGGTCTGGCACGCCAAGAAGGCCGCCGAGGCCCTGGCCGAAAAGGGCATAGAGGCCATGGTCATCGACATGTACTGCATAAAGCCCCTCGACCGCGAGGCCGTGCTCAAGGCCGCGGCGACGGGGAAGATAATAACCGTTGAGGAACACGTCGCCATCGGCGGCATGGGCTCCATGGTGGCGCAGGTCACCGCGGCGGAGGCCCCCTGCCGGGTCGTGAACCTCACGCTGCCGGACAGCCCGGTCGTCACCGGCAACTCCAAGCAGGTCTTCGCCCACTACGGCCTTGACGCCGCGGGCATCGAAAAGACCGCGCTGGAAATGCTCAAATGAGCCGGTACATACTTGCCGTGGACCAGTCCACGCAGGGCACGAAGGGTCTGCTGTTCAATGAGGACGGCGAGCTCGTCTGCCGCGCGGACCGGCCGCACAGACAGATAATAAGCCCCCTCGGCTGGGTCAGCCACGACCCGGAGGAGATAAGGCGGAACACCCTCGCCGTCTGCCGCGACACAGTGGAAAAGGCCGGGATAGACAAGGGCAGCATCGCCGCCTTCGGCATCTCGAACCAGCGCGAGACCACCGTCGCCTGGGACCGCGAGACGGGGAAGAGCATCTGCGACGCCATCGTCTGGCAGTGCGCCAGGGCGGAGGCGGTCTGCGAGCGGCTCTCGGACATGGCCGACACTGTGCGCGCGCGCACGGGCCTGAACCTCTCGCCATATTTCCCCGCCGCCAAGATGGGCTGGATAATGGAGAACGTCCCGGAGGCCAAAAAGCTCGCGGACGAGGGCCGGCTCTGCCTCGGCACCGTGGACAGCTGGCTGCTCTCCTTCCTCACGAAGGAAAAGGTGCACGCCACGGACTACTCCAACGCCAGCCGGACACAGCTCTTCGACATAATCGCCCTCCGCTGGGACGAGGAGCTCTGCCGCGCCTTCGGCGTGCCCGTCGAGGCGCTGCCGGAGGTCAGGATGAGCGACTCCGTGTTCGGCACGACCGATCTGGACGGCTACCTCGACTCTCCCATCCCCATCTGCGGCGTCCTAGGCGACAGCCACGGCGCGCTCTTCGGCCAGGATTGCCGGAGGCCCGGCCAGGTGAAGGCCACCTACGGCACCGGCTCCTCCGTGATGATGAATATCGGCGACGAGCCGAGATTTTCCTCGGGCGGCCTGGTCACCAGCCTCGCCTGGGGCATGAACGGGAAGGTGGAGTACGTCTTTGAGGGCAACCTCAACTACACCGGCGCGGTCATGACCTGGCTGCGCAAGGACGTGGGCCTCATCGAAAACGACGTGGAGGCCACGGAGCTGGCAAAGGCGGCGAACCCGAACGACAGGTGCTACTTTGTCCCCGCTTTCTCGGGCCTCGGCGCGCCCTATTGGGACAGCAAGGCCTCCGGCCTGCTCACGGGCGTGAGCCGCACAACGGGCCGGGCCGAGATCGCAAAGGCCTGCCTCGAGTGCATAGCGTATCAGATAACGGACCTCACGGAGCTGATGCGTCGGGACGCGGGCGTGGAGCTCGCCTCCCTGCGCGTGGACGGGGGCCCGACGGCCAGCGAATATCTCATGCAGTTCCAGAGCGACATGGCCCGCACCTCGGTGGAGGTGCCGAACCTGCAGGAGCTCTCCGGCATGGGCGCAGCCTATGCGGCCGGCATCTCCGCCGGGCTCTATGACCCCGACAGGGTCTACGAGCACGTCCGGCGCCGGGTGTATTCCCCCGCGATGGACGAGGGGCGCCGGGAGGAGCTCTACAAGGGCTGGCAGGCCGCGGTGCGTCAGGCGCTGACGCACGACTAAAAGGTATACTGCGGGTGTGAGTGCCCGTATTATAAAAATTTCAGGAGGTCAAACAAATGAAAAAGTTCCTTGCACTGCTCCTAGCGCTCGTGATGGTGTTCGCGCTCGCCGCCTGCGGCGGAACCGAGACCACCCCGACCGACACCCCGGATGACTCCACCGTCAGCGAAGCCCCCGCGTCTGAGGCCCCCGAGGACGGCGGCGAAGAGGCCACCTTCCTGCCCGGCGGCGGCAGCAACATCGTCTACGTGATCACCCCGGCCACCTCCAACGTGTTCTTCGCCACCGAGGCCGAGGTCGCCCGCGCCAAGGCCGAGGAGCTCGGCTATGAGGTCAAGACCGTCTCCCACGACGACGACGCTTCCCGTCAGCTCGAGGCCATAGAGGCCGCCATCGCCGACAAGGCCGCGTTCATCATCCTCGATAACGCCGGCGCCGACGCCACCATCGAGGCCGTCCAGGCCGCTTACGATGCTGGCATCCCCTGCTTCCTCATCGACCGTGAGATCAACACCACCGGCATCGCCGTTGCCCAGATAGTCGCCGACAACGCCCAGGGCGCCGCCGCCATCGCCGAGAAGTGGGTCGAGGCCATGAACTACGAGGGCAAGTATGCCGAGCTGCTCGGCCTCGAGAGCGACACCAACGCCCAGGTCCGCAGCGACAACTTCCACTCCGTCATCGACCAGTACCCCGATCTCGAGATGGTGGCTCAGCAGTCCGCCAACTGGGACCAGACCGAGGCCTATGAGAAGACCGAGGCCATCCTCGAGGCCAACCCGGAGATCACCGGCATAATCTGCGGCAACGACACCATGGCCTGCGGCGCTGCCGCCGCCTGCGCCGACGCCGGCCGCACCGACATCAAGATCATCGGCGTTGACGGCTCCGACGATGCCGCCGCCCTCATCAAGTCCGGCCAGATGGTCGGCACCGCCCTGCAGCAGTGCGCCCTCATCGCCGAGATGGCCGTTGAGCAGGCTGACTACTACATCAACAACAACGGCGCCACCCTCGACGGCGTCGGCGAGAAGCAGCTCGTCCCCTGCGTCGCCATCACCGCTGAGAACGTCGACAATCTCTCCGCCTTCGTGTACACCGAGGGCTGAGCCGCAACCTGAGAAACCAGCGTGCCGCCGCCCCTTGCGGGGCGGCGGCGTCCCAAAAGCGGAAGGGCACATTCCGGGTTCTCCCGGCCGCGCCGATACCGGAGGCGCGCGGAATATGCCCTTTTCGCAGAGCACCGCCAAATTAAGCAAGGAGAGGATAGAATGAAAAGGTTTAGCCTCGTCGCCGCCATAATGCTTGCCGCCGCGCTGCTCATGCTGTCGCTGTCCGGCTGCGGCATAGTGAAGGTCATCCCCGTTGGCACCGAGGGCGACTATACCGGAGTTGTGGAGTTCGACGCCAGCGCAGAGGCCGCCGACGACTGGGAGCTCATCGCGACTGAGCTCACCGGCACGGCCCAGCCGCTTGCCGACACGCTCGCCTCCGCCGCCAACGGCACCGCCTACTGCGTCAGCTTCACCGGCACCGTGGAGGAATACAACACCGACAGCCCCAAGGGTTATCTTCTCGTGACAGTCGAGGGCGTGGACGACAAGGAGGTCCGCATCCAGGTCGGCAGCGTGTTCAGCGGCACCACCGTGCGTGACTGCCAGACCGGCAAGGCCTATGAGGACTTCACCAACCAGACCGAGTGGTCCCAGTACGCCAAGACCGTCAACGATGAGGTCCTGACAAACGTCATAGAGCCCCTGGGCGACCTGAACGCCCTCGTGGGCAAGACCGTTGAGATAGTCGGCTGCTTCACTCCGGAGGCGACCACCATCACGGTGACCCCCGTGGCGATAACCGTCCAGTGAGGTGAGGACGATGTTTGACGATTCGAATGTTGTCCTGCACTGCGAGCAGATCGAAAAGATATATCCCGGCACCAAGGCGCTCGACCACGTCTCCTTCGACGTGCTGCGGGGCAAGGTGAACGTGCTCATCGGCGAAAACGGCGCCGGCAAGAGCACGCTGATGAAGATAATCGCGGGCATCGAGCAGCCCTCCGGCGGCAAGCTCTATATGGAGGGCCAGGAAGTCTCGTTCAAGGACACCTCCGCCGCCCGGGCGAAGGGCATAGGCATCATCCACCAGGAGCTGAGCCTCTTCCCGAACCTCACCATAGCGCAGAACATCTACATGAACCACGAGAAGAAAAAGGGCCCCTTCGTGGACAACGCCGCCCATATCGAGGGCACCAAAAAGGTCCTGGCGCGGCTGCAGCACCAGATGCCGCCCAACACCCAGGTGGGCGACCTGCGCGTCGGCCAGCAGCAGATGGTCGAGATAGCCCGCAACCTCGTGGAGGAGGACCTCAAGATCCTCATCATGGACGAGCCCACCTCCTCGCTCTCGAACCAGGAGGTCAAGGTCCTTTTCGGCATCATGCGCGAGCTGACCGAGGCCGGCATCTCCATCGTCTACATCTCCCACAGGCTTGAGGAGATCATGGAGATCGGCGACCACGTCACGATACTGCGCGACGGGCATTACGTCGCCGACGCGGATGTGAAGGACATCCAGCTCAGCTGGATAGTCACCAACATGGTCGGCGAGAACAAGAGCTATACCCGCACCCCCAGGAGCATCGACCTCAAGAAGCAGCCCGTGGAGCTGCGTGTCGAGAATCTCTGCCTGCCCAAGAAGGGCGGCGGCTGGCTGCTGCACAACGTCTCCTTCGAGGTGAAGAAGGGCGAGATATTCGGCATCTACGGCCTGCTCGGCGCGGGCCGGAGCGAGCTCATGGAGTGCATCATGGGCCTGCGCCCGGAGCACACGGGCGAGGTATATCTGGAGGGCAAAAAGCTGCGCATCGGCCAGACGGCGGAGCAGATAAAGCGCGGCCTCGCCATCGTCCCCGAGGACCGGCAGGGCGCCGGCCTCGTGCAGACGATGGACATCGAGAAGAACACCTCCCTCTCCAACCTAAAAAAATATGCAAAGCACCTCTTCCTCAGCCAGAAAGCGGAGGATGAGGACGTGGACAAGGTCATAGAAGAGATACACATCAAGGTCGCGGACAAAAAGCTGCCGATACTCTCGCTCTCCGGCGGCAACCAGCAGAAGGTCGTCATCGGCAAGGGCCTGCTCACCGGGCCCAAGATCCTGCTCATGGACGAGCCCTCCCGCGGCATAGACATCGGCGCCAAGACCGAGGTCTTCGATATCATCCACCAGTTCGCCGATCAGGGCCTGACGATACTCGTCGTCTCCTCGGAGCTCAAGGAGATAATGAACATCGCAGACAGGATAATGGTCCTGTCGAATGGCGTTAAAACGGCGGAATTTATAGCGGGCGACGGTCTCACCGAGGACGACCTCGTCCTCGCCTCCTATGCCGGCCACCACACCGACTCCGAAGCAGAGGCCACAGCCTGAACGAAAAGGGGAGCGACGAGATGAAAACCAAGAAACAGTACGATAAAAACGACTTTATAATGACACTCCTGAAGGGCCGCACCTTCATCGTCCTCATCATCCTCGTGGTGCTTTTCAGCGTGCTGAGCGAGAACTTCTTCTCGACTTCCACCCTGCTGATGGTCGCAAAGCACGTTGCGCTCTACGGCATCCTGGCCATAGGCATGACCTATGTCATCATAACGGGCGGCATCGACCTCTCCGTGGGCAGCGTGGTCGGCCTCGCCGGCATGATAGGCGGCTATCTCATCCAGAACGGCCTGACGGTCGGCGGCTATACGCTGTACTTCAGCGTACCCATGGTCATCCTCATCGTCATCTTGCTGGGCTGCGTCATAGGCTGGATAAACGGCGCTGTCATAACCAAGCTGCGCGTCGCGCCCTTCATAGCCACGCTGGGCACCATGTACATCTGCCGCGGCTTTGCAAACATCATCTCCAGCGGCAGGACCTTCTCCTCGCTGGCCGGCTATGAGGGCCTGGGCAACACCGGCTTCAAGTTCATGGGCTCCTCCGTCATGGGCATACCCGTGGGCGCGATACTGCTGGTCATCCTCTCCGTGATAACGGCCATAATCCTGCGCAAGACCACCTTCGGCTGGCACGTCTACGCCGTCGGCGGCAACGAGCGCGCGGCCAGGATGAGCGGCATCAAGCCCGACCGCATCAAGATCTACGTCTACATGCTCTCCGGCGCCTGCGCCGCCCTCGTCGGCATCATCAACACCGCCCAGCTCATGGCGGCCCACCCCGCCGGCGGCGACGGCTGGGAGATGAACGCCATCGCGGCCTCCGTCCTCGGCGGCACCTCCATGGCCGGCGGCATCGGCACCATAGGCGGCACCTTCGTCGGCGCCTTCGTCATCGGCGTGCTCAACGACGGCATGGCCATGTGCGGCGTCACCGAGTTCTGGCAGAACGTCATCAAGGGCGCCGTCATCATCTTCGCCGTCGTCATCGACCAGTATCAGCGCAACCTGCAGGCCAAGATGGCCCTGCGCGTCAAGAACGAGGCGAAGTGACATGAAAAAGACCGGAATACTCAACGCCCAGCTCATGGGCCTCATCACCGCCCTCGGCCACAAGGACCAGTTCATGATAGCCGACGCCGGCATGCCCATCCCCAAGGGGGTCGAGATAGTCGACCTCGTCCTCGTCGGCGGCGTGCCCAGTTTCAGGCAAGTCATGGACGCCGTGCTCGCAGAGACCTGTGTCGAGAGCTATACGCTCGCGGAGGAGATTGACGAGCACAACCCGGAGCTGCTAAACTATATGCGGGAAAAGCTGGCCGGACTGCCCTGCGAGAAGATACCGCACACGGAGCTCAAGCGGCGCTCCGCGGGCATCAAATTTGCCATCCGCACGGGCGAGTTCACGCCGTATCCCAACGTTATTCTGACCGCCGGCTGCATCTTCTGAGGCCGGAGAAGGGAGCGGGCATGAAGGCTCTGTGCTTTGGTTCCATGAACATCGACTACGTCTATTCCCTGGACCACATCGTCGGGCCGGGGGAGACGATATTCTCCACGGGGCGCGAGATCTTCGCGGGCGGCAAGGGGCTCAACCAGTCCGTCGCCATGGCCAAGGCCGGGCTGCCGGTCTGGCACGCGGGCATCTGCGGCGCGGGCGGCGAGCTGCTCGTCGAAACGCTGGAGAGCAGCGGGGTGAACACCTCGCTAATAAGGCACGAGGACACCCCGACGGGCCACACCATCATTCAGGTGGACGCCAAGGGCCAGAACTGCATCATCGTCTACGGCGGCACGAACCGCCGCATCACGCCGGAGTACATAGCGGAGGCGCTCTCCGGCTTCGGCGAGGGCGACATGGTGCTGCTGCAAAACGAGGTGAACCGCCTGGGCGAGATAATCGACGCCGCCCACGCGCGCGGGATGCGCGTCGTGCTCAATCCCTCGCCCTTCGACTCCGCGGTGCTCGAGTGCGACCTCGACAAGGTGGACCTGTTCCTGGTCAACGAGATAGAGGGCTCGCAGATAAGCGGGCTGCCGGCCACGGAGCCGGAGGCGATACTCGACTGGTTCGCCTCGGCGCACCCGAAGTCGGCCGTGATACTTACCCTGGGCGCGGACGGCGCCTGGTATTCGGACGCCGCCGTCCGGCGCTATCAGAGCGCCGTGCCGACCAAGGCGGTGGACACCACGGCGGCCGGCGACACATTCACGGGCTTTTTCCTCGAGGGCTGGATGACAGGCCGGAGCATTGAGGAATCGCTGCTGCGCGCGGCGCGGGCGGCCTCGATAGCCGTGTCGCGGCCCGGCGCAGCCCCGTCCATCCCCTCCGCCGCGGAGCTCGACGGCGTATGAAAAGGGGAAAGCGCTCAGTCCGCAGCGGCATGCTGATCCGCCTGCTGGCGATACTGTACCTGCCGTACCTGATGTTTTCGATGTATAGGAATTACACCTCAGGCGAGGCCGGAGTGTCTCTGGCGCTGTTCATCGCCTTGATGGCCGTCATGGGCATAGCCGAGATAGCCATTGCAGTCTCGGCCGTCCGGCTCTGGCTGGGGCATTGCAAGGAAGAGGAAAAAGAAGAATAGACCGGCGCCCGTTTCACGCTGCGCACGGGAAAGCTCCCGGCGAAGCGCGAATACCCGGGCGGAAGTCTGAGAAAAACTCCAAGCGCCATAGGGCACAGCTTTGAGCTGCACCCTATGGCGCTTTTGTCAACTTAACTTATATTATGGTTCCGGGCCGCCGACAGCTCCGTCAGGTCACCGCGTAGACCGCGCTCCTGAACGCCTGCCAGGTGTCCAGGTCAGCGAGGCCGTAGCGCAGTATCAGATTCAGCGCCGCATCCAGGGCATGGGCCGGGTCGCACCACACGTCCGGCTCGTAGCCCTTGAAGTCCACATTTTCAGTTGTGAAGCTGAGCCCGAACGAGGCGCCGAAGCTGAAGTATATGCCCGAGCGGGGCAGGCGGAAGCTCATAACGTTCCCGCAGATCTGATAGCCGCTGGAGTTGCTGCCCACCACCAGCACGTTGTCCAGCTCGCGCAGGAAGTTGAGCATGCTCTCTCCGGAGGAGCCGCACATGTCATCCACCAGGACGATTATCGGTATGTCGTTGGGCAGCTGCCGTCCCTCCAGGTTTGCCACGTGGTAATAGAAACCCGACGTGCCCTCCTCGGGCGCGAAGCCGTCCCTGACGCCGGCGGCGTTTCGCAGCGCGCTCACGCGGGTGCTCCAGGCCGCGGTGGTCTCCGGCTGCTGACCGCAGAAATTTTCGACCCAGCTCCTGCCGAACTCATCGGCGCCCCCTCCGTTTGCGCGGATATCGAATATTATCAGTTTTGCGTCGCGCACCTTGGCCGCATCGGCTGCAAAGCCGTCCAGCAGCTCCTTGTAGGAGAGGTCAAAGTTGCGCTCCGATATATAGACTATCCCGTTTTCGCGCAGCAGATTGTAGTCCGGCACGCGCATGGACTCGGAATACGGCTCGCTCTCGGTCCAGGTCAGGCGCTCGCTCCGGGTCTCGCCGGCGGCGTTTTTGAGTGTGACGGTGGACTCTGTCATGTCGGCCGGCCGGCAGAAGAGCACCGGCGCCCAGCACAGCTCGCCCGCGCGCGTCAGAGAAGGCTCCATGCGCACTCTGCTGTCTGAAAAGCCGCTGAAATACCACTTTTCGCCGCCTATATACTTGTAATAGCCCACATCATCCTGCGCCCAGCTCTGGTCGGGGCAGTAGAAATATTCATAGCGGAAGAGCTCCTCCCGGCCCCTGACGTCCCCGGCTTGGAAATGCGCATCGCGCACAAAGTCAAGCGTCCCGGAGAGCTTCTGCTCAAGTTCAGAGCTGCGCACGGTGCTGCGCCCATCCAGCCAGGCCATGACCTCCGCCCTTGCCGCGTCGAAGTTCTCCGCGCCGAAGTAGTAATACGCCCCATAGGCGGCCTCGACTGCGCGGAAGAACAGGTCAACGTCGGCCGCGGCCTGTTCGCGGCTCATGCTTCCGCTGCCGCTGCGCCCGGTGTCCACCAGCGCGGCGATCTCCTCTGCGCTGAGCAGATCCGTCGTCTCCGGGTCATTGACTATGTAGTCCGTAAAGCCGTCGAAAACCTCGCCGCTCTCAAAGAGCTGCTTGTGCTCCGCCGAGGCGGCATCCATGACGGCGTCAAAGTCCGCGCTCGGCGGGTCCTGGGCGCTGATCTTCTCGAGCAAGGTGCTGTCCGAGCCCTTCAGCTCCTGCGAGAGCGCCGAGAGGGACACGATTGCCGCGTCCCCGCGCACGAAGGCGCCGTTGTTGGCTGCTCCGTATTCCCCGGACGTGACACCGAGTTCGTCCGTCAGCTCCCACGCGCGCTCCCAGTCGAAATCACCCGCGGCATCGTCATAGCCGAGCGCGCGCAGGATGAACGTGAGGTACTGCGCCGAGGTCACGCGCTCGCCGCTGCTGAAGGTGGTGTCCCCCGTGCCGGTGGTGAGGCCGTTTTCATACGCCAGGCCGACATAGGGCTCTGCCCAGGCGGGCACATCTGTAAAGGGCGTCTCCCATTTACCGCTCAGGGCCTCGTTTTCCCTGCCCAGCAGGCGCACGAGCATTGTCACCGCTTCGCTGCGCGTCATGGCGCGGCCCAGCTCGAAGACGGGCGCCCCGTCAGAGTCCGTTCCGGCGCCCTGGAAGAGGCCCAGGGCGTAAAGCGCATCCGCCGCGTCCTCCGCCTCGGTTCCGGCGGCCAGGGCAGCCGGCGCAAGGCTCAGCAGCAGGGTGAGCACAAGTACAGTAACCAGTGCTTTTTTCAATTCCATTCCCTTCCATCTCTACCGAATTGAGCAAATTTGACATCAAAATTATATCTGCGCCCCTCTCCGCTGTCAACAAAACGAAAACGCCCCCGCCAGCAGGGCGAAAAAACAGCCCCTAAATTCAAAGTGCAGCCCGTCAGCTGCCGTGGCGGCGGTAGGCGCGCACGGTCAGGGTGAACCATATCGGTATCTGCACGGCCGCGGCGGCGAGCATGACGTAGGGTGACCATGTGACGAAATCGCCTATCCACAGGAAGCGCAGGCCCGTCAGCTCGTCCATCATCGCGCCGGTCAGGGACACGCCGCCGGAGGGCAGGCAGAGGCGGAGCCAGTTGAGGAGGTTGCCCTCAGCCGCGGCGAAGCCGTGGCCAAAGCTCCCGCCGGCCATGAACATGCGTATTATTGTTGGTATTAGCGCGACGGCCGCGGATATGGCCACGACGCCGAGCGAGCTCCTCAGCCGCGACGAGACAAAGAGCGTGAAAGCGTTCACGGCCAGGAAGGCGAGCAGGCTCGACAGCACTATCCACCCCAAAACGCCCATGGCGTCGAGCCCCTGCGGGTTGAGCGCCACCTGCAGCAGCTCCGCCGAGGTGATGTCGTCAAAGCCGAAGGCGAAATACATGACCGCCAGGAAGGAGCCGAAGCAAAGCGCGAAAACACCGAGGTCTATCAGGAGCGCCGAGCCCATCTTCGCCGCAGCCAGCCGTCCGCGGCCGTGCCGGGTGCAGCGCAGGATGTCGTCGGCCCCGCTCGCGTAATCCGAGGAGAAGATGGGCGCGGTGATGACGATGCAGATGAGCGTCACGAGCAGCGCGCACAATCCGAGGCTGCTGAAGGCGTTCGTCGAGCTGATGCCGTAGCTGTATTGGAAGTTCCCGCTTTCGGCGCTCAGGCGGGACATGGCGTATTCAACGACCTGGGGCGTCTGCTCGTATTTCTCGTTCAGCGTCCGCTCCAGGGTATCTAGCCGCTCCTGATAGTAGTTTTGCGCGCGCTCCGGCGAGATGTCGGCCGAGGTCAGGGCCGCGCCGAACTCGTCGGAAAACGCGTAATATATCCACGTGAACACCGGCGAATACGGCCCCAGCACCGAGCTGCTTATGTCCGGCGGAATGTCGTAGTCCGTGCCGTACCGCGCCAGCAGCTCGTGGTGCAGCGCCACGGCGGAGGCGAAGAGCTCCGGCGTCACCTCGCCGCGGATGACGGAATACCGCTCCCGGTTTTCCTCGTATACGCCCACGCCCCTGACTATCTCGGTGGGCTCGTCGCCGTGGTCTATGTACTTGACGACCTGCCTGACGGTGGAGAAGGCCGAGGCCAGGCATATGGCCAGGGCGATGGCGGCGAGCCGCCAGGTCGAGCGCGTTTTCAAAATGCGCTTCAATTCGACTCTCAGCACCGCGCCTCCCCCCTTTCCGGCGTCTCCTGCCTGAACAGCCACAGATACAGGTCCTCAAGGCGCGGCTCCGCCGGGCGCGAGCCGGGGATGTCCGGCGCATCGGATATGTAGCGGACGCTGACCGCGCCGTCCGGCTCGCCCCTCATGCTCACTATGCGCACGGCGCGCTCGAATAGGGTCAGCTCATCTTGCCGCACGATTGCCGTGAACACCTTTCCGGCGACGGCCTCCAGGAGCTGCTCCGTCGCGCCGACGTCCACTATCCGTCCGTCCTTCATAATCATGTTCTGCGCGGCGATGTACTCCACGTCCGAGACGATGTGCGTGGAGATGAGCACGATGCGGTCCTGCGCAAATTCCGACAGCAGGTTCCGAAAGCGCACCCTCTCCCCGGGGTCGAGGCCGCTGGTCGGCTCGTCGAGTATGAGGATGTCCGGGTCGTTGAGCAGGGCCTGAGCTATCCCCACGCGCCGCTGCATGCCGCCGGAGAGCTTTTTTATCGGCTTTTTTCTGACCTCAGTCAGGTTGAGCAGCTCCAGCAGCTCGTCTATCCTGTCGCGGTATGCGCGCCTGCCGAGGCCCTTGAGCGTGGCCACATATTCGAGGTAGTCCACGACGTTGAACTCGGGGTAAAAGCCGAAGCTCTGCGGGAGATAGCCCAGCGCGTCGCGGTAGGCCTCGCCCAAGGCCGAGGTGTCTATGCCGTCGCAGAGCACCCTCCCCGAGCTGGGCGTCAGGATGCCCGTGAGCATTCTCATGAGCGTGGTCTTCCCGGCGCCGTTTGCGCCTATCAGGCCCCAGACGCCGGGGGTTATCGTGAGATTCACGTCGCGCACGGCGGTCTTTTTGCCGTAGCGCTTGCTGAGGTCTCTTATCTCCAGTTCCATGCCGCACCTCCTAATAACTCAGCGCCTGCTGCATGTCGCGCGCGGGCAGCTGCCTCAGCAGCTGGCGGCACTCCAGCGCCAGCGCGGCCAGCAGCGCCGCGCAGACGGCCGCCGCCGGGGCCGTGCCGAGCTCTGCGCACAGCTCCCCGAGCTCCGTCCGGAATATCCAGAGCGCCGCCGCGAGCCCGAAGCCGAAACCCAGCGCCGCGTGCAGCCCGTGCTCCTCCCCGCTGTGCTCAAGTATCAGCAGCATTCCCGTGCAGGCGAGCAGAAAGGGCAGCACGACGAGCCCCAGCGCTGCGTTCGCTGCGCCCGCCAGGCCTCCGGTCAGGCTCAGCGCCGTAAGGCATGCGGCGTCTCCGGCGCCGACTGCGCAGAGCTTTGCCAGAAGCAGCCGCCTGCTGGAGAGTCTTGTCGAGCTCTCGAGCTCGCGCATTTTGTATTTCCGCGAGCGCCCGTAAAACGGCAGCGCGCACATGGCCACAAATACGGAAAACATGCCGAGCAGCGCCGGGGCATCCGCGGCGAAGTCCTCTGAGCGCATCGCGAGGCGCAGCACCAGGCACATGCAGAGCACGGCTGCCGCCTGCGCCGCCCATATGGGCACGGCGACAAAGCGGAGCTGGTCCGCTATCAGCCCCGGGACGCTGAGGCGGCTCATCCGCCTGCGGGCGCGGTATGCCTTGAGACAGAGCGCCGCCGTCTCGTCCACATGCGCCGGGCGCGGCTCCGGTGAAGGCAGGGAGCCAAGCTCTGTTTTCAGTCTTCGGTCTATTTTTCCCATGTTTCGGCTCCTTTCACAGGGATCTTTCAAGCGTCTTGAGCGCCGAGCGCAGACGGGACTGCACCGTCCGGAGCGGCTCGTCGACTATCTCGGCAATCTCCCTGAGCTTCAGGTCGTGCACATAGCGGAGCTCGACGACCTCGCGCTGCTTGGCGGGCAGCGTGGAGAGCAGCTGCGCCAGGCTGAGCTTGGCCTCAACGCGCGCAAAACCCGGCTCTATGTACTCCTCCGGCTCTGTTGGCTCGCGCCGTCCGCTGAGGCGCCACAGGTCGGTGCAGGTATTTGCCGCGATCTTGTAAAGGTAGGCTTTGAACCTCCCGCGATGCGCATAGGCGTCGATGTGACGCACCGCCTTCAAAAAGGTCTCCTGCGCCGCGTCCTCCGCCGTCAGCCTGTCCGGCGTGTGCCCGAGGCAATAGCGGAGTATGCCGGGATAATGGCTCCGTATAAGCTCCTCCAGCGCCGCCTCATCGCCCTCTCGCAGCCGCCCGAACAGCTCATCCTCCCGCGCCAAAATACCACCTCCTGCCGAGAGCGTCCTCTCACTGATTATAACGCACAAGTGCCTGAAAATGATTTGATCAAGGGGAAAAGCTGCAAAAAGAGCACAGCCAAACAGGCTGTGCTCTTTATTAGCTATGCATGACTTCAGGATTTAAGCTCCTCTATCAGCGCGGGGATGAAGTTTCGGTAGTCGTCGACAACGCCGAAGTGGGCGATGTCGAAGATCGGCGCGTCTGCGGCCTTGTTCACGGCCACGATGCACTCTGCATTCCGCATGCCGAGCTGATACTGCACGGAGCCGGATATGGCGACGTTGACAATGACCTTCGGCGCCACGGTGACGCCGCTCTGGCCGATCTGCTTGTCGTGCTCAAGCCAGCCGCAGTCGACCAGTGGCCGCGACGAGGCCAGCTGTCCACCCAGCAGTTCCGCCAGCTCCCGGAGCATGGCCAGGTCCTCCTGGCTCTTTATCCCGCGTCCGCCCGCGACGATAGCCGGCGCGGCGTCGATGGCCTCGTCCGCGCCCTCCGCCCTCGCCGTCTCGACGACGACATAGTCCGGGTCGGGGCTGACCTCGACGCTCTCCTCATGCAGCACCCCGGCCGAGCCCGGCACGGGCTCCTTGGGCCTGCAGATCTGCGGGTGCACGGTCACCATCTGCGGCCGGCGCTCGGGTATAGCGATGTGGGCGAGTATCTTGCCGCCGTAGGCGGGCGTGGTCTGGCAGAACACGCCGTCCTCGTCAAAGCTGAGGTCTATCGCGTCGGCTGTGAGGCCCGTATCCAGCGAGACCATGACCCGCGGGGCCAGGTCCCTGCCCAGCGGCGTCGCTCCGAAGAGGACGATGGAGGGACGGTATCTCTCAGCCAGCTGCGTCAGCGCGGCCTGATAGGGCCTTGCGCTGTACTCCGCGAGGGCGTCGTTCTCGGCGAGGATCACCTCGTCTGCGCCGCGGTCGAAGAGCTCCTGAGCCAGAGGGCGGACTCCGCTGCCCAGCAGCACGGCCGTGACCGTCTCGCCGCAGACCGCCTGCAGCTCTCCGGCCTTGGCCAGCAGCTCGAACACCGTCGGGTGCAGCACGCCGTGCTCCTGCTCGGCAAAAACCCATATGCCCTTGTGATCTTCCTTTGCCATTCGCTCGCCTCCTCAGATCAGATGCCTGTCCCTGAGCGCCGCGACAAGGGTCCTGGCCATGTCGGCGGGGCTTCCGGACAGATACACGGTGTCCGCGCTGAGCTTTTCGGGCTCGAACACCCTCTTTGTGCAGGAGGGGGAGCCGGGGACGCCGGTCTTTGCGGTATCGCAGCCGAGGTCGGCGGCGTTCCAGGTGGTGCGGGGCTTTTTCAGCGCGCGCATGATGTTTATGGGCGTGGCGTAGCGGGGCTTGTTGATGCTGCTGCAGACCGTCACGGCCGCGGGCAGCTTCACGCGCACCGTCTGGCGGATGGAGCCGAGCTCCCTTTCGCAGCGCGCCCAGCCGTCCTCGACGCTGATGCCGGACACCAGCGTGACCTGCGGCACGCCCAGGAAGGCCGCGGTCGCCGGGCCCGTCTGGGCGGTGTCGCCGTCGACGGCGTGGCGGCCGAAGATGAGCAGGTCAAAGCCGCCTATCTTCTCCGCGGCCTTGGCGAGGACGTAGGAGGTGGCCAGCGTGTCCGCGCCGCCGAAGGCGCGGTCGGAGAGCAGATATGCCTCGTCACAGCCCATGGCCAGCGCCTTCTTGAGCGCCTCCTCGGCCTGCGGCGGGCCCATGGTGACGGCGGTGACCGTGCCGCCGTGCGCTTCGCGCAGCTGGAGCGCAGCCTCCACGGCGTTGGCGTCGAGCGGATTGAGCATGCTCTTGACGCCCTCGCGGCAGAGGTTCCCGGTCTTGGGGTCGAGCTTTACGTCGTCCGTGTCCGGGACCTGCTTTACGAATACTATTATCTTCATGCTCACTTCACGCCCATCCAGCCGGAGATGACCATGCGCTGGACCTCGCTGGTGCCCTCGTAGATCTCGGTGACCTTGGCGTCGCGCATCATGCGCTCGACGGGGTAGTCCTTGGTGTAGCCGTAGCCGCCGCAGAGCTGCACGGCGCGGTTGGTGACGTAGGACGCGGTCTCGGAGGCGAAGAGCTTGGCCATGGCGGCGAGGTGGGTGTAGGGCTGGCCGGCCTGCTCGGCTGCGGCGGCGCGCCAGACCAGCAGCCGCGCGGCGTCCGTGCGGGTCTGCATGTCGGCGAGGGTGAACTGGGTGTTCTGGAACTGGGAGATCCTGCGGCCGAACTGGATTCGCTCCTTCGTGAACTTGACGGCCTCGTCGATGGCGCCCTGAGAGATGCCCACGGCCTGGGCGCCGACGCCGATGCGGCCGCCGTCCAGCGTGGCCATGGCTATCTTGAAGCCCTTGCCCTCGGCGCCGAGGCGATTCTCCACGGGGACGCGGACGTTGTCGAACACCAGCTCGCAGGTGGAGGAGGCGCGCAGGCCCATCTTGTTCTCGGGCTTGCCCATGGTGAAGCCGGGCATGTCGCGCTCGAGGATGAAGGCGGTTATGCCCCTGGTGCCCTGCTCCTTGTCGGTCATGGCGAACACGATGAACACGTCCGCGGCGCCGGCGTTGGTGATGAACACCTTGTTGCCGTTGAGAACGTAGTGGTCGCCCTCGAGGACGGCGGTGCTCTTCTGCATGGAGGCGTCGGTGCCCGCGCTGGGCTCGGTCAGGGCGAAGGCGCCGAGCTTCTGGCCGCTGGCGAGGGGCTTGAGATACTTCTCCTTCTGCTCCTCGGTGCCGAAGGTCATTATCGGCCAGCAGCAGAGGGAGGTGTGGGCGGAGAGGATTATGCCGGTGGTGGCGCAGACCTTGGAGAGCTCCTCCACCGCAAGGACGTAGCCTATCTGGTCAATGCCGCTGCCGCCGTACTCCTCAGGGATGGGCAGGCCCATCATGCCCAGCTCCGCCATCTTCCGGACGGTCTCGGTCGGAAAGCGCTCGGTCTCATCAAGCTCCTTGGCCAGGGGCTTTACCTCGTTCTCGGCAAATTCGCGGAACGTCTGCTGCAGCTGGATGTGCTCCTCGGAGAGATTAAACATGGTTTTTCTGTCCTTTCTCATCTTAATATGAATAGTTGTTCAGTTTTTTGCTTTTAGAATTGGGCGCGCTGAGGGCAGGGGCCCGTTACGCGCCCGTTTTTACTGTATTTCAGAAGAAATTGCGAAGTTCGTAGATGAATTCATCCTCATGGTCGAGCATGCAGCCGTGGCCGCCGGGTATGACCGCCTCGTGATAGCTGCCGCCGTTGGCGCTGTATCTGTCGAGCACGAAGCGGGTCTGGCTGAGCATGGGCTGCGGCGGGCAGACTTCCTCGCCGGGGTAGCCGGGCACGAGGCCGGCCTTGCCGAGGAAGGCCAGGTCGCAGGCGCTGGTGTCGGAGACCATGAGGTCCTGCTCACCGCGTATCCAGAGGATGGGCGGCTTGTTGGGGATATCGGCCAGGCCGCTGAGGTCGCACCAGTTGGGGGCCATGGTGTTGCAGATGCCCTTGTCGCCGGCGACGACGAAGGGCCAGCTGCCGCACGTGGTCGAATTGCCGGGATAGAAGCCCTCTCCCACCCGGGTGGTGAGCACGCTGTCGATGAATTTCTCCCTCAGTGCGGGCTCTATCTGGTAGGTCGGCGTGACATAGACGGTGTCTATGACGGAGCCGATGAAGGCCCGGTCGCCGGACTGGAGCGCGGCGACGAGCTGGGCGTTTGCGCAGCCGGCGCCGCTGGCGAGGCCGAGGGGCTCGAGCTTTTTACCGTCCGCGTCATAGGTGCCGCCGAAGCCGTATGGGGAGAGCGGGGCCTGGAGCACGACGGCCTCCAGCCGCTCGCTGTGGTCTATGGCGTACTGCATGGCCACGCCGCCGCCCAGGGACCAGCCCAGGATGGAGAACTTGTCCCAGCCCAGGGCCTCGACCAGCTCGTGGATGTCGTCGGAGAAGTCGCGCATGCCCCGGGTGGCGTCCACGGGGAGCGCGTCGCTGCCGCCGAAGCAGCGGAGGTCGGGGGCGACCATGTAAAACTCATCCGCCAGCCGCTCCATGAGCGGCTCATAGAAGGCGGAGGAAGACGCGTTGCCGTGGATGAGCAGAAGCTTGCGCGCGCCGGGCGTGCCGTGGACCCGGTAGGCGGTGGTGAGCCGGGAGGTAGTTATAGTTTTAAGTTCCATAATTACTCCTTTGCCGCGCTGGGGTCCTCCTCTCCGAGAAAGTCGAAGTCGACCTCCACGCGGAAATCCATGTTTTTCTTTTGTTCCCTGTCCACTTCGCGCAGCTGGGGCGAGTCGCCGGTGAACATGCCGCCGTCGAGCACCTTCATGACCTCGTCGGTGATGCGTTCAAAGTCGACGCTGTTTTTTTCAAACATGCCGTATTTGAGGCCGACAAAGTTGGAGATGCCCATGAGCATGTATGCCAGGACCTCGCTGTCGATATCGCGCACCTCGCCTTTTTTCTTGCCGCTGTTTATGCTGCGCATGTAGGACTTGCAGAAGTTCTCATAGTATTCGGTGAAGAGCTTGCGGTCCACGTAGAGCGATTCCCAGATTATGTTGTACATATAGGGATTCTTCGCAATGAACTCCAGCCAGGCCTGGATGCCCGCGCGCTCCGCGCTGCGGCGGTCGGGGCAGTTCGAGGTCTTGATGGAGAGCTCCTTCCTTATCCTGTGGCTGAACTGGAGCAGCAGATAGCGGTAGAGGCTGAGCTTGCTGTCGAAGTAGACGTAAAATGTTCCCGCGGCCACGCCCGCGAGCTGGGTTATGTCCGCAATATTTGCCCCGTAATAACCGCGCTCATAGATGAGCTGCGTGGCGGCGGAGAGGATGCTGTTGAGCGTGTCCACGCCCTTTTTGGTCCTTGGTACTTTCAGTAAATCGGTCATGCTTACCTCCGGGTGATACACAACATTTTTGTATTGATTATACGCCTCGGGAGGGCCGCTTTCAATTACTGTTTGCTGAAAATACATCGCCGGATCAAACAATGCTGTATTTGTCCTTGACAGTATTCGCAAAGCCCAGGATCAGGCTGGTGAACAGCAGCGGCTGTTCATACATGGAAGCGTGGCCGCTGTTTTGTATGATCAGATGGTGGCTGTCGCGGATGTTCCGCGCGAGGAACTGCTGCTCCTCTATCGGGGTCAGGTAGTCCTGCTGGCAGGAGACAATGAGCACGGGGCAGGTGACTCTGTCCAGCCTGTCGCGGACGTCGTAGTTGACCGAGCTGTTCGTGAGGCGGATCATGGACTGGATGAAGCTCTGGTTGTTGAAAACGGGTATCAGCTGCTCGCGCCTGCGCTCCATCCAGTCGTTGTGCTCTATGAAGAAGCTGGGGGAGTATATGACGGGTATTGCGGTGTAGTAATAGCTCTCGCCGTCCCCGGCGGCCAGGTTCCAGGCCCTGCCGACGTCGTTGAGCCAGGCGCCGGTGGCGGCGGTGGCGTTGAAGAGCATGAGCCGCTCCACGCGCTCCGGGTGCTCTATGGCGTACTCCAGCCCCACCTCGCTGCCGTAGGAGATGCCGGCGATGCAGACCTTCCCGAGTCCCAGGTGGTCGAGCAGCGCGTCGACGAGGCGTATCTGCACGGAGTGGTCATACGGCTCCGTCATCTTGGCGCTGCGGCCCTGGTCGAGCATGTCGAGGAGGATGAGCTGGTTCTGGGCCGAGAGCGGCTGCACGAATTCGGCCCAGCTGCGGCAGGACATCATTATGCCGTTGAGCAGCAGCAGCGGGCGGCCCTCGCCGTGCAGCTCGTAATATATCTGCTTTCCCTCAAATGTGAACTCTGCCATCAGCGCTTACCTATGATGCCGCAGGCGAGCGCCTGGTCCCAGAGCTCGTCCCTGAACTTGGGATGGGCGATGTTTATGAGCGCCTCCACCCTCTGCCGGATGTTGGTGCCGCGCAGGTCGGCCGCGCCGTACTCGGTGATGACGATGTCCACGTCGTTCCTCGAGAGGCTGACCGCAGCGCCGCGCTGGAGCTGGGCGACGATCTTGGAGACCTCATGTCTCTCGCCGGTGGCCTTGTCCTTCACCATGGCGGTGGAGTAGAGCGCGATGATGGAGCGTCCGCCCTTGGACATCTGCGCGCCGACCGCCGTGTCGGACTGGCCGCCGGTGCCGGAAAACTGCCGCGAGCCTATGGACTCCGAGGCGCACTGGCCGGTGAGGTCCACCTCGAGGCTGGTGTTGATGGAGATCTGGTTGTCGTTCTGCGCGATGACGTAGGGGTCGTTCACCCAGGCGCCGTCGTAGAGCGCCACGCCCTGGTTGTGGTCCACGAAGTCGTAGAGCTCCTGCGTGCCGAGTATCATGGTCGCCACCATCTGACCGCGGTTTATCTGCTTGCGCTTGTTGGTGATGACGCCCATCTTGACGAGCTCGGCCATGCCGCTGGTTATGAGCTCCGTGTGCACGCCGAGGTCGTTCTTCTCCTTGAGGAACTCCGCAACGGCGTTGGGGATGCCGCCGATGCCGAGCTGGATGCAGGCCCCGTCCGGCACATAGCCGGCGATGAGGCGGCCTATGCTCATGTCCTTCTCGTTGGAGGGCGCGTCGGGGACGATGGGGACGGGGTAGCCCGCCTCTACAAGGTAGTCCACCTCGGAGCAGTGTACGACGTGGTCGCCGTAGACGAAGGGGTAGTTGGGGTTTATCTCGAGTATCGTGATGTCCGCGGCCTCCATCATGCGGCGCTCATAGGTGTTGGAGGTGGACAGGGAGATATAGCCGTTCTTGTCGGGCATCGAGGCGGCGCCGACGTAGATGTTCGGCTTGTTGCGGTAGAGCCACTTCGTGGCGGCCAGGTGGAGATGGTTGGGGATGAAGGCCATGTTGCCCTGCTCGTGGGCGCGGCGCATGGCGGGCGCGTAAAACCAGCCGTCCACGGAGAAGGTGTCCGCATATTCGGGCTTGTAAAACTCGCAGGAGTGCGTGGGGTTGCAGTTTACTATCTTGACGCCCTTGACGCTGCCCGCCAGGGTGTGGATGTTCTCCATGAAGAGCCCCGCCTCGCTTGCGCCGAGGCCGGTGACCACGATGTCGCCGCTCTTGACTAGCGAGAGGGCCTTTTCCAGGGAGATAATTTTGGAAGTGTAGTCCATAATCCTTTCCTCCGTCGGTATACAGGCGGCCGGCGGGCGGCCGCCTGTACTCAGATTAAATCACAGTCAGCCGATGGCGGCAAGCACGTCGTCGAGCGACATGATGGGGCTGACGAGCTGCAGCTCGTAGTAGCCGCTCTCGCCGGGCTCGAGAGAGATGGTGTTGAGCGCGAGCGAGGTGACGGCCAGGCGGTCGCCGTTGGCGAAGTTGATGGAGCCGCCCATGGGCAGGTGGAACTCGGTGGCCTCCATGATGTCGTTGAAGTTGGCCCAGTTGAGCTCGAGGCCGCTCTCGTCAAGGGCGGTCAGCGCCTGGACAAAGATGCTGCCCGCTATGTAGCCGGCCATGGCGTAGGAGTTGAGGGCGTAGTCGTTGCCGGAGCCGCCGTTCTCAAGCTCCCAGGCGCTTATCGCGGCGTAGAAGGTGAGGTAGTCGTTCATGCCCTCCTCGGTGCTGGTGTCGAGCCAGGCGGTGGAGTAGACCCTGCGGTCTGCGGTGACGGAGCCGTTCTCGACAAAGGCGCCGAGAGTCTCGGCGGAGGCGTTGACGTAGGAGGTGATGACGTCGGCGTTGTAGTCGGCGTCGCGCATGGAGGCCATCAGCGTGGCGAGCGGGACCTGGTTCATGCAGGCGATGACCACGTCGCAGCCGTTGTTCTTGAGGACGTTGACCGCGGCGGAGTAGTCGGTGGCGGCGGCATCCACATCCTGATAGAATATCTCGACGTCGAGCGTCTCGGCCTGCTTCTTGACGCCGTAGACGAGGCCGGTGCCGGCGTCGTCGGTGGTGGCCACGACACCGATCTTGGCGGCGCCGAGGCCTATGCCGTTCTCGGCGGGGGCGACGGCGCGGGCGAGCAGGACGCGGCCCTCGGAGTTATAGATGGGCTGCACGGGGTAGATGACCCTGTCGTTGCCGGTTGCGCCCTCCTGATAGAGCTCCGCGATGCCGGTGGCGGCGTAGACCATGGGGACACCCATCTCCTTGAGGTAGTCGAGCGTCGCGGCGACGGTGTTGGTACCGAAGTGGCCGACTATCGCAAAGACATGGTCGGTCTCCACCAGGGTCTTGGTGTATATGAGGCCCTGGGCAGCGTCGAAGCCGTCGTCATAGTGGATGAGCTCTATGCTCTTGCCCTGGAAGCCGCCGTTGTCGTTGTAGGCCTTGAACGCGGCCTCGAGGCCGGCGTTGAAGGGCACGCCGACGGTGGCGTAGCTGCCGGTGGTCGCGGCGGTGTTGCCGACGTAGATGGTGGTGTCGTCCACGCCCTGCACCTCCACGAAGGGGGTGTATTCGTCGCTGGAGGCCTCGGGGGCGTCGGTGTTCTCAGCGGCGGGGGCGTCGTCGCCGGAGGGGGCCGCGCTCGGATCGGATGCGGGTTCGTTCGTCAGGCCGGAGCACGCCGCAAGGGACAGGCAGAGCGCCAGCGCCAGAATGAGTGCCAGTGTCTTTTTCATTTTTACTTCTCCTTTTTTATCTTGTTCCGCGGCTGCGGTTTATGCCTTCTTGTTTCCCAGATATGCCTCTATGAGCTTTTCGTCGTGGATCAGCACATCCGCGCGTCCCTCCATACTTATGCGCCCCAGCTCGAGCACATAGGCGCGGTCGGCTATCTTGAGGGTGGCCAGGGCATTCTGCTCCACGATGAGGATGGTCGTGCCCTCGGCGCGTATCTCCTGCAGAGCGCGGAAGATGTCCCGGATTATTAGCGGCGCCAGGCCGAGGCTGGGTTCGTCGAGCAGCAGGAGCTTCGGGCTGGCCATGAGCGCCCTCGAGATGGCGAGCATCTGCTGTTCACCGCCGGAGAGGGTGCCCGCGTGCTGTTTGAGCCGCTCTTCGAGCCTCGGGAACAGAGTGAGCACGCGCTTCATGTTCCGCTCCGTCTCGGCCCGGCTGCGGATGCAGTAGGCACCGGCGCGCAGGTTCTCCTCGACGCTCAGCTCGTTGAAGATCAGCCGCCCCTCCGGCGACATGTTGACTCCCAGCCGCGCCACGCGGCTCGCCCTGCGGCCGCCTATCTCGTTTCCGTCGAACTTCACGCTGCCGGACGCCGGCTTTATCACGCCGCTTATCGTCCTGAGCGTAGTGGTCTTTCCCGCGCCGTTTGCACCGAGCAGCGCGACTATGCTGCCCTCGTCAACGTCCATGTTGATGTTGCGCACAGCCTGGATGGGGCCGTAATTCACGCAGAGGTCACGAATTTCAAGCAGTGCCATCAGATAACCTCCTCGTCGTCGGCGCCTAGATACGCCTGCTGCACGCCCTCATCCTTCTGGATGACGGCCGGGGTGCCGTAGGCCAGCAGCTTGCCGAAGGCTATGGCGCAGATGTTGTCACAGACATCCATGACCAGTCCCATGTCATGCTCGACCAGCAGGATCGTGCAGTTATACTCGTCCCGAATGCGTCGGATGAGTCCGGCGAGCTCCGCCGTCTCCGTGTCGTTCAGGCCCGCGGCGGGCTCGTCGAGGATTATCAGCCGGGGCGAGCACATCAGCGTGCGCGCTATCTCAATCTTTTTGAGCACGCCGTAGGGCAGGCCGAAGGCGTAGTGGCTGCTGTATTCCGTGAGTCCCATGAACTCCAGCACGCGCATGGCTCTGGCCCTCACGACCTCTTCCTCCGCCCTCAGGCGGGGCAGATGCAGCGCGCAGGAGAACAGCCCCGAGCCGAACTGCCTGTGCCCCGCGATGAGCAGGTTCTCCAGCACCGTGAGCTCGCGTATGACCTCGACGTTCTGGAAGGTGCGCACGATGCCGTGCAATATGACGTCGTGCACGCGCTCCCTCGTGAGGTCGATGGCCTTTCCGCCGCGTCCGCGGAAGAGCAGCTTGCCGGCGGTGGGCTTGTAAAACTGCGTGATGCAGTTGAACACCGTGGTCTTGCCCGCGCCGTTCGGGCCGATAAGGCCGAATATCTCGCCCTCGTGCACCTTGAAGCTCAGCCCGTCCACGGCCTTGACGCCGCCGAAGTGCATTTTGAGCTCCTCAGCCTCGAGCGCCACACCTTCTTCAAGCTCTCGGTCCATTTCGTTGGACGCGACGGCGCGGAGCTTTTCCTCGGCCGCCGCTTTTTTGGAGCGCAGCCTGTCCAGCTTCGGCTGGAAGCTCTGCCGGACCTCGTCCTTTTTCTTCCGGGCCTCGGTTTCGGCTTCGGCCCTGATGTCGGCTATGCGCCGGTCGGCCTCGGCCTTGAGGTCCTCGCGCAGCCCGCCGGCTCTGGACGAGGCGGCCAGCTCTTTGCGCACCTCCTCGCCTATGCGGTCCAGCCTGCGCCGGAGGCTCGCAAGCAGTTCGGCCTGCCGCTCCTGGCTTATCGCGATGCCGGAGAGCAGCGCGTCCGCCTGCAGTTTCTGAAATTTTTCGCGCTCGGCCTGCTGCCGGTGCTGCGTGAGCGCAAGCTCCAGCTCCTGCTGCGTCAGGCCCTCGTATTCGGCGCCCGCCAGCTCGCGCAGCACGGGCTGCTCCAGGGCCAGATACCTGCCGGCGACCTTTTCGGCCTCCCGCCCGGCGCGGAGCTCGCTCAGCTCGCCGAGTATCGCTATGCGGTTTTCCAGCTTGCGCACCCGGTTCAGGAGCCTGCGCTCATTAAAGCTGATCCTTGACATAGCTGCGCAGCCTCCTTTCCACTCCCCGCTTTCTTATCCAGCCGCGCAGGGACAGCACCATCTGCGCAAAGCCGCCGGGGAAAAACATTACTACAACGATTATCAGCAGACCCGTCACCATCGTGATGAACGCCGGGTTCTCGGTGAAGAACTGTATCTTGCTCAGGAACATGGACTGGAGCCCGTAGATGGCGAAGGTGCCGAAGGCCGTGCCCCAGAGCGATTTGGCCCCGCCGATGATAACGGCGCCCAGAATGTTCAGGGAGGTGGTGAGCGTCAGCAGCGTGGAAGTGGACGTGGTCATGTTGCGGACGTAGAGCATATAGAGCAGCCCGCCCAGCGCTGCGTTTATCGTGGAGATGACGAAGGCCATGAGCCTGTATTTCATCAGGCTGATGCCCATCGCCTGGGCCGCGGAGGTGCTGTTTTTCATGGCTATCATCGCGCGGCCGATGGGGCTGCGTATCAGATTCGAGGTCAGCAGCATCAGCACGATGAAGGTGAAGGTGATGAGCAGATAGACGGCGTTTTCGTTGACGTTCACACCGAAGAGGCAGACGTTGGTGATGTCTATCTTGATGGTGGCCTTGAGCGCCATGAGCGCGTTGCGGATGACCTCGGCCAGCGCGAGCGTCATAATGGCGAGGTAGATGCCCTCTATCCTGAGCGAGATGAAGCCGACTATGACGCCTATGGCGATGGATATCGCCAGTGTCGCGAGCAGAGTGAGGTAGTACGGCGCCCCCAGGCCCTGGATCAGATAAAACGCCGTGTACGCGCCCAGGCCTATGAAGCCCGCCGTGCCCAGCGACGCCAGGCCCGAATAGCCGAGCAGCAGGCAGAAGCCTATCGCCACTATTGCATATATCAGCGTGTTGCCCATGGCGTAGACGAACGAGGACGACAGCAGCCCGTTCATCGCGGCAAACTGCAGCGCGGCCAGTATCACGCCCGCGGCAACTATCTTCACGCCCGGCTGACCCATAATCGAGGCCCGCCCGGCAGCGCCGGCTTCGGCCCTGCGCTCGGGGACGACGGCATCTATGTATTCTTTCTTCAGATCCACAGTCACACCTCACACCTTCTTGACGGTCTTCTTGCCGAAGAGGCCTTCCGGTTTCAGCAGGATGGCCAGCAGCATCAGCACATAGACGACGACCATCTGCCAGCGTGATATCCCGGAAAAGGCCTGGTAGTTTGCCAGGAAGCCCACACAGCTCGAGACCACCGGAATGAGTATCGCGCCGATGACCGGCCCGTAAAAGGTGGAGAAGCCGCCCAGGATGCCGGCCAGGAACGCGTTGACCTGTATGGTGGTCATGAAAGAGGCCGAGATCGTCGTGCCCCCGCCGGCGTACATCACCGCGGCCAGGACACCGAGCGCTCCCGCGAGCGCCCAGGAGACCGCCGTAATCTTTCTCGTGTCCACGCCCATCAGCTCCGCCGTGAACTCGTTCGAGGCAGTGACCCGGACGCCCAGGCCCCATTTGCTGTACTTGAGCAGGATGAAGAGCGCGCCCAGCACCACAACGCTTATGGCCAGGCAGATGAGCGCGTGCTTCGTGATGATAATGCTGCCGCCGAAAGCGGGTATGGAGATATTGGGCGAAACTCCCGCCTCCACGGTGTTGTAAAACGCCTCGAAGGGTATCCTCTCCGGCGTTCCGAAGATCAGCGGTATGCCGCCGAAGAACAGCGAGACTATGCCCATCGTGATTATCTGCTTGCCTATGGCGTTCACACGCCTGCCGTTGCGGAAGATCACGAGATCGATGAGGAGACCTATGATGATGCCGACGACGACGCCCGGAAACACGCCTATCCAGACGGGCAGCCCCTGGTCTTCAAGCAGGTCCGCGACGATATAACAGCCGAAGGCGGCGATTGAGCCCTGCGCGAAGTTCGTGGTCGTAGAGGTACGGAAGATGAGCGTGACCGCAAAGGCGGCAAGCGCCGTGACGCATACGCTCAGGAGCGAACCGCAAATGGTGGAGAGAAATGACGCAAACAAATTATCAACCCCATTTGATGACGTTTGCCGCCCAGGTGTAACCGATGCCGGCGGCTATCATGGAAATGACGGTGCCGTCCTTGACCTTGCCCTGCTCGAGCGCGAGCTTGAGGGAGAGTATCTGGTCGACCTGGCCTATGTGGCCGTAGTCCTCGAGGTAGATGGTCTGGTCCTCGGTGAGGCCGAGGTCGGCGAGCATGGCCTTGTGGCCGGAGCGCTTGATGTGCAGGATGTCGAGATAGCCGATGTCCTTGCGGGTCATGCCGGATTTGCGCAGCGCTTCGTCTATGCAGTGGTACCAGTTGGGCATGGAGGTGGAGTTGAGCATGCCCTTCATCTTGGGGGAGTCCATGAGCCGGAGCATGCCGAACTCGGACACGTTCTCCGCGGTCACGGGCTCGACGATGCCGCCGACCTTGGAGCCGCAGGTGTGCACGACGGAGCCGTCGCTCATTATATGGGTGCCGAGCAGCTGGTTTTTCTCGTAGCCCTTTTTGAGTATGAGCGCGCCGCCGCCGGCGCCGAGGTTGAACATGAAGGAGACGCCGCTGTCGGTGAAGTCTATGAAGTCGCAGTTGCGATAGCCGCCGGCCACCAGGATGGTGTTGCACTCATCATCCGCGAGGAGGATGTCCTTGGCCAGCTTCATGGCCGACACGGTGGTGCAGCAGCGGTTCTGCACGTCGATGCCCCAGGCGCGGCGGGCGCCGATGCGGTCCTGGATATAGCAGGCGGAGGTGGTTAGGGGGTACTCCTTCCACTCCTCGCCGAAGCAGAGGATGGCGTCTATCTCCATGGGGTCGATGCCGGTGTTCTTCAGGCAGTCCAGAGCCGCGAGCGCGCCCATCTCCTGCGTGCCGTCGCAGGGCTTGTCGGAGGGAATGCGCTTTTGACGTATGCCCAGTTTGTTTATGACGGCGTCCTCGGACCAGGTGCCGCCGGTAGCCTCGGATATCTCCTTGGCCGTCATGTAATTGTCCGGAAGGTAAACTCCTATTCCAACTATGCCCACGGGTACGTTGTTCATATTTCTTCGCGCTCCATCTTAGTTATTTGTGAACGTTCATTCACATTGTCATAGATATATCATTCGTCGGCTTGTATGTCAATACAATTAATGCGCATTTTAACAGGTTTTTTATCCGCTATTTTCACAAATATTTTGTCTTATATTTGGCATTGACGAAATCTAGGCGCTGTGCTATCATACGAATTATGAATCAGTGTTCACTAACATTCTTATAGGAGGCAAACAGCAATGAAAGGCATCACGATTTCCGAAATGAAGGTAGGAGACAGCGCGTCCTTTACCAAGACCGTCTCCGAGCACGACGTATACACCTACGCCGGCGTCAGCGGCGACTTCAACCCCGCCCACGTCAACGAGGTCGAGGCCCAGAAAGGCATGTTCGGCAAGAGGATTGCCCACGGCATGCTCTCCGCCGGTTTCATCTCCACCGTTCTCGGCACGCAGCTGCCCGGCCCCGGCACCATATACATGGGCCAGGAGCTCCGCTTCACCAAGCCGGTGTTCTTCGGCGACACCATCACCGCCACCGTCACCGTCGCCGAGCTCATCCCTGAGAAGAACCGCGCCATTCTCGACACCGTCTGCACCAACCAGAACGGCGACGTCGTCATAAAGGGCAAGGCCACCGTGATGCCGCCCAAGGAATAAGCATAGCCGCGATAACTAAAAAACGCCCCCTGATGCAAGGCTTTTGCATCAGGGGGCGTTTTCCGTCCTCGGCCCGGGCTTTACGGGTACATCTCATATATGTAAATGTGACCGGCCTGTGATTTTTTGCGTGCGCGGCCTATGGTATGCTATAATCACTTTGAGAGGGGGAGACGCATGTACAAGGTGCTGCTCGTGGACGACGATGTCCACATCCTCAACGCAAACGAGACCTATCTCGCCCGCCTGGGCTACCAGATAAGCCGCGCGGAGGACGGGGAACGGGCCCTGCGGCTCGCCTCCTCCGCCGCTTTCGACGCCATAGTGCTGGACGTGGACATGCCCGACATGGACGGCGTCGCCGTATGCAGCCGCCTGCGCGAGGTGAGCGCCGTACCCATAATCTTCCTTTCCGCCTACGCCCGGACGGACGACCGCATACGCGGGCTCATGGCCGGGGGCGACGACTACATCGGCAAGCCCTACTCCCTCGTGGAGCTGGAGCTGAGGCTCCGGCTGCGGATACAGAGGCACCTCAAGGTGGAGACCGGCGAGGTGCTCCGCTACGGCGCGCTGGAGGTGGATCTGGGCCTGCGCGAAGCGCGCTTCCAGGGCGAGGCCGTGGCGCTGACCGCGCTGGAGTTCGACCTGCTGGCCTTCCTCGCGCGGAATCCGGACATGGTGTTCTCCTATGAGCAGCTCTACGACCGGGTCTGGAAGGCGCCCATGAACCAGGGACTGCACAACATACAGGTCTGCATGGCCCGCGTCCGCCAGAAGCTGGACGCCCTCAGCCCCGGAGTGCACTGGATAGAGACGGTGCGCCGCAAGGGCTACCGCTTCAACAGCTCCGCCGGGACATGAAAAAGCCCCGGGCGGTGATGCCCGGGGCCGTGGGATCTGCGCTTATTTTTTCTTTTTGAATACACCCGCCGCGGCCGCTCCCACCGCGCCGCAGACCGCGACTCCCGCGGCCGCCAGCACGACCGTCTTCACGGCGTCCGCCCCGTCAGGGCCGCTCTGCTCCGGCATGTCCGGGGCTGCTACCTCCACGTCCTCCGCCGGCTCCGCATACGGCGAGGCGGTCGGCGCCGGTTCGGGCGTCGGCTCGGGAGTGGGTTCGATAGTCGGCTCAGGCGTGGGCTCTGGGGTAGGCTCAGGGGTCGGGGGCATGGTGTGCTCTGAGGCCGTCGTGCCCAGTATGGGCGGCTGATATGTCGGCTCCGGTGTGGGTTCCGGTGTAGGCGTCGGCGTGGGCTCCGGGGTCGGCTCGGGCATCGGCGTGGGGCTGGGCTCCGGCTCGCGCACGGGCGGGAACAGCGTGGTGCTGCCGCCGCGGTTGCCGCCCTGGTCCTCGTCGCTGTCCTCCTCCGCGGGCAGGAGGAAGCCCCGGGAATACCAGTATTTGCTCCCGTCCGGGTCAGCCGCCGCGAGGCGGAAATACCTCGGCTCATTGTCGTCGGCAAGGTAGAAGACGCCGGCGTAGCCCTCTTCGGAGCTGCCCGTCACCTCGAAGTCGTAAAAGTCCATCCAGGCCTCACCGTCAGGTGAGGTCTGACCCCAGACGTCATACGTCTGGAGGCCCTCGGGCAGCTCTTCAAAGAGGAGCGACGCCGTCACGGCCTCGCCGCCCGTCCAGCGCGCGTCCGTCACGGCGAGCTCGGCGGTCTCGTACCAGTACACCGTCAGCGTGAGCGGCAGCAGCGAGGGCAGAGCATCGCCGTTTTCGTCGAGAAAGGCGCCCGTCAGCTCCGCCGTGCCTTCGCTCTGGCCATTGTGTTCGCCCAGCTCCCAGGAGAGCGATAGCGTCTCATAGCTCTCCTGTCCCCGGTCGAGGACGGGGACCTCCAGCGTCTCTGGCAGCAGCTCCGCCGTCAGCGGAGTGCCCGCCTCGAGGTGTATGTCCTCCGGCTCGGCGCTGCTGTTATCCACGACCGGCCTGGACCACTCGACGGCGTTCTCGTACCCGGTGGAGCCGGTCAGGGAGACCGCCGCTCCGGCCTCCTGCTCTATGAGCGTGCCCTCGCCTGTGAGGGCAAAGTCGGCATAGTGGATGATGAGCTGGCCGCCGGCTTTCACGGTGATGAGCGGCGTCTCACCCAGCACAGCCTTTATGACGGCGCGCTCCTCCGGTCCGCCCACGGATATCGGCCCGATGGAGAGGCAGCCGCCGCTCTCGATGACGACCGGCCCTGTGACGGTGAGGTTCAGCTGCCCGGCATAGAACCCGGAGCCCTCCTCCGGGCTGAACTGAGAGCCCACGACCGTGTAAGACACCGTCTGGCCCTTTCCGATGGTGAGCGCCCCCAGCTCGACATTGTGCTCGGGTATCTCCTCGCTCCCGACCTCCTCCCCGCCCTCCGCGGGCGGATCGAGCACCAGGGCCAGCGCCGGAGCACCGAGGCTGAGGGCCAGCGTACAGCATATCAGCAATATACTCAGTCGTTTTTTCATACGAACATCCTTCCCGGAGGTGATCCGATGCGCAAAGATACCCGGTTGAGCCTTCTTATCCTCTCGGCCTTCCTCCTTGTCGGGCTGCTGGCCGCGCTGGGCCAGTATCGCTGGGACAACAAATACACCTCCGCGCTCAGCGGCGGCTGGGGCTTCAACGTGCTCCAGTCCGACCCGGAGCAGCCCGCGTGGCTCGTGGACGGCTGGGAGTTCTACCCCGGCGAGCTGCTCTCGCCCGAGGACTTTGCCGCCGGGCGGCAGGCGGAGGAGTACACCTACGCCGGGCAGTACCCGAACTTCAGCGCACAGCTCGGCAGTCCCTACGGCGAGGCGACCTACCGCCTCGTGCTGGAGAACCCCGGCGAGAGCGTGGAGCTGAGTCTCTACCTGCCCGAGCTGCTCTGCGCCGGGCGCGTCTACATAGGCGGCGAGCTCGCGGGCGAGCAGGGCAGTGTAGAGCCCTATGAGCCCCGCGTCATGGACGGCGTCTACTCCTTCACCGCCTCCGGCAGCACGGAGATAATCATACAATGCGCCAACTATACGCACTACTACTCCGGCATGTACTACCCTCCCGCGGTGGGGACGCCCGGCGCGATTGCCCGGCTGACGTCCGCGCGGCTTGCCGTGTACGGGCTGCTGTGCTTTTTCTCGCTGGCGGCGGCGCTTTTGAACCTCTCGCTCTGGGCGCTGGGCCGAGACAGGCTGACGCGCCGCCTCGGTCTGCTCTGCACGGCCTATGCGCTGCGCATGAGCTACCCATTCCTGCGCACGCTGGGCGTGCCAGCGATACGCTCGCTCTATGCCGCGGAGGACTTCTGCGCGGCGGCGGTGCTGCTCTGTGCGATTTTGCTCGCGGGCGAGCTCTCGGGCGCGGCGCGTCTCGGCTTCCAGCGCCGGGCCGCGGTCCCGGCCGCGGCGGCGATGTGCGCGGTATGCGTGATTTTTCCGGTTTTTATCCTACCACATGCGCCGCTGCTTATCAATATCTATGGTTTGCTGCTCTTTGTATGGAAAATATTAGCGGGTGTTTATCTCACCTTCCTCTCTGCCCGGGCGCTGCGGGAGCGGGTGCCGCTGGGGCGGTATCTGCTCTGCTCGGCGGGGCTCTACGGCTTTTCCCTCGCGGTCTCTGCGCTGACGGCGGGCTATCTGGAGCCCGAGTTCGGGGCCTGGCCGGAGGAGTACGGGACCTTTGCGCTGGTCGCCGGCTTTGCGGCGCTGATGGTGCACCGAGGGGTGCTGCTGGTGAGGGAAAACCGCCGTCTGAACGAACACCTGAGCGAGGAGGTGGCGCGCAAGACCCGCGCGCTGGAGACCCTGCTCGGCGAACGGCGCGAGCTGCTGGCGACGCTGGTGCACGACATCAAGAACCCGCTCTCCGCCGTCCGGAGCTACGCCGACCTCGTGCGCAGCAGCAGCGTGGAGCTCGACGCCGAGACCGCCGCCTGCCTCAACGCGCTCTCGGAGCGCGTGGGGGCCGTAGAGGACAGGTTCGGCCTGCTGCAGGATTTTTCCCGCGCCGAGCGCGTCGCCGGAAAGGAAAAGCTGGCGCTCTCGTCCTTCCTGCGCGGCTTTTACGAGAGCAACCGGCCGGACATCGAGCTCGGCGGCCAGCGCTTTGCGCTGGAGCTCCCGAGGGAGGAGCTGTACGTCTCCGCCGGGGAGACTCAGCTGCGCGCGGCGCTGGAGAATCTCTGCTACAACGCGCTCTCCTTCACGCCTCCGGGCGGGCGCATCACTCTCTCGCTGCGGCGCGAGGGCGGCAGCGCGGTCATATGCGTGGCAGACACGGGCAGCGGCATCGCGCCCGAGGACCTGCCCCACGTCTTCGAGCGCGGCTTCACCCGCCGCCCCGACGGCAGCGGCGAGGGCCTCGGCCTTTACATCGTCCGCACCTTCGCCCTCGAACACGGCGGCCGCGCCGAAGCCCAGTCCCAGCCCGGCAAAGGCAGCACCTTCAAACTGCACCTGCCCCTGGCGTGAGATTGGGCAATGAGCAGCGGCGGTTCAGGCGCAAGAGCCTATACGGCCACGGCAATTTTCAAGAAAGCGGCACTGTGACCTGCTTTAGTCTTTGTGTCGGAGTCGAATGCCGCCCTGCTCGTCGGCCGCATCCGCGCTCAGACTGCAGCATTCATTTATTAGCTATCCAGAGCTATAAGCTCAATATAAAGCAGAAAAGCCGCCCCATCCGGGGCGGCTTTTCATATGCCGGGGAGCAGTTACGGCCACTAAGCCGCGGCTCAAACTGAGGCTGTTATGTAAGGCCGGGGAAAAGCGCGCAGGTTATGATAACGGCGGCGGTACCGCAGGTCGTGGCTATGACCGTTGTTATGAACAGCGGCGGATAGACCTCCCTGAGCTTCATGCGGCACAGAGGGAGCAGCATGAGTATGGCGCCGGAGTAAGGCAGGGAATCAAGCGTTGTGGCTGCAAAGCAGCCTATGCGGTGGATAGCTCCCACGCTCAATCCCAGCTCCATGAGCTTTGGCGCTATGAGCGGCAGAGAGATCAGCTGTCCTGTGGACGAGCCGCCGGTAAGCATACACATGACTGCCACAACGATGGCGCATATCAGCATCGGAGAGATGTCAATGCTCACTATGGCATTGAGCATGGATGTGAAAGCCTCTGTGTTGGTCACTACACCGGCGAAACCGCAGATAGCAGCCACGGTCATCGACATATGTATGGACTCCGCCGCACCGGTGCTGAGAAGCTCACGTATGCTGTTACCCTTCAGCTGCTTCCAAAAGAGCGCGATGGATATGACAACGCTTATTATGATGCAGATGTTGATGTCAACGCCAACGACGTTGAAGAGGATGAACAAAACTATCAGGGGCAGTATGGAGACAATAAACTTCGGCCGCGGCGAGTTTTCGTCATAGTGCGGGTCCTGGGGGTGGAGTTCGAAGTGTTCGCCTCTCGCTCTGGCCTTGTTTATGAAAATGTTAAGAAGCACGATAATGACCACGATCTCGACGGCCGCGCCAATGAGGCCCGGGACGGCCGCGACGCCTGCGCTGGTTCCCAGTGCGCTCATGGCTGCCACGTTGGTCACCTGCGGGCTGCCCGGCATTGTCAGGGTGAACGTGTAAGAGCAGGCGCCCAAAACGCCCAGGATGAAGCGCTTGGGAATGTCACAGTGCGCAAAAATGGTAAGCGCGATGGGATACATGAGCACAATGAAAACGCTGGCGTTTATGCCGCCCATGCACAGCACTATTCCTATCACCAAAAGAACAGATATGGCAATAACGTTTTTCCGGGTGTTGCTCGCGCCGGGTTTGAGCAGGGACGACATGATGGTCTCGGCAACGGAATAGGCTGCTCCGCTCACGGAGTAGATCTTCGCCTGTATGTTGCCGAACAGCAAAATGAAGAAAAAGCTGCGGATGGGGACAAACATGCCGTCAACGAATGCACCTGTCAAGGTGTCGATAAAAGGCAGCCAGTTGAAAAGCATGACAACGGCCGCGCCTACTATGGTTGCTATATAGACCGACCAGTCTTTATAGCAGAATATGATTACTATCAGAAAGCCGAGCAGGCATCCGATTATACCCACAAATAACGCTCCTTATCTCTCTGTAAAATTAGCATGGGAACAATCGCGCATTGTTGCGCGACTGTTCCCACCGCTGAGTTAAAACGCAGCGCTCAGGCCTTTTCAGCTTTGGCACCTTCCTCGGCTTCAACCTCGGCCAGGGTACGCCGTTTGGGCATGGGAATGGTGGTGTAAACGGCAACGGCCGCTATGCAGGCCACAATGGCATATATCATGGACGCGGTGTAGTTGCCGGTGGAGGCGACAAGAGCGGAGCTGATCCGGGGCGAGATGATGGTGCAAATCAGCATATATCCCAGCATGCAAACGCCGAATATGCCTCCTGCGTACTTGGAGCCGAAGGTCTCCTGAACGGCAACGGGGTGGCAGCTGTTAGTCGGGCCGAAGCCAAATGCCAGCAGAACATAGGCCGCGTAGAACATGAAGAGGCTGTTAGCAAACATCAGGCACACAGCGGAAGCCACACAGCAAACTCCGCAGAGAGTGTAGACCTTGCGATAACCAATCTTATCGATCAGCGCGCCAAAGAGGAAGCGACTTGCAACGTTGGCAATACTGTACAGCGAGACGCCAAGAGTGGCAGCGGTGACAGAATATCCGGCGTCGGAGATGAGCACGGAGAAGCGGGGATAGCAGATTATGTACAGCGTCGGGAAGAGGCCGTAGCCCAGGAACAGGTGCCAGTAGGCGCGGGTCTTGATGACCTGGGCGGGAGTGAGGCTCTCGAGCTGGGTGGCCTTGAGTTTGCTGTCGTCCGCGGGCGCTTTCTGCTTCCAGCCTTCGGGTATGTAGCCACTTGGGGCCGTGCGCAGGCCTATGGAGGAAACGATTCCTATGATAATGACGCCCGCGCCTATGATATAAAGGGCAGCCGTTATACCGGCCATATCAATAAGCTTGACGACCAGCGGGGCCAGGAAGGTAGCAGATCCGCCATTGAGGGCCATGCAGAGGCCGGAGGCGAGGCCGCGCTTGTCAGGGTACCAGCCGGTGGCGCAGTAGGTGGCTCCGGTATAGGTGAAACCCACGCCCAGGCCCTGGAACACACTGAAGGTCACGTAGAGCAGCCAGGGGGCATTTGCGGGAACGAGCCCAGAGAGGACGAACGCGAGGCCCAGAAGGACGCAGCCTATCATCAGTGTCTTTTTTGCTCCCACTTTGCCAAGCATCCAGCCGCTGAGAATGTGTCCCGGGGTCTGCATGGTGGCCATGAATGTTATAACTCCGGCAACGGATTCAGTTGACCAGGCGAATTGCTCTGCAAGCGGGTTCACAAATACCGCGGCCGAGTTGACCATGCCGCCGACGAAAAGTATTATGAGAGCGCGGATGAGTATGCCGGTCCGGCTCGGCAGTTTCTGAGTTGCAGCCATAATTTCTCCTTTCTCTCTGTGAGCGCGGCTCAGGTGCAGGTCCAGCCGCCGTCGACGGCGACAGTCTGGCCGGTGGTATAGGAACAGCAGGTGGAGGCGAAGTACACACACAGCCCGTCCATTTCACCGGTGAGCCCATGGCGGCTTTTGGGGCAGCGGTCCTTATGAAGCTGGGTGAAGGCATCGGAATCAATGTATGCCGCGGTCAGCTCGGAGGGAAAATAGCCCGGGGCGATGCAATTGACGGTGATATCGTACTTGCCCCAGTCGTTGGCAAGCGCCTTGGTCATCATTTGCACGCCGCCCTTTGCCGCGCAGTACGGCGCGGTCCACACATGTTTGCGGGAAACAAAGCCGTGTATGGAGGAAACGTTCACGATCCGACCATAGTTGTTGGGGATCATCGAGAGCCTCACCACCTCGCGGCAGAGCCGGAACAGGCCGGTCAGGTCGGTGTCAACGACGTAATACCACTGCTCATCGGTCAGTGTTGCCGGGTCGCCGGAACCGCCGACGCCGCCTGCGTTCACCAGGATGTCTATCTTGCCGAAATGCTTGACCACGTCCTCAACGCAGGCCGTCACAGACGCCGCGTCGCGCAGGTCAATATAGTGAGGGTACACCTCGACTCCATATTCATCAGAGATCTGTTTGGCGTTCTCTTCGAGCTTATCGGTCCGGCGCGCCACTATCGCCACGTCTGCTCCGGCGTTGGCCATCGCCTTTGCAAACTGCAGTCCAAGTCCGGATGAGCCTCCTGCGACAAGCGCTACCCGGCCTGAAAGGTCAAAAAGATTGTTTTTCATACTTATGCACTCCTCTTCTTAGCATTACATCCAAAACTCAGGCTGAAGAGCTTCCCCACTACGGTTAAAATTATAAGAGAGTGTGAAATTCTCGGCAATGTCACGAATGAAAAAAGAGGCCCTCATTTAGTGCGCAGTATACAAAGAAAGCGGGAGGCGGTTTCCCGTCCCCCGCTCTTTGCCGCGGCGGCTCAAATGTAGAAGCACCTCTCGTAGGCCGCCCTCGTGGCATCGGCCATGGTCCCGGCGCTCGTTGCGTCGCCTATAACAACAGTCTTTTCAAACGCCTCTGCGATCTTCTCAATATAGTGCATGTCCGGGCGGTTGCCCAGGGCCATGACGACAGCGTCGGCAGCTATCTCCACATCCTCTCCGGTGTCCATCCTGCGCAACACTGCGGTGGAGTCGGTCACGCCCGCTATGGCGTGCTCTGTGAGTATCTTGACTCCGGCCTCCTCAAGCAGCGACAGCAGCTTATACTTGGCTGTACGGTAGATGGATGAGCCGACCTCCTTCTGCATCTCGACGACCGTGACCTGGTTCTCGGCACATAGGAAGTGCGCGACCTCAAGCCCGACGTGGCCGCCGCCGATTACGGCAATCTTCTTTTCCTTGAAGCGGATGCGGCCGAGCAGCACATCTTCTATGTAATAGACATTCTTATTGTCAGCGCCGGGAATGCGCGGTACAATCTGATTGCCGCCACAGGCGATGACGACGCAATATGGGTCGAGCGCACGGATGCGGGCAACAGTCGCATGAGTGTTTAGCCGGACCTCCACCCCGTATTCCTTCATCTCAGCCGCCTGGGTATTCACAAACTCCTGGGCCATGTGCTTGCAGGGCGCCTTGGACGCCAGAATGGCGCTGCCTCCCAGCGTGGCACTCTTTTCAAATATTACGGGCTCGAAGCCGCGCTTTTTCATGAGCAGGGCCGCCTGCATTCCCGCGGGGCCGCCGCCAATTATGGCCACGGGACGGCCATTGCCGTTCTTGATGAGCTTGTCGTCGCCGAATCTGGTCTCGCGGCCGGCTACGGGGTTGATGGCACAGTGCAGATTACGGCCCGCGACCACGGATTTGTTGCAGTTCATGCATTTGAGGCACTTGCGGATAAGGTCCTCGCGCCCGGCCTTGGCTTTCTCGACAAGGTACGGATCGGCGATGTGCATTCGGCTCATACCAACAAAGTCGCACACGCCTTCTTGAAGCAGCTTCTCCGCCGTTTCGGTGTACCGAAGGGCGTTGACGGCAATGATAGGCACGTTCACAGCGTGCTTTATCGCCTCCACGAAGGGGCGGCGCCAGGTCTCGTCGTAGTAGCAGGGCTCGATCATCGTGGCTGCGCTGGCATAGACGCCGCAGCTGACGTTGAAATAGTCGACGTAGGGCTCCAGATACTTCGCTATCTCGACGCAGGCGTCCTGGTCGTTTCCGCCCTCGACAAAGTCATTGCCGTTTATTCGAGCGCCTACGACGAAATTGGGACTCACTGCCTCGCGTATGCCCTTGAGTATACGCACCATGAAACGGCAGCGGTTCTCCATGCTCCCGCCGTATTCGTCGGTACGCTTGTTGGTGTATGGGCTCATAAACTGCTGCAGCAGGTAGCCGTGCGCGCCGTGGATCTCAACGCCGTCGGCTCCCGCGGCTTCCGCATTGACCGCAGCCTGTATAAATAGGCCGACGAGGCGGTCGATGTCCTCAATGGTCATCTCGCGCGGAAGGATGGTGTCGCGGCCCACAACACTGTTGAGCTCCACGCTGGGAGCCATGGCCTGCCTGCCGCCATTGAGTGCCGGGGGGGCCTCTCGGCCGCCGTGGTGGAGCTGGATGAATATTTTTGAACCGTGACGGTGCACACCATCGCAAATGTCCTCGATGCTTCGAATTTGCCTTGCATCATAAATACCGAGCTGAATGCGGTTGCAGTGGCCGCTGTCAGGATCGACGGAGGTAAACTCGGGAATAATAAGTCCGCAGCCGCCCTTGGCCCTTTCTTCGTAAAAGCGCACCTGTTCAGGCGTGCTGCATCCGTTCCAGTCACCAAGCATGGTGCCCATGGCAGTCATAACGACTCGGTTCGGCAGCTCTAGCCTGCCGATTTTTCCTTTTTGAAACAGCTTTTCGTACTTCATTACATTACCTCATGTTTCTCGCGATTAATATGCCGCTAAGCATTCGGGGTACAGATGTAGTGGGAAGGGCTGTCCTCGCCTGCTTTACTAGTTTCATCTTATATAAGGCTCTTCGATTAGTACATGTCACAAATGGAAAAAAGTGCATCGCAAACAATGCGCTTTGCACAATCACGAAGTCTACCGTACTCACAGAGGCTTAAAACCATATATCTCCGCCGGAGGCATTGTCAAAGCAGTTGTTTTTCGGGGTCATTTTTGTGCACAGTGCAGTTGTGAAAAAATGGACAAACGGTATATACTTAAAAGGTAAAATAGATATACATTCAAATTCTACTGAATGAAAAGGGGGAGGCGATAAGCTGATATGCTGTTCTCATCTTTGGCAAAGCTCTTGACGGACAAATATCCAGTAAGTATATGCGAGGTTCCACTGGACTGCGAAGTTGTCGACGTGGTCCTCTATGAAGAAACGAAACCGCTGCCGTCTGTCGACTGTTTGTGCGTGTTCACAGCAAAGCAGATGTCCGACGCGGAGTCGCTCCCGCTCAACATCGTCTGCGTCGGCGAGATCGACACGACAACATACGGCAGGGCAAAAAACAATAATAGTAACTTTATTCTCATTCCGGACGCCTCCTCGGCGGACGCAGTGTGCTATATTCTTTCCATTTTCGGCAATACTCTCAAGCAGCAGAAGCTATACTCCGACCTCATTTACATGCTGCTCTCTGACGAGGACCTGGCCTCCATCTTCTGCACATTTGCCAAAGAGACCGATTGTCAGATGCTCGCCATCGACATAACCGGCAAGGTCCTCGCATACTCAAAACCCTTCCGCGTCAACCATCCTCACTGGCTGCACAGTGTGGAGGTGGGCTATCTCGACAAATACCTCATCGAGTATATCCTCTCCTATCGTGTTAAGCACAACATGAGCATTTCCCCTCAGCCTTTCGTCCTTTTCTGCGACCGGCTGCAGCTGTTTATCAAAACCATCAGAGTAATATACAACGGCGAGATAATCGCCTATGCTTTTATGGGCAATTACACAGGGGAATTCCCTGAGTTCAGCGACAGGTTCATGTCTCTGATCGCAAAACGAATGCTCAACACCCTGCTCGGTTCCCGGAGCTACAGCACCTATCGATTCAATATGCACCAGAATATATTGGCTGACATTATCAAAGGTGCCAGCGAGGAGGAAGCGGTGCAGCGTATCAGCGTCGCCAATTTGAGCTTCCCTTCCCATATGCTTGCCACCGTATTCAAGCCGAGCTTTTTCCGCGAGAGCGAGTTTCTCCACGACGTGCTGATGCCCGGTATTTCTGCTCTTCTGCCAAATGTGCCCAAGCTGTATCAGAAAGGTACCATCGTCGCTTTGCTCGAGTCGGACAGACTTGGCGCAATGCCGGATGGGCTCGTTTCGGGTCTGCGCAAACTGGCCTCTGAAAACGGCGTTTTGATTGGCGTAAGCAATATGTTCTGCAAGCCTGAGCGCTTCGGCATATACTACCGTCAGGCAGCGCAAACCGCGGCGTTTGCAAAGCGTCAGAACAACGCAAACGGCATCTTTTATTATGCCGATTATGCGTTTTATATCATGCTCGACAACGTTGAAGATGCAACCACGCTCGAATACGCCAAGCACCCCCTTCTCTCAGAGCTGGAAAGGTATGACGCAGAAAAGAACACTCAGCTCTATGAGACGCTCATGACCTATGCGCTCACAGGTTTCAGCAAGAACAAGACGGCCGAGTTGATGTTCCTGCACAGGAATACTGTCAACTACCGCATACAGCAAATAGCTGAGCTCTATGGGCTGGATTTCGCAGACAGCGCGCTCCTCTTCAAGCTGCAATATTCCTTCTATATCGATTCTTATCTAAAGCACAAGTATTACCCGTCACAGGCTCTGCCCGCTGAGCAGAGCAGATCATAAAATTCGCCCCCGCTCGTGTTTTTACACAGGCGGGGGCTGTTCATATCTGGCTGTTACGGAACGTCAGTCGTCGTAGCCCTCGAGAGCCTTAAACTCGGCGTCCAGCTCCTCATCCTTGCGAAGGTCAGCCTCTATGCGGGCAAACCGATCGCGGAGCATCTGGTGGGTGTGCAGGTGCGGGTGAACATATAGCTGGTTGTCTTCCATGGCGCGGAACAGACGGGGCCCGACGAACCTGGGGTTGAAGCCCTGATTCTTGATGCGCTTTTCAAAGTTGGCACGGTATTCATTGTAGTCGGCAGTCGCATAGAAGGGATCGTAGGGCTTTTTGAAGCGCTCAGGACGGCGCTTCTCGCTGTCCCAAATCTCAGTGTTGATGTATTCGGGGCAGAACGCGGTCACGCCTATATAGGGTGCAAAGTTGTCGGCATAGTCCCGGACACTCTCAGCCAGGCTCAGAGCGGCATGCTTGGACGCGGTGTAGGCAGACTGGATGCGCATACCGGGCTGCAGGCCGCCGATGGAGACGGTAAACAGGAAGTGCGCCTCGGTACCCTGCTCTTTCATGATAGGCAGGACTTCGGTGACATAGTAGGCCATGCCGAGGAAGTTGACGCTGGTTATCCAATCCCAATCCTGGGGAGGAATATTGCCCAGCGTGCCGGCGCCGCCGACGCCAGCATTGCTGAAGAACACGTCGATATGTCCAAACTCGGCCATTATGCGCTTTACGCTCATGCGGACCTGCTCGTACTCAGAGACGTCGGTGGGGATGGCGACGACCTTGGGGGAGCCGAGCACTTCACATTCGCGCTTGACCTCTTCGATCCTGTCGCCCTCGATATCAATGAGGGCAATACGCATCCCCTGCTCAGCCGCGTACAGAGCGAAAGCCTTGCCGATTCCGCTTGCTGCGCCGGTAATGCCGCAAACTTTGCCCTTGTAATCTTTCATATTTCAGCATCCTTTCGTAATGTTAGTGTTCTCTGTTGGATGTGTTATTTATAACACAATCTCTTTTTGTGGTCATCGTTAAAAGGCACAACATTGTCCCCCTTTGTTGTAAACGAATAACAAACCTGTCGCAGCAGCTCAGTTCGCATACCCTGCGCAATTGATTTTCTCTGGAGACTCAGGCCACATGCCATCTTGACCGCAGCCTGCTCTCGACCTTTTGGGCGCATTTTCAGCTGATATTAATCGTTCTGTCGGCTTGCAAGTTTATTTTGGCGGTGCTATAATCTAATGTACAATTATGTATATTGAGAGGGGCGGTTTTTTTGCTTCGCAAGTTTTTGTCCGGGGTCCTCTGTGCGGCTTTGATGCTGGGGGCGTTCGGCTTTTCGGCGCTGGCTGATTAGCCGGAGGCCGGGGAGGCGCCTGCGGCCGAGTGTGTGGCGGCCCATGTGGGTCAATACGTGATAGGCTTCAGCTATAAAGGGACCTTCAGCGGGGTGTATGACGGCGGACAGGGTCCGCAAGCTGTTGTTCAGGGCACTGCCCTGCCCGACACGCTCTGGGGGTTGTGGGAGCCGCTCAACATCGGTGCGTTCACGTACAGCGGCAATGAGGTGGTCCCGGCCGGGGACTCGGTCACCGTCGAAGTGGAGAGCATGGGTATAACCACTCTGTCCGGCGATGAGAGCACCTTCAGCTTCTCGGACAGCTCCCTGGTCAAGAGCGTCGACGGCACTGCCTCTCAGCTCTACAGACGCACGGGCTATGTCGGCACGGCGTTTATAACCGCCAACGTGAATATAAGCATTGCCGGCGCCGAGCCCACTCCCGCGGTCCTCAAGCTCAGCGTGAGCATAACGCCCTCCCCCTTTACTTTCTATTCCTCCGCCGACCTGAGCGAGGCCTCGAAGATATCCGACGAGTCGCAGGTCTGCTATTACACGCTTCCAACCGAAGGCGTTCTGTGGATGACCTCGGAAAACGACTTTACGCAAAACCTCAGTATCGAAACCGATACCGAAAAGCAGCCGGTCTGGGAAATGATCGACAGCAAAACCGTCAAAATAACGCTGCCCGAGCCTGAAAGCGAGCGCGGCTACTCGCTCCTCGTACATGACGCGACCAATCACAGCGCGCTGTTCATCAGCTCGATGCCGGAGGGCAGCTGCATACGCATCCAGAACGGCAGCAACGAATACATCGTCGGCTTTGCATTCAATGATGGCGACATCGTGATCATAAGCGAGGGCAACTGGACCTATGCCGACACCACCACGGCGGAGCCGGATCCGGCAAATCCGCGCCGGATGTTCAGCAAAATGACCGTTGACGTGGGCCTGAGAAAGGTGGACTCCAACGGCAACGCCTATTACGAGGTAGACAAGACCGGGCCCGTGAGCGTGAAGGTGCTCAGCATGGAGGTGCGCCACCTGTCCGGCGACGCGGAGACCCTCAGCTTTGCGCAGGAAGGAGAGCAGGTCACGCGCCTTAACGAGGTGCCCGACAACACCGCGATGCTTTACACCAAGAACGGCTACGCGGCGACTGCGCTGGTCACCGCGACGGTGGAGGTGACGGTCGGCGGCAGCACACAGCCCGGGACCGTCAGTGTAGGCATTGATATAGATCGCGGTACCAACCAAACACATGAGCGCCCGGCGAACGACAAGACAGCCGACCTCAACGCCGCTCTGGCCAAGGTCGCGGCGGAGCTTCCCGAGGACGGCACCGGGTTTGTGAACTTTATCCTGACGGCTGATGAATACGACGGCACCATTGTAATTCCGCAGGAGTTTGTCACCAAAAAGGACTACGAGCTCATTTTGCAGTCGGGAACGCAGGGCACTCGTACGAAGATAGTCGGCGGGATAGACCTCAACGGCGCCCACGCCCTGGTATATAGCATGGATTTTGTCGCGCCGGAGAGCTCCGGAGAGACGCGGGCCATATACAACGGATGCAGCGCAACCATCCAGTACTGCACTTTCCAGGGCTATGACGTGGCCATAGATGCCAGCGCCAACACGATAAACCCTCACAGCTGTGTGTTCGCCGACAACGTCGTCGCCGTGCGCGTCGATCTGCCTGAAATGGCTGTCGATTCATCCCGCAATACGTGGACAAACAACAACTTTATCAACAACGGCACCGCCGTGCAGGTGCTTGGCCTCAGCAACTTCGTTAGTCCGTACTATTTCCGCATGGTCGAGAGCAATTTTGTCGACAACGACGTGACCTTCGACGTGCGCTGCCCGGGCACGATATACCTCTACCGCAACTACTACGGCGAGACCAGGAAGAACGCGGCGGCCATGACCTCGGCGGAGATACTCGAGGCCATAAGGGACGGCGGCTCCGGCGACATACAAAAGAAGCCGCCTGAGGTGTACATCGCCGACCACAGCAGCACCAAGGTCGTCACCAACCCGAGGTGGAACGACCCCGTCGCTTTGGACCCCGGCATACCCTCGCTCGCGCCGCAGGCCTCCGGCAGAGCCGCCGGGATCATGCTCATGGCCCTTGCCCTCCCGGCGAGCATGCAGGAGAGCGGGAACTATCTCACCGCGGACTGGGAGCTCCCCACCGAGATAGTGAGCGGTGAAGAGGGCCTCGTCATAGACGCCGCCGCCTTTGCTGGGGAGACCGAGGAGGACCGCGTCATCAGCGTCGTCGACAAGGACGGCAAGGTCCTCGGCATCTGGAACTTCGGCAATGCGGCGCACGAGGGCCTTACCGGCGGCTTTGACGCCCAGCTCGTTTTAACGCATGGCGAGGACGGCTCGGTCACCGTGGATGTGAGCGCTGCGGGCGACCTTCTCTCCGCGCTGCAGCCCACGCTGACCATCCCCGGCGCGGAAGGCGGCGTCACGCACGAGGGCGGAGTGGTCTCCTCTACTCCCGGCAGCGACGGCTCCCTGAGCTTTGTCGTGTCCGGCGGCGGACAGTATCAGATATCCTCCGATACGTCCACGGAGCCGGAAGAGCCGGATGAACCGGAAGATCCTGAAGATCCGGTAAATCCTGAAGATCCGGAAAAACCGGATACGCCGGATGTACCTGTCGAGCCGGATACGCCCGTGACGCCTGTCCTCCCCGGCGCTCCTGCTGTCCCCAGCACGCCGGCTGAACCGGAGCTGAGCTTCGGCGACGTGTCCGAGGGCGCGTGGTACTACGACTGCGTGGCCTACGTCTGCGGGCGCGGCCTCATGGACGGCACCTCGGCCGACACCTTTGAGCCCGACGCCACCCTGACCAGGGCCATGGTCTGGGCCATGCTCGCCCGCGCGGACGGGAAAAGCGTGACCGGCGCCTCATGGGCGGAGGACGCCCGTCTCTGGGCTCTCTCCTGCGGCGTCAGCGACGGCACCGACATGAACTCCGGCATCACCCGCGAGCAGTTTGCGACCATGCTCTGGCGCTACGCCGGTTCTCCCGCGAGCGAGCACAGCCTTGCCGCGTACGCCGACGCTGCGAGCGTCAACAGCTGGGCCGCGGACGCGATGGCCTGGGCCGTTGAGCGCGGCATAATCACCGGCGTGACCTCCGACACCCTCGCCCCGCAGGGCACCGCCACCCGCGCGCAGGCTGCGGCGATGCTGATGCGGTATCTCGAGGGCCTCGCCTGAGCTCTCATACACAAGACGGCCGCCCTGGAAGGGGGCGGCCGTTTCTCATGTCCGGGCGCGGGCTTGCCTTTGGGCGCGCTCTGAGCTAAACTAGAGGAGAACAAACGAGGAGGGGGATCTGACGTGAGGATAATTGTCGGCGTGACCGGGGCGTCCGGGGTCGAGATGAGCTGCGCGCTGGTGGAGACGCTCAAGAGCTTTCCGGACTGCGCCGTGCACCTCGTAGTCTCGGACGCGGCGCGGCGGAACTGGGAGCTGGAGACGGCGATGCCCTTTGAGCAGTTCGTCTCGATGGCCGACGTGGTGCACGACGTGCACAACATGGCCGCGAGCATCTCCAGCGGCTCCTTCGTCACGGACGGCATGATAATCGCGCCGTGCAGCATGAAGTCCCTCGCGGGCATCGTCTCCGGGTACAGCGACAACCTTCTGCTGCGCGCGGCGGACGTGTGCCTCAAGGAGGGGCGGCGGCTCGTGCTCGTCCCGCGCGAAACGCCGCTGGGGCGGGTGCATCTCATGAACCTCTGCCGCGCCTCGGAGCTCGGCTGCGTCATCGTGCCGCCGATGCTGACCTTTTATAACGGGGCCCGCACCCTCTCCGAGCAGATAGACCATATCGTCGGCAAGGTGCTGCTGCAATTCGGGCTGCACTCGCCGAAATTCCGGCCCTGGGAGGGCGTGGAGGACTGAAAAGGTGGATAATATGGAAAATCCCTTCGATTTGAGAGCATTTCTCGCCAAAATAGACGCCGCCGGGCAGCTCAGGACCATCACCGGCGCGGCGCTCGACACCGAGGTCGGCGCGCTCACGGAGCTAAACGGCCAGAGGCAGGGCCCGGCGCTGCTCTTCGGCGGCTTTGAGGGCTATCCCGCGGGCTATCGCGTCCTGAGCGGCGCGATGCTCAACGCGGCCACCTTCGGCGCGGCGCTCGGCGTTGACGCAGAGAGCGACAACCTCGCCATGCTGCGCACCGTCTCCGGCGTCATGAAGGAGGTCGCCGGGCGCGCGAAGGACTTCCCCGTGGAATATGTCGACGACGGGCCGATACTTGAAAACTACTTTGAAGGCGATGACGTGGACGTCACGCGCTTTCCTGTCCCGCTCTGGCACCCGGACGACGGCGGGCGCTACATCGGCACCGGCTGCATCAACGTCCACGCCGACCCGGACACCGGCTGGGTCAACCTCGGCACCTACCGCTCGATGGTGCACGACAGGAACACCGTCACCACCTACATCGCGCCCGCGCACCACGGCACGGGCATCATCAAAAAGTACTGGGACCGCGGCGAGCCCTGCCCGGTCGTGCTCGTGCCCGGCGGGCATCCGCTGCTCTTTGCCATGGGAGCGACGGACGCGCCCTACGGCGTGAGCGAATACGAATGGGCGGGTGCTATTGCGGGCCGGCGCGTGCCGGTCATAAAGGGGCGCATCACCGGCCTGCCCATCCCGGCATACGCCGAGATTGCGCTCGAGGGCTACATCTACCCCGACGACAAGGTGCCGGAGGGCCCCTTCGGCGAGTTCACCGGCTACTACGCCGGGGGCCGCAGCATGCAAAACTGCATCCGCGTCAAGGCCGTATACCACCGCAGCGACCCCATCCTCCTCGCCTCGCCTCCCGGCAAGCCGCCGCACGACTACTCCTATTTCGGCTCGATGATGCGCTCGGCCAACCTCACCAACGCCATAGAGCGCGCGGGCGTGCCCGGCGTGCGCGGCGCGTGGATACACGAGGCGGGCGGCAGCCGCTGCTTCATCGTGACGAGCATTGAGCAGAAGTACTACGGCCACGCGACCCAGGCCGCCGCCGTCGCGTGCAACTGCCAGAGCGGCGCGCTGATGACCAAGTACTCCATCGTCGTCGACGACGACATCGACCCGACGAACCTCAATGAGGTCGTCTGGGCCATGTCCACGCGCAGCGACCCGGCGGAGGACATAGACATACTCCGCCAGGGCCTGAGCAACATGGTCGAGCCCACACTCCGCCCCGAGGACAAGGCCGCCGGCCGCGTCTACACCAGCCGCGCCATCATCCGCGCCGTCAAGCCCTTCGACATGGTGAAAAACGGCACCTTCGCCAAGGTCGCCGAGAACCCGCCCGAGCTCCTCGACGCCGTGCGGAAAAAGTATGCGGACATCCTCAAATAAAAAAACGGCCTCCGGAAAACCGGAGGCCGTTTCGTTTTGCTTATGCGGTGGGGAACACCTCGAGGGTGATGTCGCTGAGCGGGTAGCTGACGCAGGGGTGTATCCAGCCGAACTTCTTGTCGGCCACGCGGCGGCCGTCGACCTCGGCGGGGACGTACACCTCGCCGCTCACGAGCCGGGAGTGGCACCAGCCGCACTCGCCGCTGCGGCAGTGGCTCGGCGCGTTGATGCCCGCGCGCTCCATCGCCCAGAGCAGGCTCTCGCCCGCCTGGCACTTCAGGCGCGTCGCCTCGCCATGGATGAGCACGGTGAGCGAGTACTCGCGGCCGATCTGCTCTTTCGGATAGTCGGCGTTGTCCACGACGCCCATGTAGTCACCGGACATTTCCGCGCGGTAGCGGCGCTTCGGCAGCCCGAGCTTTTTGCACTCGCCCTCACAGAAGGTGTACATCGCCTTCGGGCCGCACATGAGGACGCTGTAATCGCCCTCGCCCGCGTACTTCTTTATGAGCTCCGCGGTCACAAAGCCGTGCTCATAGCCCTCGCGCTCCTCGTCGGAGAGGACGTGCACCACCTTGACGCGCCCGGCGCTCTTCGCCGCAAGCGCCTCTATCTCGTCCTTGAGCAGTATGCCGTCCGCGGTGCGCGAGCCGTAGAGGATGGTGAGCGTGAAGTCCTCCTGACCGTTCACGATGGCGTCGGCCATGGAGTAGAAGGGCGTGATGCCGCTGCCGCCCGCGACGGCGACGACGTGCTTGGCGTCGCGCAGGCCCTGGTAGTAGAAGTCACCGAGCGGGCCGGAGATGTCGACCTTGTCGCCGGTTTTCCAGTTGTCGAGGATATATGCCGAGGCGTAGGCGGGGTTCGTGCGCTTGATGGTGAGCGTGTAGCTCGTGTTCTCGGTGCCGAGCGCATCGGCGGGGCCGGAGCGGATGGTGTAGGGCTTGTGCACCAGCGCGCCGTCTATGTTGAGCGTGACGGACACGTACTGGCTTGCGCGGAAGAAGGCGAGCTCGCTCGTGCCCTTGTCCGCGTCCGGCGTGAGGACGAAGCTCTTGGCGTCGCCGTGGTCGGTGACGGAGGCGACGACGCAGTGCTGCACCGCCGGGTGCAGGCGCTTTGCGAGGATGTTGGCGTTGAAGATGGAGCTGGGTATGGTGTCCGGCGCGGCGGCGATGGCCTTGTTGCGCGTCTCCACCTGGTGCAGGAAGGCGCCGGTGCCCAGGCCCTTGAGCAGCTTTTTGTCGTAATTGTACTTCGCCATGTCACTTGCCCTCCTTCTGCATATCCAGCAGCATATACCTCGCCTGCTCTGCGCCGGAGAGGTACGCCTGGGAGAAGCCGTCCATCTGGGTGCCGTGGCCGCCGGCAAAGCGCAGGCCCTGCACCGTGTAGTCCAGCTTGTGGCCCGACTGCACGCGCGGGAACATGCCGTCCCAGTTCGCGGGCTCGTAGCCGTAGACGTCGCCGCGCGGCGTGCCGAGATAGCGCGCCCAGGTCACGGGCGAGGCGATGACTATCTCCTCTATGTGGTCGTGGATGTTGCAACCCGTCACGGACTCGTAGCGCTCCACGCACTCGCGAGCGATGCGGTCCTTGACCTTGAAGTAATCGGCCTCCTTCACGTCCGCGAAGGGGTCGCCGGTGTAGAACTTGGCGAATTCTATCATGCAGCGGCCCTCGCCGGAGATGCCGGGGATGGCGTTATCCAGGATGGTGACGGAGAAGTCGCGGTGCGTCTTGATGCTGTTGTCGGAGGCGTACTGCTTGCTGTTGTCCGGGTCATGGCGCAGGAAGGTGTCGTAGCCCTTGAGCCCCAGCTCCTCCGCCGAGGCGTCCAGGCCCATGTACACGGTCAGCGGCGCCTGGGCCAGCCTCTGCGCGTTCATCAGCCGGCGGCTGCGCTCCGGGACCTCGGCCTTGTCCATCATCCGGTCAAAGACCACGCTGGGCATGAGGTTGGAGATGACCCACTCGCAGGGGATATACTCGCCCGAGGCGAGCTGCACGCCGCGGACGCGGTTGTTCTTCACGTCTATCTTCGTGACCTCGGTGTTGTACCAGATGTCGCCGCCCAGGTCGCGGATGCGCTTGTCGAAGGCCAGCGAGATCTCGTGGCTGCGCCCCGCGGCGACCCAGGGCTTCTGCGTGAGGTAGATGTAGGTCATGAAGGCGTAGACCGCGAAGGACACCTCGCGGGAGTTTGCGGAGATATAGGTCCAGTAGCTCTCGAAGATGTTCTTGGCCTTCTCCGGCAGGCCGACCATGTCGCAGACGTCGTTGCAGCTCACCGGCACCAGCTTCATCAGGTCGCCGAACTTGAGCAGCATCCGGACCTTGTCGAGGCCCTTGGGGTCATTGTCGCGCTCGGCGAGCCAGTCCACGCCGTCGCCGATCATGCGGGACATCTCCATGATGTTGGTCATCGCCTCCCGCGAGCCGGGGACCTGGCGCTCCATCTCGTCTATGAAGCCCTGCACGTCCGCGGGCATGGTCACGTCAAAGCCGCCCTTGTCCGTGGCGATGGCGCAGAAGGCCTCGTCCACCGGCCGCCAGTCGACGTCCAGGCCGTACTTGTCGCTGAGCAGCTCGCGCACCGCGCCCTTGGGACGGCCCTCTTTGCCGTCGCCCATCTGGCAGAGCTCGTGCAGCGCGCTCTCGAACTCATAGGCCCCGCGCTTGAAGCTGGTGGCGCAGCCGCCGGGCAGGTTGTGCTTCTCCAGCACGAGGACCTTTTTGCCCTCGCTGGCCAGATACGCCGCGGCGGAGAGCCCGCCGTTTCCCGCGCCCACGACTATCACATCGTATTTGCGCATGCTCTTCCTCCTTTTTAATGTTGGTGGTTATACCAGTTTGATAACAGTTTAACACATGCTCTGCGGCGCTTCAATCACTTTATGAAAAAAATCCCGCCGGTATACGGCGGGATTTGTCATTTGCGGTATTTCATGCCCAGGGCGTCCATGCCTATGCGGAGCAGGCGCTCGGCGCAGTCGGCGGCGGCGTCCTCGTCCCGGGCGCGGATGTGGTCCAGCAGCTCGCGGTGCAGGGCGGCCTCGGCGGCGATGTCGGCGTCGGGCCGGGTGTAGTAGGCGGTTATTAGCGTGGTCAGCACCGGCTCAAAGGCGCGGAACATCATGGAAAAGAGGCTGTTCCCCGAGGCCTGGGTGAGCAGATAGTGGTAGCGGTAGATCATGCCGGGCAGGTCCTCCGCGCCGGGCGCGATGCGCGAGGCGATGCTGCTCATCTCGACGAAGGTGCTCTCGTATATGCTGCGGCAGGCGCGGCGGGCGCTGCCCGTCTCCAGCCAGATGCGCGCGTCCATGAAGTCGTGGAAGAGCGGCTCGTCTATCTCCAGCGAGCCGTAGCCAACGAGGGCGGAGAGCGAGCTGGGAGTGGGGTGCTTGCGGTAGTCGGCGACGACAGTGCCGCGCCGGGGCTCTATCTTGAGGAAGCCCTGGGTCTCCAGCTGGAGCACCGCGTGGTGCAGCGAGCTGCGAGAGACGCCCAGCTGCGCGGCCATGTCCCGTTCAGCCGGCAGCCTGTCCCCCGGCCGGAGCTCGCCGGAGAGTATCTTGCCCAGCAGCGCTCCGCGTATGCTGTCTATAAGCGAGGCGCTATCCAGCTTTTCAAAGCTGACCATCCTTCTCACACTCCAAAACGCCATCCGACATGGCTCTTACGTCCTTTGCGATATATTCTAAACTACGCCCCTCCAATTGTAAACAGCAAAAGGGCGGCGCCCCGCTTTCAGGTGCGCCGCCCGGAGATCCGGCGAATTATTTGGCCGCTGCCTTTCGCTTATCGAGCTCTTCTATCATGCTGTTGCAGACGGTGTCCATGTCGCCCACGATGCCGTAGTCACAGAAGTTGAATATCTGCGCCTGCGGGTCGCTGTTCACCGCGATGAACAGGTCCGCCGAGACGCCGGTCACGTGGTTCACCGCGCCGGACACGCCGAAGCATATGTAGGTCTTGGGCTTTATCATGACACCGGACTGGCCTATCTGCAGCCTGTACGGCAGGAGCTCCCTATCCACCAGAGGCCGCGTGCAGCCCAGCTTGCCGCCCAGGAGCTCAGCGAGCCTGCGGTACTTCGGCAGGTCCTCGGCAGATTTGAGTCCGTTGCCCACGCAGACTATGACATCGCTGTCGGCGATGTTCAGCGAGGGGTCGTCGTCATTCGGCCTGAAGCTCACCAGGCGGCTGACTATGCTCTCCTTGGGCGTCACTATGGTCTCATTTATCGTCTCCGCGCCGCCCCTCGCGCCCGTCGGCTCATAGCGGAAGGTGCCCGGCCGTATCGTCCCCACCTGCGGGCGGCGGCTGGGAATGGTGATGACGGCTATAATCTTGCCTCCGACGGCGGGCTCGATGAAGCGGATGTCCCCGGTTTCCTTGTCGATCTCCAGCTCCACGGCGTCGCTGGTGCAGCCGGTATCCACGCGCACCGCGTAGCGGGGGGCGAAGTCGCGGCCGTTTTCCGTGCCGCCGACGAAGACCGCCGAGGGCAGGTATTTCCGGGTGAGCTCGGTGAAGACGTTGGTGTAGACCTCGGTGTTGTACTCCACGTTCTCGTCCTTGTTGACCCTGATGACGCCGTCGACTCCGCAGGCGATCACCTTTTTCACCTCGGCCTGGGGGAGCTTGCCTATTATCACGGCCATGAGCCTGTCTCCGGTCACGTCGCAGAGCTTGCGCACCTCGCAGCAGAGCTCGAGGCCCACGTCGGCGACCTTTTTCCCGTCGTGCTCTATGTATACCCACATGTCTTTGTAATCGGACTTATTCATGCCTTCTGCCTCCTCAAACCACGCCCTGGCCGGCAAGTATGTCAATGATCCTGGCCGAGTTCGCCTCGTCGCTGCCCTCGTCTATCATCTGTCCCGGTTCGGGCAGTTTGGGCGGATAGATCTCCGGCACTATCGTGCCGGAGCCGGGCACGCCTATGCGCTCGGGCTCCAGGCCGTCTATGTTGTTTTCGGTGTACACGGTCACGCTTGCCTTTTTTGCGGCCAGCTTTCCTTTCAGGCCCGGGAGCCTTGCCGGGTAGTTGGTCTTTTCTATCGTCAGCAGGCAGGGCAGCTTCGCCTCGATCACCTCTACGCCGGCGTCAGTCTCGCGCTCGGCGACGATGGTGCCTGCGTTCTCGTCGATCTCGTCGATGAGCAGGGTGTTGGTTATCTGGGCCATGGACATGCGCTCGGCCAGCTGCGGGCCCATCTGTCCCGTTGCGCCGTCTACCGACTCCTTGCCGGCAAAGACCAGGTCGAAGCTGCCCTCCATCGCGGCCGCGGCGGCGATGGTGTAGCTCGTGGAGAGCGTGTCCGCTCCACCGAAAGGCCGGCCGGATATGAGCACCGCCTTGTCCGCGCCTACCGCCAGGCAGTCTCTGAGCGTGCTCTCCGCCATGGGCGGGCCCATGGTTATCACCGTCACCTCGGCCCCGTACTTCTCCTTAACTCTCAGCGCGGCCTCCAGAGCATTCCCGTCCAGCGGGTTGAGCATGGTGGGGACTCCCGCGCGGATCAGGTTGCCTGTCTCGGGGTCCATCTTGACCAGGTCCACATCAGGCACCTGTTTCACACAAACCAGAATCTTCAATCTGTTCTCCTCCTCAGAAAATCTTGCCCGGGTTCAGGATCTGCTCCGGGTCAAACGCCCGCTTTATGCTGCGCATGAGGGCGAGGCAGCCTTCTCCCACTTTTTCGCCGAGGTAGCGCTTTTTGCCCCTGCCGATGCCGTGCTCGGCCGATACGGCCCCGCCGAGCTCGATGCACTTGCGGTAGTTCCTCTCCATGAAGGCCTCTGTCCGGGACATGAACTCCTCATCGGACACCTCGTCGTTGTATACATAGGCGTGCACGTTGCCGTCGCCGGCGTGGCCGAAGAGGTGCAGCGTGAGACCGAGCTCCTCTGCGCAGGCGCGGAGCTCTCCGATGTACTCGGCAAGCTTCGCGGGCGGGACGGCGGCGTTGCTCTCATCAAAGCGCTTGGTCCTGGTCTCCACGCACATATGCAGCGCCTCATGCGCCTCTTCCACGTTTCGCCTGAGCGTCGGGTCGTCGACGACCAGCACGTCCAGGGGCATGAGCTCCTCGGAAAGCTCGGCGACTTTCTCCATAACGGCCTCCAGCTCCTCGTCGGATTCGCCTGCGAAGTTGGCGTAGAGCACAGCGCCGACGTGCTCGCCGCCCATCTCGGCGGGGAAGACCGCGCTGCCCGACACGGAGGACGAGAAGGCTATCATGTCGTCGTCCATGAACTCGAGCGTCTCCGGGGAAAGGCCGGAATTTGCGAGCCGACCGGCGGCGGAGAGGCAGCTTTCCAGGCTGTCGAAGGGCAGTATGAAGCCCATCTGCGCCTTGACGGCGGGGCAGAGCTTCAGCTTGAGCTCCGTTATGACGGCCAGGGTGCCTTCAGAGCCCAGCAGCAGCTGCATCAGGTTATAGCCGTCGTTGCACTTGCGCACATCGCAGCCGAGCTGCACGACCTCGCCGCTCGGCAGCACGGCCCTGACGCTCAGCACGTTGTCCCTGGTAGAGCCGTATTTGAAGGCGTTGGGTCCGCCGGCGTTCGTGGCGGCGTTGCCGCCTATGGTGGCCGTCTTTTCGCCCGGGTCCGGCGTATAGCGCAGCCCGCGCTCGGCGAGGTATTCGTTGAGCTCCATCAGCGTGACGCCGGGCTGCACCAGAACGCTCATCTCCTCCTCATCGCAGGAGATTATCCTGTTCATCCGCGCGGTGCACAGCACTATCCCACCTTCGGCCGCCACGGCTCCGCCCGCGAGGCCGGTGCCCGCGCCGCGGACCGTCACCGGAAGCCTGGCGGCGCTGCAGAGGCGGAGGAGCTCGGAGACCTGCTCCTCATCCTGCACATACACCACCGCCTCGGGAACTGCGGTCCCGTACAGCGGCCTCTCGTCATGGCACATGTCTGCGCCGATGCTCTGCCCGGAGAGGACGTTTTCCGCCCCGGCTATGCGGCTGAGCTCGCTCAGCATCTCAGGTGTCAGCTTATTGTAGTCCATTTTCTTACCTTCCCTTCACAGGCGGGCGGTCAGGGCGGCGATAACCTCTACCGCATCTCCGACGACGCCGAAGTCGCAGTTTTTGAATATCGGGGCCTGCTTGTCCTTGTTTATGGCTATTATCGTCTCGCTGTCGCTGACGCCGACCATGTGCTGTATCTGGCCGGAAATGCCGGCCGCGATATAGAGCCTGGGCCTCACGCTCACGCCCGAGACGCCGATGTATCTCTCGCGCGGGAGCAGCTTTTCCTCCTCGGCCACGGGCCTTGTGCAGCCGATCTCGGCACCTATCTTCTCCGCGAACGCCTCCACGGCGCTCAGCCCGGCGGCGTCCTTCACGCCCCTGCCCACGCCGACTACGCGCTTGGCGGACGTCAGGCCTACCTTCTGCACCTTCTTCGCCTCGGACGAGACGAACTCCATGCCCTCCGGCATTGCGGCGGGCAGGTCGACGACGTTTTCGCAGGGCTTCTCCTCCCCGGCGCGCCCGAGGCCGGGCACCGGGCACACGACGGCAAAGCCGCTGAGCGCCACGGTCTTGTAGGCCTCGCCGCCGTAGACCATGCGCTTTGCATACAGCCTGTCTCCCTCGAGCCACACCGCGGAGGCGTCCACGGCCGCGCTCGTGCCGTGCGCCGCGGCGAGGCAGGCTGCGGCGTATCTTCCGTTTTTCGTGCACTCCAGCAGCGCCATGTCCGGAGCGATCTCACCTACCGCCTTGAGGATGCTCCCGCCGGCCGAGATGAAACTCCCGCCTTTGGTATCTATGTAATACGCCGAATCCGCGTTCACGGCGGCCGACCTGTCGCCCACGGCGATGACCGCGACCTTGTCGCACAGCTCCGCGGCCAGCGCCGTCAGCTCCAGCGCGGCCTCTCTGCTCTCCGCGACCACAACACACTCATGTTTCTTAACCATTTTGCACCTCACATCAGCTTCCTGATCTCCTGGGCGAGCGCATCGAGCGCCTCGTCCGACGCGGTCTCGTACACCTGGCACGCGCGTGCCTTCTGCTCCTGGGCGCGGATGCTCACCAGCTCCGCGGCCGCTTGCGAGCTCAAGCCGAGCTGCGCGGCGTCGAGCACCTCCACCGGCTTCTTTCCGGCCGCGAGGATGTCCTTCATGGACGGTATGCGCGGCCTGTTTATGTCGGAGGTGACGGAGACCACGGCCGGGAGCTTCACTCGGATGGTCTCGCTGCTGCTCTCGGTGTCCCTCCTGACCAGCAGGCTGCCGTCGGCCTCAAGCTCGAGGTGGGAGACGGCGTTCACATTCGGCCAGCCCAGTATCGCCCCCGCCGCCACGCCGGTCTGCTGGGCGTACATGTCGGCCGAGCCCTCGCCGAAGATGAGCAGGTCCACGTCCCCGAGCTTTTCGACCGCGGCGGCGATGGCCGAGGCTATCTCAAACGTGTCCGCGTTTTCAAACTCGCCCTTTACTCCGACCATCCTGTCCGCGCCTCGGGACAGTATCGCCTTGCGCTGCTTCGTGTTGTCTATGACGTCCCCGGCGACCGTGAGGGCGATTATCTCAGTGCCGGGCTGCCCCGCGGCTATCTCCACCGCCGCCTCCACGGCGTTCAGGTCGTACTGGCCTATCTGCGGGGCGGCCGCGGAAAGGTCCAGCGAATTGTCCGGGGCCAGCTTAATCTTCGCGTTGTCAGGTACGTTCTTATAACAGGCTGCGATCCTCATCTGCACTCTCTCCAATCAGCTTTTTCTGTATTGCACCCCGAAGTCGCACTCGGGGTAATCCCAGGACCGGAGCTGAGAGCCCAGCCCTATCAGGCGGCAGGTGCCGCACTCCAGGCAGCCGAGGTGGCTGAAATTCAGGTTCCCCTCCGCGTCTATGCTGTAAAGTCCCGCGGGGCAGGCCAGGCACAGCTTTTTCGCCAGCTCCATGTCCTTTATCTGCTTTTCCACGACGATGTGGCTCGTCTCGCGCACCTTGAATCTGTCTTTTCCCAGTTTGTCTTGCACTTTCAATGCCCTTGCCCCCTTACACTGCGCAAATGATCTGCAGCAGATCTTTCACGAGCCTCGCCGGCCCGTAGTGGCCCACGGCCTTAATGACCTTCGGCGCGAGGCCGGAGATGTGCTCGCCGTCCACGGTGAACACGGACTTCATCACCTCGTCGGCCAGCTCCGGCAGCCTGGTGAAGATGTTCCGGTTGCCGAAGGCCTTCGGCGCGAGCCGGTGCTTCCTCATCTCCTTGAGCACGAAGCTGTGCGAGAGCTTCTGCCTGTACAGCGACATGGCCTTGGGTGTGAAGTCATGCTTCGCCGCGAGCTCTATGTATGTCTCCGCCGCAAGCCGGCCGGACTCTATGGCGAAGTCCATGCCGCGCACCACATAGCCCAGATTTATGGCCATGCCCGCCGCGTCGCCCGCTATCATCACGCCGTGGCCGTAGAGCTTGGGCATCATGGCGGCGCCGCCCTCCGGCACCAGATGGGCCGAATACTCCACCAGCTCCCCGCCTTCGATGAGCGGGGCGATCTGCTTGCTCTTCTTGAACTCCTCGAGCATGTCCGGGACGCTGGTGCCGGCGTATCCGATGTCGCTCACGGTGGCCACGACGCCCACGGAGAGGGTGTCGCGGTTGGTGTACAGGAAGCCGCCGCCCAGGCCGCCGCCCGTGGGGCTTCCTGCGAACATCCAGGCTACTCCCTCGTCGGAGCGGATGCCGAAGCGCTCGTTTATCGTCTCCTCGCCGAGGCGGATGACCTCCTTGGCGCCGACCGCGTATTCCCGGCTGTCCTGGTGCTCCACCAGGCCGGCCTTCACGGCCAGCAGCGAATTCACGCCGTCGGCCAGGATGACCACGTTTGCCTCCAGCGTGTCCTCCCCGGCCCTCACGCCGCAGACCTTGCCGTTTCTGACCACCAGCTCATCCACACGGATGCCGTTTATATAGGTCGCGCCCTTCTTCTCCGCCTGCTCCGCCAGCCACTTGTCGAGGTCCGCCCTTATCACCGAGTAGGACGCGGCGTTGCGCCCTCCCAGCTTCTCGTCGCAGAACTCCACCGTCGTGGCGGAGTCGGAGCTCATCAGGCTCACGCGCTCCTTTATTATCCTTCTCTCCAGCGGCGCCAGCTTCTCATAGTCGGGTATGAGGCGCTTGAGGCTGTGGCCATAGAGCCGCCCTCCGGTCATGTTCTTGCAGCCGCAGGTCTCGCCGCGTTCAATGACTATCACCTTCACCCCGGCCTTGGCCAGGGTGTATGCCGCCGCAGAGCCCGCCAGTCCGCCGCCGACTATTATCACATCGTACCTGTCTTCTCTCATCTGGTTCACCCCATAGTATATTGTTTTCCTCCGTCAGCCCCTGCGCGCCGCGCAGAAGCGATCTATGCAATCGGCCATCACGATGACGGCGCCCTCGTCCTCCCGCAGTTCGCGCAGGCAGAGCCGGGCCGAGGCGCTGTATCCCTCTGTCGCCCGCTCGCAGCTCTTCACTCCTCCCGCCTCCTCGACTATCCGCCGCGCGCGCTCGGCAAGGCGCTCGCTGGTCCCGCAACGCTTGGCCTCCGCGGCCAGAGCTTTCAGCTTCGGTCCCAGAACGGGGTCGGCGAAGGTGCTGATGGCGGGATATGTGAAGATGCCGTCGAAGAAGTCCATATTCACCGCCTTGCCCGACCGGGCGCTGTCAGAGGTCCAGTCGTTGAGGTCGTCGTTGAGCTGAAAGAGCATTCCCAGATAGTATCCGAACCTGCCCAGGGCCTCCACGCCCCCGGGACTGCGCCCGCCCTCCCGGGCGCCCAGCCTGCACGCGGTCGCAAAGAGCGCGGCGGTCTTGCCCGAGATGGCTTCAAAGTACGCGTCCAGGCCGACCTCGGTGTTCCAGCGGTTCGTCATCTGAGCTATCTCGCCCGCGCACATCTTTTTCACGCAGCCCAGCAGCTCCGCTGCGCTCTCGGCGCAGCCGTGCGCCAGCAAATCGCAGAGCGCGGATGCAAGCAGGCTGTCGCCCGCGTACACGGCGGCGTGCTTGCCGTACTTGCTCTGTACCGTCGGGGCCCCGCGCCGTATGGGGGCGTCGTCCACCACGTCGTCGTGTATCAGAGAGGCGGTATGCGTAAGCTCCACCGCCGCGGCCGTGGATATCACCCTGTCGCGGCTAAGCCAGTGCTCCGGAGCCCCGGCGCACATCAAAAGCAGCAGCGGCCGGTACATCTTGCCCTTGCTGCCGAGGGCGTCGGCGAGGGCCGCCTTCAGGGTCTCCGGTCCCTCCACCGTGCCCGAAACGGCCTCTATCCTCTTCACCGTCTCCTCCATGGCGGGAGGCAGCCAGTCCAGCTTCATATCTTGCATCATCATTCGATCACTTCCTGCCAACTATGCATACGCACGCTCCAAACATGAAGCTCCGCTTCTCCGTAACCGCTATTCCCGAGCGCCTCAGCATCCCGGCAAGCTCCTCCGCCGAGACGAAGTCCTCAGTGCTCCTGCACAGCCAGTCGTATTCCCTGCGCCTGCTTATCCCGCCGCCTATCAGCGGCATCAGGCGCTTGAAGTACAGCCTGTACAAGGGCAGCAGCGCCCTGCATTCCGGGACGAAGGAGTCCATGCAGCAGACCACGCCGCCCGGCCTGAGCACTCTCGCGATCTCCCCCACCGCGCGCTCGCAGCTGGCCATGTTGCGCAGCGCAAACGCGCTGACCACACAGTCAAAGCTGCCGTCGGCATAGCCGAGGTGCATCGCGTCGCCCTGCTCCAGGCTCACGTTTGCAAAGCCCGCGAGGCGTTCCTTTGCGACCTGCAGCATGTTCGGGGAGAAGTCCAGCCCGACGAGCGCCATGCCCGGGTACCGCTCTGCCAGCAGCTCCAGCATGTCGCCGGTGCCGCAGCCCAGGTCCAGGCCCCGGCCCGTGTTTTTCAGGCGCAGACCGTCTATCGCGGCCCGCTTCCATCGCCTCTGGCGGCCGAGGCTTATTCGCTCGTTTGCGGCGTCGTAGCCGCGGGCGATGGTCTGGAACACGCCGTAGGCCCGATCCGCCCTTTCGCTTTCAGTCATAACCACACCTCTGTCAGAAGGGCCAGCCCATACACCAGCCCGATGAGCGCGTTCAGCCGGACTATGCCGCGCATGGCGGCAGCCCGGGCCCCGGGGCCGAGGCTCAGCCGGAACTGGCGCGCAAGGGCGCCTGAGAGCAGCGCAATGCCCGCGGCGCTCACGGCCGCGCCGGCTGGTGCGCCCTTTGCAAGCATGATCAGCACAGGCGAGGCCGCCCAGAGCGCCAGCGCCCACCTGTACAGCCTGCGGGTCCGCCTCTCTCCCAGCAGGCAGGGCAGCGTCCTTCTGCCCGCGGTCGAGTCCCTTGCTGTGTCGCAGCCGTTGTTCGTGAGCATGATGAGCGCTATGCCCAGGACCACGGGCAGGGTCTCAGGCAGGAGGCTCAGCCTGAGCCTGCCCGTCTGCGCGCAATACCCGGCCAGCGGGATAAGCGCGCCCATCACGAATCCGGAGAGCAGCTCCCCCACGGGCAGGTACGAGGCCGGCCGGCTGCCCGAGACATACCAGGCCAGCGCCGCGGCGCCGAGCAGACCTATGAGCAGCGGCGCGGGCCCCCTTGCGGCGCATATATACGCGCCTATCGCCGCCGCGGCCAGGAGAAAGGACAACCCGGCGGTCAGCGCCGTTTTCGGGCTCAGCCCGTAGACTATCACCGCGTCTCTCCTGTCCGGAGAGTTCTCCACGGTGTCCGTGCCCTTGAGAAAATCGTTATAGTCGTTCAGGGCGTTAGCCGCCGACTGCATCAGGATGCAGGCAAGCAGCACCAGCGCGGCCATGGGCAGGTCCAGCCGCTTAGTGTCCGCATAGGCCAGAACGGACGAGAGCAGCGAGGGCACCACCGCCGCGGCCCAGGTGTGCGGGGCCGCCAGCAGCAGGAGCTGTTCCGCTGTGCGGGCGGCCTTTTTTACCGCCGGCCGCATATCAGCTCCCTGACCGCGTGCCTGTCCACCTTGCCCATCTTGCTGTGCGGGAGCTCGCTTACGAACACTATCCGTCTCGCCTTTTTAAAGCCCGCGCCCTTAGTTCCGCAGTAGTCCATGAGCTCCTGCTCCGTCACCGGAGGGGCGCCGTCCCTGAGCACCACCGCCGCGGCGACCATCTCGCCCAGCCTCTCGTCCGGTATGCCCACGACGGCGCTCTCCAGGACCGAGGGGTGGGAGTTGAGTATCTGCTCGACGACGTTGGAATAGACGTTTTCGCCGCCGGATTTTATCATGTCCTTCTTGCGGTCGACAAAGTAGTAATAGCCGTCGCCGTCGAAGAACATCAGGTCCCCTGTGGCAAACCAGCCATCGCTGTCGAAGGAATTGCTCCGTCCGTAGTAGCCCACCATGGTGCAAGGGCCTCTGCCCAGCACCTCTCCGACCACTCCGGGCCGGGTGATCTGCGCGCCGGACTCGTCCACCAGCTTGCACTCGTTATAGGTCCCGGGCTTTCCCACGGATATGTTGCCGCCGATCTCCCGTATCGGGCGGCTCCGGTCGATTATATTCACCATATTCACGGCGCGCTCGCTCATGCCGTAGCCGACGAAGGCCTTGGCATTCGGGAAGATGGCGAACACCTTTTTTATATTGTCCACCGTGCAGGCCCCGCCCGACATCCTCACCATGCGCACCGAAGACAGGGCGTCTTCACTCAGGCCGCCGCACTTCAAGAGCTCCGTGCAGAGGGAGGGCGGGATGAGGGACATCTGCGTAACCCGCTCCCTCGCAATGAAGCCCAGCAGCTGCGCCGGCTCAAAGACGCGGCTGATTATGAACGTCGCGCCGGCGCACAGGGTCTGCATCGCCGCGGTGAAGCCGCCTATGTGGAACATGGGCGCGTAGTTGAGGAAAATGTCGTCCGAGGTCACCGGCGACTCTATGTCGAAGCAGCTTTTGATCTGGCACAGCAGGCCGTTGTTTGTATGCGAGGCCGCCTTCGGCGTTCCTGTGGTCCCGCCGGTGAAGATGTTCAGGACTACGTCCTCGCCCCTGCGCTCCTCCGGCAGGAACCTGCTGCCCGCGGCAGGGACGCGAAGCAGCTCGCTCTCGAGTATGAGCTGCGCGCCGGAGAGCCTGCACAGGCTTTCGCCCTGCTCGGCAAAGCTGTCGGCGCACACCAGAAACTCCGCGTCCACGCACTTTGACAGGTGTCCCAGTTCGGGCAGGCTCTCCCTGTAATTGAGCGGCGAGGTCTGCGCGCCTATCCTGAGCAGGGCAAAGTACAGCCCCAGCATCGACGGGGAGTTCTTGAACAGCAGGGTCACCCTGCTGCCCCGGTGCACGCTCCGGCTCTGCAGATTGACGGCCAGCCGTTCCGACAGCGCCAGCAGCTTAGAATAGGAGAGCCTCTCCTCGCCGCTTATCAGTGCCGTCTTGTCAATATTCGCCCTGCAGGTCCCTTCAAAAAGCTCGTATAGTCCAAACATGTGTATTACCTGCCAATCGCCAAATAAATTGCTGCCGCCGGCGTCACCTTATATGCTTCGGGAGGGGGGACAGGTCCGCCGGGCCGGCAAAGGTCTGGGCCACATCGGCGTAGCGTCTGGCCTCGTCCCCCACCACCTCCAGGCCGGTGTCCATCCAGTTGCGTCTCTTTACCGCGACAAGCGCCCAGTCGAGCGCTTTGCCCTTGATGTAGTTCTCCGTGTTGGGCTCGCCCCGGGTCCACTGGCTGCCGTCGGCCAGCTGCAGCTCGAGGTATACCGGGGTGTCCGGAAGCTCCAGCCCGTTTATCCTGTACGCGTTGGGGCGGGACTGCCAGGAGAGGAAGAGTATGTGCGGCAGTCTTGCGCTCTCCGTTATCTCGACGCCCAGGTGGTCGTATATGTCCACCCAGTGGGCCCAGAGCTCCATCAGCCTCGCCGTCGCGAGGGAGCGGGCGGACATTGGCAGGCCGGGCGCCCAGGGTATGCGCTTTTTCGGCTCGCAATCGTACAGCGCGCTGCAAAGGCGAGTGCGGCTCTCCCTCCAATTCTGCAGCAGCTCGGCCTTGCTGAGCTCAAGGTAGGGCAGGTATTTGAGGTGTTCGTCCATCCTGCCGCCGGTGACGTCGCGGATCTGCTCCGCCTTGCCCATGGCCAGCTGCGCCGCGGCCTCGTCAAAAATCGCTATGTGGCTCACTACGTCACGGATCTTCCAGATGCCCTCTATGTCATACACCCTGAGGTCCGAGTGGATGGTCTCGTTCCACTCCTTCTCCGAGAGCCGGTCCACGAAGGCGTCGGCGATGGACTGCTCCGCTATGAGGTCTCCTACTATCGCTTTCATGTCACGTGCCTCCGCCGCTTCAGCCTATTTCCTTGAGCAGGCCGCGTCCGGCTATGTGTATCATGATCTCGTCGGTGCCGCCGCCGATGCGGTAGTTGCGCGCGTCGCGCCACAGCCGGGAGATGCGGCAGTCCTGGGTGTAGCCTATGCCGCCCATGATCTGCAGGGCGTCGTCTATGACCTCGTTGCCGGCCTGGGCGCAATAGAGCTTGCAGAGGGCGGAGGCGTTCCTGATGGACATGCCCTGGTCCTTCTCCCACGCGCACTGGTAGCAGAGGTTCTTCATGTTCATGATCTTGATCTTCATGTTGACGATCTTTTCCTGGATGAGCTGGCGGGTGCCGATGGGCTTGCCGAACTGCACGCGCTGGTTGGCGTACTTCGCGGCGTCCTCATAGGCGCACTCGGCCATGCCCAGGATGGCGACGGCCATCATCAGGCGCTCCATCTCGAAGTTCCTCATGAGCTGCTTGAAGGCCTCGCCCTCCTTGCCTATGATGTCCTTCTCCTCGACCACGACGTTCTCCAGGTAGACCTCGTAGGTGGGGTTCATGTTCCAGCCGATCTTGTGCAGCGGGGCGGTCTTGACGCCGGGGGCGTCCATGGGCACGAAGAACATGGTGAAATACTCGCCCTCCCGCGTGAAGTCGCGGGCGAGGCAGGCCATGTAGGGGCAGAGGCCGGCCATGCTGATGAAGGTCTTGTGGCCGTTTATCTCGATCTTCCCGTCCTCGCGGCGGACATAGCTAGTCAGGATGGCGTGGCTGTCGGAGCCGGCCTGGGGCTCGGAGAAGCCGGAGCAGAAGGGCATGCGGCCCTCGTTTATCTCGGCCATGCACTTTTCAAGCTGCTCCTCCGTGCCGAACTCCTTCATCATGTCCACGTGGAACATGCTCGTCAGCGCGTGGATCGGCCCGCCGAGGCGGCAGATCTCCTCCTTCACCAGCATGAGCGTGAGGTTGTCCACCGGCGTTCCGCCGACGGATTCCGGGCAGCCCAGCAGACCGTAGCCGTTGTCCACCAGGGCCTTGTAAAACTCCACGGGCGGGCGCCCCTCGGCGTCGCACTGCTTGATGTAGTCCTCGCTGCACTCCCGCTCCATAAGCTCGCGCAGGCCGTCCAGAAGCAGCTCCTGCTCTTCAGTCATTCTGAAATCCATTTATCTGGTCTCCTTTCAAGTCAGTTTTTGATTACGCCCTCTGCGTACATGGCCTCTATGTCGGCCCGGGTGTAGCCGAGCTCGCCGAGGATGTCCTCGTTGTCCATGCCCGGCAGGGGGCAGCCTCTCCATATCCGGCCGGGATTTCTCTTCAGCTTGGGCGTGACGTTCTGGCCGGTCAGCTCGCCGCCGTCCACGCGCTGCCACCGGGTCAGGCTCTCCCTGGCGACATAGTGCGGGTGGTCGAGCATCTCCATGTGGCTGAGTATCCGGCTGCAGGGCAGCCCCGCCTCGGCGAAGGCCTTCTCGGCCTCCGCGCTCGTGCGCGAGGCGCAGAAGTCCACTATCGCCTTCTCGAGCACCTCGCCGGCAGGAGTGCCCTCCTTCACGTTGTTTATGCAGCCGGCGAAGACGCCCTCGTTATACGGCAGGTCCAGCAGCGCCATCAGCCTCTTGAGCAGCGCCGGGCCTATGATGACCATGTAGACCTCCCGGCCGTCGCTGCACATGTAGCTGTTGAAGCCGACGTTTCCGTTGTTGCCCTTGCCCTGTACGAAGGGACGCCCGGAGTCGTTCCATATGTCCAGCGGCCAGCCGGCCTCGCACCTGAGCGTGGACTCGTACTGCGACACGTCGATGCTGTCGCCCTTTCCCGTCCGCGCGGCGGATATGTATGCGGCCAGGGAGGCAAAGGCGGCCATGTAGCCCGTGTAGTAGTCCGAGATGCTCACCTCGGCCGGGGCAGAGCGCCTGCCCGGCAGGCCGTTCATATACATGACGCCGGAGAAGGCCTGGGCTATCGGATCATAGGACGCCCGGCGGACATAGTCGGGGTCTCCCCACTGGCCGAAGCCGGAGATGTGCGTTATGACCAGCTGCGGGTTTTCACCCCACAGCACCTCGTCGGTCAGGCCCCACTTCTTGTACTGCCCGGGCTTGGAGGCCTCGAGGAAGATATCCGCCTCCCTTACAAGGCGCAGCAGCACCTCTTTTCCCGCCGGGGTATTGACGTTCAGCTTTATGGTCCGCATGTTCCTTCTGTCCAGCTGGGCCGCCATGCCGGGCGCTATGCGGCTGACGTCCTGCCCCACCGCGCTCTCGACCCAGATGACGTCTGCGCCGAGGTCGGCCATAAGCGACGCGGCGAAGGGCCCCGCGAGGGACTGCGAGCAGTGCACGACCCTGACTCCGTTCAGCGGCCCGAAATTCGGGATGTCTGTCTTTTTAGCCATAGTTCACTCCCAATTAAAAAAGCAAAATGCCAAGTGTCGAGCAGATGAACGTGCTCACGAAAAGCACGAACACCAGCGTTATGCCGATGTACTTGTATATCTCCTTCGCCGTTACCCACTCGCTGTTGCCGTGCATGAGCGCGGCGAAGGGCGAGGACGAGGGCAAAAACAGCGAGACGTTCACGAGAACGCTGATGCAGACGCACATCATGGTGTTGCTGGCCCCGGCCATGGGCGCATAGGTGCAGATGAGCGGCACCAGCAGCAGCGCGATGACCATGTTGGCAAAGATATTCGTCAGCACGAGCTGCACGGCGCAGGCCAGCAGGATGAACAGCACGGTGTTTGGCGCCGAGCCGAAGACGGGCTCGAAGAGCGACTTGAGAAACGGCTGTATCCCCGTTGCCTCATTCGTTATGGCCGAGGTCATCAGCAGCGCGAAGGCGAGCAGCATCATCGTCGGCCAGGGTATGCCGTTTTTCATCTCAACGGCGAGGTTTATCCTGGGCTTTCCCGAGTCCTTTGCGGCGAAGAAGCCGGCCAGGCACAGCAGAAGCACGCATATTCCCGTATTTCCCACCGTTTTCAGCAGAGTTACCCCCGGCACGGTCTCGGGCAGGATCCCGGGCGCGAAGAGCAATATGAAGAAGAGCCCCAGCAGCAGGAGTATCTTCTTTTGATACGGGTTTATCCTCGCCTCGCCCTCATAGACATAGCTGCTGCTGCGTATGGCGCTGACGTCCGGCTTGAACAGGAAGCGGCACAAGAGCAGATAGGTGATGACTATGGCGTAGCTCAGGCTGACCGCAAGGACCGTAAACAGCGCGAAGTCGATGGTCTCGCCGGTTATGTTCGCCAGCGACTTCTGCACCATAAGTGCAAGGGACTTGAACGGGAAGGCCGTGTTCCCCATCAGGGACGCCAGCGTTATGCCGATGACCATGAGCGTGGGGTATTTGTCGTGCTTTTTGTAGCCGTAGTGCTCGCACATCGTGTACAGTATGGCCCACGGGATGATGACGCCCGGGGTGACGCTGACGAGGGCGGCCACGACATACGCGGTGGTGAGCAGCAGCCAGGAGATCACCCAGGGCTTGCCGCGGGAAAACTTCCGGGACACCATCCAGTTCGCTATGACGGAGCTCACGCCGGAGTCGTTTATGATGGCGGCAAAGGTGAGGATGAAGAGGATGAACAGCCAGGTGTCGTTGCCGAACGCGGCCGTGAACGCCCCGGTCATGCTGTATATCTCGGTGCAGCCCAGCAGCACTATGCCGAGCAGGGCTGGCCAGACTATGTCCACCGTGCTGAAGGCGTAGATTACGCCGATGAAGATGCCGGCCACGTCCATTCCCGTGCGCGTAAGGGTCGAAAACGTCGGGGCCAGGTGAAATGCAAGGATTATCAGAATCGATATGGCGCTGTTTATATAGTAGTTTCTGCTCTTTTTTGACAATTTCTCTGCCATTTGATTCCGAAACCTCCTTATTTTTTCTTGTTCAGAAAAGCCTCACGCCGCTTTTTGAACTCCTCGGTGCTCCCGCAGAACGGAGACGCCTGCTGCTCGCACTCCAGGAGGGCGTCGAGGCCTGCAAGCACCGTGGAATTCGTCACGCGCTTGGTTATGCCCATGGCTATCTTCGGCATGCCGGCGAGCGTCCGGGCAAAGGCATAGACCTCCTCGTCCAGCGATTCGGACGGATACGCGTGGTTTACAAAGCCCAGCTCGCAGGCCCTCTTCCCGTCCACCGTCTCCCCGGTGAACCAAAGCTCCTTGGCCCGGTTCAGGCCGATGAGCTGGGGCAGTATCATCATCGCGCCCATCTCAGGCACTATGCCCGCCTTGACGAAGTTGCCGTAGAACTTGGCGTCCTCCGCGGCGAATATGATGTCGCAGCACAGGGCGAGGCTCATCCCCCCGCCGACGGCGTAGCCGCGCACTACGGACAGCACCGGCTTTTCCATGGTCAGTATCGTCTTCACAACGCGGTTATAGCGGGAGAGCATGGCGCGCCTCTCGTCTATCGAGTAGCCGCCCTCCGGGGCCATTTTCAGGTCGGCGCCGGAGCAGAAGTGCTCTCCGCTGCCCTTTATTATCACGACGCGGATGTCGTTGTCCGCATCGGCGCTCAGCAGCCGGGCGTTGAGCTCGTCCATCATGTCCGCGTCCAGGGCGTTGCGCCGCTCCGGCTTGTTGAGGATCATTTCGACTATGCTGTCGCTGTATTTGTTGCAGATAATTTTACTCATATCAGACACACCGTCACTTTATACTCGCGGCCGCTCTGTATCCGGCCTTTGTGGCGTCGGCCATGCGCTTGGGCTCGTTGCAGTCGCCCACTATGAAGACCTGCGGCGCAAGGTCCTTGACCTGCTCGTACAGCTCCCGGTTCTCCTTGAAGCCGAGAGTTACCGCAACGGTGTTGGCCTCGTAGAAGTCCTCCTGTCCATTCTCGTTGACGGCATAGACGCCGCTGTCGGTTATGGAGACGACCCGGCTCTTCTCGTGCATTTCCACGTCGTCGGCGGTCTTGAAGGTGTTGCGCACTATGAAGCGCTCGCTGGAGCCGACGTCGTAGCCTATCTTTCCGGCCTCGAAGATGTTCATCTTGCGCCAGCCGCCGGTCAGCTTCATGCCCATCTCGCACCCGGGCAGGCCGCCGCCGATGATGGCGACCTTCTTGCCGACCGGCCAGGGGGAGGGCAGCTTAAGCGCAAAGTTGATGAGCTTCGGGGTGTAGATGAAGTGCAGGAACACATATCCCGCGTTCCAGAGGACCTTGTTCACGATGCCCGGCTTCTGGGGCGGCCTGCCGTTGAGCAGCTCGAGGAAGTCGTGCGAGCGGACGACGTTCTTGCCGTCGGTCCCCGGCATGTCGCCGTCGATGCACTCTCCGCCCACGGCCACTATCACGACCTCGGGGGCGCATTTCTTCACAAATTCCGCGGTGACCTTCTTGTTGCAGCGGATGTCTATGTTCGGGTACTTGGGCAGCACCGCCTTGTAATACTTTATGAGCCGCTCGTACATGGGGCTGAACACGGAGCTGAGCACGAGGCAGCCGCCTATGCGCGGGCCGCGCTCGAACACCGTGACCTTGTGTCCTTCCCTGGCTGCGGTGAGGGCGGCGCTCAGGCCCGCCGGGCCGGAGCCTATGACCATGACCCGTCTCGGCTTTTCAGCCGGCTGCAGCTTGTACAGCAGCTCGGGGCCGAGGCCGGGGTTCACGCCGCAGTATTCCTGGCCCTTGCCCGCCGCCATGTCGTCGAGGCAGCGGCAGCAGCAGATGCACTTTCTTATCTCTTTCTCCCTGCGCTCGCGCAGCTTTTTGGGGAACTCCGGGTCGGCAAGGCTGTACCTCAGCCCGCCTATCATGTCCGCCTTGCCCTCTGCAAGGATCTTCTCCATGACGTCGGGGTCGGTCTCGCGGTATCCGGTGACGATGGGCGTATGCGTGCAGACCTTCTTGAGCTCTGCGGACACCCAGGACCAGTAGCCGTCGGGTATCTCCTTGGTAGTGGTCGGCACGGAGCTCTCGTGCCAGCCTATCTGGACATTTATATAACCGAAGCCGGCCCTGTCTATATAGGGCGCGAGCTCCAGAGCATCCTCGATCTCATTTCCGCCGGGCACGAGGTCTATGGGCGACCAGCGCAGGAAGACGGGAAAGCCCGGCAGGGCCTGCTTGATGGCGCTGCACATCTCCAGCAGGAGGCGGCAGCGGTTTTCGGCGGAGCCGCCGTATTCGTCCGTCCGGTTGTTCGTGGCCTTGGACAGGAAGCGGTTGAGCGTGCCGCCGGCGCCGGCCACGAGCTCCACGCCGTCCCAGCCGCTCTTTTTGAGTATCGTGGCGGCGTTGACGGCCTGGGCGATGTAGTCCGGCATCTGCTCCTTGGTCATGGCGACGTACTTTTGGCCGTGTATCTTTCTGATGGTGATGTCCGAAGGGCCGTATGCCTCTTCCTTGTCGCTGCCGGTGGGGCGCCAGTTGTTCAGTGCGGGTATCTGTCCGACGAGGTGCGAACCGTATTTGTGGACCACGGCCGACATCTTCGACAGGCCCTCGACATGTTCTTCCGCGAAGGCCCAGGGTATGGGGTGGCGGGCTTCCGGGGACTGCGGATACATCATCACGGTCTGGCAGATGAGGTCGAAGCCGCCCGCCGCGCGCTCTTCAAGGTAGTTGAGGAACATCTGTGTGGGCATGTGCGTGACGCAGTCCGTGTATCCCAGGCCCGGGGACATAGACGTGGTCATCATGCGGTTCCTGAGCCAGAGACCTCCGACGTTTATCGGGGACAGCAGGTGCTTGTATTTTGAGTCCGGGGCACAGTTACAGCTTTTCATGGTACTCCTTTCGTTACAATGGCAGTCCGCCGGAGGCGGCCGGCGCGGAGCCGGCTCACCTCCGGTTGGGTCGGGTCAAATCAGAAAACCAGATTGCCCAGGGTAAGGGTGATTATGAAGCAGGCGACCACGCCGGCAAAGACGATGGGCCAGCTGTACTTGTATATGTCGTTGGAGGTGCACCACTCGGTGTTCGAGTGCAGCAGGGCGGCCAGGGGGCTGCCGGAGGGCAGGAACAGGGACATGTTGGTGGTGACGGCGATGGCCACGACCAGGTTCTGGGCCACGCCCGCGCTGGAGGCGAAGGCGACGACGATGGGCACAAACATGAGGCCGACGACGAGGTTGCCGATGAAGTTCGTGATGATGGCGGAGAGCAGTATGATGAGGAACACGAAGAGCACAGTGCCGGTGCCCTCGCCGAAGAGAGGAGTCAGCCAGGCGGAGATCTGGTCCTTGATGCCCGTGCCGGCGTTGGTCAGCGCAGAGGTGGCGACAACGGCGAAGGCCAGGATCATCATCGTCTCCCAGGGGATGCCGTCCTTGAAGGTCTTGGCCAGGGACACGAAGGAGTTGCCGTTTTTCCTCATCAGGAAGCCGGCGATGACAAGGAGCAGGACGCAGATCGCGGTGTTGCCGATGGTGCCGAGCCAGGCGATGAAGCCGCCCGCGGTGGTGAAGAGGCCGGGCAGGAACAGCAGGATGAAGAACGCCGCGAGGAACAGCATGATGACCTTCTGGTCCTTGTTGAAGTGGGTCTCCTCGGAGGAGAACACGAAGTCGCTCTTCTTGATAAGGCTGACGTCGGGCCTGAAGATGAACTTGATCACGAGCAGGGGGGCGATGCCGGCCAGGTAGGTCATGGGGATGGAGATGATGGAGAACTGCGCGTAGGAAACCGTCGTGGCTCCCTCAGTGGCCGTGGAGAGCGCGTTCATGTACATGATGGGCGCGGCCTTGAAGGGCAGCGCGGCCTGGCCCATGAGGGCGGAGAAGGTGATGGCGATGACCATTATCGTCGGATACTTGTCGTGGGGCTTGTATCCGTAGCCTTCGCACATGACATAGAGGATGGCCCAGGTGATGACGATGCCGGGCGTGACGCTTATGAGCGCGGCGATGATGTAGGCTATGGTCAGCAGCAGCCAGCTGACGGCGTAAGGCTTGCCCTTTGTGAACCGCCAGGAGGCCATGTTGTTGGCGATGACCCTGCTCGCACCGGAGTTGTTGACCATCGCGGCAAAGGCGAGGACAAAGAGCACGAACAGCCAGGTGTCGCTGCCGAATGCGGCGGTGAAGGCCGCGGTCACTCCGCCCTCATACAGGCCGGACGTGCCGAAGAGCACCAGAGCCAGCAGCGCGGGCCAGAAGGTGCCGACCGTGGAGAAGCACCATATGGCGCCCAGGAAGATGCCGAGCACGTTCATGCCGAGCTCCGTGACCGTCCCCATGGGGGGAAGGAATCTGAAGAACAGCATGATGGCGATGCCTATTGCCGATAGAATGTAGTACCTCACCGTTTTGGTTGCCGGTTTAGACATGTTAGTCTCTCCTTTTCCAATTTTGATTTATGTTTATTTGACTACGCCTGTCTCAAAGCAATTTTTGATCTCGTCCTCGCTGTAGCCGAGGTCAGCGAGGATGTCGCCGGTGTCTGCGCCGTAGGCGGCGCCGCCGCGGAATATTTTGCTGGGATTGTTCTTGAAGTGCGGGATGCAGTTGCAGCCTTTCACAGGCTCGCCCTTGAGCTCGTCGTACCACTCGGTGATGGTCTGCCGGGCAACGTACTGCGGGTTTGTGAGCATCATGTCGTAGGTCATGACGGGTGAGCAGGGCACCCCGGCCTCGTCCATGAGGCGGCAGGCCTCTTCGGCGGTGTGGGAGCCGAAGAACTTTTCAACGGCCGCAATGAACTTGGGGGCCCGGGTCGTCTCCCGAAGCTGCACGCTGGCGTGGGGCTCTGCGAAGTCCGGGTCGTCGCCCAGGCCGATGAGCTTTTCAAGGCTGCGCATGACGCCTATGCCGCCGAACGCCGTCATCACCCACTTGCCGTCCTTGCACAGCTGCAGGTTCGGCACCGCCTGGAGCGTATTGCCGCGGATGCCTATCCTCGGCGGCTGCACGCCCTCGTTCACGCCGCCTATGAGATAGTCGCTCTGGATGCGCACCATCGTCTCGTACTGGGCGAGGTCGATGCTCTCGCCCTTGCCGGTCCTGAGGACGTTTATGAGCGCCGCCGCGACGCTCCAGGCCGTGAACAGGGCGCTGATATAGTCGCAGGTGTACGGCTTTGCCGCGTAGGGCGGCTCGGGCTCGGGCATGCCGTTTACCGCCGCAAAGCCACTGAATGCCTGTCCTATCGGGTCGAAGGAGGGCCGGCTCACGTAGGCCGGGTCGCCGGTCTGGCCGAAGCCGCTGACGTGCGCTATGACCAGCTTCGGGTTGGCCTGCCAGAGCACCTCGTCGGTCAGGCCCCACTTGTCGTACTGTCCCGCCTTGGAGGCCTCGATCAGCACGTCAGCCTCCTCCAGCAGCTTCAGGAAGATTTTTTTGCCCTCCGGGTCGGGAATGTTGAGCGCCATGGACCTGCCATTGCGGTGCTCCATCGTCCACGCCCGGCCCATTCGGCGGAGCATGTCCGGGGCCTTTGTGCTCTCGATGTGGATCACTTCGGCGCCCTGCTCCGCCAGGAAGGTCGCTGCTACGGGGCCGGCTATGTTCGTGCCCGTCGTCACGACCCGGATACCGTTCAGATTGCCGAAGGACGGCAGCTCTGCTCGTTTCATGGGATCACTCCTCGTTAATTAATTTGCTAACATAATATGAAGCAACTTCCGTGCCAAACTTCGTCGGGGCCGAATGTGTGAGCCATCCGGCCCCAATCGGCCCGTTTCCGGCACATATCATGATATTTTTTTAACTCTTTTTCTGTCAATTTGCTCAGGTGGTTCGACACATTAAGACAGTTGTTCGACACATTTTGTTCTGTTTCCATTGACGCCCGGCCGCGCGGCGGTTATAATGCCGTATGGGTGATGACATATGGCCGAAAATGATATCCAATACAGCCGGGAAAACACCATAGCCGCCTGGCACCGGTTCATAGAATCCGGCACGATACCTGAGGGCATGGTCAGGAGGCCCGTCGCGGAGTCCTGGCTGCGCTGCCGCGAGCTGGGCGTGGACCCCTTCGGGGCCACCTACCCCCACATGTCGAGGCAGGTCCTGAACAAAATGCAGCAGGAGAACCACGTGCTGCTGTCGTATGCCATTCCCTGCCTGCGCCTTTTGCGCAGCGCCGCGGGCGCCGGGGGCGTCTCCCTCATCTCGCCCAGCCTCTTTGTATACTACATGCTCTCGGAATACGAGTCCGAGCCGCTCTCCTACGGCATATACCTGGACGAGAGGACCTGCGGGAACACGGCCATGTCCATCGCGTCCCACGAGCACGAGGCGGCGTTCCTGCACAAGTATGAGAAGTTCCGGCTCATAGACCAGACCACGTCCTCCGCCGCCGCGCCGATCCGGGTCGGCGGGGAGCTGGCGGGCTATATCGCCCTGAGCGTCACGAGCGGGCTCTCCTCAGAGCACATGATGGCGCTGGTAAACTGCACCGCCGGGTTCATAGGCGAGCTGTATGCAGGCGGGCTCGGGAAGGACGGGCTCATGGCCGGCTGCCAGCGAATTATCGACCTCGCCCACCGGCCGATACTGCTGATGGACAGCACCGGGGCCATCATAGCGGCCAACAGCGACTGCCGCAGGTTCATCAGCACGAAGAGGCCGGACGGCTCCCCCGCGCGCATAGCCGATTCGCTCGTCGACCTCGACGATCTCTCCTGCTTTTCGCTCGACGGCAGCGCGCACGGGCACAACAGCTGCAATATCAGGACCATATACAACACCACCTTCAACTGCGAGATCATCTCCAAAGAGAGCATCTGCTTCCCCGAGGGGAACAAGTTTGCGGCCATCACCATAGAGGTCAGCCCGCCCGGCAGGCAGGTCAACGCCAAGGAGCCCGCCGCCATACCGAGCCTCCCCAGCCGCCCGGTGAACGTTGAATATGTCGGCGTGAGCATGGAGTGGTCGAAGATCGACCATGTGATAAGCCGGATAGCCAAATACCCGTCCAACGTTCTCATACAGGGGGAATCCGGCACGGGCAAGGAGGTAGTGGCAAGGACCATACACAACCTCAGCGGGCGGAGCGGAAACTTCGTGGCCATAAACTGCGGCGACATACCGGAGGGCCTGCTGCAGAGCGAGTTTTTCGGCTATGAGAAGGGCTCCTTCACCGGAGCCAACCGCGAGGGGCGCATGGGCAAGTTTGAATACGCCGACCACGGCACGGTCTTCCTCGACGAGATCGGAGACATGCCGCTCTCGATGCAGGTGAGCCTGCTCCGCTTCATACAGGAGCGCACGGTGCAGAGGATAGGCTCCAACCAGACCAAGCCCGTGGACGTGCGCATAGTCGCCGCGACGAACAAGAACATAGAGGAAATGATCAAAAACCAGCTGTTCCGGAACGACCTTTACTACCGTCTGAACATCATCGGCATCACCCTGCCGCCCCTGCGCGACAGGAAGGACGACATTCCCGTCCTGGCGCAGTACTTTGCAAAGAGCATTTGCAGCCAATACGGCCTGCCGGTGCCGGAGATTGACCCGGATGTCTACAACATCTTCAACCGCTACGACTGGCCGGGCAACGTCAGGGAGCTCAGGAACGTCATCGAAAAGCTGCTAATCATGAGCGACGGCCAGAGGATAACAGCGCACTCCGTCTACGCCTATGTCTTCGACTACGACACCTTCAACGGCTCCCGCATCGCCGGCGGCGAGGCCTCGGAAAAGGACCGGATAGCCACGAGCCTGATTGCGAACAGGGGCAACGTCTCAAAGACCGCGGCCGAGTTCGGGATAGCGCGGGACACGCTCTACCGAAAGATGAAAAAGTACGGCATCACCGCGAACCGGGGCGTGTCCTGACTTCAGCTTCCCCGGATAAGCGGCTTTTAACAGAGGCAGGAAGAGCAGGCGAATGTCCCGCCTGCTCTCCGCGGCAGCCCCTAAACGCATGAAAAACCACCGAACATGAGTTCGGTGGTTTTTCTATGTCCTTCGCGGCGGCAGAGGGAGTTATCCGCCGAGGTAGGCCTTTTTTACCTGGTCGCTCTCGGCGAGCTCGCGGCCGGTGCCGGACAGGCTTATGGCGCCGGTCTCCATTACGTAGGCGCGGTCGGCGACCGAGAGGGCCATCTGTGCGTTCTGCTCCACTAATAATATAGTAGTACCGCTCTTGTGCAGGCTCTGGATGATCTCGAAGATCTGCTCCACCAGTATGGGCGCGAGGCCCATGGAGGGCTCGTCGAGCATCAGCAGCTTCGGGCGGCTCATCAGCGCGCGGCCTATGGCCAGCATCTGCTGCTCGCCGCCGGAGAGCGTGCCGGCTATCTGCCGCCGACGCTCCTTCAGGCGCGGGAACTGCTCGAACACCCGCTCTATGTTCTCGCCCACGCCTGCGCCGCTCTGGGTATAGGCGCCCATGTCGAGGTTCTCCTGCACGCTCATCTGCAGGAAGATGCGCCGCCCCTCAGGCACCTGGGCCAGGCCCTTTTCAACTATCTTGTGCGGCGGCAGCTTGGAGATGTTCTCGCCGCAGAACTCTATGGAGCCCGTCCGGGAGCGGAGCAGGCCCGAGATGGTCTGCAATGTCGTGGACTTGCCCGCGCCGTTCGCGCCTATGAGGGTCACGATCTCGCCCTCGTCCACGTGGAAGGACACTCCCTTTATGGCGTGGATGGCGCCGTAATAGACGTTGATGTTCTCGACTTTCAGTATCTGCTCCATGCTCAGGCCCCCTTCTTCCGGCCCAGATAGGCCTCGATGACCACGGGGTTCGACTGGATGTCCGCCGGGGTGCCCTTGGCGATGACCTTGCCGAAATTCAGCACGCAGATGCCCTCGCAGATGCCCATGACGAGGTTCATGTCGTGCTCGATGAGCATGATGGCGATCTGGAAGGTGTCGCGGATCTTGATGATGTTCTCCATGAGCTCCACCGTCTCGGAGGGGTTCATGCCCGCGGCGGGCTCGTCGAGCAGCAGGAGGCTCGGGTTCGTGCCCAGGGCGCGGACTATCTCCAGCCTGCGCTGCGCGCCGTAGGGCAGGGAGCCCGCCTTCTTGTCGGCCATGTCCTGCATGTCGAAGATGCTCAATAGCTCCAGCGCCCGCTCGTGGGCGATGCGCTCCTGCTTCCAGTAGGCGGGCAGGCGGAGTATGCCGCCCAGCATACCGTATTTTATCTGGTTGTGCATGCCGAGCTTCACGTTGTCCTCCACGGAGAGGTTAGCGAAGAGGCGGATGTTCTGGAAGGTGCGGGCGACGCCGAGCTTGTTCACCTGCACGGTGCTCATGCCCGCGGTGTCGCGGCCGTCCACCATGATGGTGCCGCGCGTGGGCTGATACACCTTGGTGAGCAGGTTGAACACCGTCGTCTTGCCCGCGCCGTTGGGGCCGATGAGGCCCGCTATCTCCGTGCGGCCGATGACGAGGTTGAAGTCGTCCACGGCGGTGAGGCCGCCGAAGTCTATGCCGAGGTGCCGCGCCTCCAGCACGGGCAGCTTGTCGAGGTCCCGCTCCGGGATATACGCGCCGCTCGGCATGTTCACGAGGGGGCTTTCATTTTTGGACTTAATCTTTGCCACTTGCGGCAGCTCCTTTCTGCGGGTGGGATGAGGCCCTCGAGGCCAGCGCCTTTATCGAGCGCAGGGGCTTCGAAAACAGGGCCTTGAACTGCGCGTTGTTCGTGGCCAGCATGACCAGGATGAGCACTATGGCGTAGGCCAGCATGCGGTAGTCGTCAAAGCCGCGCAGGGCCTCGGGCAGGATGGTCAGCACGGTGGCGGCGATGATGGAGCCCCAGATGTTCCCGAGCCCGCCGAGGACGACGAATACGAGGATGAGTATCGAGGTGTTGAAGTTGAACTTCGCCGCCGTGAGGTTGGAGAAATTCAGCCCGTAGAGCGCGCCGGCGGCTCCGGCGAGGGCGGCCGAGGTGACGAAGGCCATGAGCTTGTACTTGGTGACGTTTATGCCCACGCTCTCGGCGGCGATGCGGTTGTCGCGCAGGGCCATGATGGCGCGGCCGGAGCGGCTGCGGACCAGGTTCAGCACGATCACCAGCGTCACCATGATGAGGATGAAGCCCGCCGTGAAGGTCGCGAGCATCTCCGTGCCCGTCGCGCCCTGGGCGCCCTTGATGATCACGGTGCCGTCCGCGGTCAGGCCGAGGTCGTTTACGGACTTGGCGCCGGTGGCGTTGAAGATGATGTGCAGGCCGTTCTCGTCGTGGCCGACGATGAGGCAGTTTATGAGCTCCTTGATGATCTCGCCGAAGGCCAGGGTGACGATGGCGAGGTAGTCGCCGCGCAGCCGGAGCACCGGCACGCCCACGATGACGCCCGCAACGGCGGCAAACGCCGCGCCGACGACGATGGCGATTACGAGGCGCAGCTCCGCCGAGGGCACGGAGCCCTGCAAGCTCATGGCGGCGATGATGCCGGAAAACGCGCCGACGCTCATGAAGCCCGCGTGGCCGAGGCTGAGCTCGCCGAGGATGCCGACCGTCAGGTTCAGCGAGACGGCCATGACTATGTAACAGCAGATGGGCACGAGCTGGCCGGTGAAGGAGCGCGTGAGCATCCCCTCGCCCTTGAGCAGGCTCACGACGGCGAAGGCCAGGATGACGCCGAGATAGGTGGCGTAGTCCATCTTCGCGGTCTTGCTGAGTTTTCTTCTCTTGCTCATTTCGGCCACCTCAGACTTTCTCCGGCACATATCTGCCGAGCAGTCCCGCCGGGCGCACGAGAAGCATGATTATGAGCACGGCGAACACGATGGAGTTTGCAAGCTGGGTGGAGATATAGGCCTTGGCCAGCGCCTCGATTATGCCCAGCAGAATGCCGCCCAGGAAGGCGCCGGGGATGGAGCCTATGCCGCCGAACACCGCCGCGGTGAAGGCCTTTATGCCCGGCATGGAGCCGGTGGTGGGCATGAGCGAGGTGTTGAACGAGCACAGCAGCACGCCCGCGACGGCCGCCAGAGCGGAGCCGATGGCGAAGGTCAGGGAGATGGTGCGGTTCACGTTGATGCCCATGAGCTGGGCGGCGCCCTTGTCCTCGGAGCAGGCGCGCATGGCCTTGCCCATCTTGCTCTTGCTGGTGAAGAGCGTGAGCCCGACCATGATGACCGCGCAGACGACTATGGTCAGCAGCGAGACGTAGGAGATGGAGAGCTGCTCGCCGAAGAGCTGGAGAGAGCCGGAGACTATGGGCGTATACGACATGGGGCTGGCGCCCCAGATGAGCTGCGCGGCGTTTTGCAGGAAATAGCTGACGCCTATGGCGGTTATGAGCACCGCGAGGCTGGGCGCGGCGCGCAGCGGCTTGTACGCCAGGCCCTCGATTATCACGCCCAGCACCGTGCAGACCACCATGGCCAGCAGCACGCCCACCCACCAGGGCAGGCCCAGCGAGCTCATGGCCAGCAGCGAGATATAGCCGCCCACCATGATGACGTCGCCGTGGGCGAAGTTCAGCATCTTGGCGATGCCGTAGACCATGGTGTAGCCCAGAGCTATTATGGCGTAGACGCTGCCCAGGCTCACGCCGCTTATAAGATAGGACAGAAATTCCAAAAGAGACCCACCTCGTTCATTTTGTTGTGACGCTTGCGGCTCTGCGGCAGATGCCGGGGCGGCGCTCCGCTGCCCCCGCAGCCGCCGCAGACGGCGCATCGGCTGCCGGTGGGGGTACCGGCAGCCGCACGCCCGCGGTAGAAGTATGGCTTTTTTAGTCGGCGGAGACGTACGCGCCGTCGTGGATGACCACGGCCATGGGCATCTTGCTGACGGTGCCGTCGGTGCCCCAGGTGAGGCCGGAGCCGGTCAGGCCGTCAAAGCTCATGGTGGTGAACTGCTCTATCATGGCGGTGCAGATGTCCTCAGTGCTCATGTCGGGGGTGCAGCCCGCGTTCTCGAGGGCCTGCTTGAGGGCGTAGATGCAGTCGTAGCCGTCGGCGGCGAACTGGTTCGGGGTCTCGCCGAAGCGGTCGTTGTACTCGGCGACGAAGTTCACGGTGCGCTCATCGGTGGCGTCCGCGGAGAAGGGGGTCAGGACCATGACGCCCTCGGCGAGGCTCATGTCGAAGTTCTCGAGGGTCAGGATGCCGTCCATGCCGTCCACGCCGAAGAAGGTCGGCTCATAGCCCATGGCGTTGGCCTGGGAGAGGATGATGGAGGCGGGCTGGAAGTAGATGGGCAGGAACACCACGTCGGCTCCGGCGCTCTGGGCTCCGGTCAGCTGGACGGAGAAGTCGGTGGCGGTGTCGGCGGTGAAGGTGCCCTCGTAGACTATCTCAAGGCCCTGGTTCGCGGCCTCCTCAACGAAGGTGTCGCGGATGCCCTGGGAATAGGCGTCGTCGTTGCGGTAGATGACGGCAACCTTGCTGCCGGCCATGTTGGTGCCCATGTAGGTCGCGGCGCCCATGCCCTGGTTGGGGTCGGTGAAGCAGAGCTGGAACATGTTGTCCTTACCGGTGACAACGTCGAGTGAGGAGGCGCTGGGGGTCAGGGCAAAGACGCGGTCGGTGTAGACCTGGGCGGAGACGGAGATGGCCGGGCCGGTGGTGACGGGGCCGACGAGTATCTGCATGCCACCGTCCATCAGCTTGTTGTAGGCGTTCATCGCGGTCTCGCTGTCGGAGACGTCGTCCTGGAAGCTGAACTCGACCTGATAGCCGTTTATGCCGCCGGCGGCGTTGATCTCGTCAACGGCGATCTGCGCGCCGTTCATGACGGCGACGCCGTAGGTGGCGTTCTCACCGGTCAGGGGGCCGATGCCGCCGAACTTGAAGGCCGCGCCGGCGGCGTCGGAGCCCTCGGGGGCCTCGGAAGCGGGGGCGTCGGAGGTCGGGGCGTCGGAAGCGGCCGTGTCGTCAGTGGGCTCGGCCTCGCCGCAGCCGGCCAGCAGGCCGAGGCACATTACCATGGCCATCATGAGTGCAAAAAACTTTTTCATCTTCATTTCACTTTCTCCTCCTTGAGTTGGTGCGTATTTATACAAAAAACCGGTCCCGACCACATGGTCGGGACCGGTTTGAAGTATACATCAAATCAGTTTGCCGATGCCAATCGTGGTCGTGCTGATGCCGTGCTGCCTACCAGGACGCCTATAATGCTTACTACGCTTACTACGATAACGGATACCAGGCTGATAAGGCGTATGACGATAAGACGCAGGGCAGCAAAAATGGACACCGCAAGAACGGTGTCCAGGCTAAGCAGTATTATGGAGTTTTCGCGGCGGGAGTCGCTGTTGGCGGCGGAAAACGCGCAGGCGGACTCATTGGCCGCAGTACGGGAACCGCGGTCGTCAAAGCGGGTATTGAAGCTGTTGAAGCAACGTTCAAACATCTCTCGCGGCTCCTTTCGTGAGGTTGTATGCAATCTAGCACGACAAATATTCACTGTCAAGCGCCCCGAATGTTTTTCCGCATATTCAACATAGTTTGCATATGCCTGAGCGTGAAAATTTTCTGTTGCTCACAGATTTTTTGCCATTTTAAGTATATTTTGTTCTGGCCTGAAACATTTTCAATTTGGCCGGGGCCGCGCTTTGTTGACTATCCCAGACCGTTCTGATAAAATCTAAACCGTCGACAGAACGCCTGAACAAGGCCGTTTTTTGTGCAGAGGTCAAAGAAGCTCGCAGGGCAGAGGCTGTGCAGCGGCCCTTGGTCCGACTCCGCGTACAGGCAGGTGAGACGCATTCTCGACGCACAATTAAACATCACCCAAAAGCACAGCTTAACACATCAGCAATATGTTTCGCTGCAAATACTGACCATGAACAACAACGAGCTCAACGACTACGTAAACGAGCTCATGCTCTCAAACCCGGTCGTGGACATCGATCAGAGCGGCACGAGCGAGAAGAGCGTCATCATCTCATACGACGACGCCAGAGACGAGTTTAATCGCCGCCGGAACGACTCCAGTTCGGCCCCGGACGACGCGGACATGCTCCAGACCGCCGGGCGCATCGACGTGAGCCTGCAATCCTTCCTGCGCATGCAGATAAGGGACAGCCTGTTTACGAGCCGGGAGATAAAGTGCCTGAACCGGATAATAGAGCACATCGACGAGCGCGGCTATCTCAGCGAGACCCCGCACGAGATGAGCGCCCTTCTGCACATCAGCGAGAGCGAATATCTCAAGCTGCTCCATATGGTCCAGGGCCTGGAGCCCGCCGGGGTCGCGGCCCGGGATCTGAGCGAATGCCTGCTGCTGCAGCTCAGGCGGCTCGACGCGGAGGCCCCGCTCGCGGAGACTATAGTCCGCAAATATTTGGCCGAGCTAGGCGCGAACAAGCTGCCCAGGATAGCGCAGCTCTGCGGCGTCACCGTGGAGGAGGTCGCAGCCGCCAGGGAACTCATACGCTCCCTGCGCCCCTCGCCTGTGAGCGACCTTGTAAACGTTGAGACCGGCTTCATCATCCCCGACATCGTGGTCACGGAGACCCCCGGCGGCTTCGACCTGCGCATAGTCGGCCCCACCTGTGTGGCCGACCCCTTTTACAGGGATGTCGTGCGCGGCCAGTCCGACTCCGAGGCCAGGGCCTATATCGACAACTGTTACCGCGAGGTGCGCGCCGTGCAGCACGGCATAGAGCAGCGCAACGGCACCCTGCTCAGCATCTCCAAATTGCTGCTCGACAGGCAGCGGGACTTCTTCCTGTACGGCAAGCCCTCGCTGCGCACGCTCCGTCAATCGGATATTTCCGGCGCGCTCGGCCTGCACGAGTCCACGGTCAGCCGCGCCATCAAGGACAAAAGCCTGCAGTGCCGGTGGGGCACCTTCCCGCTGAAGTATTTCTTCTCCGTCAACCTGGACGGGAGTTCCCCTCAGGCCCAGGTGGACCCGCGGGAGCTGATAAAGCGGCTCATAGAGGAGGAGCCGCCTTCCGCCCCGCTCTCGGATCAGAAGCTCGCGGACGAGGTCTGCCGCCGCGGCATCGAGATATCCCGCCGTACCGTCACCAAATACCGGCTCGGCATGGGCATAGGCTCTGCCGCGCAGAGGAAGAAATATTAATAACATCCGGGGTCCTGGGCAGCTCCAGGGCCCCGGCTCTGCAAAAACTTAAAACGGGGGATGCGCATGAAAAAGATCGTCATACTCATAGGCAACTACTGCTCCGGCAAGACCGAGATCGCCATGAACATGGCCATGCTCTCGGCCTCGCAGGGCAAGCGCACGCAGGTCATCGACCTCGACAGGATAAACGACTATTTCAGGATGTCCGACCACATCCAGATGCTCATCGACAAGTGCATCAACGTCGTCTCGCCCTCCTTCGTCGGTAAGGGCCTCACGCAGACGGTGATGCCCGCGCAGGTGGCCTCGGCCTTCGACAGCGACTGGGACCTCGTCATCTTCGACGTGGGCGGCGACCAGGCCGGGGCGCTGTCCCTCGCGCGCTATCACCAGGACTTCGCCGCGCTGGAGCCGGGCCAGCTGGAGGTCTACGACATCGTGAACGTCTTTCGTCCCATGTCCGAGAGCCCGGAGAAGATAATAAAGCTCAAGGGCGAGCTGGAGGGCTTTGCCCGCCAGACCGTCACCGGCTTTGTGAACAACTCCAACCTCCTGAACTACGCGAGCGCGGACGACCTGCGCCAGGGCTACGACATCCTCCGCGAGACCTCGGACCTGACCGGCATACCCATCGTGCACACCACAGGCCGGAAGAAATTCCTCGACGAGTTCCTCGCCGACGGCCGCGACCCGAAATACATAGGCACGCCCCTGGCCCTGGAGACCTACATGCACCGCAGCTGGGACGCCTTCTCTCACGGCAAGATCTGAGCCAAATCGCCCAAAAACAAAGGCGGCAGGCCCCAACCCGGGGCCTGCCGCCTTTTTCAAAATGAGAGGGTCACTTGTTGACGCGGTTTACAAGCTCCTCGCCCTTCATGGCGCGGAGGATATTGTTATAGCCTATGCTGAAGCAGCGGATGACGGTCTCGCGGGTGGCCGCGCCGAGGTGGGAGGTCGTTATGACCTTCTCGAACTTGCACAGCGGGTCCTCGGGGTCGAGGGGCTCCTTCTCCCAGACGTCCAGGGCCGCGCCCCAGATCTCGCCGGTGCGCAGGGCCTCGACCAGGGCCGCGTCGTCGATGACGGCGCCGCGTGCCTCGTTGACGATGATGGCGTTCTTCTTCATCTTCTTGAACTGCTCCGCACCCATCATGCCGCGGGTCTCGTTGGTCAGCGGGCAGTGCAGGGAGACGACGTCGGAGCGCTCGAGCAGGGTGTCGAGGTCGACGTACTCGCAGTGGAGCTCCTGCTCCTTCTCTATGGGCATGCGGTAGGGGTCGCTGTATATGAGGGTGCACTCCCAGCCCTGGAGGCGCTGCATGACGCCCTTGCCTATGGCGCCGCCGCCGACTATGCCGACGGTCTTGCCGCGCAGCTCGTACTGGTCGTGGCGCCAGGTCCAGCTGTGCCACTCGCCCTTCTTCACCAGGTGGTCGATCTGGGACAGGCGGCGCATGCAGGCGAGCATCAGCGCGATGGTGAACTCCGCCGTGGTGGTGGCGTTCTCGCCGGCCGAGTTGCAGACGGGGATGCCCTTGCTCTTGGCGTACTCGAGGTCGACGTGGTTGTAGCCGGTGGCGGGGACGTGGATGAGCTTGAGGCCCTTGGCGCGGTCTATCTCAACCTTGCCTATCTTGCAGATGGAGGCGAGTATGTAGTTGGCGTCCTCAAAGTCGCCCTTCTTGCCGTTCTTGACGGGATACAGGAAACGCAGGTCGAGCTCGGGCGGGCAGAGCTCCATTATGAGGGTCTCCATGCCCTCGGTGGGCAGCTTTTCGCAATAAAGAACAACGTTTTCGCTCATATTGACCTCCTAATTCATGTCTATTATTTCATGGAACCGGTTTCGAGGAAGCGTATGTGCCAGGAGAGCGCCTCCTCAAGCACATGGGGCGTGTGCTTCCCCGCGGAAACTTTCAGCGCGGTGTTGTAGTAATCCCAGAGCAGGGGTTTGTAGTCCGGGTGGGCACAGTTTTCGATGAGCAGTTCGGCTCTCTCTCGCGGGATCTTCCAGCGCAGGTCGGCTATGCCCTGCTCGGTTATGACGACCTGTACGTCGTGCTCGGTCTGGTCCACGTGCGAGACCATGGGGACTATGCAGGAGATGAGGCCCTTCTTCGCCGTGGACTCCGTTGCAAATATGCTTATCCTCGCGTTCCTCGCAAAGTCGCCGCTGCCGCCGATGCCGTTCATCATCTTGGTGCCCATGGTGTGCGTGGAGTTCACGTTGCCGTAGATGTCCACCTCCATGGGGGTGTTCAGGGCGATGATGCCCAGGCGGCGGATGACCTCCGGGTGGTTGGATATCTCCTGGGGACGGATGAGCATCTTGTCCTTGAAATAGTCGATGTTGTCATAGAAGCGGCGGCGGTTCTCTTCGGCGAGTGCTATCGAGCTGGAGGAGACGAAGTCGAACACGCCCTGCTCGATGAGGTTCAGCGCCGAGTCCTGCATGACCTCGGTGTACATCATGAGGTGCCTGAGCCCGCTCTTGGCGAGGCCGCTGAGCACGGCGTTGCCCACTGAGCCGACGCCCGACTGGATGGGGCCGATGGACTCGGGCAGCCTCCCGGCCTCGACCTCGCCCAGCAGGAACTTTACCACATTTTCGCCGATCTTTGCAGTGCTGTCAGAAAACGGCTTGAACTGCTGCGGCTGGTCGTGCAGGTCCGTCAGGACTATGGCGGCAATCTTTTCCTTGGGGCAGGGGATGTACGGCGTGCCGACGCGGTCGCGCGGGTCGGTGATGGGGATTATCCTCGCGTGAGGCGGCAGGCCGACCTCGAAGATGTCGTGCATGCCCACGAGGCCCTCGGGGAGGTTCTCGTTTATCTCGACTATGACCTTGTCCGCGTTCCTGACCGCCGCGTCGGAGCTGCCCGCGGAGGCGGCGAGGTACAGTCCGTCCTCGCTGACCGCGGTGCACTCAATGAGGGCGATGTCCAGGGTCTTGCCCGTGTGCTGGTTCATGTTCATGGGGAAGTGCGAGATGTGCACGTCGCTGTACTCCACCTCTCCCCTGTTTATGGCGTTGCGCAGGTCGGGATTGGACTGGTGCGCATAGCGCCGCTTCACCAGTCCGGCCCGGACCATCGCCCCGTCGATCTCGTCGCCCACGGCGGCCCCGACGCAGATGGTCAGGTCCCTGGCGTGGCCCGATTTCACCAGCGCATTCGGCACCGCCTTCGGGTAACCCACGCTTGTAAATCCGCTGACGCCTATCGACATGCCGCTGTGGATGAGCATGGCGGCTTTCTCGGCGGACATTATCTTGTCACGCATTGACGGCGGTACTCTTTCCATTGCTGCTCTCCTATTGACTCAGTTTTCCTTGCCCTTGTCGTAGCCCAGCTGCAGGGCCTTGAGGTTCATGGGCACGATCTTCGGGCTCATAACCTCCTTGATGGCCTCCTGGGCGTTCTCCAGGGTGATCTCGCTGCTCTTGGCCACGATGAAGCCCATCATGACGATGTTGGAGCAGACCGCCGTGCCGAAGTTCTCCTCGGCCAGCTGCGTGGCCGGGAACATGTAGACCGTGCCGGCGCTGCAGGTCTCCGCGTCCTCGTCGGTTATGAAGGTGCTGTCCAGGAAGAGCCGGGTGTTCGGGTTCACGTCGCCCTTGAACTTGTCGAAGCTCTGCTTGTTGAAGGAGACGAAGGCGTCGAGTACGTCGGCTTTTACGTAGTCGATGCGCTCGTCGGAGATGACGAGCTCGGCCTTGCAGGCGCCGCCGCGGGCGGCGGGGCCGTAGCTCTGGGTCTGGGCGACCTCATAGCCGTTTTGTACGCCATAGGCGTTTGCCAGCAGCACGGCGAGGGAGATAACACCCTGTCCGCCGGAGCCGCCGAATCTGAAATCCTTACGCATTTGCTTTACCCCTCCTTATTCCTTCGTGACCTGGATGCAGACGTCGGGGCAGGTGCGCTCGCAGCTGCCGCAGGCTATGCAGTTCTCGGGCGCCTTGGCATAGGGCATCAGATAGCCTCCATTGCTGCGCTCGTGGCCTATGGCGAGGACGCCCTTCGGGCAGGCGCGCACGCACAGTCCGCAGCCCTTGCACCACTTGCTGTCTATGCTTATCTTCATTTCCTTGCCGCCTCCTTCTTCTCAGCCTGCACTTCGCAGAGCTCCTCGCGCGTGTTGTCCTCATAGAGGATGCCGAGGCCGATCTTGCCGTCCGGGGCCTCGGTCTCGCCGGGCTTGAGCAGGCAGACCTGGCTCTCGTACCAATCGTACATCTCGGAGGGCGTCTTGAAGCTGAAGATGTTGCGGCCAGCGGTAGTCGGGCAGGGGGAGAGCACCTCGATAAAGGAGAAACCCTTGTGCTTTATGCCGGCCTCTATGGCGCGCTGGAGCTGGATGGGGTTGGTGGTGCAGCTGCGGGCGTAGAAGGTGGCGCCGGCGCCGCGCACGAGCGCGTACATGTCGAATGGGTGCTCCTCATTGCCGAGGGGCGAGGTCTTGGTGGTGGCGCCGTAGGGCGTGGTGGGCGCGCGCTGGCCGCCGGTCATGCCGTAGATGTAGTTGCTCATCATGATGACGGTCATGTCCACATTGCGCTTGGCCGCGTGGATGAGGTGGTTGCCGCCTATGCCGGCGCAGTCGCCGTCGCCGGTGAAGACGACGATGGTCTTGTCGGGGTTCACGGCCTTGAGGCCCTCAGCCTGGGCAAGCGCGCGGCCGTGCAGGGAGTGCAGGCAGTCGAAGTTCAGGTAGACCGGGGCCCAGGAGGAGCAGCCGATGCCGCTGACGCAGGCCATGTCCTTGTTGGTGAGCTTGAGCTTGTCTATCGCCCTGATGAAGCTGTTGACCACGATGCCGTGTCCGCAGCCGGGGCAGAAGATGAAGGGCAGGGTCTCCTGCCTTATGTATTTTTCCGCGATGCTGTTCATATCACTTCACCTCCACGATCTTGCTGTAAATTGCGCTCGGGTGCGGAAAGGCTCCGCCGATGGAGCTGAAGCCTGTGACCTTGTCCATACCCACAACGCGCTGGACCTCGCGCAGATACTGGCCGACGTTCATCTCGGGCACTATGACGCGCTTGGCGCCGGCGCAGGCCTCGCGTATCTCCTTTTCGGGCACGGGCCAGACGGTGTTGAGCTTGAGCATGCCCACGCTCAGGCCCTCGGCACGGGCGCGGTTCACCGCGCTCAGCGCGCTGCGGCTGACGGAGCCGTAGGCCACGATTACCGTCTCCGCGCCGTCGAGATAGAAGCGCTCGACAGACGTGATGTCGTCTATGTTGTCCCGGATCTTGGAGCAGTAGCGGCGGATGGCGGCAGAGCAGATCTTGGCGTCCGTGCCCTGGCGCACGCCGCGCTCGTCGTGGAGCTGGCCGTCGACGAGGACGTTGTGGCCCTCGAAGAAGCGGATGCGCGGGGGGATGCCCTTTTCGTCGGGCTTGAAGTACTCGTGGCAGAGGCCCTCGTACTTGTCGTCAAAGATCTCGACCGTCTCGGGGATGACCAGCTTCTCGCGCGTGTGGCCCACGGTCTCGTCGGAGAGGACGAAGACGGGCACGCGGTACTTGTCCGCGAGATTGAAGGCGCGCAGCGTGAAGTCGAAGGCCTCCTGCACGGAGGACGGGGTGAGGGCGATTATCTCATAGTCGCCGTGGCCGCCGTAGCGGGCCTGCATGACCGCGTCCTGGGCGGTGCAGGTGGGCTGGCCGGTGGCGGGGCCGCCGCGCATGACATTGATGACGACGAGGGGGGTCTCGGTCGCCGCGGCGTAGCCGATGGCCTCGAGCATGAGCGTGAAGCCCGGGCCGCTGGTCGCGGTCATGGCCCGCGCGCCGCCCCAGCTTGCGCCGATGACGGCGTTTATGGACGCCAGCTCGTCCTCCATCTGCATGAACACGCCGCCGGCCTCAAACATCTTGGAGGAGAGATACTCCGGTATCTCCGTGGCGGGGGTTATGGGGTAGCCCGCCATGAAACGGCAGTCCGCCGCGAGGGCCGCTACCGCGCAGGCCTCGTTGCCCTGCATCAGCTTGTGGCCGGAGTCGTCGAGTTTCTTGACTCTCATAGCTTTTTCAACGCTTCCTTTCGAGTAAAAATGAAAATCCGGCAAAAATCCCGGTCACGCGCGGCAGACCGCGGCCGTTTCCTTTGGAGATCTTTGCCGGATGCATATATCTTCCGTCACGCGGGGGACCGCGCGGCCGATATATGGAGAGCAATTTGGTTGTTCCGGTCTTACGCCGGGTTTTTGAGCTGTCAGTTCAGCGTCAGGACGCCGAAGCCAGGCCAAAATCTGATGCACAGCCAGCCCACCAGCGTGACCGCTATTATCACGAGCGCGCTGTTCACCAGGCCCTTTTTGAACATGTACTTGGGCTCCAGTCCGTGGCCGATGGGGATGGCCCTTATGGAGGTCGGCAGCGTGTAGGAGATGTTGTAGCTCGCCGTCGCTATCCACAGATAGGGTATGACCGGGAGGTCCAGGCCCTGGGCTATGCCTATCACGATGGGTATGGTCACGGCCGCGCAGGCGGTGTTGTTGATGACGTCGGAGAGGATGACGTTTGCCGTAACGATGATGAAGATCAGCACGAGCTCGCTGTCGAGCTGCATCCTGGAGATGAGCTCGGCAAAGACCTCCGCCGCGCCGCTTCCGTTCACCAGCGCGCCGAGCGCGGTGCCGCCGGCGAAGAGAAAGTAGAGGCCCCACATGAGGTTTTTCTCCGCGAATTCCCAGGTCACCACGGGCTTTTTCTCCCTGTCCTTCAGGAAAAACATCAGAGAGCCGAAAATCAGGAAGATGTAGCCCGGTTTCAGGTTCGGCAGCCACTCCTTCTCGTCCAGCGCGCTCAGCACGCTGGTCGCGTAGGCCGCCATGTCCACGGAGCCGTCCGAGATCATCTCGATGCCCTTGGACGCGTTTCCGCCCGCGAGCTGGTCGTTAGGGAACACGTCCACGGTGATGACGCCCCCGGACGCCTCCTCCACCAGCTCCTTGAACTTGTTGGCGACTCGCGTGTCGATCTGGGTGTCCGTACCGTTTACGGCCATGGCGAACTTGATGCTGTTGTACCCGTTGGGGTTGTCCAGCTCCTTGGCTTCGGAGCCGCAGGCCGACAGCAAGAGCACCATGACCAATGCCAGGAACAGGGTCAGCGCCTTCTTCATTTTTCGTCCTTCCTCTCGTTATTTTGTTTCCAGTCTCTTCTTCTCTCCACGTTTCATTTGGTTTCATTTTCCTTGTGATTTCAGGTTATTCCATGAAATTTCATAAGTCAACAGGAAAATGAAACGCAAGTTCATTATTAAGTGCCATAAATGAAATTTTGTGAAACGGCTCAATTTTGCCTGCCTGTTTTTGTATAAAATGCGAGTAAAATCCGCGCTCTATCATTGTCAATAAGTTGACATTCCGGCTCTTTTTTGGGTTTTTCGCCGTTTTTGGCCTTGTTAAAGTTATGTCAGGATGAAACAAAGTTTCATCCTGACATCAAAAAAGCCGCCGGCCCGAAGGCCGGCGGCGTAAGCGGTGCGTGTTTATTTGGGGGGCAGTCGTTTTCTTTCTATGGACATTCCGATCTCGTGGCTCTTGTCTATCTGCTCCTCCGTGCGGGTCAGGGCGATGATGGAGTGCAGGATGGAAATGGTTACGAGCTCGCAGGTCCTGGCAGCGGAGATGTCGCTGAAGTAGTCGCTGCTGAAGACGCTGGTGACGATCTCAACGTCGAGATATTTGGAAAGGGGCGAATTTGCCGGGCCGACGATGCCGACGATCTTTATGCCGCGCTCCTTGGCGTAGCTGGCGTTTTGCAGGACGTTCCAGGTGCGGCCGGAGTTCACGATGATGAGCAGCAGGTCGTCCTTGTCCATCATGCTTATCTCCATCGTCTGGAAGATGAGGTCCTCTATGCAGCGGCAGGGTATGGCGAGCTTGAGGAAGATGTCGTAGGCGGCGCGGCTGATGGTGCCGGAGCCGCCCTCGCTGACGATGACCAGGCTCCGGGCCCCGGCGATGAGCTCGGCGGCCTTTTCCAGGGCGTTGTTGTCGAGGATCTCGTCGAGCTCGTCCATTATCATCTTGGTGTAGCTGATGACCTTGCTCTTGACGGTGCCGGCGTCGTCGCCGCGGCGCAGGCTCATGTCGCGCGCGGTCTCGACGATGTAGTTGGAGGCGCTGTTCTTGAGCTCCGTGAAGCCGGTGAAGCCGAGCTTGCGGCAAAAGCGGATGACGGTGGCCGGGCTGGTGCCCGAGGCCTCCGCCAGCGAATTCGCCGTGGCTCCCGCCAGGCAGCCGGGGTCGTTGAGTATATATTCGGCGATGCTTTGGTCTGACTTGGAGAAGGCCTTTGATTGGTACATGGCCTTTATCTTCTGTATGAGGAGCAGAGCTTCTTCCATGGTTTTCTCCCCCAGAAAGTGATATTACATATGAAGGAATTATATTACCCTCTGCCTCCGATGTCAAACTTTCTTGCGCCGTCACAGTCGAGGACACAAAAAGAGAAAGCGCGCACCGAACGGTGCGCGCTTTTGGTTGCGGGGAGGGGATTTGAACCCACTGACCTTCGGGTTATGAGCCCGACGAGCTACCGGACTGCTCCACCCCGCGATATGAGAGCCTTATTATAATAACACGCTCCGGCTCCCGTGTCAACACCTAATTTTCGGCCTCACCGGGGCATGAGCAAAAAGCCCTGTTTGTCCCGGAACTTGCCGCAGGCTATCATTATGAGGTCCACGAGCCAGCCTATGCCGAAGCAGCCGCCCGTGAAGAGCCAGAGCAGGCCCGTGCCTATCTTGCCCACATAGAAGCGGTGCACGCCCAGCACGCCCACCACGACTGAGAGTATCAGCGCGACGAGCCAGTCCTTCTCGGAGCGCATGCCCCGGCGCCTTGCCTCCCGCCAGCCGCGCTCATAGCCGCTGTCGTATCCGCTGTCATAGCCCCGGTCGTAGCTGCGGTACTCCTGATAGCGGCGGCGCTCGTCGTAGTTGTAGCCCGCGCCCGGGTCTGCGCGGCGGGCCTGATACTCCCGCTCCGGTTCGGCCTTGGGCTGTTCCGGTTCCGGCTCCGGCTCAGGTTCGCTCCGGCGGGCCTGGGGCGGGTCGCCGGGCAGTGTCGCCGTGCCGCAGTTGGGGCACCGCTCCTCCCCGCCGGCAAAGCGCCGGCCGCACTCTGGGCACCAGCTGTGCCCCTTGGGCAGCCGCTCGCCGCAGTGCCAGCAGCAGTTGTCGCCCTCGGCCACGGCCGCGCCGCAGTGCGGGCAGAATATCTCGCCGCTCTCCTGGGCCGCAAACGCTCCGCTCATGCTCCTCTCTCCCTCTCTCTTTTTATCTGCTCTGCTGCAGCTGACCGGCCCGGTAGGCCGCCAGCAGCGCGTTCAACGCCTCTATCCTCCGGCGCAGGCGCCCGCCCTCGTCGGTGTCGGATATGTACCGCCGCGTCGGGAAAAACTCGACGGGCACGGAATCGGACTCCATGTCCGCGTTCTCGCTGAGCACCTTGGCGACGCCCTCGAAGGGGCGGTGGCTCTTGAGCCGGATGCCGTGCGAGCTGTATATCAGCGTATAGCCCGCGATGCCGGTCGTGGCCTGATACGCCTTGCAGAAGCCGCCGTCGATTATGAACAGCCTGCCCCCGGCCTTCACGGGGCTCTCGCCCTTCTTGGCCTTTACGGGCGTGTGGCCGTTTATGATGTGGCCGCGCTCCGGGTCAAGGCCGAACTCGGCGAGGATCATGCGCACGGCGTCCTCGTCCTCCCAGTGGCTGAAATATGGGTTCTTGGGTTCGACCCAGGTGCTCTTGTCGTCCACCACCGCGCGCTCGAAGGTGTGGAACACCCTGCCGGAGAAGGGGCTGTTGTTGCCGCACCAGAGATACCACATCATGTCCAGCGCGGACTCGTCCCCGCGGGCCCAGGCGCTCTTGACCACGGCGTCCGCGTAGTCCATGAGCTGCCGCCCGGCGTACCACTTGCCGCCGTGGCGCACGCTGGCGAACTTGCCGTCCGGCGTCATGGGGATGCAGCCGTGGTAGAGCAGGTTGCCGTTGCAGCAGAGATAGGTGCTGCCCTTCTGGTATATGAAGTCGAGGTGGCGCCTGAGCGGCTGGCTCTCCTTGAAGGCGGAGACGTACTCCTCCACCAGCGCCTCCTCCTCGGGCGTGAGCCGGTAGGGCTCCTTCGGGTCCACGGTCGGGAAGCGGTCGGTGTTGAGCGGATAGGTGCCGGAGTCGAGCTCCACGGTCCAGTCGTCGTAGTTTATGCGGTTGAGCATCAGGCGGTCGTTCATCTCGTAGCCGGGGTGGCGCATGATGACGTGGCCCTCGAGCTTGAAGCCGAGGACGGAGAGGGCCTGGTGCACGGTCTTTTTCTCGGAGTCGCCGTAGACGCGCTCGCAGAACTCGTAGAGCGCCCGGAGCGAGACGCCGTAGCGCCGCTCGAGCGTCATGGTGTTGCCGTAGTCGGCGCTGATGCGCAGCACGGTGAACACGCAGGCCGCGCTTCCCGCCGCCGCGCCCAGCCAGAGAATGTCGTGGTTGCCCCACTGGATGTCGAGATTCGGGTGCTGCATGAGCATGTCCACGATGCGCGCGGGCTCCGGGCCGCGGTCGAAGATGTCGCCCACTACGTGGAGCCGGTCCACGGCGAGGCGCTTTATGAGCTCCGAGAGCGCCGCGATGACGCTGTCGGCGGAGCCGGTGGCGATGACGCTGTCGAGGATGGCGTCGTGATAGCGGTGCTGGTTCGCGTCCTCGTCGCGCTGGATGTGCAGCAGCTCGTCGAGCACGAACTCCCAGCCGGCGGGCATCTGGTGCCGCACATAGCCGCGGGTGTACTTGCCGGAGAGCGTCTCGGCCAGCAGGCAGAGCTGCTCTAGTATCTCGCGCAGGCGGGCGTTGTCCAGCTCGCCGCGCTCGCGCAGGCAGGCGAGCTCCTCTATGGGGTAGTAGATGACGGAGCAGAGCGCGCGGCACTTGGCCTCGCCCTGCGCGTCCTCAAAGAGCCGGCGGACCTTTTCCAGGATGACGCCGGAGCAGTTGTTGAGTATGTGTCTCACCGCGCCGTACTCGCCGTGCAGGTCGCTTATGAAGTGCTCCGTGCCCTTGGGCAGGGTGAGGATGGCGCTGAGATTTATGATCTCGGAGCAGACGGCCGCCTCATTCGGGTACTTTTCGGCCAGGAGCTCCAGGTATTCTCGTGAAAATTCGCCCATTTTTGCGATTCCTCCTTACATATACGAACATGGTAGCACCCGGCGGGGGAAGATACAACGAACTTTGTGTAAATTCTGGAGAAAGATCGCCCTAAACTCCCAGCGCGCCGCTCTGGAGCACGGAGAGGCTCACGGCGTTTATGATGGCGTGCATCACCATGGGCGACCAGATGCTGCCGCTGCGGTCATAGGCCCAGGCGAGGCCGACGGAGACGGGCACGTACAGCAGGCAGTAGATGAGCAGCGAGAAGTCGCCGGTCAGGGCGACGTACTGCCAGACGTGGTAGAGCGAGAAGAGCGCGGCGGAGACGATGTACGCCAGCACGCGGCTCTTAGGGCGGATGCCGCCGAAGATGAGTCCGCGGAAGAGCGGCTCCTCCACGATGGGCGCGAGCGCTATGGAGAGCACGGCGATGCGGCCGTAGTCGGTGGAGAGCTCGGAGGTGATGGCCATGTTGTTCGGCGAATTGCCGAGCTCGAGGCCGAAGATGAGCAGCAGCGAGCTGAGGATGAAGCTCAGCGCGAGGTCCGCGGCGTAGCCGCCGATGATGCTCAGCACGAAGCGGCCCTTGGCGTCGAGCGCCGCGTCGAAGCTCCGGCGCAGGAAGCGGCGGAGGAGCAGCAGCATGTAGACGAGGCCGACGCTGTAATAGAGGATGTTCAGCTCCGCGTTCGACATCTGCGCTATCGCGGGCACCAGCCCCGCGAGCCAGTTCAGGGCTATCGGCACGCCCAGGACGTGCAGCGGCAGGTATATCGCCGCGGCGATCATCTCGCCGCGGGTCATCAGGTTTTCAAAGTCGGGTGCAGTCGGTATGGGTCGGTTTTCCATCAGCCCTCCAGCTTTCTCTTGAGCTCATACAAAAGGTTCATCGCCTCGATGGGCGACATCGTGTCCAGTGCGGCGGCGCGCAGCCGCTCGAGGACCTCCTCGCCCGCGGCGTCGCCGAGGCTGAGCTGTCCGTCGTCGGTGCGCGCGGCGCGCGGCGCGCTGAGGTCCACGGCGCCGGAGAGCAGCTCCGCGAGGCACTTTTTCGCGCGCTCTATGACGCTGTCCGGCACTCCGGCGAGCTTGGCGACCTCTATGCCGTAGCTCTCGTCCGCCGCGCCGCGCACGACCTTGCGCAGGAAGATGAGGCTGCCGCCCTGCTTGCGCGCGGTTATGTAGTAGTTGCACACGCCGGAGATCTGGCCCTCCAGGTCGGTCAGCTCGTGATAGTGGGTGGAAAAGAGGGTCTTGGCCCCCAGACGGCGCTTGTCGGCGCAGTATTCGAGCACGGCGCGGGCTATGGCCATGCCGTCGTAGGTGGAGGTGCCGCGGCCTATCTCGTCGAGGAGGATGAGGCTGCTGCGCGTGGCGGAGCGGAGTATGCCCGCCACCTCGCTCATCTCCACCATGAAGGTGCTCTGCCCGGCCGAGAGGTCGTCCGAGGCGCCGATGCGCGTGAACACCCTGTCCACAACGCTGAGCGTGGCGCTCCTCGCCGGGACGAAGGAGCCTATCTGGGCCATGAGCACGATCAGCGCCGTCTGGCGCATGTAGGTGCTCTTGCCGGCCATGTTCGGGCCGGTTATGATGAGCACGCGCTCGTCCGACTGGTCGAGGTGGGCGTCGTTGGGCACGAAGAGCGTGTCCTTCTGCAGCCGCTCTACCACCGGGTGGCGGCCGTCCTTGATGTCGATGGTCCCCGAGAGGTCGAACTCCGGGCGGCAGTAGTTGTAGCGCACGGCGGCCTCGGCGAGGGAGCAGAGGGTGTCCACCACGGCTATCTGCTCCGCCGTGGCCTGGATGCGCTCCACGCGGTCGGCTATGGAGTCGCGCAGGTCGCAGAAGTACTTGTACTCCAGCTGGCAGACCCGCTCCTGCGCCGTGGTGAGCTCGGTCTCCAGCTGCTTGAGCTCGGCGGTGAAATAGCGCTCGTTGGCGACGAGGGTCTGCTTGCGGACATAGTCCTCGGGCAGCTCGCCGGTGAAGGTCTTGGGCACGTCGATGTAGTAGCCGTAGACCCGGTTATAGCCTATCTTGAGGCGTTTTATGCCCGTGCGCTCGCGCTCGGCGGCCTCCATCTCGGTTATCAGCTTGGTGCCCTTGTCGCGGACGTTGCGCAGGCGGTCCACCTGCTCGGAATAGCCCTCGCGCAGGATGCCGCCCTCGTGGACGAGGAGGTTCGGCTTGTCGCTGATGGCGGCCTTGATGTCGGAGCAGACGTCCGCGAGGCTGTCCATCGCGGCGGCGTTCTTGAGCAGGGCGGAGCTGCTGCCCTGCAAGAGCGCGAGCATGTCCGGCACGCGCTCCGCCGCGCGCATGAGGACGTTCAGGTCCCGGGGGCTCGCCGTGCCGTTGGAGACGCGGGCGAGTATGCGCAGCATGTCGCCCATGCCGGTCATGGCGCGGATGAGCTCCGCGCGGCGCATGCTGTCGGATACGAGCTCCTGCACTGCCGCGTGGCGGCGGCCTATCTCCGCCGCGGAGAGCAGCGGGCGCTCCACCCAGGTGCGGAGCAGCCGCCCGCCCATGGGCGTCTTGGTGAAGTCCAGTATGCCCAGCAGGCTGCCGGACTTTTCGCCGCTGCGCATAGTCTCGGTGAGCTCCAGGCTGCGGCGCGTGGCGTAGTCGAGCTCCATGTACCGGCCGCCCTCGAAGAGGTCGAGGCGGCTTATGTGCTTCATGTCGCACTTCTGCGTCTCGCCGATGTAGCCGAGCAGCGCGCCGGAGGCGCGGACCGCGCCCTCGCAGCCGGCGAGGCCCAGCTCCTCCAGGGAGGAGACGCCGAAGTGGTGCAGCAGCTGCTGTTCGGCCGCGGCGTATTCAAAGCCCTCGTCCTCGACCTGGTACATGCACTCGACCCGCGTCGTGATGAAGTCCGTCACCCGGCGGCTCGCCGCCGCGCCGGCGGAGAGCACCGCCTCGTTGGGCGAGAAGCGGGTCAGCTCGTTGAGCGTGTGGTCCTCGGCGAAGTCCGGGAAGTCCGCGGCGCAGAATTCGCCCGTGGAGACGTCGCAGAAGGCCGCGCCGCCGCGCCGCCCGTCCAGCCAGAGGGCGCAGAGATAGTTGGGCCGCTCGTAGTCGAGCATGCCTTCGTCCGTGACCGTGCCGGGCGTTATCACGCGGATGACGTCGCGCTTCACAAGGCCCTTGGTCAGCGCCGGGTCCTCCAGCTGGTCGCAGACGGCGACCTTGTGGCCGTGGTCTATGAGCTTTTTTATATAGCTGTTGGCGGCGTGATAGGGCACGCCGCACATGGGGGTCTGCTCCTCCGGGGGCTTGTTCCTGTCGCGCGTGGTGAGCATTAGGTCAAGCTCGTCCGCGGCGGTCTGCGCGTCCTCGTCGAACATCTCGTAGAAGTCGCCGAGCCGGAAAAGCAGCATGCAGTCCGGGTATCTGCTCTTTATCTCCTCGTACTGCCTTCGCATCGGGGTCTTTTCCGCCATGCCGCCGCCTCCTTTCCCGGTATCATTCCGCCGGGACGCCGTAGAGCGCCCAGGTGTTGCCGTCCGTTATCTCGGCCTCGATAAAGCTGCCGACGAGCGAGGGGTCGGCCTTGAGGTGCACCAGCCGCCCGCCGTTCGTGCGCGCGGAGAGGTTGTACTCCCCCCTGCCCGTCTCCCCGTCCACCAGGACGCGGAGCTTCCGGCCTATGTATTCCTGATGCTTCTCGCCCGAGATGCGGTTCGCGGTCTCGACCAGCTGGTCAAACCAGACCTGCTTTTCCTCCCTCGACACCGGGTCCGGCATCGTGGCCGCGGGCGTGCCCTCGCGGGGCGAGAAGATGAAGGTGAACATCGCGTCATAGCGCACCTGTTCGACGAGCGAGAGCGTCTCGGCAAAGTCCTCCGCCGTCTCGCCGGGGAAGCCGACGATGATGTCCGTCGTCAGCACGAGGTCCGGCATGTAGGAGCGGGCCATGTCGACGAGGGCGAGGTACTTCTCGCGGTCGTAGTGCCGGTTCATGGCCTTGAGCACGCGGCTGCTGCCGGACTGCACGGGCAGGTGGATGTGCTTTGCGCACTTTTCGCACTCGGCCATCGTGCGGAAGAGCTTTTCCGTCGCGTCGCGCGGGTGGCTGGTCATGAAGCGGATGAGAAAGTCGCCGGGGATGGCATTTATCTCTCGGATGAGGTCGGCGAAGTCGCGCCCCTCGTCGAGGTCCTTGCCGTAGCTGTTCACGTTCTGGCCCAGGAGGGTGATGTCCTTGTACCCGGCCTCGACCAGGGCGCGCGCTTCGGCGACGACGTCGTCGAACTTCCTCGAGCGCTCGCGGCCGCGGACGTAGGGGACGATGCAGTAGGTGCAGAAGTTGTTGCAGCCGTACATGATGGAGAGCCAGGCCTTGACCGAGCCGGAGCGCCGCACGGGCAGACCCTCGGCCACCACGCCCTCGCAGGGCGAGACCTCGAACACCCTCCCCTTCCGGCTCAGCGTGCGCTCATAGAGCTCCGGGAAGCGCCAGAGCTCGTGCGGGCCGAAGCAGAGGTCCACGACGCGGAAGGATTCCTTTATCTTCTTCGCCATCTCGGGGCGCTGCACCATGCAGCCGCAGACCGCGACGATGAGACGCGGGTTCTTCGCCTTGGCGTGGATGAGCGCGCCGACGTTGCCCAGCACGCGCATCTCCGCGTGACTGCGCACGGCGCAGGTGTTGACGACGATGAGGTCGGCCTCGTTCTCGTCCTCCGTGAAGCCGAAGCCCATGAGCTCTATATAGCCGCGGATGGTCTCGCTGTCGGCCTCGTTCTGCTGGCAGCCGTAGGTGTCCACAAAGGCGAGGGGCCGCTCGCCGCCCAGGCGGGAGCGTATACCCTCACATATCTCCCTCTGCCGCTCAAGCTCCGCGGCAGGTATTTCAACTCTCTTGTATGCCATATTCCCTCCGGCGATGTTTTTTCTGTAGTAACGTTATATTTTATCATTTGGCAGTGGAAAGTTCAACGCTTTTACTATATAATATCCCAAAAAGCAACAGGGCAGAAAGAAGGTGTCCCCATTGCCCAGGATAAATATACTCTCCCCCTTCGTGGCGGACCTCATCGCCGCCGGCGAGGTGGTGGAGCGGCCTGCCTCCGTGGTTAAGGAGCTGCTTGAAAACGCGGTGGACGCCGGTGCACGGAACGTGACGGTGGAACTGCGCGGCGGAGGACGGGAGTTCATCCGTGTGACGGACGACGGCTGCGGCATGTCTCCCGAGGACGCCGGAATAGCCTTCCTCCGCCACGCGACGAGCAAGCTGCAAAACGAGCGCGGGCTGGAGGCCATAGGCACGCTAGGCTTCCGCGGCGAGGCGCTCGCGGCCATAAGCAGCGTCTCGCACATAGAGCTCGCCACCTGCGAACGCGGTGCGGACCTCGGTGTGCGCATGAAGCTCGACGCCGGCGAGATTGTCGACATGTACGAGACCGGCTGCCCCTCGGGCACGACGATGATAGTCCGCGGCCTCTTTTACAACACGCCCGCGCGGCTCAAGTTCATGAAGTCCGACCGCTCGGAGGGCGCGGCCTGCGTCCAGGCGGCGCTGCGCTGCGCGCTCGGCAGGCCGGACATCAGCTTCCGCTGCATCAAGGACGGCGCGGAGGAGTTCTTCACCCCCGGCGATGGGCGCAAGGAGAGCGCCGTGTACTCCCTGCTGGGCCGCGACCTCGCCTCCGGCATGCTCGGCATCGAGCTCGAGGAGGGGCCCGTGCGCGTCAGCGGCTGCGTGACTGAGCCCGCCGTGGCGCGCGGCAACCGCTCGGCGCAGTTTTTCTTCTGCAACGGGCGCTATATCCGCTCCCAGCTGCTCCAGGCTGCGGTGGAGCAGGCCTACCGCGGCACGCTGCTGACCGGGCGCTTCCCCGCCTGCGTCGTGTACATAGACCTCGCCCCCGCGGCCGTGGACGTGAACGTCCACCCCGCCAAGACGGAGGTCAAGTTCTCCGACGAGCGCCGGGTCTACGATGCGGTGTATTACGCCGTGCGCGGCGCGCTGGAGACCCCCCGCCGCCCGGAGGCCGCGCCGGAGCTCCCGGAGCCCGCCCCGGAGCCTGAGCGCCCCGCGCCCCGCGCCGAGGTCCGGCCCATGCCCGCGCAGCCCCGGCCCCAGCCGGAGATAGATCGCCGGAGCACCGAGTCCGGCGTGGACTACGCCGCCGTGCAGTGCCCGCCGGAACCGAAGCTCACCTTCCGCGCGCCCGCCGGGGCCCGCACCGGATATGAGCCGCCCCCCGCCGCGCCCACTCCCCCGCCGCAGCCTCGCGCGCCCTGGGTGCCGCAGTACGAGGCGCGCCCCGCGCCCGCAGCCCCCGCGCCGGTGCCCGAGGCCCCGCCCGAGCCGGTGCAGGAGCGTCTGCCGGAGACGGAGCCGCTCCCGGCACAGGAGAAGGAGCCGATGTTCGCCGGCGAGCGCGAGCCCGTGCGCGTCATCGGCGAGGCGCTGGAGCTCTACATCCTCGCGCAGCAGGGCGACAATCTGCTGGTAATCGACAAGCACGCCGCGCACGAGCGCATGATATACGACCGTCTGCGCCGCCGGGAGGCGGAGGTGATGAGCCAGAACTGCCTGGAGCCGGTGCCTTACACGCCGGACCGTGCCGCGGCCGCGGCGCTCTCGGAGGAGCTGCCGCTCATAAACTCGCTGGGCTTTGGCCTGGAGCCCTTCGGGAACGGCACCTTCGTGCTGCGCTCCACGCCCTGCGGCCTCGAGCCCGAGGAGGCGCTCTCCGCGCTCGACGAGCTGGCGGAGGCCCTGCTCTCCAGCCGCCGCCCGGACAAGAACGCCGCCCGGGACGAGCTGCTAAAGACCGTGGCCTGCAAGGCCGCGATAAAGGCCGGACGCAGCTCCGAGCCCGAGGAGCTGCTCCGCCTCGCGGAGGCCGTCTGCTCCGGCGAGGTGCGCTACTGCCCGCACGGCCGCCCCGTGGTCTGGACCCTGACCCGCCGCGACCTCGACAAGCAGTTCCGCCGCATACTCTGAGCCGAAAACGCAAGGCCCGCCGCGCATATGCGGCGGGTTCAGTCTGTCAAAAAAGCCTCGCAGAGTTTCGCGGCCGCAGCCGCGAAATAGAGTTCAATCATTTTCGGCGGCGGCGTGTACGTCGCCGAAAATACTTCTCGCGGAGCGGAGTGTCGAATTGTCCGCCTTGGCGGACAACCGAGGCGCGGAGCGGAGTGCAAGTCCCTTTGTCGAAGAAGGCAGAGCCTTCTTCGACAAGCTGAGATCCGCCGCGCATATGCGGCGGGTTTTTGTTTACACCGGCGGGGCCGGGTGTTATACTTACGCGCGGATGGAGGGGTTTTTAGTGAATTACGCTGAGGCGCTTAAATATCTCGAGGGCGTGTCCTGGCTGGGCATAAAGCCGGGGCTCGAGAGGATAGAGGAACTGCTCGCCCGCCTGGGCAATCCGGAGCGGCGCTGCCGCTATGTCCACGTCGCGGGCACTAACGGCAAGGGCTCGACCTCCGCGATGCTCGCCGCCATGCTCACCGCCGCGGGGCACAAAACGGGGCTTTACACCTCGCCTCACCTGCTGCGCGTGACGGAGCGCATGCGCATAGACGGCGCGGAGATGCCGCCCGAGGGGCTGGCCGAGGCGGTGACCGCCCTGGCCGTGGCCGCCGAGGGCATGAGTGAAAAGTGCACCGAGTTCGAGCTGATGACCGCAGCGGCCTTCTGGTGGTTCGCCCACAGCGGCTGCGAGTATGTCGTGCTCGAGGTCGGCATGGGCGGGCGGCTGGACGCGACGAACGTCATCCCCTGCCCCGACTGCGCCGTCATCGCCAACATCGGCCTCGACCACACCGGTGTCCTTGGCGACACGGTGGAGCAGATCGCCGGTGAAAAGGCCGGAATATTCAAGGGCGGGCTCGCCGCCAGTTATCAACAGCAGCCCTCCGTGGCCGCTGTGCTGCGCGCCGCGGCGGAGCGCACGGGCACCGAGCTGCACTTTGCCGACTTTTCAAAGCTCGAGCTGCTCTCCGACAGTCTGGAGGGGCAGAGCTTCCGCTACGACGGACACGAATACCGCATCCGCCTCCTGGGCGAGCACCAGACAAAAAACGCCGCCGTGGCGATAACCGCGGCGCGGCTCCTGGGCCTGCCGGAGAGCGCGATATCGGAGGGCCTCGCCGGGGCCGTGTGGCCCGCGAGGTTCGAGCTGCTCTCACGCGAGCCGTACTTCGTCGTGGACGGCGGGCACAACCCGCAGTGCGTGGCCACGACGGCGGCGGCGCTCCGGCGCTACTTCCCCGACAGGCGCCGCGTGCTGCTCATGGGTGTGCTCGCGGACAAGGACTGGCCGCAGATGCTGGACATCCTCCTGCCCTGCGCGGCGGAGGTGGTCTGCGTCACGCCCGAGAGCGAGCGGGCCATGCCGGCGGAGGAGCTCTGCGCGGCGATAAACGAGCGCGGCGTCCCGGCGCGCTCGGCGTCGGACATAGCCTCCGGCGTGGACGAGGCCCGGGCGCTCGCGGGCAGGGACGGCATGGTCTGCTCGGTCGGCTCGCTGTACATGTCGGGCGCCGTGCGGGCGAGACTGCTCGGCGAGGGGGCTTGAGTATGCGCGTGCTTGCGATAGACTACGGCGACCGGCGCACCGGCCTCGCGTTCTCGGACCTGGGCGGCGTGCTCTGCGGCGAGGCCTTCATCGTCGAGGAGTGGGACGCGCAGCGCCTTGCGGAGCGCATAGCCGCTGAGTGCCGCGCGCGGGAGGTGGGCCAGCTGGTGCTGGGCCTGCCGAAGAACATGGACGGCACCGAGGGCCCGCGCGCCGAAAAGAGCCGCGCCTTTGCCGAAATGCTGCGCGGGGCCACCGGCCTCGACGTCCGGCTCTGGGACGAGCGGCGCAGCAGCGTGGAGGCCCACGCCATCCTCTCCGCCAACGGCAAGCGGGAGAAAAAGCACAAGAAGACCGTGGACGCCCTCGCCGCGGCCCTGCTGCTGGAGAGCTATCTCGCCTCTCAAAACGGCGGATATTGAGAACACGAAAAGGCCCGCACCAAACCGGTGCGGGCCTTATTACAAGCGCAAACCCCCGCGTCATGTGACGTGGGGGTTATACAGCGTGATTATTCCATCGCGTTGAGCTTGACGGTCATCGCGCTCTTCTTGTGGGCCGCGTTGTTCTTGTGGATGAGACCACGCGCCGCGGCACGATCGACAGACTTCACAGCAACTTTATAGGTACCGGCAGCCGCCTCCTTGTTGCCCTCGGCAACCGCCGCGTCGAACTTCTTAATGACAGTCTTCAGCGCCGTCTTCTGCGCCTTGTTGCGAGCATTCTCAACCTTGGACTTCACGTCGCGCTTCATTGCGGACTTGATATTGGGCATTCCGTTTGCCACCTCCTCCTATAAAATTGCACAGGCTACTCGCCCGCGGGTTGTTATTTTACCATTCAGAGCTATAAAAATCAAGGCTTTTTTACAATTTTACTTTGAAATTTGCATACGCTCCGCCCCGGGCGCCAAACTATACATTATCTTGTGTCACAGAGGTGCAGCAACGCAATGTACAGACGTTTCAGGACCGACCTCGCCGCCGAGCAGCGTGAGCTCACAGCCGGTGCGGGCGAGCTCAAGGGCGTGCGCGCGGCAACTGAGCAGCGCGGCGGCTTTGATATCACCACAGTGGAGATACTCGACGAGGAGGGCGCGCGCTCATTATGTAAACCCATTGGCAAATATGTGACGCTCGGCCTCGAGCCCCTGATGTGCCGCACATCGGAGGCCTTTGAGGACGCCGCCGGGCTGCTGGCCGAGCTCATACGCGGCCTCCTCCCCGCCGACAGCGGAAAGGGCACGCTAGTCGCCGGGCTCGGCAACGACGAGATGACCCCCGACGCCGTCGGCCCTCTGGCCGTCAACTCCGTCATAGCTACGCGGCATCTCAAGCGCGGCATGCCCGAGGACTTTGCCGGGTTTACGACTGTGAGCGCCGTAAAGCCCGGCGTGCTCGGCACAACCGGCATAGAGTCTGCTGAGCTGCTGCGCTCCGCCTGCCGCGCCGCCGATCCCGCGCGGCTCATCGCTGTGGACGCCCTCGCCTCAGCCTCGCTTGAGCGCCTCTGCCGCACGGTGCAGCTCACGGACGCGGGCATTGTCCCCGGCTCCGGCGTCGGCAACGACAGGGCCGCCGTCAATCAAAAGTCGCTGGGCCTCCCCGTCCTGGCCATCGGCGTGCCCACTGTGGTCGACGCCTCCGCGTTCTCAGACTCACCCGACGCCGCCGGAATGTTCGTCACCCCGCGAGATGTCGACGCCTCTGTCAGAGACGTCGCCAAGCTCATAGGCTACGGCATCAACCTGGCGCTGCACGACGGCTTGACCGTGGCGGATATCGACATGCTAAAGTCGTGAGCCGATGTTTCACGTGAAACAGGACGAAGCTCGCCGTTTCACGTGAAACATATTGAATATCCCGCGTGAAACTGCTATAATCGCAGAGAGAAAAGAGGGATAGGATATGGGCAAGATAATAGCCGTCGCAAACCAGAAGGGCGGCGTTGGCAAGACCACCACATGCGTCAATGTGGCTGCGGCACTTGCGAAGCGGAACCGAAAGGTCCTGCTCTGCGACTGCGATCCGCAGGGGAACAGCACCTCAGGCATGGGGGTCAGTAAGGAGCACGCGCCCAATGTCTACGACCTGCTGGTCCGCGGCGCAGACGCCTCGGACTGCATCGTCAAGACCCGATACGGCGATGTGCTGCCGTCCAACAAGGAGCTCTCCGGCGCAAGCGTGGAGCTCGTGGACATGGACAACCGCGAGTACGTGCTCAAGACACGCCTGCTCAGCGCCAAGGAGACCTACGACTACATATTCATCGACTGCCCGCCCTCGCTGGAGCTGCTGACGGTCAACGCGCTGGCCGCAGCCGACAGCGTGCTCATACCCGTCCAGTGTGAATACTACGCGCTTGAGGGCATAGCCGATCTGATGACTACAATAAAACTGACCAAGAAGCGGTTGAATCCCTCACTCGAGATACAGGGCATCGTGCTCACAATGTATGATTCCCGCACAAATTTCTCCGAGCAGGTGGCCGCTGAGGTCGAAAAGTTCTTCGGTACTTCGGTCTACAAGACGAGAATACCGAGGAATGTCCGCATAGCAGAGGCGCCGAGCCACGGCGAGCCGGTCATAAAGTACGACCGCATCTCCAAGGGCAGCAGAGCGTATCTGCATCTGGCGGACGAGTTCATAAGAAGGGAGGAGTGACCGTGGCGGCAAAAAAGGGCCTCGGAACGGGGCTTGACGTGCTCTTCGGCGACAGTTCACGCGAAGAGGAGAAGCCGCAGGGCGTGCTGGAGCTGCCGATCGCGAAGGTCGAGCCGCGAGACAACCAGCCGAGAACGGTCTTTGACGAGGAGGCGCTCTCAGAGCTGGCCGAATCTATACGCGAATACGGCGTCATACAGCCCGTTACCGTGCGAAAACTGGACTCCGGCTACTATCAGCTCATCGCCGGCGAGCGCCGCTGGCGGGCGGCAAGGCTTGCGGGCCTGACTGAGATACCGGCGCGCGTTATTGAGGCCGACGACAAGCTGACTACCGAGCTGGCGCTTGTGGAAAACCTCCAACGCGAGGACCTGAATCCTGTGGAAGAAGCACAAGGCTATCGGACGCTGATGGAGGAGTACGGTCTCACGCAGGACGAGGCGGCGCAGAGGGTTGGGAAGTCCCGCCCCGCAGTAGCAAACGCGCTCAGGCTGCTGTCGCTGGCGCCGGAGGTGCTGCAATTCGTGGAGCAGGGCCTGCTCTCAGCCGGACACGCAAGGTCACTTGTCACGGTCAAGCCCGAGGAGCTGCAGATAGACGCCGCAAGGCAGGTCATGAAGAACGGCCTCTCCGTGCGGCGCACAGAGGAGCTTGCAAAGCGGCTCATGCGCGCGCCCAAGCCCGAGGCTGAGGACGACGGCGCTATACGGGTGGACTACGCAGCAGAGGTGACAAGGAGGCTCGAGAGGGCGCTCGGCCGCCGCGTGCTGCTCAGCGAAAACGGCAAGAAGGGCCGGATAGTGCTCGAATACTACGGCGCAGACGACCGCGAGAGGCTTATCGAGGCCCTCGCCGGTTTGAATAAAGAATGATTGAGGGGAAAGGGAAACATGCTAGACATCAAATTTGTACGCGAGAATCCGGATGCGGTGCGCGAGAACATAAAGAAAAAGTTCCAGGACGAGAAGCTGCCGCTGGTCGATGAGGCCATCGACTATGACGCGCGCCTGCGCGCCGCAATAACCGAGGCCAACGACCTGCGCGCCTCGCGCAATGCGCTGTCCAAAAAGGTCGGTATGCTGATGGGCCAGGCCAAAAAGGACCCCTCCAAGCTGGAGGAGGCCGAGAGCGTGAAGGCCCAGGTCAAGGCCCAGGCCGACCGTCTCGCTGAGCTCGAGGCCATGGAGTCCGAGCTGGAGGAGAAGCTCCGCGCCGTCATGATGCGCATTCCGCAGATGATAGACCCCAGCGTGCCCATCGGGCCCGACGACTCCTATAATGTGGAAGTGCAGCGCTTCGGCGAGGCCAAAGCGCCCGAGTTTGACATCCCCTATCACACTGAGATAATGGAGAGTTTCGGCGGCATAGACCTCGACGCCGCGCGCCGCGTGTCCGGCAACGGTTTCTATTATTTGGTAGGTGATATTGCCCGTCTGCACGAGGCTGTGCTGGCGTATGCGCGCGACTTCATGATAGACCGCGGGTTCACGTATGTCATTCCGCCGTTCATGATACACGGCAACGTGGTCGAGGGCGTCATGTCCTTCCCGGAGATGGACGCGATGATGTACAAGATAGAGGGCGAGGACCTGTATCTGATAGGCACGTCGGAGCACTCGATGATAGGCCGGTATATAGACCAGATCATCCCGGAGGCGCAGCTGCCGCTGACGCTGACGAGCTATTCCCCCTGCTTCCGCAAGGAGAAGGGCGCGCACGGCCTGGAGGAGCGCGGTATATACCGCATCCACCAGTTTGAGAAACAGGAGATGATCGTTCTCTGCCGCCCCGAGGACAGCATGATGTGGTACGACAAGCTGTGGCACAACTCGGTGGACCTGTTCAGGAGCCTGGACATCCCCGTGAGGCAGCTTGAGTGCTGCTCGGGCGATTTGGCGGACCTGAAGGTGAAGAGCTGCGACATCGAGGCCTGGAGCCCGAGGCAGGGCAAGTACTTTGAGGTGTGCAGCTGCTCGAATCTCGGCGACGCTCAGGCCCGCCGCCTGAAGATAAGGGTCCGCGGCGAGGACGGCAAGCTGTATCTGGCCCATACGCTGAATAATACCTGCGTCGCGCCCCCGCGCATGCTGATCGCCTTCCTCGAGAACAATCTCAACGCGGACGGCACCGTGGATATCCCCGAGGTCCTGCGCCCCTATATGGGCGGCAAGGCCAAGCTGATCCCCAATAAATAAACCCAGCCGCACTTTTCGCTGCGCGAAGCGCGAATGAAAGTTTCGTCCACCTTTTCAAAGGTGGCAGGGTCCAGGGGCGGAGCCCCTGGCCGCGCTCCGCAGAGCGCGGAACCCCCCTTGTGCTTATTTAAGCGCAGGAGGGGGTCTAAGGGGGAACCCTCGCCGGGGGTT